>SAMEA104404103__coassemble_65_pt1 | contig 90481 bp, 74 predicted proteins | sample SAMEA104404103__metabat2_high_PE_032 | metagenome-assembled genome bin SAMEA104404103 (sample SAMEA104404103) | Balaenoptera acutorostrata
ATTTCTTCACTATTTTAAGCACCAGTTTGTCCAGTGAAAAATTATCCCCTACCATATACAGCAAGCCATCAGGAGAAAATTCTTCTATTTTGTCCATGAGTTCTTTTTCACCCCATGGACTCAGCATAAACAGATATTCTCTCAGGCCACGCAAAGCATAATTGTAATTATGTTTTTTCAAGAAACTCTGCACTTTCTTTTGCTTTGGTTTTACCGTATTGTTTACAGTAGCAGCGCCTTTATTTTCCTCGTCATCTAAAGTATTTTCAAAGTATTTTGTGTCTTTTCTTCTCAGAAAGGATTTTATTATCTGCTTATCCGTCACTCTGAAACAACGACTGCAAGATGAAAAATCAGGTTCCTGTGTTCCCCGATAGAACTGCATAATATTTTCCGGTTCAAAATCATTTAATAAGGCTTTCAGGGTTTTACCGTTTGCGTTGGTATCTGAAAATCCGCTGTATGATACCACAAGTAATTTTTTCATTTGTTCTGCTCCTGTTTATATCTATACCTTTTGGACAGTCAGCTCTCCTGTGCGTAGTATTTATTCGGAAGTATAATCATAAGAAGGGCTGCAAAGAACTGAATATACATACTGTAAGACTTCATTCCCTGCAATGACAGATACACTATCATCAGCATACCGACAGCCATCAGTCCCAGCAAAGAAAACTTAAATGAATATCTGACTTTGCGTTTTCTTTTCATCATGGAAATGAGCAATAACATATATGCGCTGTATAAAATGAATCCTACTATGCCCACATAATACATTATTTCTATATATAAGTTATGAGGGCCTTTTTTGTTCAGCAGTCCTGCACCTAATCCTTCTCCGAAAAGTGCCGTGCCTGTGCTTTCCATAATATGTTTAAAATATTGTACAAACAGCGAACTTCTGCCTGTTGTCAGCTGATTGAGATTTTTGGCAGAAGAGAATCTGCTCAGTATTACTTCAAAAGCGGATAGTTTTCCTGTTAAGGCAAAATATCCCGTAATAAGTACAACTATCAAAAGTGTTCCGCCTACCATATACTTTTTGTCTTTAAAAAGTAAGTATATGGTAACTACAAGAACAATTATGAACATAGCAAAAAAAGTGCGGCTGTATGTAAGGAAGCCAAATATGCTGAACATGATCTCACATACTGCATAGCGGGAAAAACTGACTTCATTTATTATATAAAGCTGTAATATAATCGCCATTCCCATTATCAGATAAGAAGAATAGTAATTTGAATCTGCCAGAATACCGCTAAATCTATGCACATTTTGATATTCAAAAGATGCAGCCACATCGTTTGAAATATAGCTGACTATGTGGTAGTTACCTCTGAATATCAGGCCATAAAGTGAAGCTATCAAAAGCCCGACCACAAACGCCTTTGCTGCCCACACCGCATCCGAAGCATCTGCCCTGTCCAGCATGATGTACATAAAAAGAAGTCCGCTTACTATAAATATGTAATTTGTAAACTCTGTTTGCATTCTGAACAAAAGATATATTGCCAGACACGCCAGACAGATAAGCGGTTCCTTGAGATTAAGGAATCGTCTTTTTATCAGAAACCATATATCTCCCAACACTACCAGCGCTCCTAATGCTGTTCCAACATTGGGTATAATAAATATGGATGAGAAGGGCAAAAGAGCGACCGCATCTACTATAAAAACGTGCTCATCATACTTGAGCATTCTGAATATCTGTATTGCTATCGGAAGTATTACCAGCCATTTATTTATAAAAGGCGTAAGAAGTATCAGTAATATTGATACCGCAAGAGCACGCCACGGGAATTCAGTTTCAGACAATATATTTATTTTTCTTATTGATATTTTTCTCATCACAAGTTTCTCCAAGCTATATCTATGGCTGACAATTACCTATATATTATTCCAAAACAGATGCAAACTGCAAGGCAGTTTCTTCATTTTTACACTCGAAATGTTCAGCTCTCTCTTTGTATTCAGCCAGTGTGGCACGATCGGATACAATCTTCAGCAAGGCATTGTTTATTCCCTCCTGACTGTTGTCGCAAACCACTCCGATACCACACTCTTCAATCATTTCCCGGCTTGAAGACGTTTCTGTTGACAATACAGGCAGCCCTAACGAAAGCGCCTCATCTATAACCATCGGCGCTGCTTCATGGTAGGATGTCAGCAAAAGAAGATCGGCGTTCGGCATAAATCTATAAGGATTTGATTGCTCACCATAAAAAATCACAGATTTTTCAAGTTGCAACTCTTCTGTAAGCTGTTGGAGTTCGGCTTCCTTAGCGCCGCTGCCCACTATATGCAGATAAACACTATTCTCAGGAAGTTTGGAAACTGCTTTTAAAGCACGTTCTACTCCTTTTTCATGGGCAAGTCTTGCAACAATAAGAAGATTTAATCTGTCATTTAGATAAATCTTTGTGTTAATCTGTGAAAGCTTTTTGATTTCATCAAAACGATAAAAATTTGGAACCGTGAAACACGCATCGGAAAGCTCCGGCAAAGCCTTCAAAAATGAGTTTCTGCACCCATCCGAGCAAGCAGCAATTCTGTCGAATTTATAGTAAAGTCTGTTATTTACAGGTGTGTTACTGCCGCAGGCAGAATAATCGCAATGAATAAATGCAATTTTTTTCTTTGCCTTAGTTTTATATATTACAAAATCATTTACTCCACCGTAGAAATTATGTGGATTGCCATTCTGCAAATAAGAAATGGCGCAGTCATACTCAGTTTGTAAAGTTTTCTGACTTAGTTTAACAAGAAAAACTGCGGCATTTCTTCCAAAGATTTTGGATATTGCCGCCAGACTTCCTCTTATTATTCTGTTTTTTTTGCTTCCGCTACACTCTGCCTGACTCATTCCAAGATATTTGAACCACGAATCGCAGTTGACGATTTTGACATCGTCCGGAAGCTCATTCAAATACTCGCCGCTTTTATTGAAAAGCAGTAAGCTTATTTCATAATTATCGTGGATACTCCACAGCAAATTACAGAGGCTTTTCTGTACTCCGCCTATCTTCATATTATTATTTACAATAAGCAGCTTTTTCATATAACCCCTCTTGCTTATATAGAACACGTTTTACTTTATTTTTGAACACTCACTATATGTAATCATTTTTCTGCTGTTTCTGAGTCCCTCATACATGAGTTTCACTCTTCCGGGCAGTGAAATGTCAGTTTCTTTTTTAAAATTGATTGCAAAATACATTGTCATTATATACTTAAATTTGGGGAAAAGGAAGCGCATAAGCGCTCCTTTGTCATAAAAATATTTCTCATCGCAGCCCTCGAACCAAGATGAGCTGTCACGGCTGCACTCTCCGAGTACATATTCGTTTGAATAAACATGAAGTTTTTTCCTGAAGCAATCACTCAGGAAAATACTGTCCTCACCTGTACAATATTTGCAGCCTCCGCCGAAATTCTCGTTAAATATTATATTTTTCTTTTGAAGTTTATCTGCCCGTGCAGCTATGGAAACTGCTCCGAAACGCATGGAATTGTGCAGATTTCTTCTCTTGTTTTCAAGATGCCTCTGCTCGATAAGTTCACCGTTTCTGGTGTAATCCATACTGAAAATTATAATATCAGCATCGGGATTCTGCTGAAATGCTTTATATACCTGCTCCGGCATATCGTCATTATATTTCACATCATCGTCAGCAAAAAGGACTATCTCTTCTGTTGCAGCTTCAAGCGCAATATTTCTGTTCTTTCCAACGCCTTTGGAAGATGTTGTTATCATTTTTATATTTCCGTAAGGAAAAGACTTTGTCTGTATCTCATCACTGTCAGACTGGTTTGCAATGACTGTATCACATCTTATATTCATTTTTTCTGCCAGTGAGAAATTTCTTTGATTCACAGTGGCAACCAAGACTTGAATTTTTTTCATAAAGTCTCTCCTGCTTTTTAAAATTTCAAATTCGGCCGCTGCTTTTCGGCAGCGGCCGAATTCTTCATTCAGTGCAAGACATTAACTGCCTTACATTTTATTTTACCGGGGCATTGATCATCTTACCGGTGTCGTCGAACTGATAACTGCCCACCGGTACAGGATAACCATTGGTCTTTGTGACCCAGTATGAGCGGCCATGGATAACTTCTCCGTTGGAAGTTCTCACATAGTAATAATTTCCTTCTATTTCTACAAGTCCGGCAGGTACAAGCTTACCGTTTTCATAGTAATAAAGGCTTCCTCTTTCGGCTACTATGCCGTTTTTAACAGGTTCCGGAGTTACGGGAGGTGTAGGCTCAGGATCTACCGGAGGAAGTGCAAGCTTGCCGTCAGCACCGAACTCATACTGTCCCTCAGGTAAAAGGCCATTTGTCTTTGTAACCCAATAGGCTCTGTTTGTAATAACCTCACAGGTAGAAGTTCTTACATAATAGTAATCCTCACCTATCTTTATAAGTCCGGCAGGTGAAAGTTCACCGTTTTCGTAGTAATAAAGGCCGCCGTTCTCTGCAACTATACCGTTCTTCGTCGGATTTGGATCAGGAACTATCATTTTACCATCCGCCTCGAACTGGTAGGAACCTTCTGCAATACCATTTTCAGCGCTGCCCAAACCGTTCAGCTGAGTTATCCAGTAACTCTGGTTACGTACTATTGCGCCGCTGGAAGTTCTTGCATAGTAATATTCGCCGCTGTTTGCAGGATAGTCAAAGAGACCCCAGCAAATCTTTACGCCGTCTACGAAAAGGTACAGGCTGCCCGGCTCATCGCTTGCGGGCTGCATACCGTTCAAAGAGGTGTTCACATCATGTACAATGACACCGTTTCCATCAAAGGCATAGTTGATTCCGGCAGGCAAAGCCAGATCGTTGTTATTTACAACTATGTGAGCAACCGGCTCGGTAGTATCACTCTTTACAGCTTCTCCGTTTTCAAAGTAGTAATACTCGTTTTTCTCGGTGTGCAATACGAGGCCTTCCTTGGGAACGATCTCTCCGTTTTCAGTCCAAAGGATCTTTGTCTTATCTGTGGACTGACCTTCGGCATCTACAACAGCTACTCTGTACGGGCCATTTAAGTCTGCCTGGAAAATACCTGTCTCTTCGTCGAACACGAAGCTTCCTGTGCGGCTTTCATCGTTACGGGCAGGAACATTCTGTATACCCTTGACGATATATCCGTTTTCGTCGAAGTAGTAGGTCTTATTCTCAGTGACTGTACCGGTCTCGCCCTGAATCTCTGTGGGAACATCTGCCCATGTGCTGATGTATGGCACGCCGTTTTCGGCATAGGTGGTGTGTTTAACTCCTGCCTCGTCAGTTACCTCAAACCAACCGGTTAAGCCTACAAGTTCAAACTGAGCTGTGTAAGTCTGCTCACCTGCCACAGGGGCAAGAGCAGGAGTCCAACCGGTGAAATTGTATTTATGGAACATATCCGGGGCAACCATTGTAGGCTCTGCTGCATCATAGCTCGGAGTATCGCCGTATTTAACAGACAGTGTAGCATAGATTATGCTGCCGTCTTCATTCTGGAACTTTACTGCATAGCTGCGGATTGTAGCCTCATACTGTGCAGTGAATGTCACATCTCCGCTCTCCGGATCAGTCTCCTGTTTCCAGCCGGTGAATGTGTACATATACTGAGCATCCTGAGCTTTGGAGGGCTGCTCAACGCCTTCCGGTAACACAGGCTCTGTTCCAGCTTTAAATTCACTCTGAGCAATTACAGTTCCGTCATCATTTACCCATTTCACATTGTGCATGATAGGAACAGCGGTAAATTTGGCCTTATAATCGGCATCCCCAACAACAGGTGTAATCTCAGGCTCCCAGCCTGCGAACTCATAAGTATTAAATTCATCCTTATCTTTGGTAGGCAGAGGAGTTTCTGTTGTTTCAGGATACACGGGAATAGTGCCGTAGTCAAGTGTCTGTGTAGCAAGTACAGTCTTTCCGTCCTCGCTTAACCAGTTAACTGTGTAACTCTTGACAGTGCTCTCATACACGGCCTTGTATGTTACATTGCCTGTAACACCCATGATTTCGGGAGTCCATCCGGTAAACTTGTAGCTGTACTGAGCAGTATCAGCCTTGACAGGCTCGGTACCATTAAACTCAGGCTTGGTTCCGTATGCTACATTTTCATCAGTTTCAAGAATTTTTCCATTATCATCAGTCCATGTAACCGTATAGGTGTTTACTGTATTTTCGTACACAGCAGTGTATGTGGCATCACTGATAACCTTTGAAACTTCGGGAGTCCAACCCTTGAAAGTATAGGTGTACTGTGCGGTAGCTTCCTTAGTAGGTACACCGTCATAGCATGGCATTGTGCCTGCCTGTACACGCTCGGATTTGAGTACAGTACCGTCGTCATTGAGCCATGTAACGTTATACTCAATGGGGTGTGCGGTGTATTTGGCTTTATATGCCACATCACCTGTCACAACACTCAATTCCGGAGTCCAGCCGGCAAACTCATAAGTCTGCATGTTATCAGCAGCCTTAGAAGGAACTTCGCCGGTATAATTGGGCATACTGCCGTAAGTCACAGTGTCGGTTGCAAGCACGGTCTTTCCGTCATCGTCATACCATGTAACAGTGTAACTTCTGAGGCTCTGCTGATATACAGCTTTATAGGTAATATTGCCATTTACCTTATCCACAGCGGGAGTCCAGCCGGTAAAGGTGTAGCTGTACTGAGCATCTCCGGCCTTGCTGGGTGTCTGTCTCTTATAAACCGGCAGTTCATCGTACTTATAAATCTCTTCAGCCAGTACTGTACCCTCAGCATCTATCCAAGTTACAGTGTACTCGTTCAGTGTAGCAGTATAAGTTGCAGTGTAGGTTGCATTTCCTGTAACCTTGACTATTTCAGGAGTCCAGCCTGCAAAGGTGTAGCTATACTGTTCATCTGCTTCCTTAGGCGGCTGAGGTCCGTTATATCCAGGCATCTGACCATAGGGAACTTCGTTGCTTTCAAGAACTGTTCCGTTTTCATCACACCAGGTGACAGTATAGGAGTTTATGCTCTCGCTGAATACTGCGGTATAAGTAATATCGCATGTAACAGGAGCTACATCAACATCCCAGCCTGCGAACTTATAAGTATACTGAGCATCTCCCTGTTTCACAGGCTCTGGGCCGGAATATACAGGAGTTTCGCCATACCGAATAGTTTGCTGGCCAAGCTGTGAACCGTCATAGTTGTTCCAGGTTACGGTATAACTATTTACAGCCTGGGTATAAGTGGCGATATAGCTGTCCGGACCTGTTACAGCCACAGGCTGCGGATCCCAACCTGCAAAGGTGTAACTGTACTGTTCGTCACCTTCCTTGGTGGGAATACCGTCATAGGTAGGTACAGTACCGTAGGGAACCTGAGTTGTTGCCAGAACTGTTTGTCCGTCCTCATCAAACCATGTAATAGTGTACTCGTTTACTATCGGCTTGAATGTAGCCTTATAAATTACATTTGAAGTAACAGCTGAGAGATCATGGGGCTTCTCAGGATTAAGAGCCATCATGCTGGTCTGAACCTGCATTTCCCAACCGTTGAACTCATATCTGTATTGAGCATCTCCGGGTTTTTCCGGTGTGACGCCGTTATATTCGGGAATAGAACCCCAAGCTACATCAAAATCTTCTTCAAGAATTGTATCGTCCCAGTTTACCCATGTTACAGTGTACTTATTGATATTAGGTGTATATGTAGCTGTGTAGCTGATATCACCTGTAACAGCGGAAATCTGAGGAGTCCAGCCGGCAAAGGTGTAGCTATACTGTTCGTCTCCTTCTTTGGAGGGAACTTCGCCGTCATAGCTGGGCATTGCGCCGTAAGGAACATTTACATCTGTCTCCAGAAGCTGCTGATATCCGGTTTCATCAGCCTCATTGAGCCATGTTACTGTGTATGTATTAGTGGTCTTGGTAAAGGTTGCAGTATAGGTAACATCACCCTTAACGGTATCAACCTTTGGAGACCAGCCGGAGAATGTGTAGCTGAATTGGGCATTTCCGCTCTTGGCAGGAGTTGCACCGTCATAGCTCGGCATAGCACCGTAAGCTACATTCTCGTCAGTTTCCAATACATTACCGTCATCATTCTTCCATGTAACGGTATAAGTTTTGCCTGTCTTCTGGTAGACAGCTGTATAAGTTGCATCGCCGGAAACAGGTACGATTTCCGGGGACCAGCCGCTGAAACTATATGTACCGCTGGCATCCTCTGCCTTGGTGGGTTCAGCGCCGTTGTATACAGGCGTAGTTCCGTAAGCTACTTTCTCGTCTGTCTCAAGAACTGTACCGTCCTCATCTTTCCAGATAATAGTGGCAGTCTTGGGAACCGCAGTAAAGGTGGCTTTATATGTTGCATCACCGGTAACTGCTGTAAGCTCAGGAGTCCAGCCTGCAAAGGTGTAGGTGTTGTTTTCGTCGGGAGCTTTGGAAGGCTCTGCATGAGTAGGCACTTCACCGTAATTTACAGTAGTAGTGTCAATAACTGTGCCGTCCTCATTCTGCCATGTGATGGTGGCAGTCTTGGGAACTGCTTTAAAGCTTGCGGTGTATGTAATATCACCGGTTACGGGTGCAATTTCGGGAGTCCAGCCTGCAAAGGTATATGTATTTTTATCATCTTCAGCCTTGACCGGTTCTGTACCGTCATAGGTGGGAATTGTATTCTCAGCTACATCAACATCAGTTTCAAGAACTGTTCCGTCTTCATTTTTCCATGTGACGGTGTAGGTAAGAACAGCATCCGTGTCTACCCATTTGCCCTGAGGCTGATTATAGGTATAAGAAGTATTAGCTGTATGCTTTGCAGTTTCCACAAACGTTCTGTCGGCATTTTTGAGTTTAGCAGAAACAACAGGAATCTCAGTCCATGAGTTGGGCTGCTGACTGTAATGCCACACATGACCGGCTTTATCCGCTGAGTTGAAATTGATTATTCCACCGCCGGCAGTAGAAATTACATCAGCTCCGCTGGTGCTGGTATTAAGCAAACCATTCACATTGACTGTGCCGTTTATATCCAGTACAGCAGAATTCATAGTGTCACCGGTACGATGGTTGGCACCTCTTGTGGGAGAATAGACCAGAGGAGAAAGCTTTTTATCTCCGTTATTCCAATAATAGTTACCCCAATCGGCTTTATCAATAAGGTACAGCTCACCGGGAGTGGTTACATTGAGTGTTGCACCGGGATATACCTTCAAGCCGCTGTCAGGCAGGAATTCCACTTTCTGGCCGTTTATCAACTCACCGCTGCGAACATGTATCATAACATTGTTTATAGGCAGGTTGTAATCAGCAGAGTTGGCGTTAACACCGGCAAAAGTTACCGTAATACTGTTGAGTTCGACAGTACCGTCCACAGCCACCTGAAGCTGGTCAAGCTGAGGATCATACCACTTGGTAAGTGTGCCGCCTTTTAATACGAACAGTCCGCCGTTACCGATAAACTTAGGTGTCAGAGCCAGATTTCTTCCGCCTGCTGTAACAGCAGCATTTACAAACTCAGTGGCACCTGTTTCATATGTAATAGCGGATTCTATGTTCTGAACATAATACTGTCCGAATACAAAGTGTTTCTTCTTAGTATCAAGGCATGTCATAGATGCAGAGCCGCCACGGAAGTCAGTGAGCTGGAAAAGTTCATAGACAGTGGAGTCGGACTTTGCAGTAAGATGACCCGGGCCGGTTATATAACCCCATGCGTAAAGTGCTGCGCCTGAGTTTATGGTAATGGTTGAACCCTGGCTTAATTCTATTTGGCCATAATTACCAAGAACACCCATTGGTCTGCCGCCTGCGGCAGTAGCGTACTTGGCGCTGACACTCAGCTCACCATTTACGACAAGGTTTGCGCCGTCAGCCATAGTCATTTTACGGAATACCTTTTGTTCTTTGGGAGCATTATTTACAACTTCAGGACTGGCTTTGTAGCATGTACCTGCCTCGTCAAATGGTATAAGCAAAGTAACGCCCTTAGGAATTGTGTATTCTCCGGCAGCTACTGTGCCGCTGTTCAGAAGTACAACTGTTTTATTGCTTGGGCTATTTTCTGCAACAGTTGCAGCTTCCTTTAAGTCATCAAATACACGGCTACCCACACCGAACATAGCTGATCCGGAAGCTACAAACCAAGGCTTCACTGTCAGAGCTCTTGTAGGCTTTATAACGCCGCTTGCATCTTTAAGGATAATAGCGCCGTTTGTATCTACCCAACCTGCGAACTCATAGCCTTCATTCGCAGTTGCAGTAACAGTTACGCCGTTGGCGTAGGTAGTATTTACTGTTGTGTCGGATGTTACAGCGTTTCCGTTGACGGTAATTGAACCGTTAACAGGAGCTACGAAAGTCACGGCAACTTCACCATCACCAACAAGTGCAAAGTTGTTTACTACAACTGTTGCCGGTGTTTTTTTGTCGACGGGGCTTGTAATCACTATGGTAACAGTGCCGTTGGCTTCTACTTTTTCTGAAAAAGTACCGTTACCTGTAACGGCTTTACCATTTAATGTCATAGATCCGCCATTCAGCTGCGGTGCATAGTTAAATACCATGGTAGCAGCTGCGCCGGAGGCGTTGGTAATCTTAAGAGTAGTGGTCTCAGCAGTGTAACTTTCACCGCTGCAACCGTCTGTGACTTTTGCTGTGGCAGAAGCTTTTAGCTCGTCATTTGCAACAGACGCTTGTGCTGTATTTCCTGTGTATTCTACTGTTATCTGCCCGTTTAGTACATTCAGGTTGTTATCTGCAGCGTAGGCCGCTGTATTTGGAAACAGCCCTACTATCATTAGCAGGCACAGGAGCATTGACAGAAAACGCTTGATTTCATGTTTTTTCATTTATGTATCCCCTGCTTTTCTCAAAATTCTACTTTTTTATATTCCCTGTTGTGCAGCTCCGTCGGCTTATGATTATATAGGCCGCTGCGCCTGCTACAACAGAAATTACAGACCAGATATGCGATACGTGGAAAGCTCCCCATAATACATTATTCTCCCTAAAAAACTCCACGATAAAACGAAATGTACCGTAAGTCATCATGTATATGGGATAAGCTGTGCCGTGAGTTTTGTTTTTCAGTATGTTCCGTCCCAACCATACGGCAAGAACGACATATAAAATCATTTCGATCTCACGAGTTGGCCAACGAAAACTATCATACCATGGAACCACTTTTCCAAGACAGCAACCGCTTCTTAGGCAATTAAATCTCGCCATAAACATGGCAAGAATTATGCAGATAGTAAAGACGTCGAATACCTCAGATAGTCTGCGTTTACTGAGTTTAGCACCCAAGAAGTACAATACCGGCAGGAAAAATATCGCTCCGTAAAGGCTCATTCCGTCCGGCACACCTTCAAGAAAGGCAAATATCTTTACAGACAATACACCCACTACAGTATGCACGACAGATAAGCCGAAGGCGGTAAGACCGCTTATTGCGAGTCGTTTTCTGAAATTAAGCAACCAGAGCCATGATAGCAAGGCGCTTACCGCCAGCACTATCCAGAGAAAATGCTGTGAAAACCATTGCTGTATAACTGTCAAAAACACCCTCCTTTCGTAATACCTTTTTTTGGAAAAGGTTTTAATGCTCCAAAGTCGGTACCTTTATAGGTGCCGACTTAAAGCTTAGATTATAGGTTTTTACTTTTGAATCATCTTTCCGTCAGGACCGAAATCGTACGGACCGGCAGGAAGAAGAGCATTGGTTTTTGTAACCCAGTAATTTCTGTTGGTAACGATCTCACCGCTAGAAGTTTTTGCATAGTAGTAATCATTACCTATCTTTATGAGACCTGCAAAGCTACACTCTCCATTCTCATAATAGTACAGTTTACCATTTTCCGCAACTATACCGTTTTTCACCTCGGGGGGATCGGTAGGCTCGGGGGGTACCGGAGGCTCGGGGGGTACCGGAGGCTCGGGGGGTACCGGAGGCTCGGGGGGTACCGGAGGCTCAGGAGGTACCGGAGGCTCGGGAGGAGCAGGAGGATTCAGCATCTTACCGTCAGGACCGAACTGATATGATCCCTCAGGAAGAAGACCATTAGTCTTGGTTGCCCAATAGCTTCTGTTTGTAACGATTTCGCAGTTAGAGGTTCTTACATAGTAGTAGTCACCATCAATTACTATAAGTCCTGCGGGAACCTTAACACCATTCTCGTAGTAGTACAGCTTGCCGCTTTCCTCAACAATGCCATTTTTATCGGAAGGTGCCGGGGGCTCAATTACCATCTTACCATCCGGACCGAATTTATATGTTCCTTCAGGCATAAGACCATTGGTCTTGGAAACCCAAATTTCCTGGTTCTGAGTAATCTTACCGCCATTATCTGCATAATAGTAATCTTCACCGATCTTTATAAGACCTGCGTCTGTGAGATTGCCATTTACATAATAGTAGAGGCCGCCGTTTTCCTCAACAATGCCATCTTTTACAGGAGGTTTAGGCTCCGGATCAGGATCAGGCTTTACAGAGGGAGGATTGAGCATCTTACCGTCAGGTCCGAACTCGTACAAATCTGCCTCAAGAAGGCCATTGGTCACTGTTGTCCAGTAACTGCGGTCATGTACTACTTCGCAGTTGCTTCTGACGTAGTAGTAATCATCGCCTATTTTAATGAGTCCTGCTGCGGTAGGCTGGCCGTCAACATAGTAATAAAGGCTGCCATTTTCAGCAACAATTCCGTTCTTTACGGGTTCATCAGGATCAGGTTCAGTAGGAGGATTAGTCATTCTGCCCTGTTCATCAAAATGATAACAACGATTCTCAGGAACCAGACCGTTGGTTACAGTGGGCCAATAATCACGGTTCTTTACTGCTGCACAGTCAGATGCAAAATAGTAATAATAACCGTCTATCATTACCAGCTGTTCTTTACCCTGCAACACGCCGTTGACACAATAATAAGTCTTTACAGTACCGTCTTTATGCTTGTAGTCATAAAGTCCTGTAAGGTCTTCCTGGAAAACACCCTGCTCATCAGCAACATAGAACTTGTATGTATCCTTAAGGTTGAATACTTTTGTATTTGCCCAACCTTTATGGTCAAAGTAGAATGTTTTTCCGTCCAGTGTTACCCATTCATAGGTTTTCCACAGACCTGCCCATCTGTACTGGTACACAGGCTTACCGTATCTTGGATCATTTTTATTATAATCGTAGATATTAAGTCTGAGATCGCCCCTAACAAGACGATGATTTTCAAAAATGTAGTTAAATCCGTCAATGGTCTGTGCTCCGTCCACTGCAATGCCGGTCTGGGGGTCGAAGTAGTAATCATACTCCTTACCGTCAGTCTCATCGGCAATGAGGCGCCAGCCGGTTTTCAGCACGCCGTTTATTGCGTATCTAATACCGTCGGCACTTTCTATAAATCCGGTATATTTACCATGGCATATGCCCAGTTCATCGAATTCATAGTAGAACTCATTATCGCTGCCATCCTGTGCAGGAAGTTTTTCTATACAGTTAGTCTTACGGACGTTATTTGTATAGTAGGCCATTTCGCCGCCTTCCCAGCCAACCTGAACCCAACCGTTCAAAACGGTATAGTCAAGGATAAAGCGGTCGGAGAAGCTGCAGTGGTCGCTCTCAAATCCGGCGCCCTTGTCGTTTACCAGATTTGCAGTGTTATCATACTGATATAAGCCGAACTTATGACCCAGCTGGCTGCCTGCTATATTGTAGGCCTGTGAACTTCTGACTCTGGCATCATAATGTATATTACCGGACATGGAAACATCCAGCTGTTTATTCACGTCATATGTACCGGGTTTTGCTTTAAGATTGATTCCGCTGAGGGTACATATCGGGCTTACAGCGTTAATATCCATTGGGCCGTCACGTTTTATCCAGTTACAGAGAATTGTAGCCATATTATTTTCGTCAACGGAAACGCTACTTACCTCAAAGCACTCGCAGTTCATAATCAAATTGCTGAGATCAACTTCCATCTTCGGATCCATTTGCAGTGATATTTTCACCTGAGAAGATGGGCTGATACGTTCGGCAAGCTGCAGGAGCAGCTGCCATGCTGTAACATTGTCAAGCTTTACTCCCATGAATTCTGCCAGTATAGGGATAGCTTTCTTAACATTGGGAGGAATAGACAAGTCGTTCATATCAAGTGCGAAGATATAGGAAACTTCCATATCCTGAGAAGGATCTAACAGATGATACACAGGAACAGGTTTTTCCTCTGTGGGCTTGTCTTCTGTTGAATTAGTAACAGTACGGTTCCATGCCAGTTTTCCGGGAGTGGTAGGATCTGCTACGTTATCGGCAGTGTCGAAGTTAAATGCTGCCTCGCCGTCTTTGTAGAGGTTTATCTTAGCCTCGGCTTTCTTTGTTTCATCGTTTAAAAGTATAGCCTTAACTCTGGTGGTACGGATACCGCAGGATTCATCAGCAGCAGTAAAGTTAAATCCGTCAAAAGTACCTGCACTGGGAGAATCAAGTTCAAATCTGACTTCGCTGCCGTTTGACATAACATAATTTCCGTTATAGGTAACACCCACAGGCATGGGAATTGTCATACCGTAAACAGCGGTTATCATGTCTTTTCTAAATTTAACGCCATCCGGATTTACAACATGGACTGTCTTACTTCCAAGAACAGTTCCATCCTCTGCTACAAGCTGTATCTCTGTATCACCCAGAGCATTAGCTGTAAACACACGGTTAGTTATGCCTTCAACAGTTATCTCGGAAACTGTACCTATTGCCTCATCTGCGGACTTCAGCACAGCACCGGCAGGAATCTCTGCCTCATTACCGGTGGCACTGACACCTATATATGATACAGGCAATTTAGACCCGACTGTGAGGTAATCAAATTCTGTGTTAACTGTTGCATGGTCAAATTCAGTGGAAGCCGCACTATGTGAGACAACCAGAAGTGAAGACGCAACAGCACGGGGATTACCGTCGGATGGGCGGTTTATTACTCTAACTCCGCTCTCACCTTCAGGCTTTGCAACATAGGTAGTAGAACCACCGCCGTCAAGGTTGACTGCTGTAACACAGCCAGCTTCTTTCATTATCTGAGCAACTTCCTGCATACTGCCGCCTGCGGAGAATGGCTCCTGACGTCCATCAAGTACCATCATAACAACCTGTCCGTCGGCAGTAAGACCAACAGCTGTACGGGAAGCTCTGGAAACAGGATTGTGCTGTTCAGGGTCAAAAGTCACTTCCCCGTTAAGGACTAAATAATCTTTTGCGCCTACTGCATCTCGTAAATTTCCATCGTTTGCGTACCACTCGGCAGCACCGCCTATAATAGGAGAGCCGTCATTGAGTATTCCGAAGAATGTACCGCTTCCGGGATATTCCTTATATACAACTCCGTCCATAACAAGCATCATAGGCTCAGCTGTGGACATATTATAGAAGTCTGCGTTTGTGCTTACTATCGGAGTGTAATTTTCTATGTAGTTTTCCTGATCATTGGGATCTGAGTGTTTTGCCTGAGCGGCAGCAACCTGATCCATAACGCTTGAGAAGCCCCATCCTTTAGAAGGATCGTTGTCCTTATAGTTGGCATAAATATCAATGTTAGGACTGTTTACATTAACAGTAGCTATATAGTAAACAAGCTGTTTATCGTCCTTTGTAATTGCCTTCTTTATATCCTGCTCAACGCCGGGTGCCAAAGTGCTGTGGACAGTTGAAAACACCTCATAGAGGGAATCACTTGTGGGTTTTTCAGGCTCAGGGGTAGGAGTAGGTGTAGGTGTAGGCGGCTCCACAGGTATAAGTGCTCCGTCAGCCAGCTGGAACAGATAATCTGCGAAGGCATAGCAAGTGGCTTCACGAAGTTCTACCTCAGTATCCAGATTTCTTGCAGCCTCAAGAAGGGCTACCTTTCCGTCCTTGCTGTAAACATCAAACAGAGAAGCTCTTACAACTTCCTTTGTTATGCTGCCCGGGAAGCGGTTGTTCACAAAGAATGCCGCTCTGTCACTATCACTTACAGTCTGGAAATAAGGCTCAATATAGTTGCTGAGACTTCCACCTTCAGGCAGCTTTTTCAGCAGGTAGAAAGCATCCATATCTCCGCATATATCTTTGATTCCAAAAGAGTTCTCGTTAGGAGCGTCAACGCCTAGATAATTTGTTCTTATATAATCAGCCTTTGCGTCAATCGTATCACCGACAACGCCGTGATTACGGCTGTATTCCATAAGATCAACAAGGTCACCTGCCCAGCTGCCCATATCTGCGTTACTGGGAGTATGGTATCCTATATCCATAGCGCCGAACATATGCTCAAACTCCACCTGCTGGCCATTTGGAGTTGTGAATCCCTCTTCGGGAAGTTCTCTGAGGGCAGTGGCATTTGTTTTGTTCAGTTTATCCTGCTCTGCAACGTATGTTACAAACGCAGTTTCCTCTGCGCCGGCAGCCTCAACCCACAAGCCATGATTGTACTTATCAACGCCTGTGCGTATGAAGTTCAGAACCAGTGCAACGGAATTTTTGTTATTCTCAGCAGCATAAGCATCAGCGTAGCCTTCGAGCACCTTTAAATCTGCCAGGAAATCATCATATGTGACTATCGGCTGTATAGGATTTATGGGGTGGGTGGTGAACTGTGCAGTAAACTCCATATCAAAAGTAATAGCTGCAGGATCGGGTGCCCAGCCGGCAAAGGTGTAGGTATTCTCTGCATCTTCTGCCTTTGCAGGCTCCATGCCGTCATAGTTAGGAACGGTACCCTCGGCTACCTTTTCATCAGTCTCAAGGACTGCACCGTCATAGTTTTTCCATACGACAGTATATTCCTGTGGGGTTGAAGGAGTCTTGGGAGATGCAGTAAATACAGCAGTGTATTCTGTATTTGCAGTTGCAGCCACCACTTCAGGAGTCCAACCGGCAAAGGTGTAGGTGTTCTCTGCATCTTCTTCCTTTGTAGGTGTTGCACCGTCATATGTCGGTACTGTACCTTCGGCTACATTTTCATCTATCTCAAGGACTGTACCGTCCTCATTTTTCCATGTTACGGTATAACCGGTCACAGGAGTTGTGGGATCAGTAGACGGTTTTGCAGTTGCTTCAAACTGTGCTGTATACACAACATTTTCTTTAACTGTTGTGTCCTCAGCTATTGCAGGATCCCAACCAATAAAGGTGTATGTATTTTTTTCGTCATCAGCCTTTACAGGAGTTGCACCGTTATACTCAGGTTTTGCGCCTTCAGATACCTCGGTGTCAGTCTCAAGAACTGTGCCGTCCTCATTTTTCCATGTGACAGTGTATGTCTTTGTTGTAACATCTCCGGTGCTGTTTATATCTGTACCGTTTTCATCAACAATAGATACCTTAACAGCAGGTTCGATTTTGGTTTCCGGTTCAGCAGCAAAAGCTGTGACGCCGGGAAACATACTCGCAACCATAACAACTGCCAAAAACACAGATATAAATCTTCTGTATTTTTTACTGTGCATTTTCTTTCCTCCACATAAAATTTACTTTAAGTTATCTATAAGATAATTTAAATCTTCCTGCATGGCGTAGATACGATTCTGTTCGCCTTCACTGAGATTTTCATCCACAGTTATTTCAGCCACTTCAACATAAACGTTTCTGACTTCATTTTCTGAATCTCTTATCTCGCCTACTTTAACGCACTCATCAATGCCTTCTCCGTTACCTATATAAATAGTAAACAACAGATAATAAGTATCATTGATTTTGGCGCTGAAATCCACTTTAATACATTCGTCACTGACTTCTGTCTCGTTAGTCGTTATGAATTCGCTCCATTGTTCCGGGAAAGCAAGGTTTCCAAAGCGGGTTTCTATGACAACGTCCTGCGGAACAGAACTTTGTTCCTCCGTATTCTGTACATCGGTTTCATTCTGCTGCGGTTGTTCAACCAGCTGCTCCGCATTCTGCTCATTCGGCAGATCAGCGTTCTCTTTTTTGCCACAGCCAACAGTCAGGAGACACATCAGCATGGTGCCTAAGAGTAATACTGCAATTTTTCTTGTACTTTTCATAGCGCTCTGTAATTCCTTTCTAAATATAATTTTAAAAATATAATTTTAAAACTTTGTGTTTGAAGCTAACAACTTTGTATAAAAACAATTTGAGTTATCTTATGCTCCGGGTATATTCGGTAAATTGTATATCTTTCCTTATATCATCGTAATATTCCCATGATCTTTCTGTATCAACTATCTCCGCATGAATTTTGCAGCCTCGTTCATTTGCCGGTGGCGGTATCATATAATTGCCATAAAGGACGGTCAACAGTTCATTTCTGCAGTTCGGTACCGGAAACCCTCGTCCTTCAAAGGTAATGGTTTCGGTCTCAGTAAACCACTTTCTGGGGAATATGCTTTTGCCGTATTTTTTTGCTCCGCCGAAAAAGCTATGTACCATTTGAGAATTGTCATATTTTCTGCGCTGAACAAAATTCAGAATCGGTTTTGTCGGAACAAAGCGGCACATGAGCATGAATATTTTTTTGAGCTTGCTGTCTGTCAGGTAGCCTCTTTTATATAGTGATTTTCCTATTATGACTTTTGAGAAAGCAAACTGCATTTTTCTCACAAGTTCATTGTCAGCCAAATTATCGCAAGGGAAAATATCTACATATATACCCTGGTGCATCAGGCTGTCTTTGGGAATATATCTCTCTATACATGTCGTGTTATTTTTTCTCAGCTTTGAGAAAAACATCGGCCAGTGTTCTGAAAACTCTCTTTGTAAGAAATATTCTTTCTGAAGCTCCTGCGGAGCAATTTCCATAAACCGATCAAACTCCGGTCTGAGCATTATTACGTCCAGATCATCGTCCCATGGGATAAAGCCATCATATCTTACCGCGCCCAAAAGAGTACCGGCATATAGCATATAAGAAATATCGTATTTTTTGCATATTCTGTCTATCTCTGAGAGCATATCCAACATAACGAGCTGATGTGCTCTAATAGCATCATTCATATAATTTCACCGTTTTTTCATGCCTGTATATATTCTTAAATATTTTTAGCTCCGCATAATATATAGTAGGGTATTCAAATACATACTCAATGCTGATATATTTTTCTCTGCATCTTAGCTGCCTTAAATTTACCACATGATTAGTTAGGCCAGTTTAGGGAACAAATCTTAAGTATCCCGCCTAATTCGTCAAGTAATTTGATTTTGTTATATAATACGCATGAAAATCAGAACCACTTTTCATTGGATACTTTTCTGCATATTTTTGCTGAATAATGTCGAAGAACATACCATGGGGTTCTGCTTCATACGTCCTTTTTCTGTTTTATGTACACATAATTTATGTCAGTAATGTTTACATCTAAAATCAATAAATAATGATTCTGTGCAAGAAACACCTTCTATTCTGTAAATAGTATAAATATCTTTATAATTATATATCCAAAACAGCATAATTTCAAGGTATAAATTAAAAGTGAATTATTTGTCGAAATCTCATCAATGTATACTTTTACATGTAAATTTACAGAAAGGACGCACTGTTTAACACAAAATTCTATCTGCTGTTATCCGCTTGTGCAAAGTTAAAGTCTCTATTATCCTATGATACGATTAGATGATGCTTATCCTTATCTTGTTTAAGGTCTATTTGAATCACGTTCTCGAATTGATAGCAAGTGCCAGTATTATAAATTCCATATCAATTTATTATAGTACGCTTAATTTCAATATGCTCACGCAAAACAGTTTTAAACGTTGCCATTTTATCTGTTATGGGTTCTCAAATGCGCATTATGCGACGTATCTCCTTGGGAACAACCACGCTGCCAAGCTCATCTATTCCGGTTGCTTTCATATTTGCTTCTCCTTATCTGAAAATCTCTGTGGGAAATATTGTTTGCAGATATAGGAAATTTATGCAAAAGTCAAGAATTAAGAATATTAAAACAGCGAAAACCGATTTGTTTGTCGGTTTTCGCTGTTTTTATTACTGTTTATTTTCGGGTTTGGCTTTGGGTTTTCCCTTATAGCGGGGGCGGTGGTTATTCTTCCGCTTGGGTGGATAATTTTTCTTTTCTCCGCCATCTTCCCTCTTCTGAGGTTTTCCCTCCGGCTTGGGGCCACGCTGAGGATTTTTACCCTTTGGCTGAGAGGGGCGCTTATTCTGCTCGGACTGGTTTCTGTCCTGTCCCTCACGCTTTTTGCCGTACTCGTTTTTATGCTGCTGCGGCTTTCTGTTCTGACCCTGTCTCTGGTCTTTCTGGCGCTCACCGCCGTTTGAATTCTCACCCTCAGACTTCTGAGGCTTTCTGGGCTTATTCTGGCGGCGATTATTATTTCTGTTGTTATTGCCGTTTGCGGGCTTTTTACGCTTGTTCTCAGTATTTTCTTTCTGAGTTTCTGGCTCGGATATAACTATTTCAGGCACAAACCACTCGTTCTCAGGCTCTTCCACCACTTCCGGTTCGGGAATGTAGGTTAAAACATGGGGCGGCTCTTCTCCCTCTTTGGGTCTGCCGCCGGGAACGGCGCACAACTCGTTTGCCTTATAAAGGCGTAGCTCCTCGTTAGAATCGCCGTCAAGCTTAACCTTCACGTTCTGGCGCATAAGGTTTACCTGAACAGCAGTTCCGTATCCGTCCTTGGTTTCAACAAAAGCTCCCTGCTTGGGAACATTCTTTATAAGCTCCTCATATGCTTCCTGCTCATAACGGAGGCAGCACATAAGTCTGCCGCAGCTGCCGGAAATCTTGGTGGGGTTTAAAGACAGGTTCTGAACCTTGGCCATTTTAGTTGAAACAGGCTGGAATTCGTCTAAGAACTGGTTGCAGCAATAGGGTCTGCCGCATATACCTATACCGCCTATCATCTTGGCCTCGTCTCTAACACCTATCTGGCGTAGCTCTATGCGGTTTCTGAAAATTCCCGCAAGGTCTTTAACAAGCTCTCTGAAGTCCACTCTGCCGTCAGATGTGAAGAAGAACATGGTCTTGTTACCCTCAAAGTTACATTCCACGTCCACAAGCTTCATATCAAGGCCGTGCTCCGCAATTTTCTTCTGGCATATTTCAAAAGCTTCTTTTTCACGTTTTTTGTTCAGTTCAGCCACTCTGAGGTCTGCCTCAGTTGCAACACGCACCACAGGGCGCAAAGGCTGAACCACGGCTGTATCCTCAACCATGTGGTTGCCGTAGTGACAATCTGCAATCTCGAGACCCTTTGAAGTCTCCACAATTACCTTGTCTCCGCTTTTTATTTTCAGTTCCCCAGGGGAAAAGAAATAGCACTTTCCTCTGTTTTTAAATTTTATGCTTATTACTTCTATCAATTAGTTTTCCTCTTTCTCAGTTTCAGGCAAAGAATCCACCGCCAGAATTCCGAATATATGCTTTGCACCCACATTGACTTTCAGGTATTTTTCGCACAGCTTCATAAGCTCTATAAGCCGTTTAAGCTGCTCTTTTTTAATCCCCATATCAGGTCTGCGCCCGCAAAGCATATCCGTAATAACATAGATTGTATGCTCTGCAAAGTCTTCTGCCTCTTTTGCGTCCATGCCCTCGTTTTGAGCGCACCAGCGCATGAGAGTACAGCTGTTACCGGTGGAAATGGTTTTAAGATACGAAAGGGATAGTCTGTCTGCCTCTTTGTCCTGCTCCTCTGTGGTAGAGCTGAGATTTATTTCAGCGCAGCGGGAACGAACGGTACTAAGCAAAAGTCCGGGGTTTTTAACACACAGCAACAGCATGGCGCCGTTTGGCGGTTCTTCCAAAAGTTTAAGAGCTGCATTCTGGGCATTAGGATTCATGCAATCTGCATCTTCTATTATATAAACCTTACGCTTTCCCTCGTTGGGAAGCACGCAGGCATCGGAGCGAAGCGCCCTGACCTGCTCCACGCTTATTTCTCTTTTAAGTTTACCTTCCTTGTCGGCAAGTCTGCCGATGATGATAAGATCGGGGTGTATTCCGTCACGCACCTTCCTGCACGCTCTGCAATTACCGCAGGGGGCAGGTCCCGGCCCTATGCACAGGGCAGCCTGAGCGATTTTCTTCGCCTCAGCCAGACTTTCCTCGGAGGTCTGGGCTGAAATTATACAGGCATGAGCAAGGTGCTCAGAATCTTTAAAATTAAGTTCTGCCATAGACTTCCTCCGTAAAGTATACTTAACTAATTTATTTTACATGGTAAATGGCACATAGTCAACTCTTATGTTCTTTTATTTTGTGTTTAATCATAATAAAATAATTAAACGCACTCTTTTTACACTTGATAGCGACGCTCTATACAGTTATAATAACATCATCTGAATGAAAGAAGGTATATTTATGGAATTGTCCGCCATGGCAAGCTGGCTCAACAGCGCTTTTGCCGGATATGACGGGGCTATTTTAAACGCCATGCACGCTCTTGCCGAGGGTGCAGGAAAAGTTTTAACTCCTATTATGAAAGTAATCACTCTGCTTGGTGAAAAGGGACTTCTCCTCTTTTTACTGGCACTGGTGTTTATGTGCTTTGCCAGAACAAGAAAGTTCGGCGTGTGTGTTTTCGGTGCCGTGTGTTGCGGTGCTTTAATAACTAACGTTATTTTAAAAGACATGGTTGCACGCCCAAGACCTTTTGAGGGCTTGCAGCAATTTGCCCAGTATTGGCAGTTTTTGGGTTCTCCCGCTGAGGACGGATTCTCTTTCCCCTCAGGCCATGTTACTGCCGCCGCTTCCGGTCTTACCGCTCTTTGCTTAATCACAAAGGACAAGCGGCTCATTGCTCCCTCCGCTATAATTGTTGTGCTTATGGGTATCTCCAGAAACTATCTTATGGCCCACTATCCCTCCGACGTGCTTTTCGCTATGATAATCGGAGTAGCTTCCGCATTTATAGCATGGGCAATCACAAAGCTCATATACAAATTTCTTGAAGCACACGAAGACAACGGTTTCTGCTCCTTTGTACTGGAATTTAGCATCACCGACCTTAAAAACGCCGGTTATCAGGGGAAACACTGATTTAGGAGTAAATTATGGAACTTTCTCTGTTCAAAGAATTTAAAAATATAATCGTTCTGGACACAGAAACCAGCGGCCTCGACTTTAAAAATGATGAGATAATAGAGCTTGCAATGCTGAGAGTTTGCAATACAGGTTCAGGGTTTCAGATAATGGACGAATACGACGAGTTTATCCGTCTGAGTCCGGGCAGAGTTTTGCCGGAGAAGATTACAGAGCTTACAAATATAACTCCCGAAATGTTGGAAACTCAGGGGCTGGAAAAGGCTCCAGTTTGTCGTGCATTAGAGAAAATGTTCTCCGTAGAAAAGCCTTTGGTGGTTGCCTATAACTCCCAGTTTGATATGTGTTTTCTCTATTATTTTCTGGCTAAATACGGCAATGCGTCTGTTTTAAGAAATATTAAAATGCTCGACGCAATGACCGTTTATAAAGACCGCCGCCCTTTCCCCCACAAGCTCTGCAAAGCTATTGAAGAATACAATGTGGATGCAGTAAACTCCCACCGTGCCATTGATGACACCAAGGCAGCTTTCAAGCTCCTTATTGCTATGGCAGAGGAAAAAGACGATCTTTTAAATTACATAAACCTTTTCGGTTACAGCCCGAAATACGGAGTGTCAGGTTCAAAAATCTCCTCCGTCACATATAAACCTCAGGGCTTTCAGCCCGGAGTTCCGCTGTACGAATTGTAAAAAAGTCCTGCCTCAAAGGCAGGATTTTTATTTGCCCTAAATGTTAAACTTGTTGAGAACAGCACTTTGTGCTATCATATAGAAAAACTTTCGGAGGAAAAAATGGAAAAAGAACTTATACACGACCCTATATTTCTCGCCGCCAAGTCTCAGCCTGCCGACAGCAGCGACGTTGAGACCGCCCGTGACCTGCTGGACACTCTCAAAGCCCATCAGGACAGCTGTGTTGGTATGGCAGCAAATATGATTGGTGTTACTAAAAGAATAATCGCTTTTGAAAACGGCCCCGGCTACATGCTAATGTACAATCCGGAGATAATCAAAAAATCAGGCCCGTTCAACACCGAAGAAGCCTGTCTCTCCCTGCTTGGCGGTCCCAGAAAAACACGCCGCTTCAAGAAAATAAAAGTGCAGTACCAGAATGAGGATTTTGAAACTCGTGTAAAAAGCTTTGAGGGCTTCACCGCTCAGATAATTCAGCACGAAATCGACCATTGCAACGGAATTTTAATTTAAACATAAATGACAGAGTACATTATGTACCCTGTCATTTTTCTGTTATAAATTCAATTCAAAAATACCGCCGTCAAAAACAATATCCCTGCCGTCAGCATCCTTATAAAACGATAATTTTTCCTCTCCCGCCTGTTGAAAGCCTAAGGAATTGAGCAAGTTTACAGAGGGTGTGTTTTTCAGCGCCGTACCCGCCGTAATTTTTTTAATGCCCTGAGTTTTCATATATTCAAAGAGTGCAAGATGGCTTTCCTTTGCATAGCCCATACCAAAATAATCTGAGTGAAAGCCATAGCCAATCTCATAGCTGTCAGGTCTTTTATTGAATGCAATATAACCGATAACCGTATCTTGCAGACACACAGCAAAGAAGAAATGGTCTATGCTCATGTTTGCCTCTTCCCATTGAGCCATTTTGGTGCGAACATCTTCGTCCTCCGTGCTGTGGGGTCTATCATACTGTGCATACTGAGAGTGTGAAATGTCTTCCCAGATTTTCTTGATACTGAGCCAGTCGCTTTCCTTTATATAACGTATATGCAATCTTTGCGTTTCTAAAAGCATCCTGCAACTCCCCTTTCAATACCTGCTGTCAGATAATTCAATTAAATTTCCCTGCATTATCACTGAGCATCTATTTTTTCTTTCAGTTCATTGAGATAAATCCAGCGCTCGGTTTTTTCCTCAAGCTTTACTTCAAGCTCTGCCTGCTTTGCCTGCAATTCCTGAAGCTTTACATAGTCGGAGCAGAATTTAGCCTGTTCTGCCTCGCAGTCAGCTATCTCCTGTTCTATTGCCGCTAAATCATCATCTATGGTTTCAAATTCACGCTGTTCATTATAGCTGAATTTAAGTTTTTTCTGCTTGGGTCGCTCCTGCTGTACCTTTGGCTTTTCTACTTTCAGCGGTGCCTGTTCTGCTTTCCGCTTCTCCATCCAGTCTGTCCAGTTGCCGTTATACTGCTCCACATTTCCGTCGCCCTTAACTTCAAAAATGGTGTCAGCCAGTCGGTCAAGGAAAAATCGGTCATGGGATACAGCGATTATTGGGCCTGGGAAGCCCTGCAAATAGTCCTCCAGAATAGAGAGGGTCATAATATCAAGGTCGTTTGTAGGCTCGTCCAAAAGCAGCACATTAGGTGCCGCCATAAGCACAGACAGCAGATACAGTCTGCGCCGCTCACCGCCTGATAAACTGCCTATTGGCAGAGACTGCATGGCACTGGGGAACATGAAGCGCTCCATCATCTGAGCGGCAGTAAATGTTCCCTCGGCAGTCTTTAATTCCGCTGAAATCTCATGGATAAAGTCATAAACTCTCTGGTTTAAATCCAGTTCACGCCCCTCCTGAGTGAAGTAGCCGATCTTCACCGTAGAGCCAATATCTACCTCGCCCCAGTCTGGCTGTAATCGGCCTGCAATAATGTTTAACAGGGTGGATTTTCCTGCACCGTTGTGACCTACTATACCTATTCTGTCGTCACGGAGGAAATTATAGCTGAAATTGCTTATAACATCTCCTGTGCCGTAAGACTTGCTCACATTTTTAAGCTCGATTATTTTTCTGCCCAGACGGCTTGCGGCGGCTGTCATCTGCACATTGTCGTCATACTCGGGAGCGTCCTGATTTAACAAATTCTCGTAGCGTTCAATACGCTCCTTTGACTTTGTGGTTCTGGCCTTACAGCCACGCATTATCCACTCCCGCTCATGGCGCAGAATGGACTGTCTCTTTCGCTCAGAGGCCTCCGCCATTTCCTGTCGCTCCGCCTTGAGTTCCAAGTATTTAGAGTAGTTTGCTTCGTAGTAGTAAAGCTTTCCGCGGGAAAGCTCGGTAATGTGGTTGGAGACACGCTCAAGGAAGTATCTATCATGGGTGACCATAGCAATACCGCCCCTGAACTTTCTCAGCCGCTCTTCAAGCCACATGGTCATGTCGGTGTCCAGATGGTTCGTAGGCTCGTCCAGAATCAAAAGGTCTGCCGGCTGAATAAGCACAGCCGCCAAAGCCACACGTTTACGCTGACCGCCGGAAAGAGTACCTATTTTCTGAGAATAGTCGGTGATACCAAGCTTTGAGAGCATGGTCTTTGCCTCGTATTCGTTAATGTCTCTAAACTCTGCCGGACAATGTAGAAACACCTGCTCCAATACAGTGGCGTTATCGTCCATAACGGGATTCTGGGGCAGATAGCTCACCTGCACATTAGGGTCAGTGCGTACTTCACCCTCGTCGGGTGCAACATCACCTGCAAGCATTTTCAAAAAGGTAGATTTTCCCGTGCCGTTTATACCTATAATACCGCACTTGTCTCCCTCGCTGATATAGAAGTTTACGTCATCCAAAAGCTGACGCATACCGTAGTTTTTAGAAATATGTTCTGCGGATAAAAGCATAGCCGCCTCCTGATACTGCAATGATTTAAAATTCAGCTTTCCGCCTTACCGCAAAAAGCCCAATAGATGTTTTACGGATATTGTACCATACAATAGGTAATTTGACTATGTTATTTTCCGTCTTTCCTTTACCCGGAAAAGTGCAAAGTTTTTAAGCACTCATACAGTCAAAAACATTGCTCACAACAGACTATCGCTTGTTTTGAAAATCTATACATTATAAAAATGCCCCTTACGCAGGACGGAACCTACATAAGGGGTTTTGTTATGTATAATACTTTTACTCTATTTCCTTATACATTGCGGGAGCAGAGGCTTTATTTGCAGTCTCATTTATCTCTGTAACTTCCACCTTTAAAGTGCGCTGACCGAAAGCTACTTCGATTATATCTCCAACCTTCACCTGATAGCTGGCCTTTACGGTCTTGCCGTTAACGCTGACCCGCTCACCATCACAGGCTTCATTTGCAACTGCTCTGCGCTTTATAAGTCTTGAAACCTTCAAATATTTATCAAGTCTCATTTCCGTTCTCCTTTTAAAAAAATAACCACGCACCGTATCAGTGCGTGGCTATTATATCACATTTAAGCTTCCTTGGAAACAGCATCCTTGAGAGCCTTGCCAACTTTGAAAGAGGCAACACGGGAAGCAGGAATCTGGATTTCCTCTTTGGTCTTGGGGTTGCGGCCAACACGAGCGCCACGCTCCTTAACCTCGAAAGCACCGAATCCTACAAGCTGGACTTTATCGCCTGCAACGAGAGTCTCAGTGATAACATCAAAAGCTGCGTTTATAGCCTTTTCGCTGTCCTTTTTGGAGAGCCCGGCCTTTTCCGCTACTGCGGTAACAAGTTCTGCTTTATTCATGTAATAATCCTCCTAAATAATGCGGCACCATGCCGTACTATGATGATTTTGCCCCAAAAGAGGGCAGAATACTCAATTTAAATTCCGCAAAACACTAAGTCCAAAAATGCGGCTTTATTAAAATACCACATTCTTCACTCATAATCAAGTAAAATTTTGTGTATTACCAGTGTTTTCGGCATTTTTCTTTTAACGCATATGCAATATTCCTGCAATCTTTTCGCCGCCCGGAATAAGCCTCATATCCTCTTTTGTGATAGAGCGCAGAGCTATGGTAGAAACCATGTAGACGATAATTGCAGCGAGCATTGCGATTGCCATGGACAGCAGAGTTGCCATACGGCTTACGCCTAAAAATCTACCTGCGATGCCGAAAACTCCCCATGCAGCAAGTGCCATAAGCACACTGCAGAAAAGGGGCTTTAACATTATAACATGGAGTCTGGGGTTCTTATCAAGCACTATGCACATGAATATAAAGTTCATTATGCACATAACAGCATAGCTTACAAGCGTACCGATAGGAGCTCCGTAGATGTTGATTTTGGGGTTTGCAACAAGGAACCAGTTTACAACTATCTTAACAAGTCCTCCAACTATCATGGAATACATAGGCCAGACTTCTTTACCTGAGGCCTGAAGCACGGCGTTCTCCATCAATACTATGCACACGAAGAAGGATGCAATACCCATTATTGTCAGAAGCACAGGGCCTGAGGCATGGCTTCCGGGGTATATAGTATTCATTATAGGCTCAGAGAGCACAGCCAGACCAACGCCCATAGGCATACAGAGAACTGCTGCAATTCTCATTGAGTCCTCGGAAATTTTCGTGGCCTTATCATTTTCCTCTCTTACTATGGCAGTAGCTATCGCAGGAACTACGGATATGGTAAGGGGTGTAATTATAGCTGCCGGCAGGTTAAACAAAGTCTGCGCCTTGCCGTAAACGCCGTATAATACCTGTGCTTTTTCAAGGCTGAAGCCTGCGGCATCCTGAAGTCTGCCCATGCAAAGGCTTGAATCCACCAGATTTAAAAACGCCAGAACGCATGAACCCAAAGCAATAGGAATACCTATGCGCATGAAGTGGCTGAAAATTTTGCCGTAGCTGTCCGGTACATCGGGTTTTTCCGGTATATCCATAACATAATGGCGTCTTTTATATATCGCCATATAAATAAGTGCCACCAGAGAACCTACTACAACACCGAAGATAGCGCCGGCAGAACCTACAGCCTTACCCTTGCCCATCTTCATAAGCACAGCTGCAAGCACCAGACCAACCACAACCTTTACAAGTACCTCAAGTACCTGTCCGACCGTTGTGGGAATCATGTTTCCGTAGCCCTGACAGTAGCCTCGGTACGCTGACACAAGGCACACCAGCAGCACAGCAAAGGACATTGCCTTTATGCTCAGAGCAGCGGGAGGATTGTGCAGTATTTTAACGGCTATCTGATGTGGGAACAGGAACATTATGAGAGAACACACAAGTCCTATTACAAAGAAACTGAGCCATGCAACAGAAAATGTACGTCTTGCCTGCATGACACGCCCCTCGGCGTGAGCCTCGGAGATAAGCCTTGAAAGGGCTATGGGAAGTCCGGCAGTAGCCAGAGTCAAAAACACATTATATACATTATAGGTGGCGAGGAACATGGAATATCCATCGTCACCGATGACATTCGCAATGGGGACTTTATATATAAAGCCCAATACTTTCATTATCAATACACCGGCTGTCAGAATGGCTGCGCCGTGGAGATAATTCTGGCTCTTACTTTCTGCCATAACAAAACCTCCGTTCTTATTTTGCCCTGAAGGCATAATATCTCATTTTAAGAATGTTTTAATACTATACTCTCTAATTGCTGAAAATTCAAGTTATATACGGTTAAAAAAGCTCTGCCGCAGCTGTTGCGGCAGAGCTTTCTGTATATTTCAGCTCTCGTATTTATTTTATTGCAGCTCTTCCAGAATATGACGAGCCACATACACACCGCTTGCAGAAGCGTGTGAAAGAGAGTGGGTAACACCGGAGCAGTCGCCTATTACGAACAGACCCTTGCTGTTTGTCTCAAGGTTTTTATCAAGCTCTACTTCCATGTTATAGAACTTAACCTCAACACCGTAAAGCAGAGTGTCGTCATTGGCAGTACCGGGAGCTATATTATCCAGAGCATAAATCATTTCGATTATGCCGTCCAGAATACGTTTAGGAATAACAAGGCTCAAATCTCCAGGAGTTGCTGCCAGAGTAGGAGTTACGAAGTTCTCGTTTATTCTGGCCTCAGTGGAACGTCTGCCACGGACAAGGTCACCGAAGCGCTGGACAATAACGCCGCCGCCCAGCATATTGGAAAGTCTTGCTATGCTCTCGCCGTAGCCGTTGGAATCTTTGAAAGGCTCGGAGAAATGCTTGGAAACAAGAAGAGCAAAGTTTGTGTTCTCGGTATGCTTTTCCTTATCCTCGTAGCTGTGACCGTTAACGGTAACAATGCCGTTAGTATTCTCGTTAACAACAACACCGTGGGGGTTCATGCAGAAAGTACGGACAAGATCCTCGAACTTCTCGGTGCGGTAGACAATCTTGCTCTCGTAGAGCTCGTCTGTAAGGTGAGCAAAAATCTCTGCGGGAAGCTCAACTCTTACGCCGATATCAACACGGTTTGACTTGGTGGGAATCTTCATGCTGTCGCATACAGACTCCATCCACTTGCTGCCGCTTCTGCCGACAGAGATAACGCACTGATCGCAGGTGTAGCTCTTATCTCCGGCTACAACTTCGTAACCGCCGTCTATCTTCTTGACGGAGTCGATCGCAGTGTTAAAGTGGAAGTCCACCTTATCTTTCAGTTCATCGTATATGTTGCCCATTACTACATAATTTATATCTGTACCCAGGTGACGAACCTGTGCATCAAGCAGATGAAGGCCGTTTTCAAGGCAGGTGCGCTTTATAGCAGTATTGGCAGTGGAGTAAAGCTTTGTGCCTTCGCCGCCGTGGCTCAGGTTTATTTCGTCCACATAGCGCATAAGCTCTATGGCCTGCTGTTTGCCGATGTACTCGTAAAGAGTGCCGCCAAACTGGTTTGTTATATTGTATTTACCGTCGGAAAAAGCACCGGCACCGCCGAAGCCGCTCATAATAGAGCAAACAGGGCACTTAATGCAGGACTTAACCTTTTTACCATCAATAGGGCACTTTCTCTGGCTCAGGGCTTTGCCGAGCTCAAAAACAGCGACTTTCAGATTTTTTTCACTTTTAGCTAATTCATAGGCTGTAAAAATTCCGCCGGGGCCGGCGCCTATAATAATTACATCATAATCCATAATATTACTGCTCCTTTCAGGGCAAAAAACAAGCTGCCAACCTCAAATTCAAGCCTGAACAGCGCTAAATTTGACGGGGCAGCAAAATGTATCCTCACTTAGACTAACACGCAAACGCCGTGCTGTCAAGTAAACTTAATATGAATTATGAAAAAACGTGCCTTTTTCCCTGTAAATTAAGAAATCCGGAGAACCTGTCGGTTCTCCGGATAGATATACCTTTAAATTACTTTGCCTTGCGGACAGAGTCGATGTGACGGGTCAGGTCGAGCATCTTCATGGAGAAGCCCCACTCGTTGTCGTACCAAGCCATCAGCTTAACGAAGTTGTCGTTAAGAGCAAGGCCTGCTTTAGCATCAAAAATAGAGGTGTGAGCATCGGTTCTGAAGTCGGAGGAAACAACCTCGTCATCAACATACTCGATTACGCCCTTCATCTCGTTCTCGGAAGCTTTCTTAACAGCAGCGCAAATCTCATCGTAGCTTGCACCCTTCTCAAGACGTACAGTCAGGTCAACAATGGAGACATCGCCTGCAGGAATACGCATGGAAGTACCGGTGAGTTTGCCCTTGAGTTCGGGGATAACCTTGCCGACTGCCTTTGCAGCGCCGGTGCTGGTGGGTATGATGTTGTTGTAAACGCTGCGGCCAAGTCTCCAGTTCTTCTTGGAGAAGCCGTCAACAACTGCCTGAGTAGCGGTGGAAGCGTGAACGGTGGTCATAAGACCTTCCACGATGCCGAAGTTATCGTTGATAACCTTTGCAAGAGGAGCAAGGCAGTTAGTGGTGCAGGAAGCGTTGGAAACGAACTGCATGTCGGGGGTGTACTTCTCAAGGTTTACACCGCATACGAACATGGGGGTATCGTCCTTTGCAGGGCCGGACATAACGACAACCTTTGCGCCGGCGTCGATATGGGGCTGAGCGTCTTCCTTGGTGAGGAACTTACCGGTGCACTCGAGAACGTACTCAGCGCCCAGTTCGCCCCAAGGCAGAACGGAAGGATCACGGGAGTCAAGAATGGGAACTCTCTTGCCGTCAACAATGATGACAGCCTCTTCATCATTATAATCAACAGCACCGTCAAATCTGCCGTGAACGGTGTCGTACTTTATAGCATATGCCAGCTGACCTGCGGTCTTACCGGGAGCGTTGATGCCGACAACTTCGATGTCATCAGACTTGATAGCGCCTCTGAAAGCCAGAGAACCGATACGGCCGAAACCATTGATACCAACTTTTATCATAGTGAAATCCTCCATAAAAAAATTACTAAATATTATTCGTAAAAGCTCATATGATATATGAGTCTGTTACTCTCTATGCTTTGCTCATAAATTGTACCATACAAGGAGAGGAAAAAGCAAGCTGAATCGGCATTTATTGTCCCTGAAAAACGCTGAATTTTTCGTTAAAAAGCTGCTTTTTTCTGCATTGTTCTTGTGTATTTTGTATATTTTTGATAAAATATGCAAAAAGAGATGGCTTGCGGGAGGAAAAAGATGTAATATGTATACTTGCCCAGAATTATGTTTTGAAGGAGTTTACCATGGAAATATTTTCTTCTGATGTTCTTTCTCTCACAAGTGAAGCCGCTGTTTTGGTACAGCACGGAAAAATTGCATATGCAAACCCCGCCGCCCTCAATCTTGCCGGAGTAGACTGCGTAGGAAAAACTCTCCTTTCTGTTTTTGGTGATGAGATATGCGGCTCCCAGGCAAGTTCCTTTGTTGCTGACGTGCCTATCAACGGTACAAACTGTATTGTCAGAGTTTCAAAACATGAATGTGGGGAACTCATATTCTTTACTCCCGGCAGCAACTGCTCTTCCGTTTTAAACGAGCCTTTTTTGTGCACTATGCGTAACTGTCTTATGCTCATCGAATTTTCCGCCGCCCAGCTCAGACAGATAGCCGAGGAGAGAGGAGACGAGGACAGCCTGAGCAGGGTTAGAATAATTACTCAGAATTATTACAGAATGTCAAGACTTATCGGCAATGCCTCTTTTATTATGAGCTCCGAGGCCGGCACAATGCCGTGTGCAATAGTTCCGGTAAACATTTCTAAAATCTGCCGTGATATTTTAGATTCATGCAAGATCTTTGCTCCTAATCTTAAAATAAATTCAAGTCTTTGTGATGATTTCGGAGATATAGTTGTAAACGCAGACCGTGACCTTGTAAAGAAACTTATATTCAACCTTCTCTCTAACTGCCTGCTCCACGCCGATGGCTGTACAAAGATCAGCCTGAATCTTTATAATTTACCAGAAAGCATTCTTGTCTCCGTCAGCGACGACGGCAAAGGTATAGATAAAGACGATCTGTTAACCGTATTTGAGCGATATAAGTACAATTTTGATTTGAGCGCCATGGGCAAAGGCGCAGGTCTCGGCCTTACTGTGGTACACCGCATTGCGCAGCTCCATAACGGCACTCTGCTTCTGGAAAGCAGACCCGGTCACGGTACAGCTGTCAGAGTTTCCCTTAGCAAGAACATGTCTCCGAGGGCTAATCTCCACGCTAACAGTCATGATGATGATGTAAGCGCCACAGAAGTTCTTGAAGGACTCACAGACTGTCTCAGCTCTCAGTATTTTTCTGAAAAATATATGGATTAAAAAAAGAAAGGCTATTCCTGCCTTTCTTTTTTATTTCAGAACTTTTCCCAGAACCCTGAGGGGCAATTCGGGAGATATTATGATGTCGTTGTATTTTACATTTAAAGAGTGGAGAGCCATTCTTTCTCCACGAACAACCAGTTCTTTGAGATAGGCGTTACCATCATAAAGAAATATGCCGATTTCTCCTGTCATAAGACTTCTCTGCTGGCGAACCCACACGGTGTCCCCGTCGTGAAATTCAGGTTCCATGCTGTCACCTGAAACACGGACACCAAAGTTTGCCCCATCCGGCACTTCCGCTCCCACGTCTATCATTTCGTAGTCCTCGCCGTCCAGAAACTGACCTGTGCCGGCAGAGACTGCCAGAGAATACAGTGGCAGGCTTCTCAATGCGCCTGCGTTCACGCTTCTCTCACTCTGTGAGTATCTGCCGCTCTCACGCAAAAGCTCTATGTAATCCAGAGCCTTTCTCCGTCCCTCAGCGTTAAGCCCGTGGAAAACACCATCTCCGCCGCCTAAGAAAAGCCCGTTAATATCATCAATATTCAAGGCTCTGCACAGGGTGAGAAACTGTTTGGCATTTGGAAGAGTTGTACCTTTTTCCCACTTTGATATTGCCTGGTTTGAAAGGGGCATACCCATTGCGCCCAGCTTATCTGCCAGCTGTGACTGATTTAAGCCCAGCTCTCTGCGTTTTTTTGCCAATATTTCTCCGAATTCCATGCTTTTCGCCTCCTTTTTACGTATGCATTATACAATAGTTTATTAGGCCGTTCAAGAGTTTTTTATCTTTTAAAGCTAATATTTTTTAATTATTCTCTCAAATAAACAAAGCGCCGGAAAACTCCGGCGTTTTAATTTTAATATTCGTAAATGCCGCCGCCGATAAACTCTCTTATAAGAGACTCTTTAGCCGCATATTTTTCGTCTATATCTCCGAAAAGCTGTAAGGCGGGCAGTACAGAACGCAGTTCTTCAAAACGCTCTATGCCCTCAGGAACGGATTTAAAAAGCTCTGTTGCTGTATGGTTAAACACAGGCAGCTCATAAGGCAGAGCGGTATCAAACTGCATATCAGCCTTATTTTTAAAGGGAGAAATGTACTTTTTCTCTCCTCTCCTGACATTTGCCCACATGCTCATGGTTTCAGCCGCATCTGAACCACGGAAATTATAGTCTCTCACTGTGCGGCGCACAAGGCGGAACCATGTTCTCTTAAATACCACCTTACCCTCAAACATAACATCGCTTCTTGCGGAGATGTAAAGCTTAAATGCTTCGGGGTGGCGGTTGGTTATCATGTCGTTAAGGGCGTGAATACCCTCAAAGACTACAACCTCATCTTTGCCTAACTTTATGGACTTTGAGGGTTCCTGAACTCTCATTTTTCTGGAAAACTCATATTTAGGTACAAATATGCGCTCGCCTCTGGAGAGCATATCGAAGTGCTTGTTCATAAGCTCCATGTCTACGCAAAGAGGACTTTCAAGATCCATGTCTCCCTCGGGAGTGCGAGGCACTGTCTCAGGGTCAATGGTTTTGAAGTAATCGTCCATGCCTACATAGTGAGTGCCTATACCACGCTTTTTAAGCTCATCGCTTATTTTCATAGCGGTAGTAGTTTTACCGGAGCCTGAGGGGCCGGACAGGAGCACAATAGGACTTCTCTTGCGATTTTCAATTATCATGTCAGCCGCTTTGGAAATCCGTTCATGGTATACGGCGTCACCCTCCTCAACTAAGGCTTTAGGGTCGGAAATGGTTCTGAAATTTATTTCATTCAAATCAAAGGCCATCTATTATCACTCCTTTTTATTTTTTATATCTGTGTAGAAATCTGATATTTTCTTTTTATCAGCGCAGGTCTTATCAATATTTGCAATGTATTCCTGTGGATATTTGGGAGCTGTAAGCCGGATATTCATTTCTCCGTCGTGGCGGATAAGCTTGGTAGAACCACCGCCGCCCATAGCGATTATACTGCAAAGCTCCTCCATTATACATATGTTATATATGTTCTCATACCCTTTTTTAGTCCAGCCCACATTCTCAAATCCGCCGGACATGAACTTCTGACGGTAGAGATAGTAGGGTTCATATCCCGCTCCTCTGAGCTTTTCCATAGCAATATCAAGCATTTTGCCAACCTCTGCGGCTCCGGGAATATCTGAGCCCTCCAGCATGATTCTTGAACCCTTTTTAAGAGCAAGAGTGTGGACGGTTATATTTTCAGGGTCGAGGGCTAAAACCTTATCCATAGTCTCACGGAAGCTTTCCACATTATCATCGGGAAGTCCGGCTATAAGGTCCATGTTTACTGCAAAGTCTCCTGCCTCACGGACAAGCTCCAAGGCGGAAACTATATCCGCCGCACTGTGCCGTCTGCCGATAGTGTTCAGCACCTTGTCTGACATAGTCTGAGGATTTACGCTCAGTCTGCCTACGCCGTGCTTTTTCAGAGCATGAAGCTTTGCAGAAGTAATGGTGTCGGGTCTTCCTGCCTCCACTGTATACTCTTTTAATGCCCCAAGGTCGAAACACTCCTCAATCAGAGTGCAAAGTTCGTCTATCTGGGGAGCAGAAAGTGTGGTAGGCGTACCGCCTCCCATGTATATGGATATTACACGAAGCTCCTGAGCCTTGACCTGCTCCGCAACGGCACGAACCTCCAGTTTGAGAGCTTCAAAGAATGGAGAAATGAGCTTCATGCTCTTTTCCACAGACTGGCTCACAAAGCTGCAATAGGCGCAGCGTGTGGGGCAGAAAGGTATTCCTATATAAAGGCAGACGTCTTTTTCCCCAAGCTCTTTTTCAAGCTTTACTGTCTCCTTGCTCGTATCAAGGCAAAGCTTTGCCCGCTCAGGGCTTACATCATACTCATCCATAAAGGCTTTCATAGCCTCTTTGTCTCCCATACCCGCTTCAAGATAAGGAGTCATAAGCTTTCCGGGTCTAACGCCTGTGAGAGAACCCCAAACCGGATGCTGAAGTCCGGAGGCCAGAGCGGCTCTGTATATGGCATCTTTTATTATATGCTGGCACTGTCTGTCAGTTTCCAGTTCAGTCATAAGCAGTTTATTTCCCACAGCACCACGGCCGTGAAAGGTTCCACAGTCAATTTTCAGTGTGCAGGTGGCGGTTGTAAACTTTTCGCCTCTGTTCAGCCTTATCTCCATACTGTTGCCGTCGGTCTTTTCTTCCGGATATTCAGGCCGTTCCTGAGGGAAAAGGGTCAGGAGCATCTGCTCCACTGCATATTTATAATCATGTCCGTAAAAATAAAGTTTCACTAATTTATCATCCTTTTGTCTCAACTACGGCTTAAACACCGTTTAGCCTTAATTTTATTCCTATATGTTATAGCATTATAACAGGCGGCAGACCTTTGTACAATGTGCATTTGATAATATACGCCAAAATCTCTAAAATAAAACGAAAAATATTTAAACTTTTCTCAAAAAGCCGTAGAATTTTTCCGAAAAATGTTGTATTATATATTTACAATAATATAACATAGGGGATTTTGAGATGTTTTCGATTGGAGATAAGATTATTTACGGTGAAAACGGTGTCTGCACAGTAGAAAAAATTGCCCCGCTGGGTTTGTCAGGCACATCGGACAGCAAGCTTTATTATCATCTTTGCCCCCTTATAGGTACCGGAACATATTTTGCCCCTGTCGATTCCGATACCTATATGCGCCCTGTTATGAGCCGTGAGGAGGCAGAAAAGCTAATCGCATCAATTCCCGATATTGAGCCGGCAATCTGCCATGATAACCGCTTTAACCATGTGGATGCCTATTACAAAGAACTTTTCAAGCTTCACACCTGTGAAGCCCTTGTAGCAATAGTAAAAGGTTTAGGCCACAGGCTTTTAGACCGGAAAACCAAGAGCAGCAGAATTGAGGCAACAATGAAGAGAGCAAAAGATATGCTCCACGGAGAGCTGTCGGTGGCTCTGGGAATTGAAATTGGCGAAGTGGAAAACTACATACACCAGAGGCTGGACGCCTGAGAGTCGGAAGAAGTAAATTTATAGCTGAATGTCGCCCTTTTTCGGGACGACATTTTTTATTTATCTTCGCTCCACACAAAGTCTGTAAATCGACGCAGAACAGGGTTGTTGCTCTCTTTGGGCCATGCGGCTATTATCTCCACCTTTTCCTCTTCACCCTCAAGAGGGATGAAAACCAGTTCATCGGTGTTGCCGTGACCCCTGGTCATATACTCAGGTAAAAGGGATATCCCCTCCCCTGCCGCCACCATCATCAAAATGCTTTCCGCATCATTTGAACGGAAAACAATATTGGGCTGATAGCCTGCGCTGTGGTACAGTTCATAAAACTGCTGGTCACCTGCGGAGTCGCCTGTGCTTGACGGTGTCATGTATAATATGCTCTCATTTCTCAGCTCGCTTCTTCTCAGTTTTTTGCGGCTTGCAAATGGGTGGCTGCTGTATACCGCAACTACAAGAGGATTTCTCTCCGCCAGATGGCACACGGTGTTTTTATCCTTTGCAAGCTCCGTACTGTCCCATGTGAAGATGATATCGTATTCTCCCCTTAGCAGACCTGCCGCCAGAGCATCGGTATCATTTCTGTAGCAGGACACTAAAACGTTGGGATACTGGTTTCTGAACGCAAGCAAGGTCTTTGAAAGGTTGCTTTTTTCGTAGCCCTTTGTGTATCCAACTCTGAGACTTCCAACAAATCCGACTGATGCCTCCTGCACTCTGTCCATAGCTCTGTTTACTCTCTCCAAAATTGCCTTTGCATCTATTAAAAAGGCATTTCCCGCAGGAGTTAAAGCTATGGGGCGGCTGCTTCTGTCGAAAAGCGGCACTCCCACTATATCCTCCAAGGCTTTAATCTGCTGAGTAACAGCAGTCTGGGAAATATAATACTGAGATGCGGCGCTTGTAAAACTGTTTGTTTCCGCAGCAGCGACAAAATATCTAAGCTGGTTAAGGTTCATTCTGTCCTCCCATGTGCATTTTGACTAATAATAAGTTTTTCTTATTATAACATCTCAAATTACTATTTGCAATTCTATATTAAGCACTGTATTATAAGAAACACTCAGGAAGTCCATTTCAAAACGGGCTTTCAAAAGTTTTTTTAGGAGAAAAAAGGAAAATGAAAAGAGAGAATTTCAAATCCAGACTGGGCTTCCTGTTTGTCAGTGCAGGCTGCGCCGTAGGTATAGGAAATGTATGGCGTTTCCCATATGTTGTAGGTGAAAACGGCGGCGGAATATTCGTTCTGTTCTACCTGCTGTTTTTAATCACAATGGGAATTCCTGTTTTGACAATGGAGCTTGCTGTTGGCCGTGGCAGCCGTAAAAGCTCCGTCGGTGGCTACAAAGCTCTGGAAAATCCGGGACATAAATGGCATATTCACGGTTGGTTCGGCGTTTTAGGTAACTACATTCTTATGATGTTCTACACCACCGTTTCCGGTTGGATGCTTGATTACTTTATCAAATTTGCAAAGGGTGACTTCACCCACGGCATGAACACTGAAGCTGTCAGCGGTGTGTTCGGCGGTATGCTTGCAAACCCCGGTGAAATGGCTTTCTGGATGGTAATTACCGTTATTGTGGGCTTTGTAATATGCAGCTTCGGCCTGCAAAACGGTCTCGAGCGTATAACAAAAGTTATGATGAGTGCTCTGCTTGTGCTTATTGTTGTCCTTGCCGTTCATTCATTAACGCTCTCCGGCGCAGGTGAGGGCGTTTCCTTCTACCTTCTGCCGGATATTAACAAGGTCAAAAATGTAGGCCTTACAAATGTTATTTCCGCTGCTATGAATCAGGCGTTCTTCACCCTCAGCTTAGGTATTGGCGCTATGGAAATTTTCGGCAGTTACATGTCCGACAGTCACACTCTTCCCGGTGAGGCCGCAAGAATTTGCGTTATGGATACCTTCGTTGCCGTAATGTCCGGTCTTATCATCTTCCCCGCCTGCTTCAGCTTCGGTGTTGAACCCGATCAGGGTCCCTCCCTTATTTTCCAGACTCTGCCCAACATTTTCGTCAATATGAAAGGCGGCAGAATATGGGGCGCACTCTTCTTCCTGTTCATGACCTTCGCAAGCTTCTCAACCGTTATTGCAGTTTTTGAAAACCTTATCTGCTGCTGCACTGATAACTTCGGTTGGAAAAGAAGCAAAGCTGCTTTAATCAACTGCGTAATCGTTCTTATTACCAGTATTCCCTGCGTTCTCGGCTTCAATGTTTGGGAGAACCTGCACATCATCGGAGGCAGAGGTGTTCTGGACAGCGAGGACTTCATCGTTTCAAACCTGCTCCTGCCTATCGGTTCTCTTGTATACCTGCTCTTCTGCGTCAGCAAATGGGGCTGGGGCTTCGACAAGTATCTGGCCGAGGCAAACAAGGGCGACGGTATAAAGTTCTCACCCAAATTAAAGCCTTACTTCCAGTATGTGCTGCCTGTACTTATTGCAATTATAATTATTCAAAGTCTCTTCTAAAGTTAACACCCATACAAAACAAAAGGCATTGCGTTTTTGCAATGCCTTTTGTTTTAGCTGTAATTTCCCGTTGTCCCGTCGGGCATGTCCGATTCTCTTTCAAAGCGTCCTCTGGAAGGGCTTTCAATCTCGGCTTTGCAGTCGTGACCGGTTATAACAGGGACATGACCCAGTTTTTCTTTCTGCTTATCCTTTTTCTTTTTTGACATTTTTTCTCTCCTATCCAATAAGGCAAAGTATCAATCCGTAGATAACACTTGCGGATATGCCGTAAACTATAACAGGGCCTGAAATTATAAACATTTTTGCCGCAGTTCCGGTGATAAAGCCCTCGGTTTTAAATTCCAGTGCCGGAGCTACCACTGAGTTTGCAAAGCCTGTAATAGGCACAAGGGTACCGGCTCCCGCAACTTTTGCAATGCGGTCGTAGACCCCGAAGCCGGTGAGCATTGCACCTATAAACACAAGCGTAATGGACACCGCAGTTGAAGCCGTCTCAACACTCATGCTGCACATTTTATAGAGGTTTAAAATAAACTGTCCCAAACAGCATATAAGACCGCCTATCCAAAAGGCGTTCAATGCGTCTTTCATAATAGGCGAACGGGGCATGTGCTGTTCGGAGTATTGCCTGTACTCCTCATTACTCATTTTCAATGCCGATTTCCCCCTTAAATTTATCTCTTACAGCAATATTATCTGAAAAAAACAGCTTTTTATACCTTTACTAAAATTTTTTTAATTAAATTCAAATTAAGCCTTGACTTTATGAGCTTTTAGCCGTATAATGAGCAAGCTGTAAATTTCATATAAATGATTTCTTGAGCAATACGGAGATGTCGCGTAGTTGGTCGAGCGCGCACGATTGGAAATCGTGTATACCCCAAAAGGGTATCGAGAGTTCGAATCTCTCCATCTCCGCCACAAAAGAAGCAGTTTTCAATTGAAAACTGCTTCTTTTTTTATATAATTGTGTTTGAGGTGATTTAATGGAAAACATCCGCAATATCATTAAAAGTGAAAATATAGATACAGAGGCAATTTCTCTGCGCCGTTATCTCCACCAAAATCCTGAGCTGTCGGAAAAAGAGTTTAAAACTATGGAGCTGATTTGCAGTAAGCTTCAGAAGCTGAATATCCCATACCGGAAAAATGTTGCAGGTACAGGCATTGTGGGCCTTATAGAGGGCGGTTTCCCCGGCAAAACCGTGGGCATAAGGGCAGATATGGACGCTCTGCCCATCGAGGAAATGAACACAGACCTTTCCTACTGCTCACATATTAAAGGCGTTATGCACGCCTGTGGACATGATGCTCACACAGCTGTTTTATGGGGCATTGCCGCAGCACTCTCCAGAATCCGCCACACTCTTCACGGCAATATTAAGCTGATTTTTCAGCCTGCGGAAGAGACTATCGGCGGCGCTGAGAGAATGATAGCAGAGGGCTGTCTGGAAAATCCCCATGTGGATTATATGCTTGGACTTCATGTAGAGCCGGACATACCCGCAGGAAAAATCGGCCTTAAATACGGCAAGATGTATGCCGCCTCAGATATGCTGACCTTAAAGATTTACGGTCGCTCATGCCACGGCGCACATCCCGACGAGGGCGTTGACGCAATACTCATTGCCGCTCAGATAATAAACCATGTTCAAAGTTTTGTGAGCCGCAACGTAAGCCCTGTGGATTCTGCGGTTTGCTCTTTCGGTACTATTCACGGCGGCAACGTTAGAAATCAGATCGCAGATTATGTAGAGCTTACGGGAATAATCCGCACCCTTGACCCCGATACAAGACTTTTTGCCAGAGACAGAATTAAAACTATCTGCGAGCAGACCGCCCAGATGCTCGGTGGAAAAGCAGAGCTTATAATTGAACCCAGCTACTCCCCTCTTATAAACACCGACAGTGTTGTAGATTTGGTGCGTGAAACCGCCGAATCCCTTATAGGAAGCGAAAACATAGTCATGCGGAAAGACCCGTCTCTGGGCGTTGAGGATTTTGCCTACTTTGCCGCCGCAAGACCTGCCTGCTTTATCCACTTAGGCTGTGGAATTGCAGGCGAGGAGCAGAGAGTTTGCCACAGCTCATGCTTTAACATTGACGAGAACTGTATTCCCCTCGGAATTGAGCTTCAATGCGAAAACGTGCTGAGACTTTTAAATAAATAAAATTTACGGACATGGTTTAAGCCCTGTCCGTTTTCTATTCTGGTGCAAATTTCTATTTTATTCTTCAAATAATTTCAAAAAAACTCTTCCGATAGAGAATTTTTGTGATATAGTAAAATGGATATTTTGTGGGGATTTTGGAGTGATTTGATTGAATGAAAATGTCGCACCCAACATGAAAACATTGTGGGTATTCTTGAAAATGTTCTGCAAATGGGTTTTGGTGGCTCTGATAGTTGGAGTTATAGGCGGTCTTGTAGGTTCTGCCTTTCACCTGAGCGTAGAGTATGTAACAAATCTTCGCTTTCAGCACCCTAAACTGATGCTTTTAATGCCCGTTTGCGGACTTATCATAGTATTTCTTTATAAGATAACAAAGACCGAGGGCAAAGGCACAAACGCAATTATAGGCTCCGTACACTTCGGTAAAAACGTCCCTATCCTCCTTGTGCCTGTTATTTTTATTTCCACAGCTCTCACCCACCTCTGCGGCGGTTCTGCCGGACGTGAGGGTGCTGCTCTGCAAATCGGCGGCGGCATAGGCTGTAACATAGGCACAGCAATGCACCTCAAGCCAAAGGAAGAGCCAATCGCTGTTTTGTGCGGCATGGCGGCTGTATTCTCCGCCCTTTTCGGAACTCCCGTGGCGGCTACGGTTTTTGCCCTTGAGGTGTGCAGTGTAGGCCTTATCCACTACTCCGGTCTTGTACCTTGCAGTACAGCCGCTTTCGTAGCATACGGCATAACCAAGCTTTTCGGCATTGCTCCCACACGTTTTGCTGTTGAAGCCATCGGCCTCTCCTTTTTCGGTGTTATAAAAGTAATTATCCTTGCCTTTTTCTGCGCTGTTATCAGTGTTCTTTTCTGTAAGCTTATGCATCACTCTGAGCATCTCACGGAAAAATACATACCTAACTCATACCTTAGAATTATAGCAGGAAGCGCAATTTTGCTCATTTTAACCACCCTTGTTGGAAACATGGACTACAACGGCGCAGGCATGGGACTTATTGAAAATGCTGTTGAACAGGGTCAGGCAAGACCGGAAGCCTTTATTATGAAGATACTGTTTACCGTCATAACCCTCTCCTTCGGTTTTAAAGGTGGCGAGGTTGTACCTACCTTATTTATCGGTGCAACGCTTGGCTGTGCGGCAGGGCCTCTGCTGGGGCTTCCTGCGGGCTTTGCGGCAGCCCTTGGCATGGCAGGACTTTTCTGCGGAGCTGTCAACTGCCCCCTTGCCTCTCTCATTCTCTCTATTGAGCTGTTCGGTGCCGCTGGTTTCCCATATTTCGCCATTGTCTGCTTTATATCCTATATGTTGTCCGGCTACTCAAGCCTGTATAAAGAACAGATCATTACCTACTCAAAGTTACGTGCCGAATATATAAACATCCACGCCGAATAATTATTTGTGGAAAACTTTTGAAAGCATACAAAATGGGTCTGTCGCAGAATGCAAATTCTGCGACAGACCCTTTATTTTTTACTTTATTGCTTCAAGGAGAGCATCAACCTTGTCTCTGTCCTCCCAACGGACACCCAGATCCTCACGACCCATGTGGCCGTAAGCGGCAAGCTTTCTGTATATGGGCTTGCGCAGCTCCAGATCTCTGATAATGGCACTGGGACGGAAGTCAAAGACCTTCTGTACAGCTTCGCTTATCTTATCATCGGAGTATTTACCGGTTCCGAAGGTCTCAACAAGGACAGACACAGGCTTTGCAACGCCGATTGCGTATGCAAGCTCTATCTGGCAGCGTCTTGCAATACCTGCTGCAACTACGTTCTTTGCAGCCCAGCGAGCAGCATAGGCAGCAGAGCGGTCAACCTTTGTGGGGTCTTTACCGGAGAAAGCACCGCCGCCGTGGGGAGCGCTTCCGCCGTAGGTATCAACAATGATTTTACGTCCGGTAAGGCCGGAGTCACCCTGAGGTCCGCCGATAACAAAGCGGCCGGTGGGGTTAACGAAATACTTGGTGTTCTCGTCCAGAAGTTCAGCGGGTACGATGGGCTTAATAACCAGCTCTATCATGTCATTTCTGATCTGCTCAAGAGTTGCCTCAGGTGCGTGCTGAGTAGAAATTACGACAGTGTCCACTCTCACAGGGCGGCGCTCTTCATCGTATTCAACAGTAACCTGAGTTTTACCGTCGGGACGAAGGTAGTCAACCACATTGGTCTTTCTGATCTGGGCAAGACGGAAAGCAAGCTTATGTGCCAGAGAAACTGCAAGGGGCATAAGCTCCTTTGTCTCATCACAGGCATAACCAAACATCATGCCCTGGTCGCCTGCACCGTTCTGAAGCTCGGTCTCTTCCTGTGCCTTGTTTTCCAGAGCTTCGTCAACGCCCATGGCAATATCGCCGGACTGCTCGTCTATATTGGTGATTATACCGCAGGTATCACAGTCAAAGCCGTATTTTGCTCTGTCGTAGCCGATATCTCGGATAACCTCGCGGGCGATTTTAGGAATATCAACATAGCACTTAGTGCTTATTTCACCCATTATATGCACAAGGCCGGTGGAGACAGTGGTCTCACAGGCAACTCTGCCCATAGGGTCTTTTTCAATTATAGCGTCCAGAACAGCATCGGAAATCTGGTCGCAGATTTTGTCGGGATGTCCTTCAGTCACGGACTCAGATGTGAAGAAAAAGTGGCTCATATTATATCCTCCTGAAATTATTTAACATACATAAAAATACATAAAAAGCGCCCCGTCTACCGACGGAGCGCAGAACAACCTGTTTAAGAAAGCCTCATCTTTCGTACACCGCCGGATTTAGCACCTTGCCACAGGCAGGTTGCCGGGTTTCACAGGGCCGTTCCCTCCACCACTCTTGATAAGGTATGAAGTTTTACTGTAGAGAGTATATCATTAAATTTCAAGTTGTCAAGGCATTTAATTTAAAATTAACAAGTTTTCTGTCAGGAAAGGATTTTTCCTGAGTAAAACTGGCTTTCTCTGCCGTTTTGGCTTACAAGAGAGAAGCTTTTTATTCTGCCGCCCGGCTCGTAATTTGTGTAAACAGCGTAATTTTCATCTATATAGTCGCACAGGCTGTAACTGCCTGTAACATTATAGCTGAAGCTCTCTTTGGGTTTTTCTGTTTCAAAGCTCCAGTCTCTTATCTCTTTTCCGCCGCTTACACCTCTCACATGGATTTTACCATCACGGATAAAGTATTCAGCAATTCCCTGAATTTCGCCAAGCTCATACTTTAAAGGATTTAATCCGTCAGCTGCCATGCTCAGTACGCCTCCCTCTACGGTGCAGTAGAACCTGTCCCCTATTATGACAGGAGCGTATGCAGGCTGCATTGTAAGCTCAGTCTCAATCCCTGTGCTTAAATTTTTTAGGTAAAGATGCTCGTTTCGTGAAAGCTGGTATATGAGCTTATCCCCTATAATATACGGATAAAAGCCAGCTTCTGTCATTATTGTCTCCTCACCCATTCCCACAGGTGATGAAACACATAATCTCATTGCGCTGTCGCAGTAATACATTTTATTCTCGTGTATTCTGAGGAAGTCGCAGGGACCTTCCTTTACCGTCTGCCGGTCTCCGCCCTCTAAATCTACACTTTCAATATTACCGCCTGTATTCCGGTTCACAAAGTATACTCTATCTGAATATAAATTCAAAAATTCTGGAACACAGTTAGCTACAAGAACCTTAAAATCAGATGGATTTGAAGTTGAAATATCATATGAGCAAAGGGCAGGTTTATTATTTTCGTCAAAATCCATACAGTAAAGCTGCTGTCCTGAAACAATAGCTCTGCCGCCGCTCATATAGCTCTGCATTGCCAGACTTTCGCTTTCGCTCAATTCCGGAATTACCGCATTTTCTACTTTATGAAGCTTTGGCGTGGTCTCTGTTCCAGACAGTGGCAGCAGTTCGACACAGCCAGAAAGCGCCGTCGACAAGCTCAGACAAAGGGCAAGAATAAGGGGTTTAAGTTTTTTCATTCAGGGTTATCCTCGTCATTTTGAAAAGTCTATTTATTTTAACACAGACGCTGCACTCTTTCAATGAGCAGACGGTTAAACTAATATTTTCCTAAATCTGAATAAAATTTACTGACATTTTTTCCCTTTTCGACGCAATTCGACATTTACATTTAAAATATTTTGTCGCAACTAATCAAACGATATTGCATTATGTTAATTTATCCGATATTATGTCAACAAGAAGTCTTCGTTGTTCGACAGTTTTCTGTTGTTGTGAAAGTGTCAACTATGGTAAATTTAATGCGACAGAACGGTTAATCTGCTTCAATTAGTACATAAGCGTATATTATGACGCATAATTGGGAGGAAAGTATTATGGAAACTAAAACAAGTATTCTTATCGCTGACGCAAACCACGATTTCTGCAAGTTATTGACAGATGTAATCTCTAAAGAGGACGACATGGAGGTACTGGCAAGCACCTGTGACGGTGTTGATGCTCTTTCAATGGTGAACGAGCTTAAACCTGATCTTCTGCTCATAGATCTGGTGCTCCCCAAACTGGATGGTTTGGAACTTCTCCGCCGCCTTCCCGAAGGTAACAAGCCCAGAGTAATTGTGCTCTCCGGTTTTGTAAACTCTTCTGTTCTTGCTGAGTGTTCTGCGCTGGGAGCTGAGTATTTCATGCCCAAGCCCTGTGACACCGCCGCTCTCTTTGCCCACATCAGACAATTTAACGGCTTTATCCGCAGTTCTATTGAACCTGCCGGTTATGACTGTCAGGCTATAACTCAGTCTCAGCAGGACGAAATTGCTCTTGAAAGCGCCGTAACCGACATAATTCACGAAATAGGCGTACCTGCTCATATCAAAGGCTACCAGTACCTTCGTGAAGCCATAATCTTAACCATAAAAGATATGGACATGATAAACGCCGTAACTAAAGTTCTGTACCCTGAGGTCGCAAGAAAGTTCAGCACTACCCCTTCCAGAGTTGAAAGAGCAATCCGCCATGCAATCGAGGTAGCATGGGACAGAGGTGATATTGAAACCTTGCAGAAATTCTTCGGTTATACAGTTTCCAACATTAAGGGCAAGCCCACCAACAGTGAATTCATTGCCATGATTGCCGACTGTCTCTCCCTCAGACGCAAGCATGCAGCAAACTGAATAAATTTCCATATCCTGTCACTACCGGACAGACAGGGTAGCTACTATTTTTTGCAATTAAGCCTGTAAAAAAGCTAAAATTCTTCTTGACACGCCGAAAAAAGAGTGGTATAAGATTAAACAACGAAACGCAAGGACGCAGAGTAGTAAGCGTGGATGCACTCTCAGAGAAGTGTCGGTTGGTGCGAGACACAGAGTCGCAGAATCGCCGAACTGACTGCTGAGCGGCTGTACCGAGCTGCGAAGTGTAGGTGCAGACGGGTGCTCCCGTTACAGAACAGGGATATGATGGTATCCCGCAGAGTGATTCTCCTCGGAGAATAAAGAAGAGTGGTACCGCGGAAGTTCAACCTTTCGTCTCTTCTGTCATATTGGCAGGAGAGACGAAAGGTTTTTTGTTTTTCTCCTGCACCATCAAATCTTTTTTCAGGAGGGTCACACACTATGAACAAGAAATCCGTATCCAAAACCAGCATAATGCTCGCTTTCTCTGTTGGTGCCGTTCTTTTTTCCGCTCACGCCGGCGGCGGCTTTGCAACAGGCAACCAGGCTAACACCTACTATGTACACATGGGCTGGCTCGGTCCAATCGCCGCAGTCATTTCCATGTTACTGCTCACCTTGACTATGCGTCAGGCTATGGTGATGTATAATTCCAGAAGCCTCAACTCTTGCAAGCAGCTTATGGAAACTCTTTTCCACCCCTTTGTCAAAATCGCATGGATTTTCGACATATTTTTCTATATCATGGTCTTAATGGCGATTGCTGCCGCAATTTCAGGCGCCGCCTCTGCATTAGAGACTTATTTCGGTCTTAATTACCATGTTGGAATCTGTATCGTCGGAGCAGTTGTAATTTTGCTCACCATCTTCGGCGCAGAAATAGTCAGATCCGCTTCCACTTATATGGGCATAGGAATTTTGATTACAGCCATTGCCATCTATGCTATCGGAATATTCAAAGGAGAGAACTCCATCGTTGATGTTGTTAAAACCGACTTTGCACAGAATGGTTTCAGCGGATTCCCCACTATGATTAAAAATGCTTTTATTTACGCCGGTTTCCAGTGCGTAACTCTTCCAACCCTTATGGCCTGCGCAACACCCTTACGCAATCGTAAAAGCTGCGCCGCTTCAATGTGGATTTCTTTCGTAATGAACGCTGTTGCTCTTGTTCTCTCAATCTTTATGCTCATGAGCTGGCAGAACGTCTACACCGCTGTCGATGGCGGCACAACCATTCCTACACTCACCTGCTGCACCTCTATGGGCATCACCTGGCTCACCGTTGCTTACGGCATCTGCCTTGTGCTCTGTCTCGTTTCTACCGGTGTTACCGTAACTTTCGGCTTTGTGGCTCGGTTTGAAAACGCCTCTTTCTATCGAACAATTAACTCGAAACCAGCTCACAACGCTATCAGTGCAATTTTCATCATTGTATTGTCCATGGGAATTTCTCTCGCAGGCTTAACTAACATTATCAAATACGGCTATGGATACTGCGGTTATCTTGGTATTGCCGTTGTAGTCATACCCTTCCTCACAATAGGTGCTTATAAAAACAGGAAGTTCATGCGCCAGCATGGTGAAGATTTTGGTGCAGAACCTCAGACACAGTCAGAAGAAGAGAGTGAAATGGTTGAAGAACGAGTAAATAATTATGCGTAAAACAATTTTCCCCGGATATGCCTTCGTATAAGATGCCTATGATAACATTGGCGCCGTTTGTACACCATACGGAAAGAAAGCAGCAATCATCGGCGGAAAGGCCATTGGCAAGGTACTTGCTCACTCCACAAACTGTCAGTTATTCACATTCCCCACCATTGCAACCGCCTGTGCTTCCTGCACCAATTTGGGTATTCTGTATCATCCTGACGGAACTTTGAGAGAGTTTCATTATACTAAATTCCCCTCAATCAGCTTTTCCAGTTCAGCAAATCTATCGGATTGCCCACCTGTCTGGCAGATGCACACGCAACTGCTGAAGATTTGCCAGCTTCTAAGTGAAAACAGAGATTTCAGGAAAACAAAAAATCGCTGCTTCTAAATTTGAAGCAGCGATAATTTTTTCAAAATCCGAAAAGGCTCTTACTTACCCATGTTCATCTGGGCTGCAACCTCAGCTGCGAAGTCCTCTTCCTTCTTCTCGATACCCTCGCCCTTGAGGAAACGAACAGCGTCAACGAACTTGACGGAACCGCCCATAGCCTTTGCAGCAGAAGCGATGTACTGCTCAACGGTCATGGAGCTGTCCTTAACGAAGACCTGCTGAAGCAGGCAGTTCTCTTCGTAGAACTTGTTCATCTTACCCATGACGATCTTCTCCTTAACCTGCTGGGGCTTAGAAGCCATCTTGGGATCCTGCTCCATAAGAGCAAGAGCGATCTTCTTCTCCTCTTCCTTTACTTCCTCAGTAACCTGGCTCTTATCCCAGAAACGGGGAGAGAGAGCTGCGATCTGCATGGCGATATCCTTACCGATCTCGGTAGCATCGATGTTACCCTCAACCTGGAGGTTGACCAGAACGCCGATCTTACCGCCTGCGTGAACGTAAGCGATGCTGGTGTTCTTGTCGAAACGAACGAAACGGCGGATCTGCAGGTTTTCACCGATGGACATAACCTTCTCAGGCATGGTCTCAGCGACAGTCAGCTCGGAACCGTAGTACTTGCAGTTCATGAGTTCCTCAACGTTTGCGGGGTTCTCAGAGATAACAGTCTTGCATATATCCTTAACGAAAGCAACGAACAGCTCGCTCTTTGCGCAGAAGTCGGTCTCGCAGTTAACCTCAACCAGAGCACCGACACCGCACTCGGGGCAAACGTGTGCATAAGCCATACCTTCAGCGGCAACACGGCCGGCCTTTTTAGCTGCTTTAGCAAGGCCCTTTTCACGGAGCCACTCAACTGCCTTATCCATATCTCCGTCGGTCTCAGTAAGAGCCTTTTTGCAGTCCATCATACCGACGTTGGTCATATCACGGAGAGTCTTAACATCTTTAGCGCTAAATGCCATTTTAATTTCCTCCTATTTCAATAAGGTAATAATTTCAAAACAAGGGGTACGCTATGCGCACCCCTGTTATCTTGCGGGATAATTATTCCTCAGTGGCCTCTGCCTCTGCGGGAACTTCTTCCTCAGCGTCAATGCCCTGACGGCCTTCCTGAACTGCGTTAGCCATGGTGGCGGAGATCAGGCGGATAGCACGGATAGCATCGTCGTTTGCGGGAATAACGTAATCGACCTCATCGGGGTCGCAGTTGGTATCAACGATAGCAACGATAGGAATGTGGAGCTTGCGAGCCTCAGCAATAGCGTTGTGCTCCTTGCGGGGGTCAACAACGAAGAGAGCGCCGGGGAGCTTCTTCATATCCTTGACACCGCCAAGGTACTTCTCAAGCTTCTCCATCTCGCCAAGGTGCTTCATAACTTCCTTCTTGGGCAGCATATCGAAGGTGCCGTCTTCCTGCATCTTCTTGAGCTGTGCCAGGCGGTCGATACGAGTACGCATGGTCTTGAAGTTGGTGAGCATACCGCCCAGCCAACGAGCGTTAACATAGTACTGGCCTACACGAGAAGCTTCCTCACGGACAGCATCGGTAGCCTGCTTCTTGGTACCAACGAACAGGATGGACTTGCCGTTAGCGGCAAGGTCTCTCACGAAGTCATAAGCCTCTTCCAGCTTCTTGACGGTCTTCTGCAGGTCGATGATGTAAATACCGTTACGCTCACAGTAAATGTACTCGGCCATTTTAGGGTTCCAGCGGCGGGTCTGGTGTCCGAAGTGGACGCCTGCTTCCAGCAGCTGTTTCATAGATACTACTGACATTTGATTTCCTCCAAAATTTTGTTATTTTCCTCCGGAAACTTCATCCTCTCCCTCAAGCTCATGCGCTTTTTGCCATAAGCCACATGAAGAAAAGTCCATCCCCGTGTGAAATGCTCTGATATGATACCAGAAAAGACGCAAAATTGCAAGTCCTTTTTAATGTTTTTATTTGATTTTTCAATGTTTTTTCATATAAGCACAGTTTTAAACTATCGCGTATCGGTTTACCGCCGTATCCGGCCTGTTGACAAGACTTTCATCAGGGGTTAAGATTTAGAAAATTGTTTTTAGGGGAGACGCATATGATAAAAAATATTGTTTTTGATATGGGCAGAGTTCTTGTGGATTTCAGACCTAAAGCCATTATGGAGCGTTTCGGCGTTCCCGAGGAGGACAGGCAGATTATTTTAAACGAGCTTTTCCTGTCTCTTCAGTGGGTCAGAATGGATAGGGGCGTTATAAGTGACGAGGAAGCCTGCGAGAATATGTGCAAAAACGTGCCTGAACGCCTCCATAAATATGTCCGTCAGATAGTTTTCAACTGGGATAAGCCCATAGAGCCTGTTTACGGTATGGCTGAACTCATCCACGAATTAAAGGATATGGGCTACGGTATTTATCTTCTCTCCAACGTCAGCCGCCGTCAGTGCGAATACTGGCCCAGAGTTCCGGGTCACGAATACTTCGACGGCACTTTCATTTCTGCCGACTACGGTCTTTTAAAGCCTCACTATGAAATATACAATAAATTCTTCGAGGAATTTTCATTAAAGCCTGAGGAATGTCTTTTCATAGATGATGCCCCCGCAAACATTGAAGGTGCTCTCTGTTGCGGTATGAAAGGAATAGTTTTCCACAACGACATTGAGGATTTGCGAAAAAAGCTGGCAGACATGGATATAAAGGTTACTATATAAAATACTAAACGGAGCGGTAAACCCGCTCCGTTTAATACTTATATTTTATGCCAGATTTCCGGTTGCATACATGGCTGCTGTAAGAGCCACGACAGGTGCTGTCTCACAGCGGAGTATGCGCTCACCCATAGAGCAAATGTGAAGTCCGGTGATTTTTGCAAGCTTTGCCTCGAACTCCTCGAAGCCGCCCTCCGGACCTGTCACAAGAGCTATGCTCTTAACATCTCTATTGCTGTCGAGCACATCGCTGAGAGCTTCTCTCTCACCTGTTTCATAGAGGAATATGCCTAAATCCTTTTTAACGGCTACATCCAGTGCTCCTGCAAAATCTCCTGCCCAGCTTACTTGTGGAATAATACCACGTCCTGACTGCTTTGCAGCCTCTTCGGATATTCTCTGCCAGCGTTCCAGCTTCTTTTCCATATTCTGAGGCTTTGCAACGCATCTACCGGACTGGAAAAACATAATTTCCTCTGCTCCTGCCTCAACGGATTTCTGAATAATGTAGTCTGTTTTGTCTCCCTTGGGAAGTCCACAGAGAACGGACACCTTAACAGTAGGTTCGGCAGGGCATTTCACAACCTCGATAACCTCTGCCTCCACCTGCTCCTTATCAGCCTTTACAAGACGGCATTTGTAGTCTGTGCCTTTGCCGTCGCATATTATCATATCTTCACCGGGACGGAGTCTCAGAACACGGACATGCTCTGCATCTCTGCCTTTCATAATTGCCATGCCGCCCATAATATTGGTGCCTGCCATAAAGAATCTTGCCATATATTACACATCCTGTAAATTCAGATTATAGTATTTTTATTATCTCACATCTTTAACCGCTTTGCAATAGCGGGCATAGAATGAAACGAGCAAAAACAGGTTTGGAGTTGGAGAAAATGGACGAAAATGTGCTCAAGAATCTAAAGAACTTTGAGGCTGTATGGCGGCGTGTAAGCGGTGAAAAGCAGGGTCGCAGTTCGGCGGAAAAATCCGGCGTAAAGCTAAAGCCCGGAAAGTGTCCCAGAAACTGCAACCGCCGCTTTGCACCTTACAACTAATTGTATCATAAAATGCGGACAGCTATTGACCTGTCCGCATTTTCTTTTTATAATGAGCGTATCACTGAAAAGGCAAGGAGAACATTTACTATGCCTACAACCTGGAACCGTTCCCCCGAGGAATTTCATAAAATTTACATAGCAAATACGGATGCTTTTTACCGTATCGGAAATAAAGCTCTGGCGCATGAACTGGACGAATTTGTGAGCCGCTGCGCTCTCTCCCTTTGGAGCAAATCCGGCAGTATCACTGAGCGTCATGTGGATATGGCAAACCAGATATTTTCCAGAAATCAGCCTCAGCCCCACTGGCTTCTCTGGAATCTCACTCACGCCGTATGTGAGCAGGAAATTTTCCTGCCCCCTGCATTTTTCTGGAATCTGGCAGAGAGTGACGGTCAGAGAGGTTCTCAGACCTCTCGTACCTTTATAAGAATGTTAACCAACATTCTATTATATCTTGCCGCAACTGACGATGATGTAAGCTATGCAGAGGCTGAATTTATAACTGAATGTGCAGATAAACTCAGTGCCATCTGTGATGCCACAGGTGTCAGAAAGAGCAGAGAAGGTCTTAACGCAATGGACTTTGTCACAAACGTAGAGCCCAGCTTTACGGAAAAGCACGCTCCTGCCGTTCAGACCTCCGGCGGTGAAGAAAAAGTCACTGACACTGAGGAAAAGGAGGAACCACAGCCCAGTTTTGATGAGCTGATGGAAGAACTTAGCTCCCTTGTAGGTCTGGAGGATGTTAAAAAGGATATTAAAAACCTTGTGAACCTTATGAAGGTGAGAAAGCTCAGAGAGGAAAATCAGCTTCCCGTACCAGCCATGTCTCTCCACATGGTGTTCCTGGGCAATCCCGGCACAGGCAAAACCACGGTGGCAAGACTTATAAGCAAGCTTTACGCCTCCATTGGTGTTTTGAGCAAGGGACAGCTTGTAGAGGTTGACCGTTCAGGACTTGTGGCAGGTTTTGTGGGTCAGACAGCTCTCAAAACTCAAGACGTTATCAAGTCCGCTATCGGCGGAGTTTTGTTTATAGATGAAGCCTATTCCCTATCCTCCGGCGGAGAAAATGACTTCGGCAGAGAAGCCATTGAGACTATACTAAAGGCTATGGAGGATAACCGTGACGACCTTGTGGTTATCGTTGCAGGTTATACAGGCCCTATGGAGAAGTTTTTAAGCTCCAACCCCGGTCTGCAGTCACGCTTTAACAAATACATTAACTTTCCCGACTATAAAGGCGATGAGCTTATGGAAATTTTCCGTATGCGCTGCCGAAGGAACAGCTATGAACTGACGGAAGAAGCGGAAGAAGCGGCAGTTGAAATGTTCAATGAGCTTTACGAGGACAGAGACGAAAACTTCGGAAACGGCAGAGACGTGCGAAACATCTTTGAAGATATGATAGTGCGACAGTCTAACCGTGTAGCAGCAATGGATAGCCCCAGCAAAGAGGATCTTATGGCAGTTCTGCCTGAGGATCTGGAAGAAACATCCGGAAATTTGGAGGAGGAATAAACGGTTCTGTCCTACAATTATAAAATACCAAGCAGTCGCAGACTTTTTGCCTGTGACTGCTTGGTATTTTATCAATATATTAGCGCATTTTAAGTATGCTTATTTCTCTTCGGAATTCTCTTCTTCGGAGCTTTCTTCTTCAGCGTTTTCTTCTTCGTCATTTTTCTTAATTCCCTGAGAAAAGCCTTTAACTATCAGGACTATTCCAACTATAAGAGCAATGTCTGCGAAAGTTAACGCAACAGGACCACCTACAAGGTAATTTAAAGCTACGGCTGCAACTATAAGCAAAAGACCGGGAATTGCTAATTTTAATCCTTTCATTTTAGGTCTCTTCCTTATTCATATTTAAGTTTGGGCTTGTAAAACTCGAATATAACTGCATCTCTGCCCTTTTCGTTTCTGGGTTCGTGAGAAGTCCAGCCCACCTTTATAGCACCCATTGCCTCGGAGAGACGGACAGTCAAAGGTCGTCTGCCGATTTTATAGGCTATAAAGTTAGGTCTTGCGATAAAGTTCAAAAGGGTATTACTGAGCAGGAAACGCTGAATTTTAGGCAGCATATTGTACTCCTCCTGAGGAGCTGCCAGCTGACCTCTCAGCATATCCTTTGCGTGGAATCTGAACCATGCGACTATAAAGGGATTGAAGCTTTCTATGCATACATCTCCCTTGTAATCTTCCAGAATGGCGTAAGTCTTTTCGCACAGTTCACGGTTGCGCTTGCCGGTTTTAAGTTCCACAATCAGAGGGCCTCTGCCTCTTATCACGTCCAGCACTTCGGTGAAAAGAGGAATAGTGTAATCAGAGCCGCAGAGACGGAGTTCTCTCAGTTCGTCCAGAGTTTTTTCCTCAACTCTGGCATTTACTCCGCACACTCTGTCCAGTGTATCATCATGGAAAACCACTACCTGACCGTCTTTACTGAGCTGTACGTCAAGCTCTATACCGTAGCCGTTTTCAGCAGCAATGCGGAATGCCTCCAGAGAGTTTTCAGGCACGGATTTATCCCTTGAGTGCAGACCTCTGTGGGCAAAGTTTCTGCCCATAAACGGAGCTTTCTGCCGTCTGGAAGCCCGCCCCGGAGCTATAGCCAGAAGAGGCAGAGCAGCCGCCGCTGCACCTATAAGTAACGCATTTCTTGTTTTCTTTTCCATTTTCATACCTCCGTTACAGCGAAGTATAATTGCTATAAGCAATTTTGTATTTACATACTAAACTATATTCCTGTACTTATATATTACCACTTTATACATATTCAAGTCAATTTTTAGTTATATATCGCCCTTGTATATTTTATGAATATATTGTAAAATCATCTTACTATCCTACTATGAACTAACATGAAACGGAGACAAGCGCATGAACGAGCTCAAGCTTAACAACAAACGCACTATACTTGTGGGTCTTGCTTTTTTATCCATCAGTGCCTTCTGGCAGATGTATGATAATATAGTCCCCCTGATACTCACTAACACTTTCCATTTGAACGAAACATTTTCCGGTGCTATAATGGCGGCGGACAATATTCTCGCTCTCTTCCTCCTCCCTATTTTCGGCAGTCTGTCCGACCGCACCAACACGAAAATAGGCAGACGAATGCCGTACATTCTGTTTGGTACAGGCTGTGCTATAATTCTTGTGAACATCCTGCCCTTACTTGATAACAGCTATGCCGCAGCACCGGCAACTTTCAAGCTGGTATCATTTGTTATTGTTCTGGGTCTTCTGCTTCTGGCTATGGGAACCTACCGTTCTCCCGCCGTTGCCCTTATGCCCGACCTTACCCCCAAACCCCTCCGTTCCAAAGGCAACGCAATTATCAACCTCATGGGCGCTGTGGGCGGTCTGATTTATCTAATTGTTGCAGCTGTAATGTACCCCAACTCCAAGGTTCAGGGTCTGGCTCATGTAAACTATCAGCCCCTTTTTGTGGTTGTTGCTTCCATCATGTTCCTGTCAGTTGGTGCTCTCTTCTTATTTATAAAAGAGCCTAAAATCGCCGCTGAGAACAAAGCTCTGGAGGCCCAGCACCCTGAATGGGATTTAGCCAAGGATGACGGCTCCGGCAATGAAGTTCTGCCCAAAGATGTAAAGCGTTCTCTTATGTTCCTGCTTGCATCTATCGCACTGTGGTTCTTCGGTTACAACGGCGTTACCACCTGGTTTACAACCTATGTAAGCAATGTTATGGGTCAGGGTCTTGGCGGTGCCTCCACCTGCCTTATGGTTGCAACCGCAGGCGCAATAGTTTCCTATATTCCCATAGGCACTATTGCTTCTAAGATCGGCAGAAAAAAGACCATTCAGTTCGGCGTTATTCTGCTTGCTGTCTGCTTTGCTCTTGGTTTTGTACTTACCACTCTTTACAGCAGCATCAATTTTGTAATGTTTATAGTTTTTGCACTTGTTGGTCTTGCCTGGGCCGCAATCAATGTCAACTCCCTGCCTATGGTTGTTGAGATGTGCAAAGGCTCCGATGTAGGTAAATTCACCGGCTACTACTACACCGCTTCTATGGCGGCTCAGGTTGTAACTCCTGTTGTTGCCGGTACTCTTATGCGCCATGTGGGCTACAAGGTACTCTTCCCCTATGCCGCATTCTTCGTCGCTATGAGCTTTATCACTATGCTCTTTGTTAAGCACGGCGACGCAAAGGTTGAGGCCAAACACGGTCTTGATGCCTTTGAAGATATGGACGACTAAAAACTAATCATCTCCATGTAAGGGGCGATACCGGATTTATTCTGTATCGCCCCTTATAATATATAAAATGCAACTCTACTGACATTCGGTTGCCAAAATCGCCCGTATGTCGTAGAATTTTTCCGAGGTGAACGCAATGTATGAAATCGACAGAAAAGAATTCGGCGCATATATCTCCCGTCTCAGGCGTGAAAAAGGCTGGACTCAGAAAGAGCTGGCAGGCAAACTGTACATTTCCGATAAAGCCGTGAGCAAGTGGGAAACGGGAGTGAGTATTCCGGATACTGCGCTTTTAATTCCGCTCTCTGAGCTATTCGGCATAAGCACAACGGAGCTTTTGACCTGCGGCAAGGCAACAGAGGATTCAATGGAGCCGCAGCAGGTAGAGGACATAGTAAAAACCGCCATTTCTCTTTCCGATAAAAAGGCTCAGAGGGTATATAAGGACAAAGGGCCATTCATTATAATATATCCCCTTTCAATTTTAATCAGCGGAATATTCTTTGTGCTGAGTTACTTTTATGCGCCCATGTCAACATTCCTCATGCTGTCCTTGATTTTCGGCATAGTGTTTGGAGGATATTTCTGTTTGTTCGCCAGTAACAAGCTGCCCAGTTTTTATGACGAAAACAAAATTCAGGGAATGTCCGACGGCTTCTTCCGCATGAATGTTCCGGGATTATATTTCAATAACTCAAACTGGCCCCATATACTGAATGTGGGAAAAATCTGGTCATGCCTTACGGCGGCAGTTTATCCTGTTTTGCACTTTCTGGCCGGTGTCTTTAAGCTTGACTTCTTTTTCTCATATGGTCAGTTTATTTTCCTCTTTCTGTATTTAGGCGGTCTTTTTATTCCCATGTATATTGTAGGTAAAAAATATCAGTAAAAAAGGGCCTGTTGCAAAATAGGCCCTTTTTTATTACTTCTGCTCTGCAAGATAAATACTTGCTCGGCTCTGTATCATCTTTACGGTTTCATCAAGGGGCTTCTGGTCTGCTAAATATTTCTGAGTCTCTTCCATTATAATATCACTCACTGCGCTCATTTCGCCAAACTTTGTGGAAGATGCAATAACTGCCTTGAGTTTTGGGCCATCCTCTTCCGTAACCTCCATGCCGTATTTAGGAGACATTTCTCTCTTCATACACTCGTCAAAGTTTTTCTCCATGACCGGATAACCAAATCCGGCAAGCTCCGCCTGCACCTCATAGGAAAGCAGGATTTTTATAAATTCCCATGCTGCTTCTTTATTTTCGCTGTCTGCCAGAATGGAATATCCACCCACAGAGCTTAAAAGATAGTTGATACCGCCCTCAGAGCTTGGGAAGCCTATGTATTCGTAATCGCCGAAAGTCTCTCTGCTCATTCTGGGAATATTATGGCCGGCATAGCACAAATTGAGGGCGTATTTTTCATCTTCGCCGTATACAAAAGGCTCTGTATTTTTAATAAGTTCAAGCCACTGGGCAAACTCCGGATCATCAAAAGAGCATGTACCCTCACTCTTGTTTATAAACCGCACACTTGTATAATGGTACAGGTATTCCAGCATCATTTCTTTGCTGCCGCCGAACAGTTTGCAGCCCTCAGGCAGGTTTTCCTTCAGCTCAAGGAGGCTGTCCATATCCCATTTTTCAAGGCCGTCTGCAAACTTCTTTGGGGCAGCTATACTTATTGCCTGAACAGCAGGGTGTATTGCATAGATATGTCCGTCCACTGTCATTGACTCCAGAACTCCGGGCAGGAAATCTTCCTTTTTAATATCTTCGTCTGCTTCGATATAAGGCATCAGGTCTTCAAACAGATTGCTGCTCACATTTACTCTGGTAAATGCACTTTCTCTGTCGGTATTGCTGCCTATAAAGAATACATCCGGTCCCTCTCCCGCTATAATTTCGGTGCGGATTTTATCTGCTTCGTCCGGCTCATATACTTTTTCCCGAATTATATATTCGCTGTTTTCACGGTTAAACTTTGCAATGGCATTATTTGTATAAACTCCGCCTACTCCCATGCCGGTAGAAACTACCAGTTCTTTTCTGCTTCCGCCTTTGTGGGGATAGACTTTGTATATGTAGTTTTCGTTTCGTCCCATGCCTTTATCAATCAGATAAATTTCGCCGTTTTCCGCAATATGTACGGAAGAGGCTCCCAAAGCAGCAGCTATGCCTATATCGTGCCATTTAAAAAGCTCTTCGCTCTCTCCGCTCTCGGTGTTAATGCTTTTTGCAAACTCATTATCTGCCAGAAGCACAGCGCCTGCACTTACATGTGACACATACTCGGTGTAGGGCTCAAAGCCGTCCTTGATTGCACACAGCTTTTTAAGTTCGCCCGTTTCAGTGTTTAATTCTGCAAGGTAACCTTCAGCATCTCCCTCTATTCCAAGCAGAACTTTACCCTGAACTATGGCTCCGAAGCGTACCACCTCATCTACTGAAACGCCTGCCGTACCATCTGTAGAAAGCACTTTCACCGCCTGATTTGCAATACAAATCAGCTTGTCTCCGCAAATTAACCACTGGGGCTGATACACATCTTCAAAGCCCTCAAGCTTGCACTCTGCTATTTTCTCGCCGCTTTCCTTATCAGCTGTCAGCAGCATTTTAACATCACCGTTTTCCTCGTCCCAGGTAGATGTCATAATGTAGAGATTGCTCTCGTCCGCAAGGAAACCGTGAATTTCAAAAAAACTGCCCTCAGGAGCTGCATCTATCTGAAAGTCGATTTTCTTCCACTCTGTTTTTTCCATGGGAGTTGAGAAAATCTGTGTTGCACCCTCTCCGTCACTTCCTATAAGATATATTGTATCTCCGAAAATGCTCATAGAATTCAGATAGGCAATTCCGTCAGGCTTGGGGATAGCAACGGCTGCATAATTTATTTCTACTCCGCCCTCAGCTTCAAGCTCCTTTTCCACCGTTTCCGCTTTCGGCTCTTCTGGTTTCGGCGGCTGAACTTCTTCATTTTCTTTTCCGCCTCCGCAGGCTGAAAGTGAGAAACTCATTGCAAAAATCAGTACAATACATAAAAGAGTTTTAAATTTATTTTTCATGTTTTCCCTTCCTTTCTTTTTTATCTCTACTACTAATAACGATAAACGCAGAAAAAGGTCACATCTTTTCCGCATTTTCCGATTTTATTTTAAACCGCCCTTGTATCACTTCTGCATATTTTTTGTATAGATTTTGTATACTTGCTAAATAATTTTCATAATTTATTTTTATATTTCCAAACTGTGAATTTTCTAAGGCTAACGGGGTGAAACTATTGACAAAGTAGAACTCCGGTGGTATATTAGCACTCGACAGTTAAGAGTGCCAACAGTCAGGCATGGAGAGTGCTAAAAGGATTAAACAGGTATTTGAAATGGAAATTAGCGAAAGAAAAAAGAAAATACTTGCGGCAGTTGTGGATGAATATATCCAAACCGCCGAGCCTGTCGGCAGTAAAGCCATTGCCCAGAACGCCGGTCTCGGCTGTTCCTCAGCCACTATCAGAAATGAACTGGCAGAGCTTGTTGCTCTTGGATACTTAGAGCAGCCCCACACATCTGCGGGTCGTGTTCCCACTCCTATGGGATACCGAATGTATGTAAACGAGCTTATGGAAAAACAGCGTTTTTCCCTTGAGGAAACCGAGGATTTGAACCGTCGTTTAAATCAGAAGCTTCAGGAGCTTGACGACACGATTTCAAACGTGAGCAAGCTTGCCTCACAGCTTACAGATTATCCCGCTCTGGCTCTTACCGCTCAGGAAGCTCCCACAATAAAACGTTTTGATCTGATTTATGTAGATGCAAACACTTTTATAATAGTGGTAATGCTCAGCGGCAACACTGTTAAAAACAAACTTGTCCATCTGCCTATCTCAGTAGATCAGAACATGGTGCAGCGTCTCTCCTCCCTTTTCAATTCCAACTTTACCGGAATTACCGAGGATCAGATAACACCGTTTTTGATAAACGCAACTGAGAGAGCGTCAGACGATACTATGGGTCTCACCTCAGTAATAGCGGCTTTCGCCATAGAGGTTTTGAATGAGGCCAACACTCCGGAAACCTCCGTTTCCGGTGCTAACAGGCTTTTAAATCTTCCCGAATACAGAGATCCGGATAAAGCCCACAAGCTTATGAACTATCTGGCAACAGGCGGTGAATGTATCCTGCCTCCCTCCGGAAGTATGGAGGGCAGTGAAGAGGTTCGAGTGCTTATCGGGCCGGAAAATGTGGCGGAAGAGCTTAAAGACTCCAGCGTTGTACTTGCAAGCTATGACGCAGGAGATAATACCCGAGGACTTATCGGTATAGTGGGGCCAACCAGAATGGATTATTCAGCGGTTGCCGCAAAGCTTAGTTTCCTTGCCTCCGGTCTTTCCCGGAGGCTTGGCGGCGGAGAAGCCCCACCGGAGGGTATGCACAATAAATTGATAATAAAGGGAGATGAGCCCAATGAGTAAAGATAAAAAAGAAAAGAAAGATACTGCTCCTCAGGCAGAGGAAAAAATGACGGACGAAAAGACCGAAGCTCCTAAGGCTGAGGAAAAAGTCAGCGAAGAGGCGAAGGTTGAGGAAAAGAAGGAAGCTTCCGCCGATGATGAACTGGCTGCACTCAACGACAAATATTTGAGAATTTGCGCCGAGTACGATAACTTCCGCCGTCGCAGTCAGAAAGAAAAGACCGACCTTTATTCCGACGTTAAGGCAAGTGCCGTAAAAGCTTTCCTGCCGGTCTATGACAACCTTGAAAGAGCCATAGCTCAGGAAACCAGCGATGAGGCTTATGCAAAAGGCGTTGAGATGATAATGGCTCAGTTCATAAAGACCCTTGAGGGTCTGGGCGTAAGCAAGATAGCCGACGTTGGCGAAAAGTTCGACCCCAATCTTCACAATGCAGTGATGCACGTTGAAGATGAAGAAAAGGGTGAGAACGAAATCGTTGAAGTCTTCCAGAAAGGCTTCATGCTTGGAGAAAAAGTTATCCGCTTCTCCATGGTAAAAGTTGCAAACTAAAGTGGAAACACTTTAATTTATATAAATAAGTACACAAAACAATCTCGATATACAGGAGGAAATCACAATGGGTAAAATAATAGGTATAGATTTAGGTACAACAAACAGCTGCGTATCCGTTATGGAGGGCGGCGAGACTGTCGTTATCCCTAACGCTGAGGGTGCAAGAACTACTCCCTCCGTCGTTGCTTTCGCAAAGACCGGCGAGCGTATGGTAGGTCAGGTTGCAAAGCGTCAGGCTATCACCAACCCCGACCGCACCATCTCTTCCATCAAGCGTGAAATGGGTACCGATTATAAAGTGACCGTTGACAGCAAGAGCTACACTCCTCAGGAAATTTCCGCAATGATTCTTCAGAAGCTGAAATCCGACGCTGAGGCATATCTGGGACAGACTGTCACCGAGGCTGTTATCACTGTTCCTGCTTACTTCACCGACGCTCAGCGTCAGGCAACCAAGGACGCAGGTAAGATTGCAGGCCTTGAAGTTAAACGTATTATAAACGAGCCTACCGCAGCAGCTCTTGCTTACGGTCTGGATAAGGAAAACGATCAGAAGATCATGGTTTACGACCTTGGCGGCGGTACCTTCGATGTATCCGTTCTGGAAATCGGTGACGGCGTTATAGACGTTCTGGCTACTGCCGGTAACAACCGTCTGGGCGGCGATGACTTCGATGAATGCATCACCAAGTACCTTGTTGAAGAGTTCAAGAAGGCTGAGGGCGTTGACCTGAGCAGCGATAAGGTTGCAATGCAGAGACTGCGTGAGGCTGCTGAGAAAGCAAAGGTTGAACTGTCCGGTGTTACCACCTCCAACATCAACCTGCCTTACATCACTGCTGATGCTACCGGCCCCAAGCACCTTGATGTTACTCTTACAAGAGCTAAGTTCAACGAACTCACTCATCACCTGGTAGAAAAGACCATGGGTCCTGTTCGTCAGGCTCTGTCCGACTCCGGTCTCCAGCCCAGTGAAATCACCAAGGTACTGCTTGTTGGTGGTTCCAGCCGTATCCCCGCAGTTCAGGAAATGGTTAAGTCCATTATCGGCAAGGAAGGCTTCAAGGGCATCAACCCCGATGAGTGTGTTGCAATGGGTGCTTCCATTCAGGGCGGTGTTCTCTCCGGCGACGTTGAGGGCATAGTTCTGGTTGATGTTACTCCTCTGTCTCTGGGTATTGAAACTCTGGGCGGCGTCTGCACCAAGCTGATTGAGCGCAACACCTCCATTCCTACCCGCAAGAGCCAGGTCTTCTCCACTGCTGCTGATAACCAGACCTCCGTTGAAGTTAACGTCCTTCAGGGTGAGCGCGAGATGGCTGCTTACAACAAGAGCCTCGGCCGCTTCAACCTTGACGGTATTGCTCCTGCCCGCCGTGGTGTTCCTCAGATAGAGGTTTCCTTCGACATCGATGCTAACGGTATTGTTAACGTCTCTGCTAAGGATCTGGGCACCGGCAAGGAGCAGCACATCACCATCACTGCTTCCTCCAACATGTCCAAGGAAGACATCGACAAGGCTGTTAAGGATGCTGAGATGTACGCCGCTGAGGATGCAAAGCGCAAAGAGGAAGTAGATGTCCGCAACCAGGGCGATCAGATGGTTTATCAGACCGAAAAGACCATTGCTGAAATGGGCGACAAACTGGATCCTGCTGACAAGTCCGACGTTGAAGCAAAGCTCGGTGCTTTGAAGACCGCTCTCACCGGTACCGATACCGCTGCTATAAAGAGCGCAACTGAGGAACTCACTCAGGCTTTCTACAAAGTTTCCGAGAAGATGTATCAGGCTCAGGGCGGTCAGCCCGGTCAGGGCTTTGATCCCTCTCAGGCTCAGGGTGGCCCCACCGACGGTGCTAACTCCGGAGCTCAGGATTATTACGATGCCGACTACACCGTAGTTGACGACGACAACAAGTAATCCTATATCAGTAACTAATCCCCAATCTTTCATATAGCTTTCATTAAGGCGAGGAGTTTTCCCCGCCTTAATGGACTGTAAAAAAGAAAGTAGACAGGAGGGCTTTATGGCAGCAAAAAGAGACTATTATGAAGTGCTGGGCGTGGAAAAAGGCGCCTCAGCCGATGAAATAAAGAAAGCATACAGAAAGATTACCAAGGCAAATCACCCCGACCTGCACCCTGGTGACAAGGAATGTGAAGAACGCTTCAAAGAGGCAAACGAGGCCTACGAGGTTCTTTCCGACGAGGAAAAGCGCAGAAAGTATGACCAGTACGGTCATGCTGCCTTTGACCCCAACGCCGGCTTCGGCGGTGGCGGCGGTTTTGACGGCTTTGGCGGTTTCGGTGATTTAGGCGACATCTTCGGAGATATATTCGGCTTCGGCGGCGGTCGTGCCTCCAGAAACCCCAACGCTCCCAGACGTGGTGACGATTTAAGAGCCACTGTGAACATAAGCTTTGAGGAAGCAGCATTCGGCTGCGAAAAGGAAGTTACAATAACTCCTATCGAAGCCTGCTCCGATTGTAACGGTACGGGCTGTGCTCCCGGTACTACGGCAGAGATTTGCCCTGACTGTAAGGGTTCAGGTACTATCCGTACCACTCAGCGCACTCCTTTCGGCATGGCACAGTCCACATCGCCATGTCCCAAGTGCCACGGTTCAGGTAAGGTAATCCACCAGCCCTGCAAGACCTGTAAGGGTATGGGCAAGGTGCGCCGTCAGCGCAAGATAAAAATTAAAATACCCGCCGGTATTGACGACGGTCAGACACTTTCCATTTCCGGGAAGGGTAATGCCGGCGTTAATGGCGGTCCTGCCGGCGATTTGAGAGTATCCGTTATAGTTCGTCCTCACTCTCAGTTTGAGCGTGACGGAAGCTCCGTTCTCTTAAATCAGCAGATAAGCTTTGCACAGGCTGTTTTAGGTGCTGATATAGAAGTACCTACCCTTGACGGCAAGGTGAAGCTCACCATTCCTGAGGGTACTCAGCCCGGCGCAGTGTTTAGACTCCGTGGAAAAGGTATACCCTACCTGCACGGCAGCGGACGTGGTGACCAGTTCATTACCGTTAGCATTGCTGTGCCTAAAGGCCTCACCAATTCCCAGAAAGAGCACCTTAAAGCATTCGCCGCATCTATGGGCGAGAGCGATATGGGTGGAGGAAAAACAGGCATATTCGGAAAACACAAAAAGTAATTTTATAAACCGAGCAGCACATATTGTGTTGCTCGGTTTTTCCTATAAGTAGGAAAAGATAACAATCTCTGTCTGTTTTTGATTGGTATATACCTTGTCTGGCAGCTATTTGCTTCGTCGCAAAACGCACTAACAGTATTTCTGCTACAATGTTTAACAATTTTTCAAACAAAAAACACCCTCTAATGCTGAATTTTAATCACGCATTAGGGGGTATCTCATTATCTGTCATAATCTGCCCGTATCAAAAGGGCATTATTTTTAAAGATGATACGGCTCGTTTTCTCTCTTTCTCATCCACTGGCGCAGACTGACAAGGCGAGAACGGCGAGTACGGAAAATCTTTCCGGTCTTATACTCTATGAAGCTTTTAAAGTCATCCTTTTCTTCTCCGAGCTGAGATTTAGGTATCATATAACCACCGTATCTGCTCTGGAAAATATAGAAATTGTCAAAGTCCTCACCCAGACCCTCAACCTTGGAATATGGTAAGGGGTCAAGCTCGGCATTATTTGGCAGAGTTATTATTCGCATCTTATTTTCTTCAAATATGTATTTAGATGAAGGAAACTCCCCTCCTGCATCATTGAGCTGTTGGAATATTTGTCTTGCAGTTCTGTTTGCAGCGGCGTATTTAGATGAGAAGAGATAACTGCCGTATGCAATAAGAAGCAGCCCCCACCATTTAGAAACATTCAATGCACCGGCTATAAACAGGCACAGCGCAAGTGCCGTCTTCATATTCCGGTTAGAGGCGCAAAAAAGATCATATTGCATGTGTGACAGCGCTGTCAGACTGTCCTCAGTGTGCTTTATTGTACATTCAAATTTTTTCATACAAAGACTCCGAAAATATAATTCTATCTGATAATATTTATAAGCATATCATAAGTGGACGCGTCTATCAATATTTGCCGGCATTATTTACCTACATTTTTTGTTAAATAAATACTAATTTCTTTGTTAAAACCAAAACATTGCTAAAAATTCATAGCAGAAATTATGTAAAACTTCCAAAAAAATTTCGCAGATGTTGACAAATAGGCATTTACATATATAATTATATTTAGTTTACAAACTGCTCATTTATTTTTAACTATTTATACACATTTGCGAATTGAGGTATTATTGTTTTGTGTCTAAACTGCGGATGCTTTGATTTGCACTTATGTGGCGCTGAAATCCGAATTTGAAATCTGTCAGAATATTATGGAGAATGGATGCTTCGCATTTTCTCCATTATTTTTCTTTTCCGGCAAATGATAATCGGATTGTAATTTGTGGATGATTAGTTTGAATGTTCTGCAGTCTGTAACGAAAATTTATTTTAAGGAGAAAAAAATCATGAAAAAATTCCTTGCTATGATCCTTGCTCTCTGCATGGTATTTGCCCTTTGCGCCTGTGGCGAGAAGGCGCCCGAGAAAACCCCCGCCGAAGCTCCGGCTGATGCTCAGGCTGATACACCCGCTGAGGCTCCTGCCGATGACGACGACTTTCACATTGATATCAAGTTCTCTAACGTTTTCCAGCCCACTGAGTGGAACTACAAAGCTTCCGAAAAGCTGGCTCAGATGATTACCGAGAAGACCGACGGTCATGTTACTGTTACATATCACGGTCAGAACGAGCTGGACTGCTACGGTGACTCTGTTACCCGTGCTGTCAACGGTGAAAACTGGATGGGTCTTGAAGAGCCTTCCCTGTTTGCCGACTATGCAGGCGATGCCGCAATGGTTCTTGCTCCTATGCTCTACAGCACCAACGCTGAGTACAACTACGTTATGGATTCCGAGTTTGTTGCAAACCTCTGCGACGAACTGGCTGAGCTGGGAATTCACATTCTCGACACTCACTACTCCTTCGGTTTCCGTTCCGTTGTTACCAACCTTAATGTTACCAAGCCCGAGGATCTGAACGGTCACATTCTCCGTGCTACTTCCTCTCCTCTGTTCACCAAGACCCTTGAGGCTCTCGGTGCAACCCCCAACCCCATGAGCTTCACCGAATGCCTCCAGGCTATCTCCTCCGGCGTTGTTGAAGGCTTTGAAGGTTCTGTCTCCACCCTCTCCGGTGCAGGCAAGCCCTACGAGCTGGTTAAGAACGTCGCTGAGACTAACCACCTGATCGCTACCCGTTGGCTCTTCATCTCCGAGGATTGCTGGCAGTCTATCCCTGAGAAGTACCAGACCATCATTGAAGAGTGCGCTGTTGAGTGCGGTTACTGGGAGCAGCAGATGTGCGAAGAGGACGAAGCTACTCAGATCGAGATGCTGAAGGAAAACGGTGTCACCTGGAACGAAGTTGATCTCGACGCTTTCCAGGAAGCTTGCGCACCTGTTATCGACTGGATTATAGAAGATTACGGTTCTTCCCGTGAAGCTTACGATACTCTCACCGGTCTTGTTGCTGAGTTCCGTGCAAACAACAAGTAATCCCAAATAGTTTACAAAAAACATCAGGCTGCCCAATATACTTGGGCAGCCTGAAAGGAATTTGCGTTCGTTAGATATTAAAGCTCGAGATTTATATTGATAGGGAATTATGTATGAAAAATAATATACTGAAAAAGATATTTTCAAATCTCGACGCTATCATCACCGCTACTACGTTGACTATATGTGTTATTCTCGTTAACATGAACGTCATAATGCGCTATGTTGCAAAGTCTCCTATTCAATGGTGCGAAGAGATTGTTACCAGCCTTTTTGTATGGACTGTTTTTATAGGAAGTGCATATGCCTATCGTAAACATGCTCACCTCGGTGTTGATATCGTCGTAAACCGTCTTCATGGCAAAGCCAAGACTATAGTTGAGTGGACAGTAAGTATTATTGAGCTTGCTATCCTTATAATGCTCACCATTATAAGCTCTCAGTATGTATACCATCTTCTTTACGTCAGAGGACATTTCAAACCCACACTGACTGACCTGCTGCGTATTCCTAAAGCTTATACCGGTATAGCCGTTCCTATCGGCTTTGGTCTCTCCACTATTTATTCTATCTATTTCTTCCTCACCGACAGACTCCATATCATTAAGAAAAAAACTGTCGAGGATAGCGAACACCAGGTTGAAGGAGGGAACTTCTGATGACATTAACATTTACACAGCTAATTCCCATATTCCTGGTATTTATACTGTATTTTATGGGATTGCCTATAGTATACGCGCTTTTCGGCTCCACATTCTTCTACTTTCTAGTCCTTGACCCCAACACTCAGTGCTGGCTCATTCTTCAGAAAGTTATGAATGCTACCCAGTCGTTCTCCATGCTGGCTATTCCATTCTTTATAATGTCCGGCTCCGTCATGAACTTCGGCGGTATATCGGATAAGATGATGGACTTCTGTGAATGTGTCACCGGTCATATGCGTGGCGGTCTTGCACAGGTTAACGTTCTGCTTTCCATGCTCATGGGCGGCTGCTCCGGCTCTGCTAACGCTGACTGCGCTATGCAGTCCAAGATGCTGGTTCCCGAAATGGAGAAAAGAGGTTACTCAAAAGCTTTCTCCGCTGCCATTACTGCCGCTTCCTCTGCGGCAACGCCGGTTATTCCTCCCGGAGTAAACCTTATTATCTTCTGTCTTATAGCTCAGGCTTCTCTCGGTCGTGTTTTTGCCGCCGGTTATGTTCCCGGCATATTGATGTCCGCAGCTATGATGATAACCGTTGCAATAATCGCCAAGAAGAGAAACTACCCTAAGACCAGAGATAAATTTCCTCCAATTAAAGTGGTCCTGAAACAGGCTCTCACATCTTTCTGGGGTCTGTTCTTCCCCTTCGGAATTATCCTCGGTATGCGTTTCGGTCTCTTCACCCCCTCTGAGGGCGGTGCTGTTGCCGTTTTGTACTGCTTTATAATCGGTCGCTTCGTTTACAAGAAGCTGTCCCTTAAAAAGCACCTTATTCCTATTCTTCTGGACACTATCGCCGGTACTTCCAGCGTTGTGCTTATCATGGTTTCCGCAAACGTCTTTGGTCAGTACATGACATGGATCAACCTGCCTAAGATTGTTACCACCGCTGTTTTGAACATAACCACCAACAAGTATGTGTTCCTGTTGCTCTGCAACCTGGTTCTGCTTATCATGGGTATGTTCCTTGAAGGCGGCGCTGCTCTTATGATAATCACTCCTCTGCTTTTGCCTGTTGCAAAACAGCTGGGCGTCGGCGTTTACCACTTTGGTCTTGTTGCAATAGTCAACATAATGATCGGCGGTATCACTCCTCCTTTCGGTTCCATGATGTTCACTACATGCGGTATTACCGGTTGCTCAATAAGCGACTTCCTAAAAGAAGTATGGCCGTTTATTTTGTGTTTGGTTGCGGTACTTTTACTGCTGACCTTCTGCCCGATACTGATAGATATTGTGCCAAACCTTATCTACGGTGTGGAAGCCTGAGTGGTCTGATAAACAATCAAAAAAGACTTCGGAATTTTCCGAAGTCTTTTTTATATAATTTAATTCAATTAGTAAGCAACGCCCCAGTAAATCATGTGCTTTGCAGGCTTGCCGCATATGGGGCAGACATCGCCCAGATTCTCCTGCTTGTAGGGTATGCAGCGGGAGGACATACCGGCTTTTTCTTTCATAGCCATTTCGCACTCAAGGTCGCCGCACCACATGGTCTTAATGAAGCCGCCGTTTTTCTCCTGAAGCTCTTTAGCCTCTTCCAGAGAGTGAGCAACATAGGTGTGATCGTCAAGGTTTTTCTTAGCCTTTGCGTACATACCGTTCTGAACATCACCCAGAAGCTGATTGACTCTCTCAACTGCCTCGTCTATCTTGACGGAAGTCTTTTCACGGTTGTCACGGCGGACAGCCATAAACTCTCCGTTTTCAATATCTCTGGGGCCGATTTCAAGTCTGAGAGGAACGCCCTTCATCTCGTACTGAGCGCACTTCCAGCCAAGGCTGTTATCACTCAGGTCGATTTTAGCTCTTATGCCGGCTGCTTTCAGGTTCTCGTATAGAGCAGTAGCTGCCTCAATAACGCCGTCCTTGTGCTGTGCAACAGGTACAACAACCACCTGCACAGGAGCAATCTGGGGAGGCAGAACAAGACCGTTGTTGTCACCGTGGGTCATAATGATACCGCCGATTATACGGGTGGACAGACCCCATGAGGTCTGGAAAGGATACTTCTGCGTGTTGTCCTTATCGGTAAAGGTTATATCGAACTGCTTTGCAAAGCCGTCACCGAAATAGTGGCTGGTACCGGATTGGAGAGCCTTCTTATCGTGCATCATGCACTCAATTGTGTAAGTGTTCTCAGCGCCTGCGAACTTTTCTTTCTGGGTCTTAACGCCTCTTATAACAGGCATTGCCAGATAGTTTTCGCACAGGTCTGCGTATACCTCAAGCATGTTGAGAGTCTCCTGTTTAGCCTCTTCAGCAGTAGCATGGAGAGTGTGGCCCTCCTGCCAGAGGAATTCTCTTCCACGTAGGAAGGGACGGGTGGTCTTCTCCCAGCGGAGAACAGAACACCACTGGTTATATTTCATAGGCAGGTCACGCCAGGAATGAACAACGTGGCTCCAGTGCTCGCAGAAAAGAGTCTCGGAAGTAGGACGGACACAAAGTCTCTCCTGAAGCTCCTCGCTGCCGCCCATTGTTACCCATGCACATTCGGGAGCAAAGCCCTCAACATGGTCTTTCTCTTTCTGTAAAAGGCTTTCAGGGATAAGCATAGGCATGGAAACATTCTCATGTCCGTCACGCTTGAGCATTTTGTCCAGTATGCCCTGGATATTCTCCCATATGGCGTATCCGTAGGGACGCAAAATATAGCAACCCTTAACACCGGAATAGTCAACAAGTTCTGCCTTGGTGCATACGTCTGTGAACCACTGAGCAAAGTCAACCTCCATATCGGTTATCTGCTCAACCTTTTTTTCTTTTGCCATAATATTACCTCACATTTCGCCAGAGCCCTTGCTCCGTCGTATTTAGCGGCAATTTGCCGTAATTCAATATATTATCTTCACTTGTATGCCTTGTCAATAGCAAAAGGGGCATATGTCAATAAATTGTCTTGACCTGAAGCCTGCAAAACGCTATAATGCTTATGATAAGCTGATTTCTATACAATACAATCGGAGGTGACCGATATCAACAAGCAGAAATTTCTGACTGAATTGGGTAAACTTCTGACCTTTATGTATGAAGAGGACAGGCAGTTGGCGCTGTCCATATACGACGAGGTTTTCGAGCAGGCGGAAGATGAGCAGGCTGTGCTCTCCGCTTTGGTTTCACCCACCCGACAGGCTGTCATAATCGCAAGAGCATATAATGCTAAAGAACGGAAGCTCCAGATATATTCCCAGTCAAGAGACGGCGAGGGATATTATGATCCGGCTGAAGACGTTCCCGATTTTGTAAGAGCCATTGAGGACACTGTTCCCTTTGATTTTACTTACACTCCGGAATTTGTCTCGGAAGATCAAATCTCCCTTTTTGAAGAGGAGTCTGAAGTTCAGAGCGCAGACGAGCCTGAAGATGACAGCGTGGTTCCTGAACAGGCCACTGTTGAGGAAGAAATTCCCGTTGAAGAGACCGAAGAAGAAATCCATGAGGAAAAGGCTGAGGAAAACGTAGTTTCCGAAGAAAATCAGGAAGCAGAGGTTTCCGAAGAAGATTCTCATGCGGAAACTCCCGAAGAAGAGTCTGAAGACACTGAAAAAGATACAGAAGAATCCGGCAGCGATTTTGAGGATAAAGAAGAAAATACTGAGCTTGAGGCGCAGAAACAGCTTTCGCAGGACGAAAAGACCGAGGCATTTATAAAAGAGTTTGAGATAAAGCCCGCTCCTGTTGAGGCTTCTGAAGATGAGGAAAACGAGTCCGAAGAGGAAGAAGAGGATTCCATCTACACAGGTGAAACCATTTCCAAGCCCCGCATCTTCCTTCTGATACTCTACATTCTGTTTGCCGTACCCATAACTGCGGCAGGAGTTGTTCTGCTCCTTATCCCCACCATGCTGTGCCTTACTTTAGCCATTGCATTTATCTCCGCCGGCTCTGTCTTACTGGCAGCAACCTTCAGCGGCTTTGCCGTGTTTGCGGATATTATGGTCATGCTTGGTGCTGCATTGATAGTTCTGGCACTGGGTCTGCTGCTTTTGTGGCTGTTCATCTGGTTTATCGGCGGTGCTATGGCTTCTCTCGTCCGCAGCGTTCTGGATCTGGCCCACAAGTGGTGCTATAAGGAGGTGCCTGCGGTATGAAAAGAGCTTGGAGAATTATCATTTCAATAGTCCTTATTGTACTGCTGTTAGGCGGCGTTTTCATAGGTGTCGGCTTTCTGACCGGTGCTGATACAAGTAGAATATACTCCGTCCTTGATGCACGCTACAATCTGACAGAGTGGATACAGTACTTTGCAGAAGTATACAATATACTTTATTCAGAGCTATTCGGCGGCAGTCAAGGCAGCAGCGTCGTTGTAATCGGTGTCGCAAGTACATAATATGTTTTCTGCCGAAAAGGTTTAGAGCCTTTTCGGCAGTTTTTTTATGCAGTTTTCCACATTTTAATGATTCCCTTGTCGTTAAGCTGCCTGAGTACGGAAAATATCAGCGGAAAGAGCAGCATTCCCCACACATTCCACACTTTCCACCCCAGATACATTGCAGCCAAAGAGCTTAAAGGGTCAAGGCCGATTTCATCTCCAAGCAGCTTTGCCTGAGCACAGCTGCGAACCAGATTCACAAGTCCCCAGCATATAATAAGTCCCAAGGCTCGCCCGTAATCGCCTAAAAGCAGACAGTATATGCTCCACGGCGCAAGCACTATTCCTGTGCCGAAAACAGGCAGGGCATCTATAAGGGCAGTAGCAGCGGCAAGCCCCGCAGGATTTTTCACCCCAAGCAGGAAGAAAGCCAGCAGCAGCTCAAAAAAGCTTATAGCCGTAAGTATCAGCTGTGTTCTTAAAAATCCGCCCATGCTGCTTTTAAGCTCACCTGAAAGAGCTTTCACTTTACGCCGCATACCCTCCGGCAGCTGCGCTTCAATAAAAGCTGTGGTTTTGGGAAAAGATGCTGATATAAAATAGCTGCCCAGTCCCGCCGTAACGGCAAAAAGCAGGGTATTCGGGCTTTTCTGTGCGGCTTTTCCAAGAAAGTCCAATAACCACTGGGATATGACTGCAGGCAGGCCGAAAAGCACCTCCCCCAGTGCATCCATAACACTTTTCATGTATTGTTCCACAGAGTCGGGAGAGGAGGAAAAGAAAGCAAGGATTTTTTCTTCAAGATACTTTAGATTTTCACTGACAGCTTTCACAAGTTCAGGCGCTTTCTTGGCAAAATCCGTGGCGGTAGATACGCCTTTTGAAACTGCGATAAACAAAAGCCACAGAATAAGCCCCAGAACTCCCATAGTAACAAGCCCTGCGGCAAAGCTCCTTTTGAAGCCCTTGCGGCTCATGGCTTTTACCGCCGGCTCCATCATTGCCGCAAGGGCAAAGGCCAGAATAAAGGGTGCTGTCCACGGCAGAACAAATTTGGCGCACAGCCACAGCCCTGCCACTACCGCCGCCAAACGCAGAATAAAAGACAAATATTTTTCTCGATTTTCGCCCATTGTTTCCACCTCCGGCGCAAAGTATCCTAAAATACTTTGTACCCGCTTTTATCCTCTCTTATTCATCTCTCACTCCCAAGAGATAAGATGTATATAATGTAGTAGCCGCACTAAGCGGTATTGGAGGAAAAGCAATGCTAATCGTCACGAAATTCGGCGGCAGCTCCCTTGCCGATCCGGATAGACTTTTCCGGGCTGCCGGTATAATTTCAGACACCCGGCAAAGGGAGCAGAAGGTACTGGCGGTGGTTTCCGCCGTCGGCGATACAACCGACGAACTGAAAGAAATGGCACTTGAGATATGTCCAAAGCCCTCTCTCAGGGAACAGGACGCTCTGCTTTCAAGCGGAGAACAGCAGTCTGCCGCACTTATGGCAATGGCTCTTGAAGAATTGGGTCAAAAGGCCGTATCTCTCACCGGCTGGCAGGCAGGAATATTAAGCTCCGGACCTTACGGCAGTTCAGATATTGCCTTTATCGTACCCGACAGAATAGTAGAAGCCCTGAACAAGGGGCAGATACCTGTGGTTGCCGGTTTTCAGGCGCTGTCGCCTTTCGGTGATATAAGCACCTTAGGACGTGGCGGTTCAGACACCACAGCGGTTGCACTTGCATCTGCGCTGAATGCCGACGAGTGCCGGATATACACAGATGTGGACGGAATATATACCGCAGACCCCAGACTTTGTCCTGAGGCTCGGCTTTTAAAGGAGATAGATTTTAGAGATATGCTGAGCCTTTCAAAATCCGGCTCTCAGGTATTGCACCCCAGAGCGGTAAAAATGGCAATGGCAAACGGTGTTAAGCTGCGGCTCATGTCGTCTTTTAAACCTCTGCCCGGCACGGAGCTTTGTTTTCTGCCGGACGGTCGGAGGCCTGCCTTCGCCGGAGTTACAAGGGACGAAAAGAGCAGTACCGTCAGCGTCGCAGGCACGGCGGCAGGCAGCGAAAGTCTGGCAAAACTTATCTCCGCCCTCGGAAGTGAGGGAGTGGCGGTACTTATGGGCAGTGTAGAGGAGAATCGTATCTCAGTAAAGGTCGCCCCGGCACAGCTTCTCACCGCCTTAAAAATCGCCCATTCCACTCTGTTGCTAAAATAAAATGAAACGGTATTGTCCAAAAAGGCAATACCGTTTTTTATTTCTATTTTATTCTTCTGCTTTTTTATCTTCTATAATTACTCTGTTGCCGTGAATGGAAAGGCGGTTATCGCAATAGAGTGACACAGCCTCTGTGAGAAGCTTCCACTCGCAATCCTCTATTATACGCCGTTTAAGGCTTTCGGGAGTATCATTAGGCAGAATATCAATGGCTTTCTGAGAAATAATATTTCCCACTCTGCCGTCTCCGTCTGCAAAATATGCGGTTGCTCCTGTTACCTTAACGCCCTTTTCAAGAGCCGCTCTGTATATATCCCCCTCCTCATTCTCAAAAGCAGGATAGAGCGCAGGATATGTGCCTATTATGCGGTTTTTATACTGATAAGGAACCACGCCCAATGGCAGCTCATAGCCAGCAAGAATAACAAGGTCTATATCCATGTCTTTAAGCTTGTTTGCAACGGCCATACTGTGGCTTGTCATATTCGGGAAAAGCTCCGGGTCAACTACATAGGCCGGAACGCCGGCATTAAGGGCTCTTTTCATTGCGTAAGCCCCTTTGTTGGAAGATATGACCGCAACCATCTCAAAATTAGGTATTTCCTTAAAATACATGGAGTCTAAAATTGCCTGAAGCTCTGCTCCATCGCCCGATACAAGGGCTGCCGCTCTTACCATAGTCCAAATACCCCGCTTTCCCTGAACATTTATCTCTCTTATACACAAGCGCCTTAAAAGGCTTGTGAATTCTCCGAAATCAAGTTATAATATCTTATTCGTATTTTATTATTATACTGTATTAGACCTTTTCGGTCAAGGTTTGGAGGCAGATCTTATGACGGAAATTTATCTCATTCGACACGCTCAGGCTGAGGGCAATGTCTACCGCATGATGCAGGGGCACTGGGACGGCGACGTTACAGATATGGGCATGAAGCAGATAGACGCACTTGCAGAGCGCTTTAAAGGAAAAGATGTGGATGCAGTTTATGCAAGTGACCTGCACAGAACAATGCTCACCGCCTCTGCAATTACTAAATATCACCCCCTGACTATTATCCCCGATCAGCGGCTCAGAGAAATAAACGTAGGCCCCTGGGAGACAAAATTCTTCGGCAATGTTATGCACGACGAGCCGGAGCTTGCACGGCAGTTTATATTTGAGCAGGACAAGTGGTACAAAGAGGGAGCGGAAACCTATCAGCAGGTAGGCGACAGAGTGTACCCAGCTCTGGAGGATATAGCAAAGAAGCACCCCGGACAGAAAGTAGTTGTTGTAAGCCACGGCGTATCTATACGCTGCTGCATTTCAAAAATAGCAGGAATCAGCTTAAACGATGTGGAAAATCTACCCATATGCCAAAACACCTCTGTTACAAAGCTTATCTGGGAGGACGGAAAATTCCGCATTGACTACATGAACGATGCTTCTCATATTCTTTCTCTGGGAGACAAGGCATGGGGCAGCACAAGCGATTTGCGTGACGAGCCTATAAATCCCGCCGAAAATCGGGATTACTACATCTCATGCTATGAGGACGCATGGAGAGCCGCCCACAACAGCACCAAAGGCTTTGAGGGGTCAGTATATCTGGAGAGTGCCATCGAACATTACAAATCAGATAAAGACTCTATACTGTGCATCTATGACGATGACAAACCTGTGGGCCTTATAGATATGGACACACGCCGTGGAGCTGCTGAGGGTCACGGCTGGATAAGCCTTTTGTATCTCAATTCCGAGTACAGAAACAAAGGATACGGAATTCAGCTTCTGGCACGCTGCATTGCAAAATACTCATTCATTGGCAGAACCTCTTTAATGCTCCATGTGGCAGACGACAACAAGCCCGCTCTTACATTTTACGAGAAATACGGCTTCAAAACTGTTTCCGCAGAAAACAGCGCCACAGGCAAGCTTTACTTGATGGAATACGATCTGGGAGGCAGGCACGATGTTCAATAGATCTGCCAGAATTGAAAAGCTCTCTATTGAATCCGGGCGGAGAATTCTGGTAATTTCAGACATTCATGCAAATATTCCATATTTCAAAGGCGTTCTGGAAAAGGCCAGGTTTTCCGCAAAGGACGAGCTAATAATAGACGGAGATTTTCTGGAAAAGGGAAATGACAGTCTCAAAACACTACATATAGTCATGGAACTGTGCAAACGAGACAACGTCCATGTTGTGTGCGGAAACTGTGACGACTGGTCAAGCGTATTTGATGTAAAGCAGGACGACGAGGCAGACGAGCATCTGCTGCGGTATATGCTGTGGAGAAAGTGCGGCCTGCTCTGGGATATGTGCAACAGCTCCGGAATTGACCCCTTCGAAATAGAAAATTTCACTGCTGTTAAAGTACAGCTTTATAAAAACTACAAAGCAGAATTTGAATTTCTGCGGAATATTCCCCATGCCATTGAGACTGAAAACTTTGTGTTTGCCCACGCAGGCATGACACCGGGAAAGCCTCTGGAAGAACAGAGCGCAGATGAGCTTGACCGCTGCGACGGTCTGCTCACAAGGGACTGGAGCTTTGACAAATGGCTCATAGTTGGTCACTGGCCGGTGGTGCTTTACGGTGAAAATACCGTATGTGCAAACCCCATAATAGACAAAGAAAAGAAAATAGTCAGCATAGACGGCGGCTGTGTTTTGAAAGACGACGGACAGCTAAACTGCCTTATAATTCCCGACAAGGACAGCGAAGCTTTCGACTTTGTGGCATATGACCCCTTCCCTGTTAAAACTGTTTTATGCAGTCAGGAAGGGAGCAAAAGCTCTTATTATATTCGCTGGGGTGACAGTCAGGTGCAGGTTTTGGAGCGTGGAGAGGAATTTTCTCTCTGCCGCCATGTGAGAACAGGCTACGAGATGAAAATTCTCACAAAATACCTGTTCACAAATAACGAATTTACCGACTGCAACGACTGCACCGATTATGTACTGCCTCTTGAAGCAGGAGACGAAGTCAGCGTTGTGGAGACTTGTTCCGACCGCTACTTTGTAAAGCACAATGGCGTGTCAGGCTGGTATTTCGGAGAACTTATATGAAAGATTTTCTATGCTCTCCCCCTCTACTGCTCTCAGCGTTTCTGCTTGTTATGAGCCTTATTTTGTTTATCACTATGGGTATTGATAAAAGACGGGCTGTTAAAGGCCGGTACAGAATTTCCGAACGAACTCTGTTCACTCTGGCCATATGTGGCGGAGCAATCGGAGGCTGGGCGGGAATGTATGCCTTTCGGCACAAGACACGGCACATGAAATTTGTGATTTTGTTTCCTCTCTTTGCCCTTTTGCAGCTTGCAGCTGTGATTTTACTTATTATTATGTAAAAAAATGACAGGCATCATGCCTGTCATTTTAACTTGTTAAAAAGCCTCGCAGAGTTTGCCGCCGCAGCGACAAATAAAATTAAATCCATTTTTTCCGGGGGCGTGTACCTCGGGAAAAATACATCTCGGTCTGAGAGTGTGGAATTTGTACGCCTAAAGCGGGCAAATTATGCACTGCTCAGACCGCAGTCCTACGCCGAAAACCTCCGAAGGAGTTTTTCGGCAGTCTCTAATGACAGGCGGAAACGCCTGTCATTTTTCTTATCCCTCGTCCGTTATAGAATCGGTTCTGAAAAGCATAGATATGCACCACAGTGCGGCAAGACCTACCAAAGTGTATATGACACGGCTCACAACGCCCGTCTGGCCTCCGCAGAGAAAAGCTACAATGTCAAAGCGGAAAAGGCCCACACTGCCCCAGTTTATGCCGCCGATTATGGCGAGGATAAGGGCTATACGGTCTATTATCATAAAAACTGCTCCTTTCCTAAGGTGGCCCGAAAAATTATGTTTTGTCCTTTCGGACAGCCTTGTTTTCCGCTATATTCTTTCCAGATATTAAAGAAATTATACATTCGACAAAAGTAGTGTTCTTTCGCTCTTTACAAAATCATTGCCTTGTACTATCCTATACTCACAGCTTATCCAATTGGTCTTTCGCAATGAAAGACCCGGCTCATATCTTTATCCCACAACCCTGTTAGCGGACTGGAAATATTTTTCAGTCCGCACTTTTTTTATTTTCAAAAAAGGCAAACAATTTTCATTTTTGGTCTTTTTACACATTTTATCCCCTACCCGACCTCGCTCTTTTATACGTTCATTGTCTACTTTCTCTCTTGAATTTTCGGGGGAAATGATGTAAAATATCAAACGGTGTCAGCTTGGGTCTATCGCCCGCGCTGGCACCATATTTTGTGTTTATAGCGGTTATAAGTTTGTTGCGCCACAACATGTTGTGATTTGGTTCTTGACAAAGTACCGGTTTGCAGATATTATTAACCAAACAGCAATTAGGACTGGAGGCTTTTTTATGCTAATTTCCGGATTACAAAAGCTTACATTACTGGATTACCCCGGCAAAGTTGCATGTACTGTATTTACAGGCGGTTGTAACTTCCGCTGTCCCTTCTGTCACAACGCCTCTCTGGTTTTGCCGGAGCGCATGGCACATGACAGCAGCGAAGAAGCGGTGCTGGCCTTCTTAAAAAAACGGCAAGGTATTTTGGATGGGGTGGCAGTCACCGGTGGAGAGCCCCTTTTACATAAGGACATAGATTTATTCCTCAAAAAGGTAAAGGACCTTGGTTATAAAATAAAACTTGACACCAACGGCTCATTCCCCGACAGGCTTATCCAGCTCTGCAAGGCAGGACTTGTGGACAGAGCAGCCATGGATATTAAAAACTCACCTGCTCTTTACGAAAAGACAGTGGGTGCAACAGTTAATATGGCAGATATTGAGCGCTCAAAGGATTTTCTCCTTTCGGGCACTGTGGATTATGAATTCAGAACTACCACTGTAAAGGGTCTGCACACCGCTGATAGTATTAAAGAGGCGGCAAAGTGGATCAAGGGCGCTAAGGAATATTATTTACAACAGTTTAAGGACTCCGGCGACATTCTGGATATAGAGTGTCTTGGAGCATTCGACGAAAAAGAAATGGAGCTTCTTCGTGTAGCGGCATCAGAATTTGTCCCCGCTGCGCAGCTCCGAGGAGTTTGAGATTCAAAGGAGGATAAAGCAAATGTATCAGGTAATTAAACGTGACGGCAAGCAGGTTGAATTCGATATAAACAAAATAGCCGCCGCCATAAAGAAAGCATTCGATGCTACCGAAACCAAGTATAACGACAGCGTTATAGATTTTCTTGCTTTGAAGGTCACTGCTGACTTTCAGGATAAAATAAAGGACGGATTTATTTCCGTCGAGGACATTCAGGACAGCGTGGAAACCGTTCTTTCCCGTGCAGGCTATGAGACTGTTGCAAAGTCTTACATTCTCTACCGCAAGCAGAGAGAAAAGCTCCGCAACATGGGTACCACCTACCTTGACTACAAGGAGACTGTGGACAAGTACCTCAATGTTCTGGACTGGCGTGTAAAAGAGAACTCCACCGTTACCTACTCTGTGGGTGGTCTTATTCTCTCCAACTCCGGTGCAATCACTGCAAACTACTGGCTCAGCGAAGTTTACGATGATGAGATTGGCAACGCCCACAGGAACTGCGATATGCACATCCACGACCTGAGTATGCTCACCGGTTACTGCGCCGGCTGGAGCTTAAAGCAGCTCATCACTCAGGGTCTTGGTATTCCCGGAAAGATCAACTCTTCTCCTGCAAGCCACCTCTCCACCCTCTGCAACCAGATGGTAAACTTCCTTGGTATTATGCAGAACGAATGGGCAGGCGCTCAGGCATTCTCTTCCTTTGATACCTACCTTGCTCCTTTCGTAAAGGTTGATAATCTCGGCTACAAAGAGGTAAAGCAGTGCATTCAGTCCTTCGTTTTCGGTGTCAACACCCCCTCTCGCTGGGGTACTCAGGCTCCTTTCTCCAACATCACTCTGGACTGGACTGTTCCCTCCGACCTTAAAGATCTGCCCGCTATCGTAGGCGGCAAAGAGCAGGACTTCACCTACGGTGACTGCAAGAAGGAAATGGATATGGTAAACAAAGCCTTCATCGACGTTATGATTGAGGGCGACGCAAACGGCCGTGGTTTCCAGTACCCCATTCCCACCTACTCCATCACCCGTGACTTTGACTGGTCTCCCACAGAGAACAACAGGCTTCTCTTTGAGATGACTGCAAAATACGGTACCCCCTACTTCTCCAACTACATAAACTCCGATATGGAACCTTCTGATGTTCGCTCCATGTGCTGCCGTCTCCGTCTTGACCTCCGTGAGCTAAGAAAGAAATCCGGCGGTTTCTTCGGTTCCGGCGAAAGCACCGGTTCTATCGGCGTTGTTACTCTTAATATGCCCAGACTTGCATATCTTTCCGCAGATGAGACAGACTTCTACAACCGTCTTGATAAGCTTATGGATATTGCAGCCCGTTCCCTCAAAATAAAGCGTGAAGTTATCACTCAGCTTCTGGACGCAGGCCTTTACCCCTACACCAAGTACTACCTTGGCAGCTTCAAGAACCACTTCTCCACCATCGGTCTTGTTGGTATGAACGAAGCAGGCCTCAACGCAAAGTGGATAAAAAAAGATATGACCCACCCTGAGTGTCAGGAATTCACAAAGCAGGTTCTGGATCACATGAGAGAGCGTCTCAGCGACTATCAGGAGCTTTACGGCGATCTCTACAATCTGGAGGCAACTCCTGCCGAGTCCACCTCCTACCGTCTTGCAAAGCACGATGTTGAAACCTTCCACGACATCATCACATCCGGTGAGGCTGACGGCACTCCCTACTACACCAACTCTTCTCACCTGCCTGTTGACTACACCGAAGATATATTCGGTGCTCTGGACATTCAGGATGATTTACAGACCCGTTACACCTCCGGTACTGTTTTCCACGCTTTCTTAGGCGAAAAGCTGCCCAGCTGGGAAGCTGCTGCAAACCTTGTGCGTAAGATAGCGGAGAACTACAAGCTGCCTTACTACACCCTCTCCCCCACCTACTCCGTGTGCAAGAACCACGGCTACCTGACCGGCGAGCAGTTCACCTGCCCCCATTGCGGCGAGAGTGCTGAGGTATACAGCCGTATAACCGGTTATTACAGACCTGTACAGAACTGGAACGCAGGAAAGACTCAGGAATACAAGGACCGCCGTGTATACGACATCGGTGCTTCTCACCTGCGCCACGAAGGCCCTCTCAATGCTGATGCTCCCGCTTCCGTACCTCAGGCAAAGGCTGTGGAAACTCCCGCTGAGGACAAGGCAATTCTCTTTGCCACTCCCACATGCCCCAACTGCCGCATTGCAAGCTCTTATCTTGATAAGGCAGGCTTCAAGTACGAAAAGCTGATGGCAGAGGAACACCCCGAGCTTACCACCTCCTACGGCGTAAAGCAGGCTCCCACTCTGGTTATTACCAAGGGCGGAGAGTTTGAAAAGTACGCAGGTGCAGGCGCTATAAAGCAGTACCTCAACAGCATACAGTAAAATTTAATTAGAAAAGGCCGACAGCAGTCGGCCTTTTTTGAAAGGAATACAAAATGTACGATGTAGTTATAGTAGGCGGAGGTCCTGCCGGTCTTACCGCCGCTACCTATGTAAGACGGGCAGGAAAATCTGTGCTCGTAATAGAAAAGGATGGCTTCGGCGGTCAGATTGCATGGTCTCCCAGAGTGGAGAACTTCCCCGGCTTTGTGTCCATAAGCGGTGCAGAGCTTGGAGATAAATTTCTCCAGCAGGCTATGGAGCAGGGCGCAGATGTGGAACTGGAAGAAGTTTCCGAAATTGCAGGTGAAACAGGACACAGAACTGTAAAGTGCCTTTCGGGTGCTGAATTTGAGGCAAAAGCCGTAATAATAGCCGCCGGAGCAAAGCCCAGAATGTTGGGTCTTGATAATGAAGAAGCACTGGTTGGAAACGGTGTTTGCTTCTGCGCTGTGTGCGACGGCATATTCTATAAGGATAAGCCTGTTGCTGTGGCAGGTGGCGGAAATTCCGCATTGCAGGACGCTATGCTTTTAAGCGAAAAATGCTCTAAAGTATATCTCATACACCGCCGTGACAGCTTTAGAGGTGAAGCAAAGCTTGTAGAGGCTCTGAAAAAGAAAGAAAACGTGGAATTTATTCTCAGTGCCACCATAAAGGCATTAAACGGTGACACTGAACTTTCCTCTCTCCTGCTCCAGACTCCAGCAGGTGAAAGAGAAGTCAATGTGGAGGGACTGTTTGTGGCTATTGGACACAAGCCCGATATTGCTGCTTTCTCTTCTCTCATGGCTTTAGATGCAGGCGGTTACGCCGATTCGGACGAGGGCTGCACCACCATCTCCCCCGACATTTACGTAGCAGGTGACTGCCGCAGAAAGAAAGTCCATCAGCTCACCACCGCTGTGGCTGACGGTGCTTCTGCCGCTCTTGCTGCCTGCGAATTCATAGACAGCCTATAATATTTGTATAGAAAGAAGCAGTAAACTCGATGGTTTGCTGCTTCTTTTATTTTTATTAAATCATCTCTCGTAGCCTGCTCTTTGCAGTTCCTTGTCCTTTTTCCACAGATAACTCATGTGCAGTTCCTGTCCGTTTTTTATTCTGCGGAAATTCTCCATATGTTTCAGGAAAATAGGTATAGCCGGAATAGCCAGAACCAATGCTCCAATCCAGAAACTTGTTGTAATTCCGTAGTATATTGGAAATATGACCGACATAGAGCTTGTGACTATGCAGACATAGTTTGTAATAAACGCAATTCCCAAGGCTATAAAGAACATAATGAATAATGCTCTGGGACTGTATCCAAGGCAGAGTCCCGCAAGGCAGGCAAAGCCCTTGCCGCCTCTGAAATGTAAAAGCAACGGAAACATATGACCTATAACGCAGGCAACGCCGCCGATAATACCGGCAAGCTCCAGTTCCGGGAACAGTCTTACGCATATCCAGAAAGAAAACCATGCTTTAAACACGTCCAGAACTGCCACAACCACAAAGGCGAGCTTTCCGGAAATTATAAGCATATTTGAAGCTCCTGCATTTTTAGAGCCGTTTTCCCGCACATCATATCCTTTAAATTTACCTATTATGTATGACGGACTTATTCCACCCAAGAAATAGCCAATGGCTACACATATCAAAATCTGCACCGGTGCATTGAAGTTCATATCTATCTCCTGTTTATTTATTTAGGAGCAGTTTTATTCCCTTTCCTACTCCTGAATCATTATTGTTCGCTGTTATCATATCGGCAGCGGCCTTGACCTGATCGGAGGCATTTTCCATTGCCACACCGCAGCCTGCGGCTTTCAGCATTTCTATATCGTTTGTTCCGTCTCCGAAAGCAGCAGTATCTTCTATATTTATTCCAAGTCGCTGTGCCAGCACATTAAGCGCCTTACCTTTTCCGGCGTTTATGCTGTTAATTTCAATGTTATTCTTAACCGAACTTGTAGCCACAAGCTCAGGAAAAGTGTCCGAAAAAGTCTCTAACTGTTTCTCCCTCAGTTCCATATCTTTTTCCGTAAAGAACATCTGGAGCTTTTGAACACCTTCTCCGTTTGATTTCAGGTATTCGTAAAGGTCGGGAACAGGTTTTCTCAGCCGCTTCACCATTTCAAGCATATGCGGCTGGTCGGGAAAGAACTTTTCCACCGCATTATACATACTCTCTGTCATGTACCCCTTACTATCCTGATAGCAGTCATATATTACGGGAAGTGAGTCCATATATCTAATACAGCGCAGGGAAAGCTCGGATGAAATCTCCCCTCTGTGTATAACTTTATCCTCAAGTCTGTCGTAAACATAGGCTCCGTTTGTAAGAATGTAATATCTGATAAAGCTTAAATTTTTCAAAAAATCCGGAATTGCAGGATAAATCCGTCCTGTTGCCGGCACAAGCAGCACTCCACGCTCTGCCGCTTCTTTGAGGGCGCTGAAATTTTCCGCCGTCAGCTCCTTATTATCGTCAAGCATGGTTCCGTCCAAATCAAAGGCAATAAGTCTGATGGACAAGCTAAACTCCCCCTTTCTCTTAGCTTTTCATTATCTCCTAAACTATACATTTTGGCAAGTTCTTTTTAAATTTTGTCTGTTTTTCAACCTGTCTAAACTGCCGGGATATGTGATTTTCTTTTACTCAAATAATATACGGGAAATTTTTTATGACAAATTTGCAATTTCTCGATTTACTCTTGCAAAGTTTAGCTTGATGTAGTATTATATTAGCATTATTAACTAATATATCAAAAACTAAGTTGGAGGTAAAAAATGAAAAAGTTTGTTTCTATTGCTTTGGCTCTCTGCCTCGTTTTTGCACTCTGTGCATGCGGCGGCGGGGACGGTGAAAAAGCTGAATCTCTCGTATTCACTACCGGCGGTGATACCGGTACATATTATGCATACGGTAGCGTTCTGTCCCAGTACGTTTCCTCTAACGGCGGCGTCAATGTAACCGCTGTTGCAGGTAACGGTTCTCAGGCAAACATTGAAGACTTAAAGTCTGGTGCTGTTCAGCTTGGCTTCTGCCAGTCTGACGTTATGAGCTACGCTTACAACGGCACAAACCTTTTTGCTGAAGCAGGTGCCTACAAAGACTTTTCTGTCGTTGCTGCTCTCTACATGGAGCAGGTGCAGATAGTCACCATGAATAAGGATATAAAGACCGTCGCTGACCTGAAGGGCAAGACCGTCTCCATCGGTGCTCCCGGTTCCGGTGTTTACTTTAACGCCGTTGATGTTCTGAGTGCTTACGGCCTTACCTTAGATGACATCAAGCCCGTTTACCAGAGCTTCGGTGACAGTGCTGAGAGCCTTAAAGACGGTAAGATTGACGCCGCATTCATGGTCGCCGGTGCTCCTACCAATGCTATCACCGACCTGTCCACCTCCGGTCAGGTTTACCTTGTAGGTATCGACAATGAGCACGTTGATGCTCTTATTGCTCAGTCCCCCTACTACACCAAGTACACCGTTACAGCAGAGACCTACAATATGCCTGAAGATGTTCAGACCGTAGCTGTCGGTGCTGTTGTTCTGGCAAGAAACGATGTATCTGAGGACGCTATTTACAAGTTTGTATCCACCATATTTGAAAACAGTGCCGATATACAGCATGGTAAGGCTGAGGAACTGGATCTTGAATTTGCTTCTTCCATCACCGATGTACCTTATCATCCCGGCGCCGCAAAATACTTTGCTGAGAAGGGCTTTGAAGCTTCCACCAAGTAATAGTGTTGCATTGCAAAGCTACGGCGTTTTTATAAGGCCGTAGCTTTTTATGTTTTTTAATAATAGAAAGGAGAGTAACCCTCGCATGTCTCACAAAGAAAAAAAGACTGGAGTTCCCACTGACGACACTGCAAAAGATGTTGAACAGCTGATGCGTAAATACGACCGTGAGTCCAACACCCGAATATGGGAAGGCAAGCCGGGCTTATTTGTACGCCTTATAATGGTTACTTTTTCCGTATACTGCATTTTCTCCACTCTCTGGAGTGTTGCAGCTCTGGAAAAACGACTTACAATATTTATGGCCCTTATAATTGTTATGGGCTATCTCACCTATCCCGCTTCAAAACACCATGTCCGTGTAAACTACATACCTTGGTACGACTATATTCTGATGATAGTCGGTGCAGGTGCTTTCCTTTTCTACTGTGTTCAGTATGACACACTTGTAAAGGTGCTCACCAGTGCCTCAAAAATGACTCCCCTGTTTACCGTTGTAGGTATTGTCGGTATACTCTGTCTGATGGAGCTGTGCCGCAGATGTGTGGGCTGGCCCATTCTCTGCGTTGCAGGTGCAATTCTTATATACACTTTCTCCACCGGCATCAGTGTTGAGCGTCTGCTGTACACCCTTTTCTACACCACCGGCGGTGTGCTTTCCACTCCTGTTCAGGTGTGTGCTAAATACATAGTTGTATTTATAATTTTCGGGGCATTCCTTGAAAGAACAGGAATTGCCGCTTTCTTTATTAACCTTGCAAATTCTCTGGTCGGTTCCTTCTCCGGCGGTCCTGCAAAGGTTGCCGTTATCTCCTCCGCACTGTGCGGCATGGTTTCCGGCTCCTCTGTCGGTAACACAGTCACCACTGGTTCCGTAACCATTCCTATGATGAAAAAAACAGGCTACAAGCCTGAGTTTGCCGGTGCTGTTGAGGCTGCCGCATCTACCGGCGGTCAGATAATGCCTCCTATCATGGGCGCTGCCGCATTCCTTATGGCAGAGTACATGAACGTCACATACAGTTACGTGGCTGTGAGAGCAATTTTGCCTGCTGTCTTATATTTTGCAGGTATATTCATTGCCGTACATCTTGAAGCAAAGAAGCTGGGTCTTAAAGGTATCAGCCGTGCAGAGTTGCCCAGATTCACCAAGCTTCTCAGCCGCATCTACCTGCTTCTGCCTCTGGTAGTTCTTGTGGTTCTTGTTACCACCGGAACCCGCACCATGCAGTTCTCCGCATCTATCGCTATTCTGGTAACTATCGCTGTAAGCCTCTTTGATAAGGAAGACAGAATAAGCATAAAGAAAATTCTGGATGCTCTGGAGTCAGGTGGAAAAGGCACTATAACTGTTGCAGTTGCCTGCTCTATGGCTGGTATTATCGCCGGTTGCATTACCGCTACCGGACTTGCTTCCAAGCTCATAACCGCTGTTGTTTCCATCAGTTCTCAGGTCGGTTTCATCAATCCCACTCTGGTTGCTCTCTTCCTCACCATGATCTGCTGCATCATTCTGGGTATGGGCGTTCCTACCACCGCAAACTACTGCATCATGGCTTCCACCTGTGCTCCTATCCTTATTACCATAGGTGTTCCCAAGGTTGCAGCTCACTTCTTCGTGTTCTACTTCGGTATTGTTGCTGATATTACTCCTCCTGTTGCTCTTGCAGCTTACGCAGGTTCCGCAATAGCAAAGTCTAACCCCATGAAGACAGGTATAAACGCTACAAAGCTTGCAATAGGCGCATTTATTGTTCCCTATATATTCTGTCTCAACCCGGCTATGCTCTTTATCGACACAACACCCCTCAGCGTAGTTCTTATAGTGGTAAGTTCTCTTATCGGTATTTTCGGTGTTGCCGCCGCATTGAACGGCTACCTGTTCAAGAAGATGCACTGGCTGTTCCGAATAGTTATCTGCGTTGCAGGACTTTTGATGATGGACCCCACAGTTATGACCGACATCGTGGGCTTTATCCTTCTCTCTGCTGTTGTTGCTGTACAGTATTTCAGCGCAAAGAAGCAGCCTCAAATGGCATAATTATTAAAAATCCACCCGACAGGGTGGATTTTTTATGCTGAAATATCTTTCTTTATCTGTTTGATGGCGTTCTTTTCAAGTCTTGATACCTGCGCCTGAGATATGCCTATCTCTTTTGCAACCTCCATTTGTGTACGGCCGTCATAAAATCGAAGCGCTAAAATATGCTTCTCCCTTCCGCTGAGTCTCTGCATAGCCTCTTGAAGTGCTATGGATTCCAGCCACTGCTCGTCCGTGTTTTTGGTGTCACCTATCTGATCCATCACGCAAACGCTCTCGGCTCCGTCACTGTATACCGGCTCATAAAGGCTGACAGGGTCGCATATAGCCTCCATAGCAAAAACAACCTCCTGCCGCTTTATGCCTAAAGTCTTGGCGATAGTGTCTATATCCGGTTCTCTGCCGTCCTTCGCCGTGAGCTTTTCCTTTACCTGCAAAACCTTGTATGCCGTATCTCTTAATGACCTTGAAACTCTGACTGCACTGTGATCTCTCAGATAGCGGCGAAGCTCACCTGCAATCATAGGCACACCGTAAGTGGAAAACTGAACATTCTGGTTCAGGTCAAAACAGTCAACCGCCTTTATAAGACCGATAACTCCCACCTGAAACAGATCGTCCATACATTCTCCCCTGCCGGAAAACTTCTGCACAACAGACAAAACCAGCCGCAAATTTCCGTATATGAGCTGGTTTCTGGCCTCATCATCACCCTGACGAGCTTTTTCCAGCAGCTTTCTTGTCTCTTTGCCTTTCAGTACCGGCAGAGTAGCGGTATTAACTCCGCAAATTTCAACCTTAGCCTGCATCGTATCTCTCCAATCGCTGTCACTAAAGTAAATCTATTATTTCCCGGCTTTGGAAATTTGATACGGGCAAGAAATTGAGGGTATTTTGGAAAAAAGGCTGAAAGCATTGAAATCACTTGAAAAAAAGCTTGACAAACTACGTAAGTTTTGGTATATTAGTTGAGCGCTCCGAAGACAGCAGGTGGTTAGCAGCCGTAATTCCTGCCGAGGACATTAACAATATTTCTTTGTTTTTGTACTCTCATGTCTTTTGGCATGGGGGTTTTCTTTTTGAGCGTGATCATTAGTGTGGAGGTGAAATACACACATGCCTAACGCAAAAGTTCTTAGCGAAAAGCAGGCGATCGTCGAGGCTCTTACCGAGCGTCTTCAGAAGGCAGGTTGCGGTATTCTCGTAGATTACAAGGGTATTACCGTTGCAGAGGACACCGAGCTCCGTACTGAGCTGCGCCGTGATGAAGTTGAGTACTCTGTTGTCAAGAATACCTTGACCAGAAAGGCTCTGGACAACCTGGGTATGAGCGAGCTTGACTCCGTTCTTTCCGGTACCACTTCTCTGGCTACTACAACCAATGACCCCATCGCTCCTTTCCGCATCCTTAACGATTACAGCAAAAAGCTCGGTGATCGTTTCAACATCAAGGCTGCTTTCATGGATGGCAAAATCCTGAGCCAGTCTGAGATTGCGGAAATCGCAGAGCTGCCTTCCAAGGATGCTCTGTACGCAAAGGTTCTGGGTACCATGATCGCTCCCATTACCGGTCTGGCCGTTTGCCTTGGTCAGATACTCGAGCAGAAGGGTGGCTCTATCGAAGCCCCCGAAACCGAAGCCGCAGCTGAATAAGCGGTTCTAACAAAGATTTTAATGGAGGATATTAAAATGAGTGAAAAAATCACTGCCATGATCGAAGAGATCAAGGCCCTTTCCGTTCTTGAGCTCTCCGAGCTCGTACACGCTCTTGAGGAGACCTTCGGTGTTTCCGCAGCAGCAGTTGCTGCTCCTGCAGCTGGTGGCGCTGTTGCCGCAGCAGCTGAGGAGAAGACCGAGTTTGACGTTGTCATGACCGCTTTCGGCGATCAGAAGATCAAGGTCATCAAGGAAGTCCGCGGCATCACCGGTCTTGGCCTGGCTGACGCTAAGGCAATGGTCGAGGCTATTCCTGCTAAGATCAAGGAAGGCGTTTCCAAGGAAGACGCTGAGGCTATGAAGGCTCAGCTCGAGGCTGTTGGCGCTACCGTCGAGATCAAGTAATTTAATATTACAAGATATGGGTCTGTCGCAGAATGCAAATTCTGCGACAGGCCTTTTTTCGTTCTCCGGCCATGACTTTTGCTATTCTTCCTGTGGAAAACT
>SAMEA104404103__coassemble_75_pt1 | contig 84713 bp, 76 predicted proteins | sample SAMEA104404103__metabat2_high_PE_032 | metagenome-assembled genome bin SAMEA104404103 (sample SAMEA104404103) | Balaenoptera acutorostrata
TGTTTTTTAAGCACTTCCCCCATATTGAGCTGGGCTTTGAGAACTGCAAAACCTCTGCTATGACAGGCAAAAGGTGTAAGCACTGCACAAGGCATATGTTTTTCATCACATACAAAAACAGCACAGCCGCACTGTCCCAGTTTGGACAGTGCGGCTGTTGTTATAATTGATTGTGTGCTCTCAAGCAAAAGCGAAGAAATATCCTCCAGAGGCAGGCTGTGCTCTGCCTCTGTATTTATTATGAGCTGTTGATTTTTTACACTTATACGAGCCGGATTTTCCACTACAACATTTCTGAAAGCCATTTTACTTGCCTCCTATATTGAAGTTTTGTCTTGTCTCTTTCCTGACCGGATAATAGTTTCCCAGAATGTCTACGGTGTACTTTTCAATGCTTTTCAAAGTCTTTGTTCCGAGACTTTCAATAGTATAGCTATTGTCGTTGTTTATAACTTCTATTGCGCCTGAACTCACGTTCGTTCCCTTATAATACAGCATTTCGCTTTTAACCTCATAGCTGTCGGGTAAACTGCTTTTTTTGTTTGCTTTAGTAAGCTTTAAAAGCTTTTTATGGGTTACTCTTATAAGGTCGTTGGAATATAAGGAGAACTGAAAATCTTCTTCCCGCATCTCTTTCCACTTTTCATAACGGTTTCCCTTAAAATCCTTTGGTATATTAACACAGGCTTTATTGGGCAGTTCTTTATTGAGAGTATCTGCAACATATATCGGGACAAGGTAATATCCCTCTCCCTCCACCTTGAATACATCCACTCTGACCATGCTTTCGTTGTCCGCAACGGCAGTGTGTCCCTGCACAGGCACGGGGTTAGTGCTTTTTTCCATAAGCTTTACTGTTTTTACAACAGGTCCCGGACTTCCGTCCTTTTTAGGCTTATGGAATGGTTCTGCAAATGCCTTTTCTCCGTCGCCGCCGAATTCTGACAGTCTCTCTTTAAGTGCGTTATAAAGCAGGCGGTCACTGTCAGGAGAAAAATAATCCTCTATCTCTCCTTCTTTAAGTTTCAGCTTATTTAAAGCTGTTTTTGTCAGCACATAGCCCTCATCAAGATGCTTTGAGCTTTTTACAGTATCTTTGTGAGCCGCACCTGTGACCTTTCTGTTTGGCATTCTTGAGACGAAAATCGGCTTTACCTCCGGTCTGTCCTGCTCCATATAAAACGGCAGTCTAAGCTCCGCTATAAGCTTTGATGGATTATTTCCAAGCCTTGCCTCCAGTTCCTTTCTGAAATGCGGCCAGGGATAGGGGAATTTGTCCAGTACTTCACCTGTTTTGGACGAATAGACATAGCTCCCGCTCTCGTCCTGAACATAACGGCACTCTCTGTATTTGGAGTATTTTGTTATTTTCTGTATCATGCCGTCGGTAGTACAGGCAATCACCAGAGCGTCTACTGCGTGGTGGCGGTCTCCGTCCTCTCTGACCTTCTTTATGCCCCAGCGCTTTCGCATATAGTCGGTAACAGCGCCGTTAACAGCCTTGACTTTCTTCTTTCTTCCCTTGGCAGAGGGGGCAAAAATCAGATTATCGTTTATGTAGTTGAGCATAAAGCGGGATATGGTTCTGGTGTCCTGTAAATTTCGTTCCTTGAATCCCTGTTCTTCATCGTCCAGAGTTTCCTTCAAAAGCAAATCCCGTTTTTTATAGTTGCGTACATTGTTTTTGACCCAGACTATAAAATCATCTCTCCGCTTTCCGCTTAAATACTGAAGCGGAAGTCGGTTGCCTTTATTGCGGTTTTCCGCAGTCAGAACAAGCACTTTGTTTTTATAGCTGTCATCAAAGCTTATGCTGTACGGAACAATGTGGTCAATTTCGGCATAGCCCGGCTCGAACAGGCGGCTTATTGACATTTTCTTTAGAGAATAGGCGCAAACTCCGTCCTGCTCTTCAAAAAGCTTCAGCTTCACAAGGTCAATGCCGCTTGGATACTGAACGCCGAACTCCGTCTTTATCCGCTCCAATGTGTTCTCGTTGGACTTATGTCGGGTTTCCATATCTTTTTCAAGCTTTTTCCGATCCGAAAAATCCTTTGCCATTTCACGAGCCAGCTCAATGTTTATATACATTGGGCTTTTTTCGTACTTTCTAATAATAGCGTTTACAACTTTTATAGTCTGGGATATTGCCCTCAGAGCAACAGGACTGCTTATTTCATCATTTTCATTTTTAAAGGCCGGCAGAGTGAAGCTCTTTTCTTCATTGTTATGAGCTTTAAAGTCGTAACCTGCCTCTTTACAGGCATCGGAATAGTTCATGCCCTTTTCAAGATAAGGAATGATTTTATCCAGTGCTTTCAGAGATAAATGACCGCATTTTGTGAAATTTAGACCGCTGAGAGCGTCAACATCTATCTCTTCCAAACCTGCCTCACGCAGTTTCCGGCGGACTTTTTCCTCATCCTTATTCAATGTCAGAGCTGTTCCTATTGCATTTCTCTGCTCCAGACTTATAGCTTCAAAACGGCCTTTGCCGTTTTTCTCCACTGCTTTCTTCATCTCGTGATAGGCTTTAAGATAGCAGAATTTTTCTTTCTTTTCTATCTCCTCAAAGCTCTTGCCTGCTTCATACCTGAGGGTATTGAACCGCAGTCTATCGTCTATCCCCAGTTCTTTTCTGATTCTGGCATAGTTGAGAGCTGCCGTTTTATGAGAAAGCTCTATGAGCTTTTTCCTCTGTCCGTCATTTAAGGTCAGACTTTCCCCGTTTCCCACAAGCCGAATGTGGTTTATTTTCTGGAGCAGGTTAAAGTATTCAAATGAATAGGCAGCTTTTGCCGCTCTCAGCTCCCCCGCTTCAAATTCACATGGACCCGGCTTAATGCTTCCGCTGTACGGGCTGTTTTCTCCCGGTCCCTCGTCAAATGACCGTTGGGACAACAGTATGGAGAGATATTTTTCCTCAGTATCCTTTGAGGCATACTCTGCCCCCAATTCTCTCTGAGCCTCAAATATCTTTTTTACCTCGTCCTCTATCATGTCTCGGCTCAAGGTAGAGAAATATTCTCCTCCTCTGTTTCGTCTATGCTCTTTGAACTGCTCGTCTTTAAAAAGCATTTCTCCCGCCGTGCGCCAGCCCATTTCCTCCATGCGCTTTTTGTTATCACTTACGGCAGTGAGAAGCTTTCCCTCCTCTTTGTCGCTTGCATTTTTTCGGTTGGACTTAAAGCCACGGCGCTGCGAAAGGTGGATAAGCACCCTTGCAAAATCAGGACGGCTCAGCTTCTCGTCGAGAGCGCACACTCTCAGCTCGTACACGTCCCGAAGCTGACCGCTGTACAGCTCTTTAAGCTCTTCCTCCGTCAAAATTCCGCTTTCAGCAATAAGCCGCCTTATACGCTGATTTCTGTGTCTGTGCCGTCTCAGTCTGCGTCTGGCACTTCTGGCCTCACGTCTTGGTGCAGCAAGAGAGGCTCCCGTTTTCGGGTGTTCCGCCGCATCAAATACTCTGCTGCCCATGTCTATTATGCCCATCGGGTTTTCGTCATCGTCCAGTGCAACAGTTGCCCAGCCCACAGAAGCTATTCCTATGTCCAAACCTATCCCGTATTCCCGCATTTTTAGTCCTCCTTTGAGGTGTTTTTTATTATTATATATTGTCAGAAATATTTTTACAATTATATTGCCTATAAAAAGATGACGCCCTGCATTTGCAGGGCGTCAGAGCTTTTAGGTGTACTACCTTATCATAGTAACCTGATAGTTCTTGGTATGGTATAAGAACTACTTACATAATATTCTTTTTTGCGGTAGAATTCAAGCTTTTATAAAATATTATTTTAAAATCTATATATTTCTTTTTCGGTAACTGCCATATTCATTTTCCTGTCGAAGCTATCTGTCTCCACCTTTTGGAGGTGCTGTGCCTCAAAGGCCACGGCTATGACAGCGGCATTTTTGCATTCAGGCAGGTAACGGTCGTAATAGCCTCCGCCGTGTCCCAGTCTGTTTCCCTCTGAATCAAATCCCACGCATGGCGCAAGCACCAGAGAGATTTCCTCCGGCAAAACAAGCCTTGAGTTTTCCACATCCGGTTCATAAATGCCGTAAAGTCCGCACCGCCACTTTTGGGGTATATAGGCATCCATAATTCCGCCCTTTTGTGACACGGGAAAGGCCAGCTTTTTTCCGGCTTTTTGGAGCTTTTGGTGGAGATAACCAAGGTCTGCCTCGTCCCCCATTGCCATATAGGAAAAAATTATCTCCGCCTTTTGCACATCTTCAAGCTCCAGAAGCTTCCGGCAAATTTCTCCGCTGAATTCCGCTCTTTTCTCTTCTCCCAATGCGCTTCTTGCCGCAAGCGCTGTTTTTCTCTGGCTTGTTTTATCCATAGTTTTTCCTCGCCTTTCCTATCCTGCATAAATTATATAATCCACGGGAAAACTGTCAAGACGAAAAAAGAGTTTTACCGCCGCAACGGTAAAACTCTTTTAAATTATAAATTATTTTGCCTTTTTCTCTTTCTTGGGCAGCTTGGAGAAATAGTCCTGAGTCTGCTTGCGAACCTGTGGGAACAGAACTATAAGGGCTATCATGTTGGGGATAATTACAAGGCCCATAGCAAGGTCCTGAATGGTCCATACAAGGCTGATCTTGGTGAGAGCGCCGATAATGCAGAGGAAGGGGAAAATGTAGCGGAACACCTTTGTAACCTTGGGGCCGAAAGCGTAGGAAAAGCTCTTGGCGGCGTTAAACCACTGGCCCATGAGGGTAGTGAAGCAGAACACCAGCAGAGCAAATGCGCCTGCGTGCTTGAGAGGAGTCCAGACAGTTCCGAAAGCTTCAACAGCCATAGCGGCAGGAGTGATTCCGGTCTGATAAATGCCGGTAACACCTACGACAAGAGCAGTAATGGTGCAGATTACCATGGTGTCAAGGAAAACCTCGGTAACACCGGTTATACCCTCATCAACAGGGTGAGGAACGATGGTGGAGCCATGGGCGAAAGGTGCAGTACCTTCACCGGCCTCGTTGGAGTACATACCACGGGTAATACCGTTCTGAAGTGCTCTTGCGATAACGTATCCGCCAACACCGCCGGCGGCAGCCTCAAAGGAGAATGCCTCCCGGAAAATGGTGGCGAAAACTGCGGGAACATTCTGTATATTCAGGATTATTACCAGAATACCGGTCAGCATATAGAATATAGACATGGTGGGAACAAGCTTGGTTGCAAGGTCGGCAACACGCTTGAGACCGCCCAGAGTAATGGTCATCAGAAGCCCGATAAGTACAACACCGGTGAGCCATGTAGGCACATTGTAGTTGGAGTAGAGCAGGCTTGAGATAGTGTTGGACTGAACAAGGTTTGCACCCATCATCTTAACGCACATCAAAACTGCGATAACAACGCCCAGCCAGGGCATATGCAGACCGTCACGGATATAGTACATAGGTCCGCTGAGGAGGTTTCCGTTTTCGTCCTTACCTCTGTACATCTGAGACAGGACAATTTCGCCGTATTTCAGAGCCATGCCGAAGAATGCGGCAAACCACATCCAGAAAACAGAGCCCAGACCGCCGGCAACAATAGCAGTAGCAACACCCACAACGTTACCGCCGCCAACGTTACCTGCCAGAGTAACCATCATAGCCTTAAACGATGAAACAGAACCCGAACCTTTATCTGTATTTCTCTCTTTAAAAGAGTCTACCAGAGTCTTTTTAATGATGTATCCAAAGTGCCTGACCTGAACAAAGTTATTGGCAAAGCTATAGAGGACGCCCAATCCCAGAAGGACGAACACCAGCCATTTACCCCAAATCCAGGAGTTGATTAACTCCAAAACGCTTTCTAATTTTTCCATATTCCCGCTTTCCTTTCTTCTTGTGGTGGGAGCGCAAAGTGGGCATAAAAAATGAACTCCTTAATTCAGAAGCTCAATCCTCATAACACTATTTTCCCAAATATAACTCATTATATTGCTACAATATTAGCATATTTAGCATATTTATTGCAAGTTACTTTTCCTTACAGCGGCATATTTCGCCCTCTTGCACAGATATAAGCATTGATTTTTATAAGGTTTGCACAAGTTCCAAGGATATTCATGGCAAAATCTTCCAATTTTTACTAACAAAAATGACCGCAAAGCTCAAAAAAGCTGCGGTCATTTCCATAATTTTACTTTTAAAATACAGAATTTGCATGATTGTAAGAGTTCAGCGCAAGGCTGAAAATTCCCATTTAGCCCACAATTTCCCTGTATTCCGGCTTCAGAATATCATTTATGATGCTCTTTTCTATCACGAACTCAGGTGCGCCGATATATCCGGGGCCTACTTCATACTTATCAAAGGGAACAACTAAGTTTCCGTCTTTGTTCCAATAGAAGTTATGCTCACTTTCCAGAAGCGGAGAATTTGAGGTGAACTCTTCTTCGTCCATCCAGAAAACCTGCTCGGGATTTACGGTCATTCTCTCTTTCATCTGACGTTCAATTTCGGAAGAAACAAGGTTCAGGCCGGCCTGTGATTCAAAAACATCTCCTAATTCCACAATTTCACCTTTCACACGGTCGATATTGTAGAACTTGAAATAGCTGTCACTGTCGGCGGCAGTCTCAGTTACCGTGAGCTTAAGGGTAAACCACTGGGGTGTCTCGGTAACAGCATCATAATCCAGGTAAATTGCTCCGTAGCCCTCGGACTGGCTCGCACCCAAAGTCTCATAAAACTGGTTTACAAGGGCCTCGGTGAGCTGATTTACGTCCTTGTTTATAAACTCCCCCGCTTCATTTTGGTTCTGAACCTCGGGGACTTTTATATCCATTTCGTAGTTGCCGTCGGAATAGATATAGTTTCTTATGGTGACAAGCTCTACCAGCTTGCCAACCACGGGAACGTGCTCCAGCGCCTCAGCATAAGCAGGGCTCACATTGGGCATGACAACGAACAGAACCAGAACAAAGCAGGCCGCAATGCCCACAATTTTAGAAACGTAGTTTCTCCTGTGAGCCTTGCCGTCACTGTCAGGAAGGTCTTCCAGAGTGTCGTCAATAACCTTTACAACAGATTGCGGCACCTCTCTGTGTTCTGCCTTTGCTAACTCCTTTATCTTCTTATCGAATTTATTCATTCAAAAATCCTCATTCAATAATTTCTTCAACATTTTTCTGGCACGGGAAAGCTGCTGCCGAACTGCGGCAGGGCTTGTGCCTGTAATTTGTGCAATTATCGAGACCGATAGATTTTCATAATAAAATAAGTTTACAACTGTTCTGTATGGCTCGTTAAGGCTTTCAACTGCATCGTGCAGGGTCATTTTAGTTGCAATATCCACGCCGTCACTTTTTTCAGCCACATCATATAGTGTGTCCAATTCCACAAACTTTGAGTTTTTGCGTATCATTTCTATTGCTGTGTTGTGGACAATACGCAGTATCCACGCTTTGAAAGCACCTTCGTTTTTAAGCAGAGCGGTGCTCCCGTATGCTCTGCATATGGATTCGCTAATAACATCTGCCGCATCATCTTCATTTCTGACGATAGAATAGGCAAGTGCATACATTGAGGCTTGGTGTTCTTTTATATTATGGCAGAACTTTTCCTTTTCGGTCAAAATCCATTCTCCTCCCAGATTTGCGCCGACTGATCTACTATCCACTTGCCCCATTCTACATAAAACTTTGCGTAGAGATGTACTCCGTCGCCGGTTTTAGAGGGAGCAAGTCCACCATTATTATCATCGAAAAGTTCATTTACGTCAAGATAGAATACATTATCTTTTTCAGCAAAAGCAGAAATTCCCTCGTTTATCTTGTTAAGGGTCTTGTTGTTAATGTAGCTGCCGCTGGCCTTGGCATTGGTGACGTGGAGGTTTGCCATGACGAAGATTTTAGCGTCAGGCTCATTTTCTTTGATGAAATCTACCAGCTTCTCATATTTTTCAACAGTCTGGTCTACTTCATAACCTGCTTCGTTTATACCGAGCATTAAATAAATCTTGTTGTAATCATTCTTTTGAAGGAGGTCTTTAAGAGTGACATAGCCGTAAGGAGAAACTTTTACGCCTTTTTCTAAAATGTTGTATACGCTCATTCCCACATCGGAGAAATACTCTGCACCCTCAATCTTGCCGTAATCTGCAAGACCGACAGTTCTGGAGTCACCGATAAACAGGGAGTCGTCCATAGGCATGGTTTTATACTCTCTGGGCTCCTCTTCCTTTTTTTCAACCTTCTCAGATTCAAACAGAGCTTTTTTAGAATCTGAGTGATCGTCAGGGTTTTCAACACCAACTGTGGGAATTTCCTGAGAGTCGGCGTGAGCAACGGTTTCTAATCCGGAGTCTTCGTTTGCTGCGTTGTCGCTCTTTTTAAAGAGCATGAATGCGCCCGCCACCGCAATGACAAGCACAAAGCTTATGATAATAATTAAATTTGATTTTTTCATACTTTACCTCACTTAAAATCTAAAATACATAAAAGGATCGTCAAATCCTCTGTACATGCAATATACACTACCCAGTAATATCGCCAGAAGTATAAGCCTTATAATGTGCTTGTTTTCAATCTTTTTCAGGATATTGAACGGCAGTTTAGTTGAAAGCAGGAAGCCTGCTATAAAGAAGGGATAATACATTCCCAGATATTTGAGATAATCTCCGGGGAAAAGGGGTTCATAACCACTGCTGAAGAAGGGGAATAGTCTGGAAAAGAAAATTCCCATCTGCTGCATATCGGTTATTGCAAATACAGACCAGCTAAGAGGGATTAACAGCAGCATATAAATGCGGCTTACAGCCTTGTGGCGGTTAAGAAAATCTCCTATCAGGAACTTTTCTGCGGCTATGAGTACAAAGAGTATCAGTCCCCACAGCAGGAAGTTATATCCCGCTCCGTGCCATGCACCGGTGAGAAGCCAAACTATAAACAGGTTTCTGATTGTGGCAGCTGTGCCTTTTCTGTTGCCGCCCAGAGGGATATACAGGTATTCTCTGAACCAACTGCCCAGAGTAATATGCCAGCGGCGCCAGAACTCAGTCATAGAGCGGCTGATGTAGGGGAAGTCGAAGTTTTTCGGAATGTTAAAGCCCATCATTCTGCCCAGACCCTGAGCCATCAGGGAGTAGCCGAAGAAGTCAAAATACAGCTGAAACGAAAAGGCTATCGCCGCCATCCATGCAAGAGGAGTGGAGATACTCTCAAAGCCTATATTCTGAGTTTGAGTGAAGAGCTTTCCAAGGGGGTTTGCAAGCAGAACTTTAAGTCCCAGACCGAAAATGAAGGTTCCAAGACCGTCTTTAAAATCCTGCTTTCTGATTTCACGCTGGTCAAGCTCCGGCTTTATGGCATCGTATGTTACGATAGGACCGGCTATAAGCTGCTCAAACATGGAGATGTAAACGCTGAATTTCAGCAGGCTCTCTTCTGCCTGTATCTTGCCTCTGTATACATCCACGATGTAGGAAATTCCCTGAAAGGTGTAGAAAGAAATTCCAAGAGGCAGAATTATATTTGCTGAAATACTTATAAAGGAAAGTCTGTTTAACTCACCTGCTATGAAGTTGAAATACTTAAAGAAGCAGAGGCATATCACATGGAAAATGATGCCCAGAGTTAAAAACAGCTTCTTGCGATTGTCATATTTAGCAATCAGCAGACCCAGTACAAAGTCAAGCAATATACTGAGCAGGAGAAGGATTAAATGCTCAGGGTTGCTAATTGCGCCCGTAAAGTAAAAGATCAGACTTCCCAGAAGCAAAATAACGTTTTTTGCTTTTTTCGGCACTGCATAATAAATGGCCAGAAATATGGGAAGGAAAACGAAGATAAATTGAATACTGCTAAATACCATCTAATACCACCATTCAAAAAAATCAAAAATATTTAAAATTTCGTGTCACATTTTTTAATCGCCTATATTAGACGCTGGAAATCGACAATATGTGACAAGAATTTTTATTAAGAATTATTAAGATTTAAGCAAAAAAATTCCCCCTGTCTGCAAGCAGGGGGAATTGATATTTACTTAGAGCTTAAAATGGTTTATTTGTCAGTCTTTTTCTTCTTAACAACAACCACTACAACCACGCAAACTGCCAGAAGTACAACAATAATTGCAACAATTGCACCGGTGCTCATACCGCCCTCTTCGGCAGCAGGCTCGGTGGGTTCTGCAGGTACGGGAGCAGTTTCGGCAGGCTCTTCTGCTTTTTCGGTGTTGGCTGCCATTACAATTCTGCCGGAGCCGTTAACTGTGCTGTAGTCGACAGTCAGGCCGGGGTACTTTGCAGTGAGAGGAGAGTTGGCAGAGTCAACAACACCGTCAGGGAATGCCTGTACATAGTTTGCAAGAACCATGTAGTCTTCCATAACATAGTCCAGAACGTTCACAGCGCCGTCAAACATGCTGAAGCCGTCGCCCAGGTCACGGAGGGTGTAGTTGTAACCTGCCAGATTATATTCAGCATTGAGGTCCAGATCGTCCCAACCGTCAGTCTCCTTGTTATATACCTTTACGTCATGGACACGGTAGCCGTCAGTAGGTGCGCCGACCCACACACCCTTATCGTCTTTCTGAGTGGTGTCGGGCTTTTCAGGGTCAATCTGGTAGGTCAGACCGGAAACCTGCAGGAAACCGCCGCACTCTTCGCCGGTACCGGCAACACGAGCGCCCCATTCAAGAGCATCCAGAAGCTGCTGGCCGGTTACTGTCTGCAAGCACGCCACATTGCCGAAGGTATGAATGCTCTTGCAGGTCAGGTAGGAAATATCGCCGGTGATAGCCTTGTTGCGGATACCGCCGCCGTTCATAACAGCAACATCTACATCCAGATCCATGTCGTCAAAGGTGTAGTAAAGAGCATCAGCGCAGAAGTCACCGGTGTTGGTCTCCTGGCTGCGAACCAGACGGGTTTCGCCGTCAAAGTTATCAAAGGTCAGAGGAGTAGAACCGACAACAGTGCCAAGCTCACCCTCAACTTCGCCAATCCAGCTGTCTTTCAGAGCTTTAACCTCTTCGTCAGCTGCATATTCGCCGTTGTACAGGTCGGAAACCAGATTGTAGCCTACAACCTTGGTCATATCCTCTCCGTGCTTATCTTTCTTAACTTCGCCGTTTTCGTCCAGATCAGGTTCAGTGATAGGCTCAGTGGTAATTAAGTCAGTCTCAATAGTGCCGTCCTCGTGAATTAACATCAAGCCGATGTTATCCATGTAGGAACCGGTCTGAGAGAGGATAACAGGATTGCCGTCTTTGTCTTCAACAGTCTGAGCTTCTACTACGGAGTGAGAGTGACCGTCAATGAAAGCATTCAGACCGGATACATTTTTAATAGTAGAAGTGCTGGTCCAGGGCTCGGAAGAGGGGTCAACACCCAGATGACCCAGACCGATAACTACGGTAGCGCCCTCTGCCTTTGCATCGTCAATGGCTTTCTGTACGTCTGCATACAGAGCAGCACCGTCCTCGCCGCCGGAGATGCCGTATATGTAATTACCGTTCTCGTCCTGGAAGTAAGCCGGGGTAGACTTGGTAAAGGATTCGGGGGTCAAAACGCCGACAATAGCGACCTTCTGGTCGCCGCAGTCGAAAATCTTGTAGCTGTCCAGAACATTTTCGCCACGAACGCCGTCTTTTTCTTCGTAGAAGTTGCAGTCAAGGTAGGGGTACTCAGCCCATTCGATGATCTGCTTGCAGCCGTCCATACCGTAGTCGAACTCATGGTTGCCAAGAGTTGCGGCATCATAGCCTGCTGCATTCATGAACTGAATGATGTGCTCGCCCTTGTCCATAGAGCCAAAAGCGGTACCCTGTGCATGGTCACCGCCGTCTACCAGAAGAACGTGTTCATACTGTTCCTCCAGATCGCTCTTTATATTCTTCAGAACATCATAGCTCAGGGGCTGATCCACATAGGTGTGTACATCGTTTGTGTAAAGAATTGCGATGTCATCAGACTTTGCTTCCTCTGCAAAAGCGCTGGGAACCATAATGGAAATCAGCATTAAAATTGCAAGGAATACACTTAATTTTTTACGCATTTTTTCTCCTCCGTTTCATCATATTTTTCGGTACTGTGTTGAGTATATTTATATTTTACTCTTTTTTAATACAAAAAGCAACTACTCTAATGATAGAAAATGTGATATACTAAGTACAAAATCAAAGTCATTAAATATAAAATTCAGACCTTTCAGGAGGTGCTGTCCACATGACCATTAACGAAGCACTGGCTAACCTAAAAAAATCGAATTTCCGATCGAAATTTCATCTCAGCGAAAAGGATAAATTATATATTACGCAAAAAGGACTTCCGGTAATTCGGGAACACGCCGCCGACTTTGTCCGCAGTCGTTTAGCTCCCGCCTATATTCCAAACGACGGCAAGCAGACACCCATGCGTGGACACCCTGTGTTTGTGGCTCAACACGCCTGCGCCTGTTGTTGCAGGGGCTGTTTTGAGAAGTGGTATGGAGTTGGGAAAGGAACGGAGCTGACCGAAATTCAGCAAAAAGGCGTGGTTGACCTTTTAATGGCGTGGATTAAGCGGGAAATTTAATGAAACTGCGCTCCTGTGTGGTATAATTCAAGCCGCAGATATAGTAAAATAAATATAACAGTGGAGAGCATTATGGAAATAGAAACAAGGCGTTTGAGGATACGTAATTTCACAGAGAATGATGCCGCAGACCTTTACGAGATTTTAAGTGATGAAGAAACCATGGAGCTTTCCGAACCTGTGTACACATTTGAAAAGACCAAAGCTTTTTTAAATGAATTCTGCATTGGCAGAAACGGAGCAGTTGCAGCCGTTCACAAGCACGACTGTAAAGTGATCGGATATATTCTGTTCAATGAGCTTGAAAAAGGGATATATGAAATAGGATGGTTTTTCAACAGAGCGTATTGGCATCAGGGCTTTGCCTTTGAAGCCTGCAAAGCTGTAATGGATTATGGATTTGCAAATTTAAATGCTCACATGATTTTTGCGGAAACAATAGATTATACAAAATCAGTCCCGCTTATGGAAAAACTGGGAATGGAACAAGAAGAGATTCAAAGGGGACAGGCCACCGATATTCACGGAAACCCCGCTGACTTGTATGTGTACAAACTGCAACGTGAAAACACAGGAGAGAGACCTGCTTAATTTCTATTAAAATAACTGTCAGTGGATAGTTAACTGAAAACTCGGAAGTTTTCCACAACTTCCGAGTTTTTTGTTGAAAAGTTTTTTCTCTGGAGAGTTTAAGCTTCTGCTATTGGCAGGATATCAGCTCCAAATATAGGAGCTATGCTCCGAGGACGCTCCTCAGTATAAAAAAATTGCGGAAGCCATAAAGACTTCCGCAATGTAAATATCGAGAAATAATTATCTCTTGGAGAACTGAGGAGCACGACGTGCGGCTTTGAGACCGTACTTTTTACGCTCTTTCATTCTGGGGTCACGAGTCAGGAAACCTGCGGACTTGAGAGCAGCACGGTAGCTGTCATCAACAAGCAGCAGAGCACGAGCTATACCGTGACGGATAGCACCGGCCTGACCGGAAACACCGCCACCGGTAACGGTAGCTTCGATGTCAACCTTGCCCAGGGTGTTGGTGCAAACCAGGGGCTGACGAACGATGAGCTTCAGGGTATCGAGACCGAAGTACTCGTCGATGTCACGGCCGTTGATGGTGATAGCACCGGTGCCGTTGGGAATGAGGTGAACGCGAGCGACGGAGGACTTTCTACGTCCGGTTCCGTACATATAGGGCTTTTTGCACTTATAAGTTGCCATTATTCTTTACCTCCTTAGACTTCCCAAACTTCGGGCTTCTGGGCAGCGTGATTGTGCTGGGAGCCTGCGAAAACTTTCAGGCGGCTGAGCTGCCACTGTGCGATAGTGTTCTTCTGAAGCATACCACGAACAGCAACCTTGATAGCCAGCTCGGGCTTGGTTGCCATGAGGCGCTTGTACTGGGTCTCTTTCAGGCCGCCGGGGTGACCGGAGTGAGTGCGGTAGTACTTCTGCTCCAGCTTTTTGCCGGTCAGAACAGCTTCCTTAGCATTGATAACGATAACGTAGTCACCGCAGTCAACGTTAGGAGTGAATGTAGGTTTAAGTTTGCCGCGAAGAAGGTCGGCGGCAGCAGCAGCGGTCTTGCCCAGGGGCTTGCCTGCTGCGTCGATAACGTACCATTTACGCTCGACGGTCTCCTTGGTTACTAAAGTAGTAGACATAGGAATCTCTCCTCCATATAGAATTAAATGTTTTGACAATTAAGGCGCGTGTTGATACAATATCCCCAAGCGCGCTCTAATTTTATACCACAAAACAAGTGGCGTGTCAACAATGATTTTAATTCTCGTTTTTAAATCTCTGTAATACTCTTAAAAGCTCATTAAATCTCTTCAATTCTTAATTTCATTTTTAATATTTTTCGAGGTTTCATATGGACAAAATTTTGAACGAATTCACAGGCACTGTCCGCCGTGCCGTAGACGACTACAATATGATAGAAGAAGGGGACACCGTTGCGGTGGGTATTTCCGGCGGAAAGGACAGCACAGTCCTGCTCTTAGCCTTAAATCACCTCCGCCGTTTCTATCCCAAAAAGTTCTCTTTGGAGGCTGTGACTGTAAATTTAGGCTTTGAAGATATGGATTTTGAGCCTGTGGCGCAGCTCTGCCGTGAGATAGACGTACCCTATACCTGCATTAAAACCGACATCAAGGAGATAGTTTTTGACGTGCGGAAAGAGGGCAACCCCTGCTCTCTCTGCGCCAAAATGCGAAAGGGTGCGCTGAACGATTTCATCCGTGAAAAGGGCATAAAAAAGCTTGCTCTGGGTCATCACTTTGACGACGCTGTGGAAACCTTTATGATGTCCCTGCTCCTTGAGGGACGGCTCAACTGCTTCCGCCCTGTCACCTATCTTGACCGCTCAGGTGTCACCCAGATTCGCCCCCTGATTTACGCCGGAGAGCAGAAAATCACAAACGTAGGCGAGAAGCTGAACATTCCCATTGTTCACAACACCTGCCCTATGGACAACACTTCCAAACGTGCAGAGTTCAAGGCTCTTTTGAAAACTCTCAGCGCCGACTACCCCGACATGAAGTCCAAGATTTTCGGAGCTATGCAGCGCCTGCCTCTCCCCGGTTGGGAGCCTAACGAAAACTGGAGACTTGCCAAAGCTAAAAATAACAACATAAAAAAATGACGCTGTAAGCGTCATTTTTTTATTTGGGCGTATAAATTTTTTCTTTCTGGGAATCTCTGACTTTTTTCCACAATTCCGCCGCCGTTTTCATTTTGTCCTTAACATCTTTATTTGCAGGATCGGCGCAGAAGTCCTTATAAAATTTATTCCACTGGCAGGCGGAGTTATCATATTTTCCGTAATCGGATTTGCCGTAATACACATTCAGCATATCTGACACAGTAAATGTACGGTCATTTCCCCATTTTACCCGCCGCCACGCCTCTGCCATATCGGCGTTGAACTTAAAGTTTTCAACACCTGTGAGTTGAGAAAAATAGGCTCTGAATTTTCCGTTAAAGCTAAATCCGCACTCTAAAAGCGGGCAGTCCGGTGACGGCTCTCTGCTGACTTTCTTACCTTTTTTAGAGGGTTTAATTATATTGCCCTTGTAGTATTCTCTTATGTTTTCAGTAAGCTCAGTCTTTGTGCCGTCGTGAGCAATGCCCAGTTCACAGCAAATAGATTTCAGTTCATCAGCATACCAGTAAAACTTTGAAAACTCCTCAAAGTTCTTAATTTCCTTAAAATCGGGTCTTATCATCGCTTAACTCCACAAAAAAATGAACGGATTTCTCCGTTCATTTTTTATTATTAAAATTTAGGCTTCGCCACGCTCACGGAGAGCATCTTTTCTGGAGATATTCCAGCGGCCTCTCTCGTCAACGCCGGTGAACTTAACCCAGGTATGGTCGCCGACGTTCAGAACGTCCTCAACCTTCTCGGTGCGCTTGAACTCAAGATCCTTGATGTGGCACATAGCATCCTTGCCGGGAGCAAGCTCTACGAAAGCGCCAAGGTTGGAGATAACTCTCTTAACCTCGCCGTAGTAGAGAGCGCCTACTTCAGGCTCGAATACGATGTCCTCAATGGTCTTGCGAGCAGCACGGCAAGCTTCAATATCGGTGGAAGCAATGAAGATGCTGCCGTCGTCGTTTATATCAATCTTGCAGCCGGTGTCAGCGGTAATCTTCTGGATAACCTTTCCGCCGGAGCCGATAACTTCTCTGATCTTGTCGGGGTTGATCTTAATCTGGATCATCTTGGGAGCGGACTTTGCAAGCTCCTTGCGGGGTTCAGGCAGAGCCTTGAGCATGATAGCATCGAGGATCTGGAAGCGAGCTTCCTTGGTGATAGCAAAGGCTTCCTTGATAATCTCGTGCTTCAGACCATCGTTCTTCAGGTCCATCTGGATAGCGGTGATACCGGATTTGGTACCTGCTACCTTGAAGTCCATCTCGCCGTGGAAGTCCTCAACACCCTGAATATCAATGAAGGTGGTGAAGTCGTCGCCGTCCTGAATAAGACCGCAGGAGATACCTGCAACAGGAGCTTTAAGGGGAACACCGGCATCCATAAGAGCCATGGTGGTACCGCAGATAGAGCCCTGAGAGGTGGAACCGTTGGAGGACAGAACCTCGGAAACTACACGGATTGCGTAGGGGAAATCCTCAACCTCAGGAATAACAGCCTCAAGAGCTTTCTCAACCAGAGCGCCGTGGCCGTACTCACGACGACCGGTGCTGCGGCTTGCTCTTGCCTCACCGGTGGAGTAAGCAGGCATATTGTAGTGATGCATGAAGCGCTTCTCATCCTCTTCCCAGATGGTGTCCAGCTTCTGGGCATCGCTGAGAGTAGCGAGAGTTGCAATGGAGAGAACCTGAGTCTGACCTCTGGTGAAGAGAGCAGAACCGTGAACTTTAGGAATAAGGCCGACTTCGGTAGCCAGAGGACGAATTTCGTTCATCTGTCTGCCGTCAACACGCTTGCCGGCAAGCAGCCACTTTTTAACAACCATCTTCTGAAGCTTGTACAGGATTTCATCCATGTAGTTCATCAGCTCGGGATGCTCTTCCTCGTACTTCTCCTGAATCTTGGTGATCCACTCGTTTACACGGGCCTCACGGACGTTCTTGTCGTCGGTGTCCATGCAGTACTCCATGCCCTCGAACTCGTTGTCAACCAGTTTCTGGAAGAGTTCCTCGTCGAAGGAAGCGTGCTCGTACTCGAACTTGGGCTTGCCAATTTCTTCAACCATCTTGTCGATCAGGTCGAGAACGGGCTGAAGGTGCTCGTGAGCCTGAACGATACCCTCGTACATAACATCATCGGGAACCTGATCGGCCTCGGACTCAATCATGACGATCTTCTTGTGGGTAGCGGCAATGGTGGTGATCATGCGGTTATTCTGGCGCTCTTCCTGAGTGGGGTTGAAGAGGTACTTCTCGCCGTCCCAGCCCAGAACGATACCTGCAATAGGACCGTTAAAGGGAACATCAGAGATGGAAACAGCAGCGGAAGCACCGATCATAGCGGTGATTTCAGGAGAGCAGTCTCTGTCAACAGAGAGAACCTCGCAGGCGATGACAACATCGTTTCTCAGGTCAGAGGGGAACAGGGGGCGCATAGGTCTGTCGATAAGTCTGGAAGCCAGGACTGCGGGCAGGCTGGGCTTACCCTCACGGCGCATGAAAGAGCCGGGAATACGGCCTACTGCGTAGAGCTTTTCGTTGAAGTCAACAGCGAGGGGGAAGTAATCTATACCGTCCTTAGGTCTTGCAGATGCGGTGCAGGTAACGAGAACTGTGGTTTCGCCGTACTTAACTAATACGGATGCGTTGCACAGCTCTGCCATTTTGCCCACTTCCATGCTCAGGGGGCGGCCTTCATACATGATTTCGTACTTTTTGTAGTTGGGGAACTGTTTATTGGTAATTATCATGCCAAAACTCCTTTATAATATTCAGGTTTTCAGCATCTTAGCACTTGAAGCAAAGCCCGAAAAGGCGCTCCTTCAAATACTAATATACTGAAATCCCGTGGATTGCAATTTAAAAATCGGGAGGATAATATTAAATTATCCTCCCGACTAAAACCTTCATTACCTTCAGATACCGAACAAATTACTTTCTGATGTTCAGCTTAGCGATGATTGCACGGTAACGCTCGATGTCCTTCTTGGCAAGGTAGTCAAGAAGTCTGCGGCGCTTACCGACCATCTTGTACATACCCAGACGGCTGTGGTCGTCATTGGGGTGCTGCTTGAGGTGAGCGGTGAGCTCAAGGATACGCTCGCTGAGGATAGCGATCTGAACCTCGGGGGAACCGGTGTCACCCTCGTGAGTCATGTTGTCGGCGATAACTTTGGTCTTCATTTCTTTGGTAATCATTGAATTATACCCCTTTCTTATTTATACTATACCCATCGGCTAAGCACTGGGCGGAAAGGATACCGCAAAAGCGGCATGACCCCAAAGCTGAGTACGTGGGCGCATACTGTTGTATATTAACATTCAAGTCTATAATAGTCAATAGTAACCGCAAAAAAAGTCCCCCAAATTGGGGGACTTTTTTTAATAATTTCATATTTTTCAGGTGCTGAATCAGCCCACGGTGCAGTACATGAAGTACTTGTAGCCCAAGGGGTTGGAGAAGAAGCCCTGAACGCTGTCGTCCAGCATGTAGATGTCGGTGTAGAAGTACAGAGGAACAATGCAGCCGGTCTCCATCAGCATATCCTCGGCTCTGTGCATCAGCTCGTAGCGAACTTCGTTGTCGGTGCAGCCTTTAATGAGAGCAATAAGCTCGTCGTAGGTCTCTGCCCATGTACCGTTTTCTACCTTGAGGTCATAACCCAGATCAGTCAGGTCAAGGTTGTAGATGCTGACGCTCTTGTGATTTTCCTTACCGAACTGAACGTCGTTGTTACCGGAGTTGCTAACCCACATATCCAGGAAGCAGATAGGATCGTTGTAGTCTGCCAGCCAACCATTACGTGCGATGGAGTAACCGCCCTGCTTACGGGTGGCAAGGAAGGTGTTCCACTCCTGATTTTCAAGGTTCATGGTAATACCTACGCTGGCAAGAGCGCTCTGCAGGTATTCACCGATAGCCTTGTGGCTATCACTGGTATTGTAGAGGTAGGTCAGAGTGGGGAAGTTTGTGAACTGCATGGAGGTCTCATCAAAGGTGTAGTACTTCTTGAGGATTTCAACAGCCTCATTGAAGTTAGCCTCGAATGCGTCCTGAGAAACGTTGTAGTAACCAACGTAATCCTTGCTGTCGCCGGAAGTCTCATAGAACTGAGTACCGTCGGGGTTGGTCATACCCATTGCAACGAATGAGGAAGCAGGAACCTGACCTGCCTGACCGATTTCCTCAACAATGTAGTTGCGGTCGAAGAGCAGGCTGATTGCTCTGCGGATTTCAGCCTTTGCAGCCTCAGCCTCAGCGCCGGTAAGGGTGCTGTCAGCAGGGAGGATTTCCTCGTTGATATTCCAGCAGACGTAGTAGGTACCGATCTGACCGGCAACTACAAACTCGTCAGGGTAATCAGTCTTCAGGGTAGCGATTTCGTTGGTGGGAACATCATCAATGAGCTGCCAGTCACCGTTTTTGAAGTTGGTGAGCATATTGTTGGAGTCATCAGAGAGATAGAAATTGATAGTATCCATCTTGATGCTGTCAGCATCAACGAAGTCGGGGTTCTTTTCCAGAGAGATAAGGCTGTTGTGATCCCATTTGGCCATCTTGTAGGGGCCGTTGCAGACGTATGTTTTGGCATCGGTTGCCCATGCGTCGTTGGAAACTACATCCTCACGTACAGGGAAGTATGCAGGGAATGCAAGAAGCTCGTTCCAGTATGCAACATGGTTTTCAAGAACGACTTCCAGAGTCTTATCGTCAACAGCGGTGACGTTAAGCTTTGCATCGGGATTTACAAATTCAAGAACTTCGTTACCTTTTTCGTCCTTTTCACCGGTGGCCTTGGTTTCCCACATTTCAGCGTAGCCGTCTACAACTTCGAACATATAGCAGTAGGATGCTGCAAGCTCAGGAGAAGCAGCGCGATTCCATGCGAACACGAAGTCATTTGCAGTAACGGGCTGTCCGTCAGACCAAGTGAGACCGTCACGGAGAGTGTAGGTATAGGTAACGGTACCGTCCTCGTTCTGTGCGCCCTCCACCAGCTCTTCAACAGCTGCGGGTACTATAATGAGTTTACCGTTTTCATCCTGTGCCCATGATGCAAGTCCCTGAAACAGGTGGCTTACCAGAGTTGCGCCGTCAACAGCGGAGTTGAGAGCAGGGTCGATAGTTTCAGGCTCGGAAGCAATACACACATTCAGTGCGCCGGGGGTTGCAGGTGCGTCTGCGGGGGAATCTGCGGGAGCGTCTGCCGGGTTTTCAGCAGGCTTTTCGCCACAGGCGGCAAGTGCGAATACCATGCACAGTGCCAGAACAAGAGCAAGAATCTTCTTCATTTTTACGAGTTCCTTTCAAAATATTTTTTCAAAAATATACACTGCGTATTTTAATAAGCGCATATCTTTTTGAATTTGAGTTTCAGCCTCAGTTTATTTCACTTAAACGGTGGCAGGCCACAAAGTGTCCGGAGGAAACCTCCTTGAATTCGGGGACTTCTTCTGCACAATGCTCCGTTGCATAGGGGCAGCGAGTGCGGAAAGGACAACCGGAAGGTGCATTCAGAGGGCTCGGAATATCGCCTGAAAGAACGATACGCTTATTAGCTCTTGCAACCTTGGGGTCGGGCTGGGGAACAGCCGACATCAGAGACTTGGTGTAGGGGTGGAGGGGATGGCTGTAAATTTCGTCTGCATCTGCCAGCTCTACCATTTTACCAAGATACATGACGGCTATTCTGTCGCTTATATGTCTGACAACCAAAATATCGTGCGCCACGAAAAGATAGGTTAGACCCATTTTATCCTGTAATTCGTCAAACATATTTATAACCTGAGCCTGAATTGAAACGTCCAGTGCGGAAACAGGTTCATCGCATACTATGAACTCAGGCTTCAATGCCAATGCTCTGGCAATGCCTATTCTCTGTCTCTGACCGCCGGAGAACTCGTGGGCATAACGTGAAGCATGTTCAGAGTTCAAACCTACCTGACTCATAAGTTCAAGTATTCTCTCACGGCGTTCAGCTTTGTTACTGTACATCTTATGTATATCCAAAGGCTCGCCGATTATGTCGGAAACAGTCATTCTGGGGTCAAGAGAAGAGTAGGGATCCTGGAAAACCATTGTGGCTTTTTTGCGGAATTCATTAACGTCATCCTTTGTCACTATGGGTTTTCCGTCGTAGATAACTTCACCGCCGGTGGGTTTATACAGGTGGAGTATAGTGCGTCCAACGGTAGTTTTACCGCAGCCGCTTTCACCTACAAGACCCAGAGTTTCGCCCTTTTTGATGGAGAAAGACACGTCATCTACGGCTTTAAGGGGCTTGGATTTGAACATACCCACACTGATATTGAAATACTCTTTAAGGTGTTTGACCTCTATCAGAGCTTTTTCGTTATTCTCGCTCACTGAGTCTCACCTTCCTTCCCTGCCGGTTCAATTTCGCCCTTTTCAATGCCTTCCTTTACGTTCATCCAGCAGGCTGCCTGATGGTCAGCGTTGAGCTGCATACGCTCACAGCGCTGTTTTAGACAAATCTTCATAGCGTTGTCACAGCGTGGTGCAAAGGGACAGCCCTCCGGCATATTTAGAAGGTCTATGGGTGTGCCTGTAATTGGTTCCAGTTTTTTACCTGCTGTGTCGGCGGTAGGTATGGAACGCATAAGGCCTTTTGTGTACTCGTGTCTGGGATTGTAGAAAATTTCGTCTGCTGTGCCCTGCTCACAAATTGAACCGGCGTACATAACTATAACTTCGTCGCACATCTGAGCAACAACGCCCAGATCGTGGGTTATCATTATAATTGCCATTCCCAGTTCTTCCTGCAAGGACTTCATAAGGTCAAGTATCTGAGCCTGAATGGTAACGTCAAGAGCGGTGGTAGGTTCGTCGGCTATGAGTATGTCAGGCTCACAGGCAAGAGCCATTGCAATCATAACCCTCTGTCTCATACCGCCGGAAAACTCGTAAGGATACTGCTTTATACGCTTTTCCGGTTCGTTGACGTTGACCAGTCTCAGCATTTCTATGGCTCTCTCTTTTGCCTCTTTCTTGTTTCTTCCTGTATGGAGCATTATTGCCTCCATAAGCTGATGGCCTATGGTGTAGGTAGGGTTCAGAGAGGTCATGGGGTCCTGGAATATGATGGATATTCTGTTGCCCCTTATGGTTTTCATCACTTTTTCACCGGCACCTACCAGCTCCTGTCCGTCAAACTTTATGGAGCCGGAGACTATTTTTCCGGTGCTTTCAAGTATCTGCATTATGGAGTAGGCGGTGACGGATTTACCGGAGCCGCTCTCTCCCACTATTCCCAGCACCTTGCCGTGGTCAAGGTTAAAGGATACGCCGTTTACGGCCTTTACCTCACCTGCGGGGGTGAAAAAGGAAGTGTGCAGGTCTTTAACTTCTAATAATTGCATTTTTTCCGCTCCTTTCTCAGTTTCTGAGCTTGGGGTCAAAGGCATCTCTCAGTCCGTCGCCGAACAGGTTCAGGGAGAGGACTATCAGGGAGATAACGATTGCCGGAATGACCAGGCGGAAGGGGTAGGAACTAAGGCCGTTCAGTGCCTCAGATGCCAAAGAGCCAAGGGAGGGCATTGGAGCGTTAACACCGAGGCCGAGGAATGAAAGGTAGCTCTCGGTGAATATTGCACTGGGTATCTGCAAGGCGGTGGAGATTATAACCACGCTAATGCAGTTAGGAAGCAGGTGCTTTCTGATAACCCAGCTGCCCTTTGCCCCGGCAGCTCTGGATGCAAGCACGTATTCCTGCTCACGCAGGGACAGGATCTGACCTCTTATAAGTCTGGACATTGAAACCCAGTAGAGCAGACCGAAAACTATGAAAAGACTTATTATATTTGCGCCTATTTTTGCAAAAACCGTTCCCTCAATAACAGGCCCAAGGGAAATCTTCAAAACTGTTGACAGCAGAATGACCATCAGCATATCGGGCAGGGAATATATAATATCCACTATTCGCATTATCACAAGGTCAACCTTGCCGCCGCAATAACCGGCTATTGAGCCTATGGTCATACCGATTATGAGAACTATGATACTGGCGAAAAATCCAACTGCCAGAGAAATTCTTGTGCCGTAAACTACTCGTATAAAGTAATCTCTTCCTGAGGAGTCAGTGCCGAAAATGTGGGGGAACACTTTTTCTCCGTTATCTATCATCTTCTGTTCTGTTCTGCCGTACTCAAAAGGAGCAAGGTTGTTGTATGATGCGTCAACAGGCTTACCTGGGGTAACACCCAGCATTGCATCGTACTTATAAGGCCAGAAAACAGGAATGATGATAGCTGAAAGGGTAATTAAAACTATAAGTATAAAGCTGACAGTTGCAACTTTATTTTTAAGAAGTCTCTTCACGCCGTCCTTAAAGAAGGTTGAGGAGGGGCGCATCTGCACCATGTATTCCTTTTCTTCATCAGTGGCGGGTATGAAATCATCAAGGTCAACATGGAGGCTGAAAGGTTTTTTTGTCATTGTCTCTGCCTCCTTATTCAAGGTTAATTCTGGGGTCTACGACCTTATAAAGAATGTCACTTACCAGGTTCATAACAACTATGAGGCAGGCAAGAACAATGGTGCAGCCCATTATGAGAGGATAGTCTCGGTTGGTAATGCTGTTTACAAAGGCTCTGCCTATGCCGGGTACTGCGAAAATCTGTTCTACAACCAGAGAACCGGTTACTATGTAGGCAAGCATGGGGCCGAAGTAGGTAATGACAGGAATAAGGGAGTTTTTAAGAGCGTGACCGAAAATTATCTTACGTTTTGAAACGCCCTTGGCCTTTGCAGTTCTGATATAGTCCTGACCCAGAACATCAAGCATTGAGGAACGGGTAAGTCTTGTAATGTATGCCATTGGATACAGTGCCAAGGTTACAACGGGAAGTATAAGGCCTTGTGTTGTGGCACCGTTTGCCGGCAGTACTGCCAGCTTAATCGCAAATATTACCAATAGCAGCGAGCCCATTATGAACGACGGCATAGAAACGAACGCTGTTGTGACAACCATTATGATTTTATCAGGAATTCGGTTTCGCATAAGAGCTGCAAATGAACCTAAAATAACTCCCACTGTAAGGGCAGCCACTGCAGCGGTAAGACCAAGCTTTGCAGAGGTTTTCATGCCGTCAGAAATAATTGCTCCGACTGTACGGCCACGCTGTTTAAGAGAGGGACCGAAATCCTGGTTCACAACCACATCTTTAAGATATGTGGTGTACTGCTCGAATTTGGATTTATCCAAACCGAATTTAGCCTCGAGAGCAGCCTGTGTGGCAGGAGTAACAGCTTTTTCACCCATAAACGGGCCACCGGGTATGGAGTGCATTACAAAGAATGTAACTGTAATAACGACCCATACAGTGAGCACCGCAAGAGCAATTCTTTTCAAAATATATAGCAGTGTTTTTGAGTTCATTTTTACTACGCCTCGTCTCTTCCTAAAGTTCTACCGCTATCAACCGATATGGCTAATTTTCGCCACGATTCTTTCTTCATGTAAATTGATAAAACTTTTAATTTATTTTACATTGTAGTTTATACCGATAGGAATTTCAATAACTAAATTGACAAAGTGTTAATTTTTGTTAGAAACCTCAACTCCGCCCATTTACGAGCTTATGCTTTTTGTGTATTTTTCACAGCAAAATGTAACGGAGTGAATTGCTGAAATTGTATTTTTTTGTTCTCATATGTTTAATTTTGTATTTGTTATTTTTTTGATAGCTCATTTTTGTAGGCTTGGGTTTAAATTTTGCATTTGTGTTTGTGATTTATTGCTAATTAAGCAGTCATTTTTTAGTGCAAAATATACAACAAAAATCCCCCGGAACTCATTCCGGGGGATTAAAATGTTTTGAATTTTATAGAATACCGAAAAGCCACATTGTAAGGAAGACAATCACCAGAAGGATAACAACGCTTGGAATAAATAACCACAGATAGGCCGTCCAAATCATGGTGAATTTTTCTGAATTGCTTACTTTGGCCTCTCTGAGTTCCTTTATGCGTTTCTCCTCTTCCTCACGGCTGATTTTGGGTAATTTATTGGAAAAGGGAAATCTCATATTTCTCAGCCTCTCTCTGACTTCTGCTCCATCTTGGGAAGTTCAAAAAGGTACTTTCCGTTCTCATCAATCTTCCTCTCAGGGAAGTGGCAGGCCAGGAAGTGACCGGGCTCAACCTCACGGAGCTCAGGGGGAACTCTCTTGCACTTTTCGCAGGCCATGTAGCAGCGGGTATGGAACTTGCAGCCGGAGGGGGGCTTAATGGGAGAAGGAATGTTACCTTCAAGAATTATGCGCTCCTTGGAAGCTGGGTTCAGATCCGTTGTAGGAATGGAACTGAGAAGAGCAACAGTGTAGGGGTGTCTGGGGTCGGAGAAGATAGTAGCTGCATCTGCAAGCTCAACCACGTTACCCAGATACATAACACATATACGGTCGGAAATGTAACGGACAACAGAAAGGTCATGGGAGATGAACATGTAAGTCAGGTGTTCTTTCTCTTTGAGCTCCTGAAGCAGGTTTATAATCTGAGACTGAATAGACACGTCAAGTGCGGAAACACATTCGTCGCACACGATAAACTTGGGGTTAACAGCCAGAGCACGGGCGATAGCAACTCTCTGGCGCTGACCGCCGGAGAACTGGTGGGGGTAGCGGTGGAGCATGTACTCCTGAAGACCGCACTCAACCATTGTGTTGACTATGTGCTCACGCATTTTGGGAGAGCCGTGCTTGTACATATTGTGAGTAAGCAGGCCTTCCTCGATTATCTGGCCTATGGTAAAGCGGGGGTTAAGGGAGGAGTAGGGGTCCTGGAAGATAATCTGCAAATCACGGCGCAGGTAACGCATCTCGTTGTATTTAAGGCGAGACAGGTCAATGCCGTCATCTCTCAGAGCCTCGTACTTCTGGAACTCCTCGTTTGAAGCGTAGCTCTGTTTAAGAGCATCCAGCTCATCATTAAGGGCCTTAACAGCGGCCTCATTTTCGGCATACTGCTTTTCCAGCTCCTCAACTTCTTCGGCAACCTTCTTGCGCTTCTCTATCACCTTGTCCATGTGCTTGTCCTCGGTGACAGCATCGAGATGTTCTTTTTCGATATGTGCGCTGTGCAGCTTATGGGCTGCGGTTACACGCTTAACATTTGCCTCGTGAATTTTGAGCATCAGGTCTCTGCCCTTGTTGCCGTCATCCACAGCGTAGAAGCCGCCGAGGATTTTAACAACATGGCTCAAAGTGGTCTGTTCGTCGGAAACTGCCAGGTTTTTATCCTGCAAGAGGTAGAAGTCGGCATTTTCTTCGCCGCCTGCTTCCTCAACCTTGTTTATAAGTTCCTGTGCTTTTTCGGTGGCCTTGCTGATTTTGTGCTTGTATTTATCCAGATTTTTAAGAGTCTCGGGAACGTAATCGCAAGGGAAATCGGCAAGATTTGTGCCGTAGTACATGGTAGTACCGGCCGTCTGGGGATAAAGCTGGAGAAGAGTACGGCCGAGAGTGGATTTACCACAGCCGCTTTCACCGACTATACCCAGAGTTTCTCCCTCGTAAATATCGAGGGAGATATCCTCATTGGCACGGACATAAAGCTGCTCTTTCTGTAAGACAGAGCTCTTTGCAACAGGGAAATACTTTTTAAGATTAGTTATGGACAGTAATTTTTTTGTGCTCGGCACTCTGTCTCGCCTCCTTTTCAGGGTAGAAGCAACGGATAAGCTGTCCATTGCCAACATCATTCAGGGTAGGTTCTTCATCAATGCACTTCTGAGTGCAGTACTTGCAGCGGGGTGCAAACTTGCAGCCCTTAGGCAGGTTCAGAGGATGAGGAACAACGCCGGGGATAGGCTCTATCTTGCTGCCTGCATTCTCAATGCGGGGGATAGAGTACATAAGTCCCTCGGTGTAGGGGTGGCTCATTTTGCAGTTATCGAAAACAGTTCTTGCAGTAGCTTTTTCAACAACCTGTCCGCAGTACATAACCGCAACGTCGTCAGCCATTTCATTTATAACGCCCAGGTCATGGGTGATGAATATAATTGAAGTTCCCTTCTCTTTCTGAAGGTCATTCATAAGGCGCAGGATCTGAGCCTGAATGGTAACGTCAAGAGCGGTGGTAGGCTCGTCGGCGATAAGGATTTTAGGCCGGCAGGCCAGAGCCATTGCAATCATAACTCTCTGGCGCATACCACCGGAGAGCTGGTGGGGATACTGCTTCATAACAGCTTCGGGGTTAGGAATCTGAACATCATACAGCATACGCAGAGCGTGCTGTTTTGCCTCTTTTTTCTTCATACCCTGATGTATCATAAAGGGTTCGCAGAGCTGACGCTCGATGGTGAAAACAGGGTTAAGAGAGGTCATAGGTTCCTGGAATATAACGGAAATAGCGTTACCGCGGATAGCATACATCTCATCCATAGGAAGCTTTGTCAGGTCACGGCCCTCATAGAGGATTTCGCCGGACTCGATGTAACCGTTATCATCCAGAAGCTGAAGGATACTCATGGCAGAGACGGACTTACCGGAACCGGATTCGCCAACTATACCGATGGTCTTTCCTTCATCAAGGGAGTAGGACACGTCATTAACGGCCTTGACTATGCCCTTTTTGGTTTTAAAGAAAGTTCTAAGGTTTTTAATTTCCAACAGTGGCATGTCTTTCCCTCCTTACTTTTCCACACTGGACTTGGGGTCCATAACATCACGGAGTGCGTCACCGACAATGTTAATGCAAATGGTGGTGACTGCGAGGAATACGCCGGTAAAGAGCCACTGCCACCAGTAGGTATTGATAATAGTTGCGTTATTAGCGCCGTTGAGCATATTACCCCAAGTAGGACGGGGGTATGCAACACCGAAGCCCAGATAGCTCAGGGAGGACTCAGTAAGCATACATGTACCGAAGTCCAGCATCAGTGTAACAAGGATAACGCTCATAACGTTAGGAAGAATGTGCTTGAAGGCAATGGTGCTTTCCTTAACACCCATAGCTTTTGCTGCGGTGACATATTCGCTCTCACGGGCAACCAGAACCTGGCCTCTGACCAGAGTTGCAAGGCCGGGCCATGAAAGCACACCCAGTATGCACATTATAATAAATATTCGCATAGTTTCTGAGAGAGTCATTCTGCCCATAACAGCGGAAAGAATCATTGCAAAGGGCAGGAAGGGTATGGCTCGGAAGATTTCCGCCACACGCATGAGGATAATATCCACCTTACCGCCGAAGTAACCGGCAAGGCATCCGATTAAGATACCGATTATGGTGGAAATAATAACGGAGACAGCACCGATGGTCATGGTCATACGTCCGCCGTTGATAATACGCTGGAAAATATCGGCACCGTGAATATCGGTTCCGAAGAGGTAGCCCTTGAGACCCCATTTATCCAGAAGCTTACCATCCTCACGGACAGCGTAGGTCTGGAATGCGCCGGAGAAGAGCTTGTCCACATTCTTAATCTTCTTAGGTGTGTCGCACTGATTAAGGTTATCAGCACCCCATGAGTAAACATTGCCCTTATTGGTGATACCGCTGTAATGGTAGGAGCCGCCGACAATATCGACGAAGTGCTCGTCAGCGGGAAGATTAGGTGCAGGAATAACACCTGCGGGGAAGTCACCTGCAAAGCAGACAGAGCCGTCATCAAGCATAAGTGCCAGAGAGGTGGATGTTGCAACTATCTTTTCGATCTTGCGCTTGCCAAGGAAGTCCTTAATAGACTCTGTTCTCTGGTCAAGGTTAGGTCTTACCACATCGTAAAGACCACGGGAACCGGTGTAGATGGTGCGTCTCTTGCCGTTAATACCGACAATGTAGTTCAGAGTGAAGTCCAGATCGTACATGTTGCCGGCAGCAAGGAAGAGGTCCATATTGGTGTAAGCGTTCTTGTTACCCCAGAGGTAGAGAGTACCGTCATCAAGGATAATGGCGGAAGTCTGGTAACCACAGGTGAGCTTCTTGATACGGCTTACATCAATTCCGGATGTGCTGAGAATTTCAGGCTCGTAGGCGATATTGGGGTTTAACTCTTCGCCTCTCTCAAGAGCTTCTTTCTCGGTACCGAACTGACCAAGCTTGTTGTTACCCCAGCAGTAAACCTTACCGGTATCTGCGATAGCAACAATATGGTCAATACCTGCTGCAACCATTACGATGTTAGCGTCCTTAACTTCCTGAGGAATATCAGCAACGTCAACACCGGTGGTGCCTATCTTGGTGGAGCCCCAGACATAAACCTTACCGGCATTTGAAAGGCCGACGGTAAATGAACCGAAGCCGTCTATCATCTTAATGTCGCCACGGAGTTCTCTGGGGACAGACATCATAGACATTGTGGGGGGAATGCTCTTCTGAGTAACCTCAGTGTAAGCATCTTTGTATTTGGGCATGAAAAGAGGCCCGATGAACATGGTAAGGAACATGACAACAAGCAGGATAAGAGCACCTACTGCCAGTTTCTTTTCCAGGAAGTTATTAAGTATCTGACGACCGGGGCTGACGATTTCTTCAACGTCAGCTGCCTTTGCAGCGGCAGCGCCGGTGGCGGACATTTCGTCTGCCAGCTCATTGCTTCCGCCTCTCCACAGACGACGAACCCAGCCGCCTAATGTTTTAAAGAAGTCCTGAGAGGACTTTTTGAAATTTTTGCTCATTTTCCTCTCCTCCCTTACTTTGAAACACGAACTCTGGGGTCAACCAGACCGTAGATAAGATCTATTATGAGGTTACCGATAAGTGAAACTGCAACGTAGAACATCTGCATGAGCAGAACAACGTCGTAGTCGGCGGCACGGAGAGACTGAATCATAAGTCTGCCCATACCGTTTAAAGCGAACATATCTTCGATAACAAGAGAACCTGCGAAAATGCCGAGGAACCAGCCAACGACAAGGGTAACAATGGGGATAAGAGCGTTACGCCATGCGTGAGAGTAGATAACTGCTCTCTCACGGAGACCCTTTGCTCTTGCAGTCTTAATGCAGTCCAGAGAAAGAGCTTCGATCATGGAAGCACGGACGTATCTTGTCATACCGCCCAGAGAGCAGAAAGTCATGGTAATAAGAGGAAGAGCAAGATAGTAAAGCTCATCCCAGAACTTTCTCATACCCACGAAGTTTGAACCGGGGGTTTGCATACCGCTTGGCGGGAAGATATGTAGTTTTGAACAAAACAGCCAAATAAAGAGTATAGATATAAGGAAAGTAGGCAAGCTGTAACCTACAATGGTAACAACCTGCACGCCCTGGTCAAAGCCCGAGCCTCTCTTAACAGCACAATGAATACCTAAGGGGATAGTGATTGCAAGAGCCAGAATAGTGGCAAAAATGTTTATCTTAATGGTATTCTTCATGGGAGGTCCGACAACCTCAAGAACAGGCTTCTGCTTTTCGTAGGACCAACCCAGATTTCCCTGTAAAAGGCCGTTGTAAGAGCCGTCATACAGAGGGGCTACACCTATCCAGCGAAGATAGCGGACAAGCTTATTGTCAGTATCAGTACCGTATTTACGTTGATACTCCAAATATAGCTTATCAAAGTATTCTTGCTGTTGTCCTTTTGGAATAGTGTTCTTCATAGCCTGTACCTGCGCTTTAGCGTCCTGGTAGGCTCTGTTGGCGGGGACAAGGCTGTAAATCATAAACATTATGAAGGAGAGCAGTATCAATACTACCAGCATGTACCCAATTCTTTTCAGGCTGTATTTTAGCATAGTCATTCCTCATTTCTTGCCTGTTAAATGGATAAATCACGTTCCCACAACTATCGGATCGTTCTCTACCCTGTATATAATTAAAAGGTTCCCTGCCCCCAGTTAACCTCTTAATTATATACAGGCTCATATCGCTTTTTGGGATTTCACGGCGATATTCTTCAATTTTTCAGACAAATTTTTCTCTTTTATAGAGCGCAATGCGGAAGAGAGGGCAAACGCCCCTCTTCCGCGGCGCTATTATATTTTATCTCTGAAAAGAGACTTTTTAATTACTGAAGCCAGTAAGCATCAGCCATATCCTTAATGTAGAACTGGCTGTAGGTATCGTACTCTACAGGGTCTATGGTCAGGTTGAGAGCGTAGTCATAGACAGCGGAGGGATAACCGGTTGCGAAGTTGAAGCAGGTGTACAGAGGAGTACCGCTGTAATAACCGTAGATAGGAGCCTGTGCCAGCTCATCCAGCATCGGGGGGAAGTCACCCAGAGTGTACTGGATAACGAAGCCTGCATTCTTCAGGTTGGGGTTCTCAAGGAAGCCGGTCATCAGCAGGTCGGAAACAGGGTTGGGGGTAGTTCCGTACCAGTTGAGAACCAGAGGCATGTAGTAGTCGTCGCCGACCTTCTCGGTCTTGTAAGCGCCGTCCTTGGAAGCGAAGGTGATGTCACGAGGATCCATCTCGGAAGCGGGGATCTTCTTGTAACGGACACCGGAAACGTAATCGGAACCGTCAGCTGCGTATACCCAGCCGCCTTCCTCCAGAACAGCGATAGCGCTGTCAACGGAAGTGGCGTAAGCATTCAGCATCATGCCGTCAGCAATAGCTTCTTTGTACATCCAGGAACCGGAGTAGTAAGGTCCGTCAACTGCACCGCCGTAGCCGCCGGTGAAGTCCTTAGCGAACTTTGCTCTATCCATGCAGTATGCGATAGCCTGACGAACTTCGGTGAACTGAACAGGGCCGAAGTCGGCACGGAAGCCCAGTTTACCATAGCCTGCACGGCTGTAATGGTTGTAAACGAACTTGTCGGGGCTCTTGTCGCAAAGTGCGATACCCTCGGAAATGCTCTCGCCGCCGTTGATTGCAGCAAGAACGTCAACGCCGCCGGACTTGAGGTCTTCAAGCTGGGTAGCAGAAACGATCAGCTTGTAAACAATCTTCTCAATAGAAGGCTTCTTGCCCTCTCTGTTGCCCTTGTACTCGGGGTTAGCGGTGAGAACAACGGACTTATCGGAGTCATTCCACTTGGAAACAACATAAGGACCGGAGTAGGGGTAGGTGCTGTCGGTATTCCATGCACCCTTGTAGATGTGGTCGGCAAGAACATACTTGTCGCCGTTCTTTGCGTAGAAGTCATCGGTGAAGTAAACGCCATTACCGTCATCTTTGATGTCAGAGCTGTTCATGTACAGAGCCATAGGCTGAGGATCAAAGGAAGCGTATATAATAGCATAGAAGTAGGGGATGTACTCGGCATCAACAGTGATGGAGAAGGTGTAGTCGTCAATGAGACGAATACCAGCAAACTCCTTAGAAGTCTTGGTGGTCATAGCGTTGCCGTCAGCGTCGAGAACGGGCTGGCCTGCGTCGTCAAGAACAGGCAGCTCTGCGGGGCAGCCGGGGCCGGTGTAAACATTAAAGCTCTGGAAGCCAAGGTACTGCATACCTGCGGCATGGTCCAGACCTGCAGCCTGAGCTGCAACAGGAGAGGAGAATACCATGGGAGTTACAAGGTAGTTCTTAGCGGTGATGGGAGAACCATCGGAGAACTTCAGGTCATCATAAATGGTGATGGTGAAGGTCTCGGTGCCGTCCTCATTCATAACCTCTTTGTGCTCTTTAACAACGGTGGGGTTCCAATCGAAGTTACCGTCGGGAGTCTGCTCAACAGTACCCAGACCGGTTATAAGCTTCTGAATGTCACTATCAGATGCTCCGGGGTTGGTAGCGCCGAAATTAGCCATACGGAACTTACCGGAAAGCTCGGTGGTGTTACCGAAAATGATGGAGTTGTCGGGCTTCTCAGAGGTCCAGTCGATGCTGGCCTGCGTGGGAGTCCAGTAGGGGTTGGTGGGGAATTCATCAACACCCTTTATCTGAGCGTTGTAGAAATCGTAGTACTCATCAGAGTAGAGGGGAATTTCGGGAAGCAGCTGGTTCCAACGAGTGATGTACAGTCTCCACCAGTCGGCGTAAACGTCATTCTCGTCTTCCCAATCGCCGCCTTCAGGAACAGCGGTGTTGTAAACCATTGCACGGCTCAGGAAGTCCAGACCCAGAGTGTAGAGAACGCCGTCACGCTCGATGTAAGCGGTACCGGTCTCCTCGTCCTCAATAACGTCAGCTATGGAAACGTCTGCTCCGAACTGCTTGTAGAGGGATATGTAGTCTTTACCATATTCCTTGCCGTTGAGAGTCTTCAGCTCTGCAATTTCATCAGTCTCCAGGGGATCCTCTTCTGCAGTCTGATCTGCGGGAGCTTCCGCAGGAGTCTCACTGGGAGTCTCTTCAGCGGGCTTTTCACCGCAAGCTGCCAGAGAGAATACCATCATAACAGCGAGCAGTAAAGCGATAAGCTTTTTCATTGTTTTTCCTCCTTTTATTTTGTGCGGTTTTTAGGCCGCTACATTACACATTAAAGGTAGGTTCTCCGCTTTTCCTTAAATATCATTTGTTTGGTTTACACCGTAAACCAAACAAGGCGGGCCCGCCTTGTACCTGCGAGCAGGAGTTCGCAGGACTGTGCTTTGTCTGCAACATGCTGACAAGTACGTTATCTTATATGATATGATATTTAGCCCTATTTTTCAATTTCATTGTGTCGAAATTTAGAAATTTTGTATAAATCTCTAAATCATTAACTCTTTAACGTCCTAAATTTGTAGATAATGCACAATCATCTATTGCGCATTATATTCTTCATTCTCTGGCTGTGGTCAAGAATGCTCTTTCTCAGTCTCAAGTTCTGGGGAGTGACCTCCAGAAGCTCGTCATCTGCCAGGAATTCAAGGCACTGTTCAAGGCTCATCTGTCTTGCAGGGACAAGTCTCAGAGCTTCATCAGAGCCGGAAGCACGGGTGTTGGTCAGGTGCTTTGTACGGCAGACGTTCACGTTCACGTCCTCGCTCTTGGGGCAGACACCGACGATCATACCGGCGTAAACCTTGGTACCGGGAGTTATGAACATTGCGCCTCTATCCTGAGCGTTCCAGATACCGTAAGCGCAGGCTTCGCCAGTCTCGAAAGCGATAAGAGAACCGGTGCTGCGTCTTGCAATCTCGCCCTTGAAAGGCTGATAGTTTTCAAACACGGAGGCCAGAATACCCTCGCCCTTGGTGTCGGTAAGGAACTCGTTTCTGTAACCGAACAGGCCTCTGGAGGGAACAAGGAACTCCATCTTCATGCGGTTTCCTACGGGGGTCATCTCAAGGAACTCACCCTTTCTGGAACCCAGCTTCTCCATAACAGAACCCATGTAGTCCTGAGGAACGTCCACAACCACACGCTCAATAGGCTCGCACTTTTTGCCGTCTATCTCACGGTAGAGAACACGGGGAGGAGATACCTGGAATTCGTAACCCTCACGGCGCATGGTTTCTATCAATATAGAAAGGCTCATTTCGCCTCTGCCTGCTACGTTGAAGCCCTCGGTGGAATCGGGTATCTCGGTAACTCTGAGGGAAACGTCTTTCATGGTTTCCTTGATAAGTCTGTCTTTTATCTGTCTTGAAGTAACGAACTTACCCTCACGGCCTGCGTAGGGGCTGTCGTTAACGGAGAAGCTCATTTCCACAGTGGGAGCACCGATTTTAACAAAAGGCAGAGCTTCGGCATAGCCCTTTAAGCAGACGGTATCGCCTATGCTGATGTCGCCCAGACCGCTCATTGCGATAATGTTACCGGCACCGGCTTCGGTTACGGGAACCTTGCCCAGACCGTCGAACTGGTAGAGGGAAACAGCTTTACCCTTTCTGGTGGGGCTGTCGGGGTCATGGTAGTTGCAGACTTCGATTTCCTGATTCTGCTTTATAATGCCTCTCTCTATACGGCCGACAGCAATTCTACCAACGTACTCGTTGTAGTCAAGGCTGCTGACCAGCATCTGGAAGGGCTTCTCCTCGTCCTGCTCAGGTGCGGGGATATACTCCAGAATAGTCTCGAAAAGGGGCTTGAGGTCAGTACCGGGTACATCAGGGGAGTAGCTTGCAGTACCGTTTCTGCCGGAGCAGAAGAGCATGGGGGAATCCAGCTGCTCGTCGGTAGCATCAAGGTCCATAAGAAGTTCCAGAACCTCGTCCACAACTTCGTGAATTCTCTGATCGGGTTTATCTATCTTGTTAACAACAACAATAACTCTGTGACCCAGTTCAAGAGCTCTGCTGAGAACAAAACGGGTCTGAGGCATAGCGCCCTCGGATGCGTCAACAAGGAGAATAACACCGTTTACCATTTTGAGTACACGCTCAACCTCGCCGCCGAAGTCAGCGTGTCCCGGGGTATCAACGATGTTTATTTTGGTGTCTTTGTACCAAACAGCGGTGTTCTTGGCCATGATTGTAATACCACGCTCACGCTCAAGGTCACCGGAGTCCATAACTCTGTCCACAACTTCCTGGTTTTCACGGTATACGCCGCCCTGCTTGAGCATCTCATCAACAAGGGTGGTCTTACCGTGGTCAACGTGTGCAATTATTGCTACATTTCTCAGTTTATCCATATAATTTTATCACCTTAAATTCCAGACTTTTATTAGAACACAAATTAGAAGTTTAACACAAAATGCTATAAAGTGCAAGGCTTAATTTAAGTTAAAGCCTTGATATTACAGGGAAATCTACCAATTTTTCCACATGTTTTCCATCTTGCCCAACGGTGCAAAAACCGCCTCACTGGCGAAATTTAGCCCTCCGCTGTTGAAATAGCCACACGGTCGTGGTAAAATCATAAAAATAGCTTTTACAAATAAGGAGTTATAATGGAAAAACAGAGAATCGACAGAATTAACGAGCTTGCACGCATAGCCAAGGAGCGCCAGCTCACGGAGGAGGAGCTTCAGGAAAGAGATGTGCTCAGACGTGAGTATATAAATGCTCTCCGTGAAAACGCCAAGTCCGTGCTTGACAACGTGGTAATCCAGACCCCCGACGGCAAGAGACACAAGCTGCAAAGAAAAGAAGATAAATAAAATTTCAGGGTGCGTTCAAACGCACCCTTTTTATATATAGTAGCAAGACACCATTTTTATGTATTAGCATTTTGGTATTGCCGACTTCTCTCTGCTTTATTTTTCCACATTTACATGCTATAATGTGGAAAAAACACGGAGGCGGAATATGGCTGAAAAAACTGCGAGAGAAATTCTCGAAACAATGATAGATGCGGAAAAAGAAGCAGCACAGCTTATGCTCAGCGCAAACCTTGTGCTGGCTGAAAAGAAAAGCAGTCGGCGTGATGTTGTAACAGAGTACGACAAAAAGGTGCAGGCACTTTTGATGGAGAGGCTTTCCGCCGCTCTGCCCGAGGCCAGATTTTTCTGCGAAGAAAATATGCAGAGAGATGATTTAAACGGTGAGCACCTGTTTATAATCGACCCCATAGACGGCACCATGAATTTTGTTCACGGCTTCAATCACAGCTGCATTTCCATTGCTTACAGGCACAGCGGAGTGCTGACCGCCGCCGCTGTATATAATCCCTATGTGGACGAGATGTTCACCGCCATAAAAGGTGAGGGGGCATATTTAAACGGAAAGCCGATCCACGTTCAGGGCGAAAGCCTTTCCGAAAGTGTTGTTTGCTGCGGCACTTCTCCTTACGACAGCTCATTGACTGACGGCAGCTTTGCTCTTATGAAGAAAGCTTTCCTTGCAGGTCTGGACATTCGCCGTCAGGGTTCAGCAGAGCTTGACCTCTGCTCTGTTGCAGCTGGCAGAGCCGGATTATATTTTGAACTGTCCATTTCCCTCTGGGACTACGCCGCAGGTATGCTCTTAGTCAATGAAGCCGGCGGTCAGTGTCTCAATCTTGACGGAACTGAAATGCCCTTTGACGGCAGCAAAACCGGAATACTGGCAGGCGGCGCACAGGCAATTCAGGATTTTTTAAAGCTTTAAATATACGAAAACAGGCAGTATCAAGAAACTTGATACTGCCTGTTTTACAGATAGCCGTTAAAAACGGTTAAATTGTCAATTAGTCGGTCACGTAAGGCAGGAGAGCGATCTGACGAGATCTCTTGATAGCCTCAGTGAGCATACGCTGATGCATAGCGCATACGCCGGTAGTGCGGCGGGGCAGGATCTTGCTGCGCTCGGACATGTAGCGGCGGAGCTTAGCGGTATCCTTGTAATCAATACTGGTTGCCTTATCAACGCAGAACTGACATACTTTTCTGCGTTTACGGTTCTTGGGGTTGTTCTTATCGAAAGCCAAAGCTGTATCCTCCTATCAAAATAATTAGAACGGCAGTTCGCCGTCACCGTCATCCAGCTCGCTAAAGCTGTTGGGTGCGGGACTGACCGAATTGCGGCTGTCATTATAACCGCTGTTAGAATTTCTGTTGTAGCTGCCGGAATTGCCGTTATAGCTGTCACGATTGTCGTTATAACTGTCACGGCCGTAACCGTGATTATCGCTGTCCCTGCGGCTCTCACCGAAGTAAATGTTATCAGCAACTACTTCTGCGCTGCGACGCTTACCGCCTTCACGGTCGGTCCAGTCACGGAGCTGAAGGCGGCCGGAAACGACAGCCATACTGCCCTTGTGGAAATATTTGCTTACAAACTCAGCTGTCTGACGCCATGCCACACAGTCGATAAAATCGGTCTGTCTCTCTCCACCGTCACGGCCGCTGTAATCACGGTCAACAGCCAGAGTGAAAGAAGCGACAGGGGTCTGGGACTGGGTGTATCTGAGCTCCGGGTCACGGGTCAGACGGCCCATAATAACAATGTGATTTAACACTATAATGCCTCCTTATTCAGCACGCAGGGTGATCAGGCGACGGAGAATTCCGTCGGTGATACCGAGGATACGGTCCAGCTCTGCGGGGAACTCGGGAGCGCTGGTGAACTTCATGAGAACATAGTAGCCCTCGCTGATGTAGTTGATTTCATAAGCCAGCTTGCGCTTGCCCATTTCCTCCAGCTCATCAAGAGTGGCGTTCTCCTCTACAAGGTTCTTGAACTTCTCAACCACAGCAGCGGTCTGCTCCTCAGTGAAATTGGGGTTGATGATGTACATTACCTCGTACTTTTCGGTTGCTTTTGCCATTACTTGCACCTCCTTTTGGTCTTATGGCCCCCGAAGCATTCGGGAGCAAGGATGCCTATCCATTAGATAAGCTTTATTATTATACCGTTTTTTTCTGTATTGTCAAGGGTTTTATGACATTTTTCAAAATAAAAAAAGCTTATACTCTGTGCAATGTCTGCACAAAGTACAAGCCTTTACAGTTAATATCTCATTAAGGGTGCGCTTCCGTCGTCTTTTGTCTTTTCTATGGAGCGGATTTCCGCCTCGTAGCTGTAACTTTCGTTTACCTGAACGGTGAAGCGGTCGCCCACCTTTTTGCCCAGAACCTGCTTTCCGAAGGGAGATTCCTTGCTTATAAGACCCATTCTGGGATCACAGCGCACGGTGGTAACCACCTGTATAACCTCCGTCTCGTCATCCTCAGGCATATAAATTTCCACCTTATCGAAAAGACCCACTTCGTCCTCGCCTGATTTGTCGGAGATAACGTGGGCGGTCTTTATCATGCCCTCCAGATAGCGGATTCTGCCCTTGTTGTGGTTCAGCTCACGCTTTGCAGTTTTGTATTCATCGTTTTCGCTGAGGTCGCCGAACTCTCTCGTTCTCTTTACCTCTGCCATAAGGTCAGGCATAAGCTGGATTCTTCGGTACTCCAGCTCTTCACGCATTTTCTTAATGTCTTCTTTTGTCAGTTCGTCGTGCATAATTCGTGCCTCTCATTACATATCAATATTTATGGAATTAAGACCGTTCTTATCAAATTCGTCCAGGTAATCCTCCATGCGGTCGGCAAGCTCGGTAAAGTCCTCAGGGTCTGAATCCTCAAGCCCTAAATCACGCCTTGCAAGTTCCTCGGCAAGGATATTGAAAAAGACTGCATCCTCATAGTCCGCAATAGCCTCGTGTATTCCGCCCTCTTCAAAGGCCCTGGATGGCAGAGCGTGCCCCATTGAATAGCGCACCAGAGACTGCATACCTCTGGACGGGCTGAGGGAAAAGAGTTTTTCCTGTATCTTGTCGTAATCCTCAAAGCGGTCGGTGCCTCTTGTTGAATTTAATATCCAGTTACCTATATATACCATATCAAGAAGCCGCCTGAATTCCTTGTCTGTAAGTTCAATATTCATAATACCGCCTCCTTTGAGCTTCTTTCTATTCTATTATAGCAGATTGGCAAGCTCAATTCCACTATTCAAAGGATACAAATTTACCCTCACATACGAAATTATCCTTGTGTTAACAGGGAAAATGAGTTATATTAAGATGTCAGTGTATAAATATTTTTCTTTTTATAATAGGAGATCTTAATGGACAAAAGACCTGTGGGAATATTTGACTCCGGCTTCGGAGGTCTCACTGCCGTCAAGGCTTTAAGAGAGCTTCTGCCCGATGAGGATATTATATACTTTGCCGACAGCGCACGGGTTCCCTACGGGGCTAAAACCCCGACTCAGCTCCGGTGCATCGCAAAACAGGATTTGGATTTGCTCTCATCCTACGGTGTGAAGGCTGTTCTTGCCGCCTGCGGCACAGTTTCAAGCAACACGGCGGATATTATCGAGAGCTATCCCGTACCCGCTATGGGCGTAATAAAAAGCGTTGTAAAGGTCATGGGAGAAATTCCGGGCAGCGGCGCTTTGGGAGTTATCGCCACCGACGCCAGCATTAAAAGCGGTGTCTATCAGCGAGAACTTGGGAAGTTATGCCCCGACAGGGAGATTATTGCAGTTCCCTGTCCCGCTTTTGTGCCACTTATAGAAAGCGGTCACATTTCACCTGATGACATGGAATTAAGGGACGCTGTAAGCGCATCCTTAAAGCCGATGAAAGAGGGAAGAATTCAGGCGCTTTTACTGGGCTGCACTCACTTCGGCATAATCTCTGAGGCTATAAGGCAGTATCTGGGAGATGGCGTTACGCTTGTAAGCGCCGCTGACAGTGCCGCCGCAGACATTGCCTCTTACCTTAAAGATAATTCACTTACCGGCGGCGGAGGAAGGCTCCGCTTTTTAACAAGCGGCAGTCCCGATGAGTTTTCCGCCGTTGCGGCTAAGTTTCTCGGTACAACAGAGTTTCCAAGCCCTGAGCATGTGCCGGTTATGGAGGTGTGAAAAGATATGAAAGATGTTATAATCCACATAAAAAGCCTGCAAAACTACGATTTTGATGATGAGGACGGTATTGAATTTACCACCGACGGACAGTATTTCACCGACGGTGACATGGCCTGCATAAGCTACGCAGAAACCGCCGTCACCGGCATGGAGGGCACAAGAACCAGTCTTATGATTGAGGGCGATCAGGTAGTCTTAGACAGAACAGGACTTATTCGCAGCAGAATGGTGTTTACACCCGGCGAAAAGAACAACTTCCAGTACAGCACCCCCTACGGCATTGCAAATCTCGGCATAGACACAAGAGAAGTAGAACAGCACTTCGATGAAAACGGCGGTGAAATGGAGCTTGTTTACGTTGTAAACATGGAACATGCCGTAGTTACCAGAAACAAATTTCACATTACAGTAAGGCAGATGGGAGAAAAGATAAATGGCTAATTTGATAGAGAAAGCTAAGGAACAGATAAACGAGATACTTATAAAGGCATATGAAAAATCCGTTGAAAACGGTCAGCTCCCCGCAGGCGCAGAGCTTAAAGGCACAGTTGAGATACCCAAGTCCACCCAGAACGGCGACTACGCCGCAAACCACGCCATGACCGGCGCAAAAGCTCTCCACATGGCTCCCCGCAAGATTGCAGAGGCTCTGGCTGAAAACGCAGATCTTGACTGCACATGGTTTACCTCCATTGAGGTTGCAGGCCCCGGATTTATAAACTTCCGCCTTTCCGATAAATGGTATGCCGACGTTATGACAGCCGTTAACAACGAGGGCGTGGATTACGGCAGAGTTAATGTGGGCGAGGGTCGCAAGCTCATGGTTGAGTTTGTTTCCGCAAACCCCACCGGCCCCATGCACATGGGTAACGCCAGAGGCGGTGTTCTGGGCGATGCTCTTGCAAACGTCCTTGACCGTGCAGGCTACAATGTATGGCGTGAGTTTTACGTAAACGATGCCGGAAACCAGATAGAGAAATTCGCATCTTCCATTGACGCCAGATACCAGCAGCTTATTTTAGGCGAGGACAAGGTTGAGTTCCCTGAGGACGGTTACCACGGCGACGACATAAAAGTTCTTGCACAGCAGTTCTTCGACACCTACGGTGAGGAGTACATGGAAAAGAGCGTTGAAGAGCGCCACGAGGCCATGTCCCGCTTCGGTCTGGACAGAAACATTCCTAAAATGCAGTCCGACCTGCGCCGCTACGGCATTGAATATGATAAATGGTTCTTCGAGTCCACTCTCCACGAGAGCGGCTATGTAAAAGAAACTGTTGAGCTTTTAACCGAGAAAGGCTTCACCTATGAAAAGGACGGCGCACTCTGGCTCAACACCTCCAGAATTCTTAGAGACAACCTTCTGGCTGCCGGTAAATCAGAAGAGGATATTGAAAAGCTTGAGCTTAAAGACGACGTTCTCCGCCGTGCAAACGGGTTCTACACCTACTTTGCCGCCGACATTGCATACCACCGAAACAAACTGGAAAAGCGTGGCTTTGACAAGGTTATAAACGTCTGGGGTGCCGACCACCACGGTCATGTGGCAAGACTTAAGGGCGCACTTGACGCTCTGGGTCTTAACGGTGAGGAGAGACTGGACATCGTTCTCATGCAGCTTGTTAAGCTCACCAGAAACGGCGAAGTTGTCCGTATGTCCAAGCGTACCGGCAAAGCCATATCCCTTACCGACCTGCTGGACGAGATTCCCGTAGATGCTGCCAGATACTTCTTCAACACCCGCCCCGAAAGCCCTGTTGAGTTCGATCTGGAGCTTGCTATCCGTCAGGACAGCGAAAACCCTGTATACTACGTTCAGTATGCCCACGCCAGAATCTGCACCATGCTGGCTGCTCTGGCTGAAGATGGTCACCCCCTGCCCAAGTTCTCCGATGTTGACCTCTCTCTTCTCTCCACTGACGTTGAGAAAGAGCTTATAAAGCAGCTGGCCGCTCTGCCCGAGGAAATCCGCCTTGCCGCAAGAGATTACGACCCCAGCCGCATAAACAAGTATGTAACCGAGCTTGCTTCCCGCTTCCACAAGTTCTACACCGCCTGCCACATAAAGGGCGCAGAGGAAGGAGTTCTGGAGGCAAGACTTACACTCTGCGAGTGCGTGAGAAGAGTTCTGGAGCTTGCCCTCAGCATTATCGGCGTATCCGCTCCCGAAAAGATGTAATTTCCATATAAAACAAAATGTTTAATGAAAACAGGCTGTCCGGCAAAAGGAATATAGCTGCTTATATTATTTTTACCCTGATGCTGCTGCTCTTTGCGGAACGCATAATTGTGTTTTTTCAGCTTGGAGCAGACAGCGTTCTCGGCAGCGACGATGTGGCTTATATAGAAAGCGGTCTGAGATTTGCTGAAAGCGGAATGGTGTCCATACATGACCCCTATCCCTCAGCCATGATAATGCCGGGAATGCCGGTTTTAATAGGCTTAATGTCCTTTTTGTTCGGCAGTGGGCAAGGTCTTTTAACCTCACTTAAAATGCTGTGGATAGCCATGGGCTGTGCCACCGCTTTTATGGCATACAAGACGGTTAGGATTTTTCTGCCCGGTGCATGGGGAATATTTGCAGCCGCCTGCTATCTTCTGCCCAACATAGCATGGGCAGACAATATAATTTTGACCGAAACTCCTTATTCTCTGTTTTTTATCTGCTGTGTGTACTCTGCTTTAAAAATGGGGCAGAGTGACATGCGAAAATATTTCATTTTCTTTACTCTTTCTTTTATGGCAGCGCTTATGTTCAGAGCAAATATTCTGAGTATTGCGCCTGTTACCCTTATTTATCTGCTCATTAAGAAATGGAAAGAACCTAAAAAGCTTATTTTGAAACGCTGTGCTGCCTTTGTCTGTGCAGCTCTCTGCTTCTTCCTTCCTTGGGCAATACGCAATTACCTGAGGTTTGACGCTTTTATTCCTGTGAGCTACGGTTCAGGAAATCCGATGCTGCTGGGCACTTACCAGGGAGAGGGCTGGCCGGAGGAAAGCGAGCTTGACTACGATGAAAATGTGAACAAGCCCTTTCTGGAAAAGTACGGCAGGTATTTTGACGAGAGCGGAGAAAATGTGGAAAATCCATGTCACAGGCAGTATATCTCTCTCGAAAGAGACAGAATGAGCGCCCAGTACCGCATGAAATACTGGCTTGAGCATAATCCGGCTTCTTTTTTAAAGACTTATCTTTACACCAAACCCCGCATGATGCTCAACTGGCCCTGGTACTGGAACGAGGTGCTGAATACTCCCATCTCTGCAATTCAGTTTGTGTATAAAGTGAACTGTATTCTCTGCATAGCGGCGGTGCTTTTATCTCTGATAATGAAGAAATTCAGAGCTCCGGTGTTGTTTTTGAGCGCAGTATATTCTGTAAATTTATATATTTACGCCACTGCATTCGCCTCGGACAGATACACAGCAGTTATAATGCCGTTGCGTTTCATGTTAGCCTGCTTTGCACTATGTCTTATTTATGAGCTTTTTAAAAAGCTTAGAGGCAAATTGAATATCAGACAATGAACACTTCCATGCGGAAGAAAAAACGCTCAGGGCTGTGTTCCAGCTATTCAAAGACCCCATGTTTTCTCCTAATGAAAACATGGGGTCTTTGAATATTTGTCCGGCCGTCACAAGGTGACCGGATGCTTTCTTATTGTATTTTTACTTTTTCAAATTCAAACCGTATTCCTCAGCCAGCACCTTAAACGCAGGCATAGAGCGGCGAATCATATCCGCTGACACGCAGTAGGCTACTCTCACATAGCCCTCAACGCCGAAGTCGTCGCTTGGTACAAGGAGCAGTTCATATTTTTTTGCTCTCTCGGAAAAGGCCTTTGCATCCTTTTCAGGGCATTTCACAAAGAGGTAAAATGCGCCGTCAGGATATACGCAATCAAAGCCCAGTTCTTTAAGACCGTTGTAGAGCAGTTCCCGATTTTCCTTATAAACGGAGATGTCGGAAGTTGCACCTATGCACTTTTCTATAACTCTCTGCATTAAGCTGGGGGCGTTAACATAGCCGGAAGCTCTGGCAGCGCCGCTGACAGAGGCGAAAAGTGCGTCCCGCTCCTCCTGTTCAATTTCTGAGCTTAAAGCCAGATAGCCTATACGTTCACCAGACAGCGAGAGAGACTTGGAGAAAGAATAGCACATAACGGTGTTGTGATAGTAGTCAAACACGCATGGTGCAGGCTCTCCATCATAAACAAGCTCTCTGTACGGCTCATCTGACAGCAGGTATATGCTGTGATTGTATTTTTCCTCCGCTTTTTTCAAAATAGCGCTCATCTTCCGGAGAATGTCCGCTCTGAGCACAACGCCGGAGGGGTTATTGGGGGTATTTATTATAACAACCTTGGTTTTCTCGGTTATAGACTTTTCAAATTCTTCCAGATCGGGCTGAAGTGCTTCGTCCGGCTTTACGCAGACAAGGTTTCCACCTGCGCCCTCTGTAAACACTCTGTATTCAGGGAAGAAAGGTGCAAAGGCAATAGCTTCCTCACCGGGCATAAGCATGGCTCTGAGAGCGATTACAAGTCCGGCAGCAGCTCCGCAGCAGACGTAGATATACTCGGGAGAAATCTGAACAGAGCTATTTTTATTCAAATCGTCGGCAATAGCCTTTCTTAGGGAGGGCAGGCCCACCGCAGGTGTGTAGCCGTGGAGGGCGCAGCTGTCAGTGTTCAGCAGCTCTTTTATGGTTTCGTTTACGCAGGGAGGCGCAGGAACACTAGGGGTTCCGATGCTGAAATCGAACACCTTATCAGCGCCAACCTGAGCCTTGCGGGCGGTACCGTAAGCCGCAAGCTCTCTTATACAGCTTTTACTGCGACCCCATGCAAGAGTTTTTTCAGGAAACACGTTTATACATCTCCTTATTCAGAATTCATTCTCGCTTGTGCTTTCAGCACTCTTGCCGAAATCTTCAAGCATACTATCCTTCAGTTCCATAAGTTTGGGAGAGAGGTCCACATAATACTCATGGGGATAATCAAAGCGCTTGACCTCAGGCCAGAGAGTGCTGACCTGATAGGCGCAGTTGCGCTTTATATCTTCCAGATCAGGCAGATCATAAACCAGCTCGCCGTTTTTGAATATGGGCTTTAACAGCTCTTCAGCTCTAAAGTTCTCCATAAGCTTGCTCTTCCAACGTGCATCAGGATCGCATATCTCCAGAGGCTGGCTGTCGTCCACCTCCTCATCTCTAAGGCAGATGTAATCGGCCTCAGCCATGCCGCTTTCTCTGTTATAAAAACGGTACACCTTTTTAAAGCCGGGGTTTGTAATCTTGCCCACGTTTTCGCTGACTTTTATCTTGGGGATAATATTTCCCTCTTCGTCCTCAATGGCGCATAGCTTGTAAACACCGCCGAAAACAGGGGAGCTCTTGGAAGTAATCAGTCTCTCGCCTACGCCCAGAGAATCTATCTTTGCACCCTGGCGGAGAAGCTCGGTTATAAGTCTCTCATCAAGGGAGTTTGAAACGGTGATAGTGCATTCGGTCCAGCCTGCTTCATCCAGCATTTCTCTAACCTTGCCTGTAAGGAATGCCAGATCTCCGGAATCTATGCGGATGCCGCATTTCTTTATGCCCATAGGTTTTAACACATCGTTAAAGGCTCTTATAGCGTTGGGAATACCTGATTTAAGAACATTATAGGTATCTACCAGCAGTACGGCGTTGGTAGGATAGGTCTTGCAGTAGCTGACAAAAGCATCATACTCAGTGGGGAACATCTGCACCCATGAATGAGCCATAGTGCCGAGAGCTTTCACCCCGTATACCTGATCGGAAACGGTGCAGGCAGTACCGCAGCAGCCGCCGATATATGCAGCTCTTGCGCCGGTAACAGCGCCTGCAATACCCTGAGCACGGCGGGAACCGAACTCCATAATAGCTCTTCCGTCAGCTGCACGGCAGATACGGTTTGCTTTTGTGGCAACTAAGCTCTGGTGATTTAATTCAAGCAGCAGATAAGTTTCCAGAAGCTGTGCCTGAATTGCAGGAGCACGGACTGTGAGAATAGGCTCATGGGGGAATATAGGTGTACCCTCGGGAACAGCCCAGATGTCGCCGGTGAATTTAAAGTCGCTCAGATACTGGAGAAATCCCTCGTCAAACATATTGCGGCTTCTGAGGTACTCTATATCCTCCTTATCGAAATGGAGCTTCTGTACATAGTCAACTATCTGCTCCAGACCCGCTGCTATGGCATAGCCGCCGTCATCCGGTACTGTACGATAAAATATATCAAAATATGTTATTCTGTCTTTAAGTCCGGCTACATAGTATCCGTTTCCCATAGTCAGCTCATAATAATCGCAGAGCATGGTTAAATTTATTCCATTGGCGCTTTTCATGTTTTGCCTCCTAATATTGGTATTACGATTGGTAATTGTGTCTATTATATAATCTGTGAACTAATAAGGCAAGGAATTTGCACATTATTTTTGCTCCATCTTTGTAATTAGGCTAATTCTTGATAATCAGTTGACAATAAAATTAGCTTGGTATATCATGTTATCCGTAGTCAGATTGCTTTTTTAGATGGAGATGGAGTGTAAATAGTATGAAAAAAGAAATATTTGTCTCCGGCAGGACAGAGCTTGCCGGCAACCATACCGACCATCAGAATGGGAGAATTCTGGCCTCTGCTATTGATTTGGGTATCCATGCCAGCTGTGAGAGCAACGGCACAGATAAGGTTAAAATAGAATCTGAGGGTTTTGAGCCTGTGGAGCTGAAGACCACCCAGTTGTCGGTAAATACAAGAGAATTTGGAAAGCCTGTGGCTTTGGTGCGGGGTGTTTTGGCTGGATTTGCGGAGTTTGGTCTTAAAATCGGCGGTTTGAACGTCGCAATCAGAAGTGATCTCCCTGTCGGTGCCGGTCTTTCTTCGTCTGCCGCTTTCTCCGTGATAATAGGTAAAATACTCAACGAGCTTTTCAACGACGGTCAGGTACCGCCCATTGTTATCGCCCGTCTGGCTCAGGAGGCTGAAAATCGGTACTTCGGTAAGCCCTGCGGATTGATGGGTATGGTCTGTGCTTTAGGTCACACAGTCTATGCAGACTTTAAAACTAACGAGATAGAGCCGATAGAGGCTGATTTTGATTCTATGGGTCTTACCCTCTGCCTCACCGATACAGGCGGAAGCCATGCAGGTCTCGATACCTCATATGCCAGAATCCCCGCCGATATGGTGTATATAGCCAATATGTTCGACAAGGGCGTTTTAGGCGATGTAGATCCTGAGGAATTTTATAAAAAGGGCTGGGACCCCTCAAACCGTCCAGTCCGTCGTGCGATGCACTTCTTTGCTGAAAATGAGAGAGTTCCTCTCATGCGTGATGCCCTTAAAGCAGGGAACGGCAAGGAGTATATGCGTCTTATGAATGAGTCCGGACGCTCATCGGAAAACCTGCTCAACAATATAGTTACCTCTGCCACCGGCGATTTAAAATTAAAGCAGGGTCTGGATCTCAGCGCCTCTCTTCTGGAGGGTAAAGGTGCTTGGAGAGTACACGGCGGCGGCTTTGCCGGCTGTGTTCAGGCGCTTATGCCCAAGGAATATTTCCCGCATTACAAGGAAGAAATGGAAAATGTCTTTGGTTCCGGCTCATGCCGTAAAATAAAACTGGTTTAATTAAAGAATTCTTCTAAAAAGTTCAAAACAAAGTGAATAATTGCAGAATACCCCCTGATGTAATGCGTTTAGGTTGCATCAAGGGGTATTTTATATGAAATAAATCGATATAAAGCTTTCATTTTAAATGTAAAAGTTCCCTTTTTACCTGTGCTCAGCTCTTTTGCAATAGTTAAAATATTTTATGAACAATCCACTATCTTCATTGTCGGCTCACCTGTCCGGTGATAATATATGCGCAAACCAGCAGTCAGAAGTCACCGAAATTTGAGCTGATACTTCGACGCAGCAGGCTCTCTCCCCGCTGATACCGCAGCACATCAGCCTAAAACTAAAATAGCAGCCAATGCCCACTTGAGTTTAATGACTGTGCAAGGGTGTATTGTTATATTCAAATATAAGTCTCTATGTCTTAAAATATTTTGCAGCCATAAAAAGGATTTATGAAATTTTCCCCCAATTTATTGACAGGCAGGCTGGCAAATGTTAACATCAGCAGCGAAAACCTCAGTAATGATTCTGCATATTTCAGCTTATGTTCCGGTACAACCGGAACATATCCGAGATTGTGCGAGAAAGGAAACAGTATGAAAAAAATAACAGCATTACTTATGGCAGGCATAATGGTACTGAGCTTTACGGCCTGCGAAACCGAGCCCAAGGTAGCAAGTGGCACTGCAGCCGGGGCAACTACCCCTGCACCTGTGCCTGAAATTTCAGAGGAAGTTCCCTCCTCCGCACTCGAAACAGAGGAAGCCCCCGAAGTACCGGAGACGCCTGAAGCTCCCGCTATTTCAGCCATCACAGTCACCTATTATCACGGAGACGAGAGCGCCGAGAAATTAGTTTCTGAGACTGAGGAAGTCCCCGAGCTTTCCGCTCAGGCTCTTATGGATTTGCTGCATGAGAAAGAGGTTCTCTCTTCACCTGTCACCGTAAACAGCTTTACCGTTGACAACAACAACATTATACAGCTTGATGTGAGCAGCAACTTTTCAAAGCTTGTGAGTTCTATGGGTACAGCCGGTGAAACAATCATTATCGGCAGCCTTGTGAATACATTTCTTGATGCCTTTGAAGCTGACGGTCTTTATATAAAGGTAGACGGCGAAGATCTCGCCACCGGTCACAACATCTATGATTTTCTGCTGACCTTTATCGAAAACTAAACAGCCTATAAAAATACCCCTAATACAGTTTGCATTCACCTGATGAGGACGTATTTTTTCATAAGATTTTAAGAACTTGTTCCTAATGATTGCACGGTTTATTCTCCATAAGGAGTATAAACCGTGTGCTTTTAAATATAGATTAAAATTATGCCGAAATGCGGCTTTTGATTTCAAATAATATTAGGCTTAGCTAAATTATCAAAATATAGGAGCATACTGCGAGGAGTTAATGTAATGAATATTCAAAATTTTATTACAGCTGTTTTACAGCAAGATGCTGAGGCAATGAGAAAATTTTTCCTACCGGACGCCTATATTAACTGGCATAATACAAATGAACATTTTACCATGGAGGAGTATATTCGGGTCAACTGTGAATATCCTGGTGATTGGACCGGCGAAATTGAAAAAATAATACAAGCAAAGGATATGCTCATTGTAGCTTCCCATGTATGCAGTACAGATTTTACAAGCTCATGTCACTGCACTTCTTTTATTAAGGTGCGAGGTGATAAAATTGCCTGCATAGATGAATATTGGGGAGATGACGGCGATGCTCCTCAGTGGCGAAAAGAAAAGCATATCGGCACACGAATAAAGTAGTTTTTCATCATTAACTCTTTAATAAACTATGATAATATAACAGTTAAAAAAATGGAGTGCATCTAATCCGATACACTCCATTTTGCTTTTGGGTATTTCTAAAACATTCTCACAGGGCGTCCCCATTTGTATTAGGCGTATTTTTTATTTTTCCACATCAATGGCAGGTACAAACACAGCATTTTCATCATAAAGTCTTATGAACTCCTCAAGGCAGAGGTCATTTTCCATGATGTACTTTGCAGCTTCCTCGCCCACATAGCGGAAGTGGACATTGGAGCAGGGAGTGCCGTAGTATTCTTCCTTACCCTCAGGGTAACGGAGGATAAATCCGTAATCCTGACAGTGTTCAACCATCCATTTATAAGCATCGGTATTTTCTATACCGTCCTGATGAAAGTGTCCGTAGCTGATGCTCTGGCTTTGATCTGTTGTCAGGTCGAAGCAAAGGCCTGTCTGATGCTCATTCAGTCCTGGTCCCAATATGGTCTGGGACACAGTTGCGGCATCTGTGCCGTTGTGTATGGGTTTTATGTAGCTGTTCAGTATATGCTCATAGTTGCGATAGCTGACAGCAGAATAAACGCTGTAGCCCTCATCTCTTGCCGCATTCAGAAAGTTTGACATTTTCTCCACTATTCGTGCGTCAATACCCTGACCTTCTAAACTGCCGTATGGCGGTTCATACTCGGAAACACTGTTATAAGAGTTTGCAACAGCAAATTCCCAGCTGTTTATGTCTATATCCGGCAGAGGAGGTAATGCGGATTCAGGAGCGGTACTGGCTTCGGGATCTGCTTCAGCTTCAGCACTTGCTTCCGGCTCACTACTTCCCTCGGGAGCTGCACTTTCTGCCGGTGCCGCAGTCTCTTTAGCGGCAGTTGCCGGCATTTCAGTTTTCCCGCCGCAGGCGGAAAGGGAAAACAGTGCCGCAAAAGCCAGAAGCAGAGTGAAAAATTTTAAAAAAGCATTCTTTTTCATCTTATGCGCCCTGACTTTCGTCTACATATAAAGCATAGAATTCTTCAAAGCAAAGATTGTTTTCCATGATGTATGTTGCAGCTTCCTTGCCAACATAGCGGAAGTGCCAGGGTTCATAAATTATCTGGGTTATATCTTCCTTATCCTTGGGGTAGCGGAGGATAAAGCCGTAATCCTGACAGTGGGCATACATCCACTTGTAAAGCTCGGTATTTTCAAGGGAAGAATCCTTGCGCTCGTAATAACGGTCTGTAATATCGCAGGCAAGTCCGGTCTGGTGCTCACTGGTGCCGGGGACTGCCACTATCTTTTTAGCCACTTCGGGAGTCATTCCCTCGTTAAGCTTGCGGTTGAAGTTTGCAACCTGATCGTTGTAGCTTCTGTATCCGGAAGACAGGTATACATTCAGTCCCTCGTCACCGGCGGCAGTGATAAACTCTGTCATAGCGTCAAAAATACGTTCGTCAAAGCGAAGTCCGTCTCCCCACTGGTTAGACTTGATATTATCGGGCATACCCGCAGTTTTATAGTGTGCAAGAGGGGGTTCATACTCCTCAATGCTGTGATCGGGGTTTGCAAGCAGGAACTCCCATGAAGTAATATCTATATCCGGGGGCTTGGGCAGACCCAGAGCAGCAGCTCTCCCCTCAGGAGAATTGGGGTCAACAGTAGGCGGTGGAGTAGGTTCCGTCTCGATTTCTGATTCACCCTCAGGTGCAGGAGTTTCCTGGCTGCTGTTATCCGACGTGTCTTCCACAGGGGCTTTATTTTCCTTATTCTCGAACTGATCCAATTCCATTGAAAACGGGCCGTCTGCCACATGAACATATGTGTAAACTCCGAAAAGCAGCAGCACAAGTATTGCCATTACAATCCGGACAGTTCCATTTCGTTGCATAGCATATTCCTCCTATCTTAAATACTGTAATAATAACATTTTGCGGTGAATGGGTCAACTTAAAATTGCTCATGCCTCTGTTTTAAAGCCTGTAATCTTTGATTTTCCAATAAAAAATTAAGAAAATCATTTAGTAAGCAACTCACAAATTTTGAACATTCGTAAAAGCTAAACAACCGAAGCTGTTTAGCTTTTACGAACTTTTTCCCGTCTTATCGACACGGCAATAAGTTTATATTCATAAAGCGGAACATTGATGTTCTGCTTTTAAGCTTTCCTAAAAGGAGAATCTCTCTTCATGGTAAAGTTACCGCATATCACAAGCCCTTGCATAATAAAAAAGCAGGGTCGCAAATGCGACCCTGCCCATAAACCGTTGTGACACAAAAATTATATTATTCGCAGAGGTATTTAATATTACTCGTAGAGAGCTTTCAGCTTCATCAGGTGCTCGTAACGACGCTTTGCATTCTCCTCGGACTTCTCGAACAGTGCATCTGCTCTGTCGGGGAATTCACGAGTAAGTCTGCTGTAACGAGCCTCGTTCATCAGGAACTCCTGGTAGCCGCCTGCGGGCTCCTTGCTGTCCAGAGTGAAGGGCTTCTCAGCGTTGTCAGGATTGAAGCGGAACAGGTTCCAGTAACCGCACTTGACAGCGTTATCCATCTCCTTCTGGCAGTTAGTCATACCGCCACGGATGCTGTGCATCTCGCAGGGAGCGTAGGCGATGATGAGAGAGGGTCCCTTGTGAGCTTCAGCCTCGGCAATAGCCTTGAGGGTCTGAACGCTGTTGGAGCCCATAGCGACCTGAGCAACGTAAACGTAGCCGTAGGTCATAGCCATCTCTGCAAGGCTCTTGGACTTGATTTCCTTACCGGCAGCTGCGAACTGTGCAACCTGGCCGATGTTGGAAGCCTTAGAAGCCTGTCCACCGGTGTTGGAGTAAACCTCGGTGTTGAATACGAAGATGTTAACGTCCTCGCCGGAAGCAAGAACATGGTCAACACCGCCGTAGCCGATATCGAATGCCCAACCGTCGCCGCCGAATATCCAGACGGACTTCTTGTTGAGGTAATCTTTCTTCTTCAGAAGCTCGGTGATAGCCTCGCAGCAGGGGCCTTCGGCCTCCATGAGAGCAATCAGGCGCTTAGTGGGCTCCTGGTTTGCATTACCATCGTCGTAGGTGGCCAGGTAATCCTTAGCAGCCTGCTGGAGATCAGCGTTGCCAGCGTAGGTGGTAAGGAACTCAACGTGCTGTCTCAGATCGTCACGGATCTTCTTCTGGCCAAGGTGAATACCAAGACCGTGCTCTGCGTTATCCTCGAAGAGGGAGTTAGCCCATGCAGGACCTCTGCCTTCCTTGTTAACGGTGTAGGGAGAAGTTGCAGCAGGACCGCCCCAAATGGAGGAGCAACCGGTAGCGTTGGAGATGAGCATATGATCACCGAAGAGCTGAGTTACGAGACGAGCGTAGCTGGTCTCAGCGCAGCCTGCGCAGGAACCGGAGAACTCAAGGTAGGGCTGAGCGAACTGGCTGAACTTGACTTCGGTGGGAGCGAACATATCGGGCTTCTCTGCGACATTTTCGACCATGTAATCGAAGACCTTCTGCTCCTCGATCTGGCTCTCCATGGGAACCATCTCGATAGCGCCTACGGGGCACTTGCCTACGCAGACACCGCAGCCCATGCAGTCCAGAGGAGATACTGCCATGGTGAACTTGTAAACGTCCTTGCCTCTGCCGGCCTTGATGGGAACGATCTGAGCGTTCTCGGGAGCAGCAGATGCCTCTTCCTCGCTGAGAGCGAAGGGACGGATAGTAGCGTGAGGACATACAAATGCACACTGGTTGCACTGGATGCACTTCTGGCCGTCCCACTTAGGAACGGAAACAGCAATACCACGCTTCTCGTATGCGGCAGCACCCAGTTCGAAGGTACCGTCGACGTGATCGACAAAGGTGGAAACAGGCAGAGAATCGCCGTCCATCTTGTCAACAGGAGTAAGGATGTTCTTAACCATCTTAACGGTCTTTTCGCGGCCGGTGAGAACTTCCTCTTCCTTGGTATCAACAGCGTCAGCCCAGCATGCGGGAACTTCTACCTTCTGGAATGCGGTAGCACCTGCATCGATAGCTGCGTAGTTCATGTCAACAACATCCTGACCCTTCTTCAGGTAGGAGTGGAGAGCTGCATCCTTCATGTACTGGATAGCATCTTCCTGAGGCATAACCTTTGCCAGAGTGAAGAATGCGGACTGGAGGATGGTGTTGGTGCGCTTGCCCATACCGATCTGCTTTGCAAGGTCGATAGCGTTGATCATGTAGAGCTGAATGTTGTTCTTAGCGATGTAACGCTTGGAAGCAGCATCAAGATGATGCTCAAGCTCTGCGAAATCCCACTGGCAGTTTACAAGGAAAGTACCGCCGGGCTTAACGTCACGAACAATGGGGAAGCCCTTAGTAATATAAGAAGGAACATGGCATGCAACGAAGTCAGCCTTGTTGATATAGTAGGGGCTCTTAATAGCATGATCGCCGAAGCGCAGGTGGCTGATAGTTACGCCGCCGGTCTTCTTGGAGTCATACTGGAAGTATGCCTGAACAAACTTGTCGGTGTGGTCACCGATGATCTTGATGGAGTTCTTGTTTGCGCCGACAGTACCGTCACCGCCAAGACCCCAGAACTTGCACTCGATGGTGCCGGGAGCTGCGGTGCTGGGAGCAGCCTCTTCAGGCAGAGACATGTTAGTAACATCATCGATAATACCGATGGTGAACTGACGCTTGGGCTCTGCTTTCTTCAGCTCGTTGTAAACAGCGAAGATGGAGGAAGGAGGAGTATCCTTAGAACCTAAGCCGTAGCGGCCGCCAACGATAGAAATATCGGTCTTGCCAGCGTTAGCAAGAGCGGTAACAACGTCAAGGTAAAGGGGCTCGCCCTGTGCGCCGGGCTCTTTGGTACGGTCGAGAACTGCCAGCTTTTTGCAGGTTGCAGGAATAGTAGCAACGAGCTTCTCGGGGCAGAAGGGACGGAACAGACGAACCTTGATAAGACCGACTTTCTCGCCCTGAGCGGTCAGATAGTCGATAACTTCCTCTGCGACGTCGCAGACAGAACCCATGGCTACGATAACACGGTCAGCATCGGGAGCGCCGTAGTAGTTGAAGAGCTGGTAATCGGTACCGAGCTTTTCGTTTATCTTGCCCATGTACTCTTCAACAATACCGGGTACTGCTTCGTAGTACTTGTTGGAAGCCTCACGGTTCTGGAAGAAGATATCTCCGTTTTCGTGAGAGCCACGCATGGTAGGATGCTCAGAAGAAAGAGCACGAGCACGGAAAGCTTCAACAGCGTCCATGTCGACCATATCCTTCAGGTCTTCGTAATCCCAGACCTGAATCTTCTGCAGCTCGTGAGAGGTGCGGAAACCATCGAAGAAGTTAACGAAGGGAACACGACCCTTGATTGCTGCAAGGTGAGCAACAGGAGCCAGGTCCATAACTTCCTGAACGTTGCTCTCAGCCAGCATTGCGAAACCGGTCTGACGGCAGGCCATAACATCGGAATGGTCACCGAAGATGTTCAGGGTATGGCTTGCAAGAGAACGTGCAGATACGTGGAAAACTGCGGGAAGCAGTTCGCCTGCGATTTTGTACATGTTGGGGATCATCAAAAGAAGTCCCTGAGATGCGGTGTAGGTGGTGGTCAGAGCACCAGCGTTCAGAGAACCGTGAACTGCACCAGCAGCACCGGACTCTGCCTGCATCTCCTGAACTTTTACGGTAGAACCGAAAATGTTCTTTCTTCCCTGAGCGGACCACTGGTCAACATAGTCGGCCATAGGGCTGGAGGGAGTGATGGGGTAGATAGCTGCGACTTCAGTAAATGCGTAGGATACATGGGCGGCAGCGGTATTACCGTCCATAGTCTTGAAGTGTCTCATGTCTATAATCATCTCCAAAAAAAATTTTGCTGTGTCCTTTTTATGCACACCAAGTTGCGCTCAGAAAAAGCATTCTGAGCGCACGGCATATTGGAACAGAATAATTTTAACATCAATCTGACAATATGTAAACAGTCAAGACGTAAAAAAAAACCGTTTTATAACCTCTTTTCAGTAGAAAAATTGTGATTGTTAGACAGAAAGTCACGTTTGTAGTAAAAAAATTTAAGTTTAGCTTGTGCTTTTGACCTATATGTATTATAATTATACAATCAATTTTGCGCCTTCGGCGTGGAATTTTATTATTTATAACTCAGCAAGAGGAAGGAGCTCGTCATATGGTGAATATAATTAACGACAATGGCAGCATCAGCATCACCAACGAGGTTTTCTCGAACCTCGCAGGAGACGCCGCAACAAGCTGCTTCGGCGTAAAAGGCATGGCTGGTCGCAGCCGTGAGGGAGGCCCTTTGCAGCTTTTACGCAGAGAGTCTATGTCCAAGGGCGTTGAGGTCCATTATAACGATGACGGCAGTGTTTCGCTTGAGCTTCACATAGGAGTTGACCACGGCGTAAACATCACCGCCGTGTCCAGAAGTATTATGAAGGAAGTCAGCTACAAGCTGGAGAAAACTACCGGTGTGGCTGTAAAGAATGTGGACGTATATATAGATACGATAATGGGATAAGCCTTTGGCTGCCCCCGGAGGTGCTTTAATTGAGAGATTACATTGACGCCGCAGCGTTTAAGGACATGGTTCTTTGCGCAGATGCGGCACTTCACGCGAATATACAGATGATAAACGAGCTGAACGTTTTCCCTGTTCCCGACGGTGATACAGGTACAAACATGGGGCTCACCCTTTCCAATGCCGCAACCGAGCTTCGCAAGAGAAGCTTTGACTCCATTGAGGATGCCGCAAGCTGTGTTTCTTCTGCTCTTCTCAGAGGTGCAAGAGGAAACTCCGGCGTTATCCTCTCCCTGCTTTTCAGAGGCATTGCAAAAAGACTTAAAGGCATGGAGACTGCCGGTGCAGTTGAATTTTCCGGTGCTATGGCTGACGGTGTAGATGCCGCATACAAGGCAGTTATGAAACCTGCCGAGGGTACTATTCTCACCGTTTCCCGTCTGGCTTCCGAGGCCGCTGTTGAGGCAGCCGGTGCAGGCGCTTCCATGGAAAACACTCTTGCCTGCGCTATTGAAGCCGGCGAAGAGGCTCTGGAAAACACCGTCAATTTAAACCCCGTGCTTAAAAAAGCAGGTGTTGTGGATGCAGGCGGCAAGGGTTACATCGTAATCCTCAAGGCCATGCTCGCCTCCTTTAAGGGCGAAATTGAAGCACCCACTGAGGCTCCCAGTGATAAAACTCCCGAAGCCGCACAGACCGGTGCAGACTTTGCAGACTTTAATACCGAAGATATTCGTTTCTCCTACTGCACTGAGTTTATAGTGGAGCGTGAGAACACCAAAGACCCCGCATTGCTTCGTGCTTTCCTTGAAGAGCTGGGCGACTGCGTTGTGGTTGTTGATGACGACGAGATAATCAAGGTTCATGTTCACACCAACGACCCCGGTAAAGCTCTTTCAGAGGCTGTTACCTACGGTCACTTCGTCACCGTTAAGGTTGAGAACATGAAGCTTCAGCACTCCGCTATTACTAACGCAGGCAGCTCCGAAGCCGCTCAGGGTGAAAAAGAGACTGAGGTTGAGGAAGATGTATTCGCCGAGCCTGAGAAAGAATTCGGTATTGTCACCGTATGCGCAGGCAGCGGTATGGAAAATCTTTTCCTTGAGCTTGGCGCTGACAGAGTAGTTACCGGCGGTCAGACCATGAACCCCTCTACCGACGACATCTTAAAGGAAATCAACAAGACCCCCGCTTCTACTGTTCTGGTTTTCCCCAACAACAAGAATATTATTATGGCAGCTGAACAGTGTATTCCTCTCACTGAGAAAAAGGTCATTGTAATGCCTACAAAGACCGTTCCTCAGGGTGTTTCTGCTCTTCTCAACTACAATCCCGATGACGAAGAGGAGACCATGATTGAGACAATGACCGAGGCTATGAACAATGTTCACACCGCTATGGTTACTTACGCTGCAAGAGATTCTGACTTTGACGGTCACATCATCCACGCAGGCGAGTTCCTTGCTCTGCTGGACGGCGCACTTATCGGCAGCTACACCAATATAAAGACCCTGTTTAAAGAACTCAGCTGGGCTTTCGATAACTTCTCACCTGAGTTTATTACCGTTTACTACGGAGAAAATGTTACTGAAACCGAAGCAAACGACAACGCCGCCACCATCACCGGCTGCTTCCCTGAGGCAGAGGTCAGCGTAGTGTGCGGAAACCAGCCTGTTTACTACTACATGATTTCAGTTGAATAAAATTGCGGCTCAATCGCCTGTAAACAGTATTTTCTGAGCTTTCAGCTTACTGTGCACGGCATCAAATGAGCCACAAAAAGGCAGCACCGAGATTTTTCTCAGTGCTGCCTTTTTATTTTGGAAGTAAGACTGCGGTTTAATTATCCCTGTTCACTTTTTCCATTACCCAGTCTTTCCCCTCTTTATGGTACAGCATTTCAGCTATAAGGCTGTCATTATCAACCCTGAAATCGCTTTCCGTGAAGAAATTCTCGCTGTCCTTGAAGCCGTAGATGTGCTTATAATACAGGGCTTTGTCATACACCTAAACCCGATAGTAGTCGGTTTCTTTTTTACCCTTATTCAACCACAGTCAATGTCATTGGAGTAATTGAGCTTATAGATGTTTATGCAGTGCTGTGCGTAATCGCCGGACTGCCAGAGGTCTTGGTTTAAGCCCTCTTTGTATTTATTTTCGGGAATATCCTCAAGCCAGTAGTGCTTATACTCGTCATAAAGTTCTTCATCTATATAAAAATTATATCGGTCATGGTAATTGGGAGTTTCGCCGCCCCAACTGCAGCTCTGCCCCGTATGCACCCAGTTTTCATCTCCAACCTCTTCCAGTGCAAGGGCGAGAACCTCTTCATAATCGGCAGACTCTTCCTCACTCAAGCCGCACCCCGACAGGGAATCAACGCACAGTAAAACTATCAGTACCGTTAAGGTTGCGGCATATTTCAGTTTTCTTTTTTTCATGGTTTTCCCCTTTCTTTTCAGGTCTATAAGAGCAGATACCCTGTTTTTCAAAAAAATAACATAGCTTTTACTGCAAGTCTACACAAAAGACGATATAAGCTGATTTTATTGAAAGGGCATGGCATATTTCAGCCCTAAGGCAGCAAAGTTATGCAAACCAAAAGGAGCGTATCAAAATCTGATACGCTCCTTTTATCTGCTGCTGTTTCGGCAGTCATTCATCTTTCTGATATTCCAGAATATCGCCCGGCTGACAATCCAGTGCTTCGCAGATTGCATTGAGAGTTGAAAATCGAATGGCGCTGACGTGTCCGTTTTTAAGTTTGGACAGGTTCACATTCGCAACACCCACTTTTTCCGAAAGCTCATTCAGGGACATTTTTCGGTCAGCCATTACACGATCCAGTCTTAAAATAATTGCCATTGTAACTGCTCCTTATAAAGTCTCATCGGAGAGCTGTTGCAGGGAAGTGCCGTATTCAAAAATATAGGACATGAGGAGCAGGCCGAAGAACACTACAAGGAAGCCAAACTCGAAATCCACATTTACCTGTACACTCTGTATTCCCGCCACATTTGCCAGTTCTGCCAGATTCCACTGAGCAACCGCTATGCCTGTGCCAACCCAGTTCACAATATTTCGTACTATTCCCGTAATCATCACAACCCAAGCCAGTTTCTTAAAGTCTTTCACAACTTCAGAATGGAACGGGTTGCCCTGCTTCATAGGTTTAAGAATATCACGAATATATTTAAGGCAGAACCAAACAGCAAGAGCAGCTGTGCCGCTGAGTGCAAAGGCAACCCAACCGAGAGGCAGGACAGCAGCAAAGTCGGGAGTTTGCTCAGGTGTAAGTTCAACAGAAGCAGGTCCCATAGTAAAGCTGTAATTCACTGCGCCGCTTAGGACATCTGGATTCATACGGTTTACAACCGTAAGCGCAATCATTATTATGCAGCTGGCAATCAATCCAACAACGATGATAACCTGCAAAATCTTAAAGAGCACATCCAGTTTTTGTGCCGTCCCAATCATTTTTTTGTTTTCCATATTAACCCTCCTAAATTAAACGATTAAATATTTAACGTTTATCGTAAAACGAATATAACACTTCTCTTTACGCTTGTCAATAGTTTTTTAATGTTTAACGTTAATACTATTTCGATAATCGTTATTAGGTGCATGATATATTGCGTGGCAGAAGAAGAGTTTTCGGCAGATTCTCCGTTGTGTGGCTGATTTTTTGTTGCACGACTATTTTCTGCTGCTTGGTTCTTTTCTATTGCGTAGCTCTTTTCTGTTATGTGGCTCTTTTCTATTGCGTTACACATTTCAGTTACAGTTTTAAAGCAGCAAAAAATACGGCACAGCCGCAATTTTGCAGCCATGCCGTTTTTTATGTCTGTGACAAAAGTCACGCAATTTTTAAAGTCTGAGCAGTTTTATTACTGCTCGTCCATATTGAACGAAATAGTTGCACCGCAGCCGGGGCAAACCATTTCGCCTTTTTCGAAGACTTCTTCGCTGACAACGATGGGGCCGCCGCAGTTGGGGCAATGGAGTTCATACTCAGCGTAATCTCCGCAGCCGCCGCAGCTTCCGCATTCTCCGCCGCAGCCATCTTCCTCGTCGAAATCATCGTAGCCGTCCTCGTCGTCCAGATCTTCAAAATCCTCCGGAGTGTCAAGGTCGCAGGTGATTTCCTCAAGGTAGCTCAATTCCTCGGCTATTTCGTCGAGAGCATCGGCATAATCGTTATCGCTTTCCTGAAGGTCTTCAATTTCGTGGGCCATCTGGCTTAAAAGCTCAGTAAGAGCACCCCAAAGCTTGCCGTCTCTGGAATCAGGCTCAACACCCAGTCCTTCGACCAGTCCCTTTAGATAAGCGGCTTTTTCAACAACTGTCATATGAAAACCTCCTACATGCCGTAATGTGGCTTTAAAATTAAGCTCTGGAGAGATACTCGCCGGTGCGGGTGTCTATCTTGATAACTTCGCCGGGCTCGATGAAGAGAGGAACCTTTATCTCAGCGCCGGTCTCAACAGTAGCGGGCTTGGTAGCATTGGTAGCAGTGTTGCCTGCAAAGCCGGGGTCGGTCTCGGTAACTTCGAGCTCTACGAAGAAAGGAGGCTCAACGTTGAAAACCTTGCCCTTGTAGGAATAAATGGTGCACTCCATGTTCTCTTTAACGAACTTGAAGTTGTCGGAAAGAACGCTCTCGTCCACGGGCTCCAGCTCGTAGGTCTCGGGGTTCATGAAGTAGTAGAGGTTGCCGTCGTTGTAGCTGTATTCCATGTTCATACGGTCAACGGTTGCATTCTCAAACTTAGCGGTAGGGTTAAAAGAAGTTTCGGTGACGGCGCCGGTGATGACGTTCTTCATCTTGGTACGAACGAAAGCTGCACCTTTACCGGGCTTGACGTGCTGAAACTCCACGACCTGCATAACCTGGCCGTCCATCTCAAAGGTAACGCCGTTTCTGAAATCTCCTGCTGTAATCATAAAAGGGACCTCCCAAAATCTTTATTTACTGAATAATAGGTATCTTAGCTTTAATATTTTACAGTATATAGCGCCATTTTGCAAGCATATTTTTCTCTTATTTCCAATACCTTCACATTTCAACGGACAAATATGGCTCACAATTTCATATACTTTTTGTTATATTCCCGTCTCTTCTGCGGTAGGTCTGGGGAAACTCACTATAAATTTAGAGCCTTGTGGTTTATTTGCTCCCACCGCAATACTTCCGCCGTGAGCCTGTACCGCATCATGGACTATGCTCAGACCCAAACCGCTGCCGCCTGCCTCTCTGGAACGAGCTTTATCCACACGGTAGAAGCGGGCGAAGATGTTCAGTCTGTCCTCTTCCGGTATGCCTATACCAGTGTCTGCAACGGTAAATTTAATGGTTTTTTCGTCACCCTTCAGGGTCATAAATACATTTCCGCCGGGTACATTATATTTAATAGCATTTTCCGCAAGGTTAAATATTATATGGAACGTATCGTCGGAATTTGCCATTATAACGCAGCCGTCCTCAAGGTCGCACTTGATTTTAACTTCCCGCTCCTTGGCAAGAGGTCTTAAAACCTCCAAAACGTCCAGAGTGACCTGCTTCATATCCACAGGCTCGGGGACCACCTGCACATCGTCATCAAGTCTGGATAAATCCAGAAGCTTTTCTGTTGTGCGCTGAAGCCGCTGCGCCTCGTTTCCTATATCGGTGACAAATTCCCGCACCGTCTCCGGATCAATATTCTCATTCTGCACTATACTGTCGGAAAGAAGCCTTATAGATGCAAGAGGTGTCTTTAGCTCGTGAGAGGCATCAGACACGAACTGCCGCCGCTGTTTTTCCGTAGTTTCAAGGCGTTCTGTCAGGTGGTTAAACTCTTTTCCAAGCTCGCTTATCTCGTCCTGACCTTTCACTTCATGGCGGTAGGAATAATCACCATCTGCCACTACCTGCATTGAATTAACAAGTGCTCGAATTCTCAACATTATAAACATAACAAAGGTTCCTGCCAGAACCAGAGCCACAATGGCAATAAAAATCGCTATTGCGCTAACCTCACTCTGCACCGCCATTATTATTTCCGCCCGCTCTCCGTCGTATTCCGATAGGTAGACAACCCCTGTAATATCTCCACCGGAGCTTATAGGCTGGGCATAACTGCTCAAAAATGCGGCATCTTCAAATTTTGAGCGAAAAACGGACTTTCCGCCTAAAGCTGTCATAATATCTTCATTGTCTGACTTGATGCCCACAGGGCCTGCTCCGTCATATATAACAGTGCCGCTTTTATCTACAACTATTATTCTGGACAATCCGCTCACGTCCAGAAAGCGCAAAACCTCCGCTATGCTCTCTTTCCCCATTTTATCAAGACCGGAAAGGGAAGATGCCATCACCGCTCCACGGACTGTCATGGAATTTCTCTTTTCCTGAAAAACCGCATCTCTGGACGAGGTAAGAGGGAAGGTGCACAGAAGCAGCGAAAGCACTATAAGCAGTGCCGATATAAAAGTTATAAATTTAAAACGTAAGGAGCGCATATATATTCTCTCAGTCCGCAAAATAATATCCCACGCCCCATTTAGTTATTATGTACTGAGGGTTTGCAGGATCTATCTCCAACTTCTCACGCAGGCGGCGGATATGCACATCCACCGTTCTTGTGTCACCCTGATAATTATAGCCCCACACCAGATCAAGCAGGTTTTCTCTGCTGTAAACACGGCCGGGATTTTTCATAAGGAACAGAATAAGGTCAAATTCCTTCATGGTCAGTTCCACCGGCACGCCGTTTTTACAGGCGCAGCGCCGCTCTTCGTCTACCTCTATGTGGCCTCGCTTCAAAATTGCGCCGCCCTGCTGTTCAGGTGGAGTTGTTATGGACGCACGGCGCAAAAGCGCACGGACACGGGCTTTAAGCTCCAGAATGTTAAAGGGCTTTGTCATGTAGTCGTCCGCTCCGGATTCAAAGCCCATAAGCAGGTCTGCGCCCTCGCTTCTGGCGGTTAACATAATTATGGGAACGGTGGAAAATCCCCGTATCTCCTGACATGCCTCAAGACCGTTTTTCTGAGGCATCATCAAATCCAGAATAACAAGGTCGTAATCTCCTGTTTTTGCCATAGTTACGGCGGTCTGACCGTCATAGCAGGCATCTACGGTGTAGCCCTCATTTTCAAGGTTAAATTTTATACCTTTTACCAACAGTTTTTCGTCGTCTACTACCAGTATCTTCATTTTTCTCTTTCTCCAACTGTAATATACTCCGATATGGCGTTGAACTTTGCCTTGCCTATACCGGAAACATTTATTATCTCCTCGATACTTTTAAACGGGCCGTTCTTTTCTCTGTAATTTACTATCTCTTCCGCAAGTACCGGACCTATTCCCGGCAAAGCCTCGAACTCCGATGCAGTTGCAGAGTTAATATTGAGATTTGAGCTTTGAAGCTCCTGGTCACTCTCTTCTGCAAACTCAGGGCTGAGATCTTCGGAAAATTCCACATCTTCAAGCCCGCTGTCTGTCTCGTGCGCATGAGAAGTTTTTACCACAATCTCCCGACGTGATGAGAAAAACATGGATTTTACAGCCATTAAGGCAGTAAATCCCAGACACAGGGTAAGAGATATGCCTACAAGTTTTTTCCTGCTTATCATATTCGCCTCCAAAATAGTATTTTTGCCCGTTTAAAGGCTTTATTTATTTTTGAGTTGCAAAAACTAAGCTAAAACTTTATAATAATATCCGTATACTTTTATATAACTATAACACATTATCTGGAAAACGGGAGAACAAAATGAAAAAATTAAGAATTTTCCCTTTAATCTTGGCAATCTGCCTTGTTTTAGCAATGGGTGCTCCGGCGGCCTTCGCTTTGGAAGAGCCAAACATAGGAGCTGAGGCCGCTGTCCTTGTGGACGTAAGCAGTGACTCTGTCATCTATTCTCGTGCAATGGATGAAAAACGTGCCCCTGCAAGCCTTACAAAGATTATGACAGCTCTGCTGGCATTGGAGGCCGTGGAAAAGGGTGAAGCTACTCTGGACGAGATGATAGTGGCTCAGGACAACTGCCGTCAGGGGCTTGACGAGGACAGCAGTACCGCAGGTATTGTCCCCGGTATGTCTCTTTCATTAAATGAGCTTTTATACTGCACTCTTCTCTCCTCTGCAAACGAAGCCTGTAACATCATTGCCGCAAGACTTGACGGCAGTATTGAGGCTTTTGTAGAGCACATGAACACAAGAGCGCAGGAACTGGGCTGCACAAACACCCATTTCGTCAACACCAACGGGCTTCCCGCTGATGACCATTACAGCACCGCTTATGACCTTTATCTTATCACAAAGGAAGCGATTAAACACCCGCTTTTCCTCGAAATATGTGACACGAAAAGCTATCAGTCTGTAATTCCCGAAATAAACAACGGCAAGCCCATGGAAAACTCCAACGCACTGATAAACCCCAATTCCCCCTACAACCTTAATAACTACGTTTATGAGTACGCCTCCGGCGTAAAAACCGGCTACACCAGAGCCGCAGGCTACTGCCTTATCTCCACCGCCCAGAAGGACGGAATGCATCTGGTTGCAGTAGTTCTGGGCTGTGACGGTTGGCTCAACGCTCAGATTGAGGAATACAAGAACTTTGAAGATTCCATAGCCCTTTATAACTGGGCTTTTGATAATTTTGAATATCAGACCGTTATAAGCGCCTCCGAGCCTTTAGGCAAAACCGCACCTATTGAAAATGCAGCCGGAAAAGGAGTTGCAATTTTGAAGCCCGAGAAGAACATCGAGCTTCTTCTGCCCAAGGATCTTACTCCTGACGATGTAAAGGTTGTACCCTCCCTTAACTCCGAAACTCTGGAAGCGCCTATTCCCGCAGGCACTATTCTGGGTAAGGCAAAGGTATATATAGATGGCACCGAATACGGCACTATAAACCTTGTAACAAGCGAAGATGTTGAGCTTGCAGGCGGCATAGTCTTTATGCAGAAGCTGAAAGCCTTCTTCTCTCAGACATGGCTCATAGTTCTGCTGAGTATTGTGATAATCGTAGGCGGCAGCTTCCTGGCTCTCTATCTCCACTATCGCCACCTTAAACAGGAGCACATCAGAAAGCGCAGACTTATGGAACAGCGCAGAGCCGAAGAAGAGCGCAAGAAATGGGAAGAGGAGCACGGCGTGGCCGAGCCTGACATTTCCTATGAGGACGACCTCTATTCCGGCATTGACTTCTCCGATATAAGCAAGGACGACATCGGTTCCTCCTCCGAATACGAGGAAGAGCTTATGCAGGAATACGAAGAGGAGCAGGATTTCCGCAGCTATGACGGTGACGGAAATGATTCTCTGTCAGACTTTGACTGGGACGATATAGTAAAATAACAAAGCTCTATGACCGCACGGCAACCCGTGCGGTCAAATCTTAACAACATAGGAGGCGGCAGAATGTACAGACCCCTTGCGGACGAAATCAGACCCGACAGCGTAGAGGATGTAGTAGGGCAGAAACATATATTAGGCGAAGGCTCAATGCTTAGGCGTATAATTGACAGCGGTCAGATTCCCAACATGATTTTTTACGGCCCTTCCGGCACAGGCAAAACCACTGTCGCCCGGATCATCGCCCAAAAGACCAACCGCACATTGAGAAAGCTGAACGCAACCACAGCAGGAATAGCAGATATAAAGCAGATAATAGATGAACTGGACACTTTTCTCACCCCCGGCGGCGTGCTTTTATATCTGGACGAGATACAGTATTTTAACAAAAAACAGCAGCAGTCTCTGCTGGAATTTATAGAGGACGGACGTATAACTCTTATAGCATCCACCACAGAAAACCCTTATTTTTGCGTGTTTAACGCTATTTTGAGCCGTTCCACCGTGTTTGAATTTAAGGCCGTTCCCACCTCCGAGATTGAAAAGGCAGTTGAACGGGCAGTAGGAATTATGAATTCTCGCCGTGATACTCCGGCAAGGCTTGAGGACGGAGTTGTCCGCCGCATAGCCATGTCCTGCGGCGGTGATGTGCGAAAAGCGGTAAACTCCGTGGAGCTTTTATTCTCCGCATCTTTTGACAGAGATTTTATAAGCCTCGACGATGCAGTAGCCATTTCCCAGAAAAGCGCCATGCGCTACGACAGGGACGGAGACGAGCATTTCGACATTCTGTCCGCCCTTATGAAGTCGCTCCGTGGCTCCGACCCTGATGCAGCAGTTCACTATCTGGCGAGGGTTCTGGAAACTGGAGATCTAACCGGTGCGTGCAGACGAATTCTCTGCTCCGCCAGTGAAGATGTAGGTCTTGCCTATCCTCTGGCAGTTCCAATAGTTAAAGCCTGTGTGGACTCAGCCCTGCAATTAGGCCTGCCAGAGGGCAGACTTCCCCTTGCGGAAGCCTGTATTCTCCTTGCCACATGGCCCAAATCAAACTCCGCATATATGGCTATCGGAAAGGCTCAGGCCGACGTTAAGGCAGGAAGGAGCGGCAACATTCCCAGAGAGCTTCAGAACGTCCACGCTGACGGCACAGGCTTTGAGCGTGAGCAGGGATACAAATATCCTCACGACTACCCAAGCCACTGGGTGCGTCAGCAGTACCTGCCAAACGACCTTAAAAATACCCGTTACTACGAATACGGGGACAACAAGATAGAACAGACAGCTAAAAAATACTGGGACGAAATTAAGAAATAGGAGACAGCTATGGATATTCAGGTAGGGGACATTCTAACCATGAAAAAAGCCCACCCCTGCGGCAGCAAAGAGTGGGAAGTGCTGAGAGTGGGGGCTGACTTCAAGCTCCGCTGTATGGGCTGCGGCCATGAGGTCATGGGCTCTCGCTCCAAATTTGAGAAGAACATAAAACAGGTGAAACGGTGAATTATACATATATTCTCCGCTGTGCAGACGGTACTCTTTATACCGGCTGGACAAATGATCTGCAAGCACGGCTCAAGGCTCACAACTCCGGCAAAGGCGCAAAGTACACCAAAAGCCGTCTTCCTGTGGAACTCGTATATTTTGAAGAGTTTTCCACAAAAGAGGAGGCAATGAGCCGTGAATGGCACATAAAGAGGTTGAAAAGAGCGGAAAAACTCCGTCTTATGGAAGAAAGTGCATTGTGATTTCCACACTGCACTTTCTTTTTGTTATTTAGCTGTTAATGTAATGTCTTTAATGCCGTTTGAAACGCTGTACTCTTTTCCACTCTCCAGCTCGCCGTGGGAGAAGATAATGGTTTTGTATGCGCTTCCGCTCAACAGTTCTGCAAGATTTTCAACACTCACGGTGCTGCCCTTTGCGCCCTCAAATTCTCCGCAGATCATGGGCTGAACGTTGCTTATAGCAGCGCCTGAAAGCTCCTCGTTTTGCAGCACCAGAGCCACACCGCCGTTGAGGTAGATTTCAGGGGAGTTGAGACCCTGTTTGTAGCAGCTGACGTAAAGCTCTCCGCCTGTCTGCTCAATGGTCTTTATGGAATCCATGTGCTTGTCGCCTGCCTGCAAGCCGTCTCCGGCAGAAACCACATTCACTGTGCCGCCGTTGAGCTTTAAGCCTGTTAAAGCTTTTATGCCGTTATCTGCGGCATCAACGGAAACCATTCCGCCGTTAATGTTAATCTGGCGGTCAGCCTTTATGCCGTCAGCGCCCTGAGAATTGACGTTCAGCACACCGTCCTCAATGTTCAGCTCCGCCGCAGAGGAAAAACCGTCGCCCACTGCATCAATAACAGCCTCGCCTCCGCTTATTGTGATAAAGCCTTTGCCTTCCTTTTTAGCTGAGCTTGTCTTTATACCGTCGTTTCCGGCTGTAATATTCAGCTTGCCGCCTTTAAGTTCAAAGGACTCAGAGGCGCGGATACCGTTATTTACGGCTGAAACCGTAATTTCTCCGCCGTTAATGTCTAAATCATCCTTGCAGCCTATGCCGTTATTTATATAAGCCTTTATCTCGAGCTTTCCTGTGCCGTCAATATCCAGATCGTCCTCAGAGTAGATAACCGCACCTGTGGCGTTTGCCTCATCAAAGGGTCTGCCCTCAACGCCGGAGATAAGCAGGTTTTCGCTGCCCTCCTTCAGCTCTATTCTGGTGTTTTTTGCCTGCTGTATAAGCACTGCCGGGCCGTCGGGATTTTCTACCTTTAGACCGTCAAACACAAGGTATACATCATTCTGAGCAGTTCCGGCATCAACTAAAATGCTGCCGTTCAGCTCTCCGCTGAGGGTAAATGTTCCGCTTTTGCTCACAGTCAAAACTCCGTCTTTAAAGCTGCAACCGCCGCCCTGAATTTTTGCCTCTGTGCCTGTAAATTCTACAGCTGTGCCGGTGGTTTTCTCGCCGCCGTTTTCAGCGCCGCAGCCTGTGAAAATGCCCATCATAAGGACTGCTGAAACTATGATAGATAATGTTTTTCTCATGTTTTATCCTCAGAGTGCTTCGTTATCAAGTTCTCTTCCGCAGATTATGTTCAGGTTTCCGTTGCGGCAGCGAATATCATCTATAAAGCGTTTATCAAGCTGTCCGCTCTTTAAGACTATCATATATGTAAGCTCATACAGAGTTCCCATATTGGTGGTACGAACTTTTACAAGCTCATGGCTCTTGGTGTATTCCTCGAATATATCGTCGAAAAGTCCATCGTAATCCAGAGTTTCGGGAATAGTTATTTTAAGCTGACGCTGTGCGCTTCCACCTTCTCCGAAGTGGAAGTGGCTGAGCAGCAAGGTCATAGCGGATACAACCACGAAGAATACCGCCGCAAGACCCACATAGCCCATACCACAGGCAAGACCTATGGCAACGGTGAAGAAAAGGGCTGTAATCTCTCTTGCATTTCCGGGAGCGCTTCTGAATCTAACCAGCGCAAAAGTACCTGCCACTGCAAGTCCCGCTCCTATATTTCCGTTTACCATCATTATCACCAGTGTGACCACCGGCGGCAGCAGTGCCAGAGACTGCGCCCATGAACCGCTGTGGCTATGGTCTCTTGTAAAAACAAGAGAGCTGAGAACGCCCAGAACCATAGAACTCAGCAGGCAGATCAGAAATGACAGTATAGTTATTTCGCTTCCTATTACACTCTCAAACATAAGAATTCACTCCGTCTAAATATTTTTCCAGTATATGCTCCTTATAGCAGTTGCCGTATTTTGAAAATCCGCTTGGGTAAACATCGTGTCGGCTGAGAAGCTCCGCCAACCATATAGGAGCAGCACCGGGAATTTTAATTTCCATTATTATCTCCCCGTTATGAAGGAGATTTTCTCCATAGTTTCCGGCGGTAAGGCTTAAATTATCCTCTCGCCACCGAATGTCTTTATCAAAGGTTATCCGCAAATCAGGGTTATCCTTTGCCACAAATGCCAGTCTGTCACAGCCAATAAAGGCTTTGGGACTGGGATTGTTCATTTTCAGAAACCAGCCAATTTCCCGTATCATCTGGCTGTCCTCAGGGGCAGGAGCTTCGCCCGCAAGATACAGCTCCGCTTCTTTAGCTGTCATGGACACACGGCGCTTATACACAATGCCCTTGTATTTCTTCTTCAGCTCCACGAAAACTCTGTCGTCATCTTTAGGCACGTTGTAGCTTCTAACTCTCAGCTTTTCCTTATATACTGGCCCCTCTATGGAGTTTCGGATAAGGCTGTAATCGTCGCTGTCATAATAAATACTGCAAACTGTGGAGCTGTAATACTGATCCGGCTTTATGTACTTATTTAATTCTTCCATCAGTGAAGTGTACTGCTCCGCCGAAAGGCGATATTTTTTCTCATATCGCTTAAAGGTGAGCTTTGTGTCGCCCATTTCTCTCCTCCTCTGAGTCTGTCTTACTGTCCGAAATAGCTTTCTCTGCCTGCCGCATCAAGGCCTAAATATCCGCAGAGCTGTGCTTCTGCGATGTTCTGCCAGTCTTTTTCGGTAAACAGTGCTCTCAGGTATTCTATGTTCCGCTTCCAACCGTCAAAGCTTCCATAACCTATCTGGTGATCTCGCTCCACCTCTGGAGCAATAATAGTTGCAAGCCTGTCTATCTCCGCCGTCACGCTTTCGGTGGAAAGGACAGTGGAGAAAAGCTCCGCCGCCCTATTTAAAAGCTTGTCCTTAAACTCTGCATTGTTGAGAAGTCTGCTTACAACGGAGGTAATGTTGGTAGAGTCACCGACAAAGCTTACAAACATACTTTTATAACAGCTATACGGATCGCTGAATGTGCTGTCCAGATCGTAGAATATCAGCCGCCATTTTCCGTCGTTCTCCATTGAGCGGCAGAATTTCAGATTACCGGAGTACAGGTCGGTGTTTGCAAAATATCCCTCCAGAATAACCCAGTCTATAAGGCTGTCTATATCCATTCTGGTACAGAACTGATCGTAGTTTTCTTTAAGGCTCATGTCGTGTTCATAGCAGAACTGGTACACCTCGTTGTACAACTCACTGCCATAGGCAGGGTTTGCATCAATTACCTCCACGCTGTCCTTGCTCACTCCTGCAAGCTCTGCATAATGTCCGGCATTGGGCTTTTCCATCAGTGCGTAGATGCCGTTATACTTGCCGTCCACATACAAAACACAGTATTTGCTCCGCTGAGAAATCACTGCATCCGTTGCCTCAAGACAGAGGTTCTGGCACAACTCATTTTTTATAATGCTTCGTCCCTGATCCTGTCCGCCTCGGAGAAGCAGGCTTCCGAATTTGGTCACACCGCCGCCGAAAATGTCATATTCAAGGCTGTCTGCCCCGTATGCGCCTCTGAATTTAAGGCTCATGTTCTTTTTAGGCAGAACAAGGCTTGAAAATCCATGCATTTCTATGCCGCAGGGAATTGTGAATTCACCGTTTTCATCATAAAGTGAGATACTGCCCGGAACTTCCTGATATTTGTCTCCGTTCTGGTACACCTCATTGAGTTTGGCTCTGTTATCGCTCACAAGGCTCAAAACCGGCAGACTGTGCCCCTCATTTATAATACAGCTCACGTCCAGAGTACGGCTTGGAAGTGCGCCCTCTTCAAAGGCTACTGCTCTTATAACTCCGGTTTTCTCCATTTCAACAGGGGCTTCATATATGGGACTGTTTTTATCAGGTCTTGAACCGTCGGTGCTGTAATGGATTTCTCCCTTGCCGGAAATCTCCACCAGAACTTTTTCCACACCCTCGCTGACACCGCCGCCGCTTATAAGCACAGGAGTTTCGGTCACTCTGCGAAAGCCCTCGCCATTTTCACCGCCCGGTGTGGGCTGTGCCATGAAAAACCAACCCTGTTCACCGCTTAAACGGCCGTAACTTCCGTTATATGGAATATCACGTAAAGATGCAAAATCCACAAGCTCACCACTGGAATTTAAAAGGTAAAGCTCCTCTGCGTAGGAATTAAGGGACAAAAGCTCCTCATCACAATAGACAAGGGCAATTTCTCCCGGCATAAGCTCTCTTTCAGGCAGAGGGAATTTTTTTGTTCTGTCTAAATCGTCAGACAGGAAGAAGTCTGAAAGCTGAACGCTTTCCTCTGACACGTTCTTAATTTCCACCCAGTCGCTTCTGCCCTCAACAGGCCGACCTGACACGTCGAAACTGGAAACCGCTGCTTCATTTATAATAAGAGGGCCTGAATAGCTTAAAGTATTCTGGAAAAGCTCGTATCCCGCCCCTGTATTTTCAAATCCGGGACTTGGGTAGAAGCTCTCAATGAAGCTGCTGTCCTCTGCAATGCAGAAGCTCACGTCTCCCTCGGTCTCTTCAATCTCCACACTCATAAGCAGATTGTCGTGCTTATCATAAAGGCTGAGTACATCTCCGGCGGAGAGGGCAAAATCCGTGTGCAGGCTATCGCTTCTGTCCTTTCCGGAGGCAAAGACCACAATTCTCTCATCGCTTTCAAGGCTTATTTCAGGCAAAGCCCAACCGGTTTTTCCCTGTTTATCGGAGATATGCCAGCCGCTTAAATCTACACTTTCTTCCGAAATATTGTGCAGTTCAATCCAGTCTGAAAAGTCACCGTCCTCATCTCTGAGGCAGGCTTTATTTTTAGGCATAAACTCACTTATTACCACCTTATTGCTCATAGGTTCCGGCTTTGCTTCCTGATTTTGGCTTGAAGCCTCTGTATTTTCCTTTTGTAAATTTACAATGATAAATACAGCTGTTACAGCCGACAGAAGCACTGCCGCTATAATGATTAGGTATTTATTTTTCTTAAAAAAGGATTTCTCTTTGTCCATTGTTCCTCCGGGTATGTCTAAGCCTTTAAAGTCCATAGAAAATCATTATATTATAACTCAAAAGGTCGTAATGTGTCAACGACAGGGCAGGCCGGAAAGCCCCATGTTTCGGGAAAAATCACTATTCCGAGATTGCCAAACAGCGTCAAAATTGATATAATATTTTTTAAACCTAATTTTCTAAACTTTCTTTTACATTTACTCTCAGGAGATTATTCTATATGAAAAACATTTTAATGATAGGCACCGGCGGTACCATTGCATCAGAAATGGGTGCAAGCGGATTAAGTCCGGAGCTTAGTCCGGAACAGCTTCTGCACTATGTTCCCGCCATTTCACAGCTTTGTCAGGTGGATTTCCTCTCTCTGTTCAGTCTGGACAGCACCAACATTGCCCCTCGGCACTGGATAGAAATTACCAAGGCCATTGAGGAGAACTACGATAAATACGACGGCTTTGTGATAAGCCACGGTACAGACACTATGGCATACACTGCCGCCGCTCTTTCATACATGGTTCAGGGTGCTAAAAAGCCCATAATCATCACCGGCGCACAAAAGCCTATAAATTACGACTCCACAGACTCCAAGCTGAACCTTATGGACGCTTTTACCTGCGCCTGCTCCGACGTGCTGCACGGTGTTGCCATAGTTTTCAGCGGTCGAGTTATCATAGGTCCAAGAGCCAGAAAGACCTGCTCTAAAAGCTTTGCCGCTTTTTCAAGCATCAATTTCCCCGACCTTGCAAATCTCCACGACCACAGGCTCATGTGCTACATTTCACCGGAATATACGGAAGCTCCCGAATTTTTCCATGACATAGACGAAAATATCGGTCTTATAAAAATGGTTCCGGGAACAGACTACGAGCTTCTGGAGTTTATGCTCCAGAGGAAAGATGCACTTATAATAGAGTGCTTCGGCGTAGGCGGTCTGCCCTCATATGATGACGACAAGCTCTTCGAGGTCATTCGCCACTACACAGAGCAGGGCAAATTCATTATTATGACCACACAGGTACAGAACGAGGGTTCCGACCTTTCAGTATACAGCGTAGGCCACAGGCTCAAATCCAACCCCTGCGTTCTTGAAGCTTACGACATGACAACCGAGGCGGCATACGCCAAAATGATGTGGATACTGGCTCAGACCAAAGACCCCGACAACGTTGCGAAGCTTTTCTACACTCCGGTTGCAAACGACATTTTATACAGAGGTTAAAGCATGAATAAAGTTATAATTATAGGCGGCGGAGCCTCCGGCATGATGGCAGCTCTCACTGCCGCTGAAGATAAGGAAAACAATGTCATCCTCCTTGAACGCCAGCAGCGTGTGGGAAGAAAGCTTCTCTCCACCGGAAACGGCCGCTGCAATCTCACAAACATTTACGCTGAGGGAAAGAATTACCACGGCGAACAGGCAGATTTTGCCCTGCCCGCTCTGAACGCCTTTCCCCCTGAAAAAGTTCTGGAATTTTTCCATTCTCTGGGACTTTTGACCGTTACTGAACCTTCAGGTCGTGTTTATCCACTTTCAGACTCTGCAAACAGTGTCTTGGACGTGCTTCGCTTTGCTATGGACAAGGCAGGCATTGACCTGCGTACCTCATGCACTGTTAAAGAGATTGTGCGAGGCAAAAAGGGAGGATATGAGGTTTACACTGACTCTGGAAAGCTTGATGCCGACTACCTGATAGTTGCCTGCGGCGGTGCCGCCGGTGCAAAGCTGGGTGGAGTTATGGACGGCTACGAGCTTTTAAAACCTCTGGGACACAAGCGCACAAAGCTTCTGCCCTCCCTTGTACAGCTCATTTGCGAGGGTGATTTCACCCGCAGCTTAAAGGGTGTTCGCTGTGACTGCGCATTAAAGCTCATGGGCGGCGAGCACGAGGGTGAGAGCGTGGGCGAGCTTCAGTTTACCGATAACGGCATTTCAGGCCCCGCAACTTTCGAGATTTCCCGTGCCGCCTCCTTTGCAGGTGAGGGAGATATACACATAGATTTTCTCAGGAAATACAGCCTTTCCGATGTTGAAAGCTTCCTGAAAATCCGTCGCAGCAGCTATCCCGAGCTTGAAGCAGGGGAGCTTTTAACAGGTATGCTCCACAACCGTCTGGGGCGTATGCTTATTAAATTCTCCGGCATCAGTGCAAACGCACAGCTTAAATCTCTTTCCGACAGAGACATTGAGAAAATCTCTGACCTCTGCAAGGATTTTGTATTAAAGCTTAAAGGCACTGAAAATTTTGATAAAGCTCAGGTCACAGCCGGCGGCATTAAGACCACAGGCTTTAACCCCGACACTATGGAAAGCTGGTTTATGCCCGGCCTTTTCCTGTGCGGCGAACTTTTGGACATAGACGGCGACTGCGGCGGCTTTAACCTCCAGTGGGCATGGGCCAGCGGCAGACTTGCAGGGAGGCTTGGAAAATGATATTAGTCAGAAAGCTCAGACTTAATTCCGATGAAGAACTGGCAGTTCTTAAAAAAAGAGGAGCTAAAAAGCTTCGTATAAATGAAAAGCAGATATGCTCTTTTAAGCTTATAAAAAAATCTCTGGACGCAAGACATAAGGATGATATTCATTACACCTGTTCCGTGGCTTTCAGCCTGACAGGCAGCGAAAACGCTGTTATTAAAAAGCTGAATTCTCCCGATGTGGCTGAGTACAGCGACTTCAAATATGAAATTCCCGATATTTCTCCGGAGAAACGCCCTGTGGTGGTGGGCTTCGGCCCCGGCGGTATGTTTGCCGCTCTGATTCTGGCAAGAGCCGGAGCAAGACCCATAGTGATTGAGCGTGGCATGGAGGCAAAAGACCGTAAAGCCGCCGTTGATGCTTTCAAGAGCGGTGGAAAACTGAACCCCGAATGCAACGTACAGTTCGGTGAGGGTGGAGCCGGAACATTTTCCGACGGCAAGCTCAACACAGGCGTTAAAGACAAGCGTATGAGCTTTATGCTTGAAGAGTTTGTAAAGCACGGCGCACCCGAAAACATTCTCTATGATGCAAAGCCCCATATAGGCACTGACATTTTAATAAATGTAGTCCAGAATATCCGGCAGGAAATAATCTCTCTGGGTGGTGAAGTCCGCTTCAACACCAAGTTCACCCGTTTAATAATGGAGGGCGGTGCTGTCAAGGGCATTAAACTTCAATCTGCCGAGAGTGAAGAAAATCTGTACTGCGACAGGCTTATATTGGCCATAGGTCACTCAGCCCGTGACACCTTTGAAGCCTTAAACGCTCAGGGCGTACCTATGGAGCGGAAAGCATTTTCAATGGGTGTGCGTATAGAACACAGGCAAAAAGACATTGATTTTTCCCAGTACGGCACGGAAAGGGGAGTACTGCCTCCGGCTGACTACTCATTGAATGTACATCTGCCTGACGGCAGCAGCGCCTATACTTTCTGTATGTGTCCCGGTGGCGAGGTTATCTCCGCCGCCTCAGAAGAGGGCGGCATATGCACAAACGGCATGAGTTATTCCGGCAGAGCCGGAGAAAACGCCAACTCCGCCCTGCTCGTCACTCTCCACATCGAAGATTTCCCCGGCGATGGTGTTTTAGCAGGAATGTACTGGCAGAGAGAGCTTGAACAAGCTGCATTTAACATGAGCCACAGCTACAAAGCCCCCGCTCAGCTTGTTGGAGATTTCCTTGCCCACAGGAAAAGCGATGGTGCAAAATCCGTTGTTCCAAGCTATCTTCCCGGTGTTCACTGGTGCGAACTCCACGAAATTCTCCCCGAAAAAATCAGCTCCGTTCTGGAAAAGGCAATCCCTGAGCTTGACAGAAAATTAAAGGGTTTTGCAAATCCCGAAGCAGTGCTCACAGGCCCCGAAACCCGCTCTTCTTCCCCCGTCCGCATACTCCGCAGCAAGGAGCTTTGCTCAGATATATCCGGTCTTTACCCCTGCGGTGAGGGCGCAGGCTATGCAGGCGGAATCTCCTCCGCCGCTCTGGACGGCATACGCTGTGCCGAGGCATTAATGAATAGCTATATTTAATAAAAGCAGCCGTCAAAAGACGGCTGTTTTGTTAATTGACGAAACTTTTTCGTTCTGTTAAAATATAAATTAACTGGGTGAAACACCCAATCAAAAATAACTTAAAAGGAGAGCAACATGATTACATTAAAGGATCTGACCGTAAAAGAAGTTCTGGATAATCCCAAGGCCTACGCCGTACTGGAAGAACTGGCACCCAAGCTTGTTAAGCTGCCTGTTTTGAAGCTGCTCACCAAGAAAAACTGCGGCGAAATCTTCGACAGAGTTGTTAACAAAAAGCTGCTGCCTCAGGAGACAGCCGAAGAAATTGCAAGACGCATTGAAGCCCTTTATAACTGACTTATAAGCACAAAAAGCGTTGAGAAATTTCCCAACGCTTTTTTATTATTTACTGTACTTTGCCGCCGCATATTCTGCAAGGTCACAGATTTTTTCCCTTGCATCTGAGGGAATGCCTTTTTTCTGCTTATCAAGCATTTTTTCAACTTCTTTTGGCTTATCCAGCTTTTTAAGTGCTGCACGCATAGTCCAGCCCTGCTTATTTACACGGACGCTCATGCCTTTTTTCTTGAAAAAGCGCACATTGTAGCTCTCACAGCCGGGAATAGGTGCCATATGTATGCACGGCACGCCGGCAACCGCCGCCTCGGTAGAGGAAAGTCCGCCGGGTTTTGAAATAAACACATCGCAGGCTCGCATATAGGCAGCCATTTCATTGGTGTGCTTAATGAGAATTATCTCACGACCGTATTTTTTCTGAAGCTTTTGATACAGCTTTTCGTTATTTCCTGAAATAACTATCATCTTGGCATAGATAAGATTTTTGTCAAAATACTTGAGTATAGCGTCAATAGTCTTTTCTATATTGCCCGCTCCGATACTGCCGCCGGCAAGGAGCAGATATTTTCTCATCGGCTCCAAGCCAAGCTGTTTTCTGGCCTCTGCTTTGGTCATATTGCTTTCAAAGGCAGGGGAGACAGGTATGCCTAATGGTGCAAGCTTTTCCTCGGGTATGCCACGGTGTATGAAATCCTGAGCCTGAGCCGCTCCCGGAATTACATAATAGTCACAGTTTGTTTCCTCTGTAAATGGTATGCACACATAGTCGGTGGCAACGTATATACTGGGCGGTACATGCTTAAAATTCTTTTTAAGATAGGTTATAAGCTCCGCAGGATAAAGGTGGGTGCAAATTATAACATCCACGGGATTTTCCTTTAAATATTCTCCCAGTTTTTTTGCAACTGCTATATTGGCATAATATACCGGAGAATTCATTGGCACTCTGCGCACCAGATTGCCCAGTGAATATATAAGTCCGAACACTCGAGGGGTAAACTGCACCATCTTTACATATGCGCCGCCTACCTCTTTTGCAAGTCTGTGGCTCACAAGCTCGTAGGGATCCATCATTACTGCATGGTGACCACGGCTTTCAAGCTCTGACTTTAAAGCTTTTGCCGCCGCATTATGTCCACCGCCGGTACTGCATGAAAGTATCAGTGTTTCCATAAAAATTTCACCTCAATTTTTTCTCTCTTTTCCTTACTCAAATGGAATCTCAAAAACACAAAAATGCTTATGAGAATAAAGCCCAGTCTAAGGCCGGGGAAGGGGCTTTTTATAAGGAATGTGACACTGACGCAGAAGTATACAAGCAAAGTCTTATAAAAATCAGGCTTCACAACAATAACTACGGAAAACAGAATAAAGAATATTGCCAGTATTAAAACGGGGTAGATATAAGGCAGGTAGCCCAGAAGCACACCGAAGGTAACGGCTATACCCTTGCCGCCTTTAAAGTGCCGATAAACAGGGAACATATGACCCAGAACCGGAGCCAGAAGCACAAGGGCGGTACCGATCTGATTTGTAAGCAAATCTTCACACTTATTATTGCTCAGGCATATGGCAACCGGCACCAGACCTTTCAGCACATCGCAGGCCAGAGTCAGCCCGCCGCACAAAGGGCCGCCATTTTTAAAGGCGTTTGCCGCACCGGGATTTTTGTCATCAGAGGTACCCACAACATCCTTTTTAAAGATTTTTCCAAATATAGGCGCAAACAGTATTCCGCCTAAAAGATAACCTAAAATCGCAAAACAAATAAAATACAGCATATCAGCTCTCCCTGCTGCTCATATAGACTTTGAGCATAAATTCATAAAAAGGCATAATCTGGGAAAATCCCTCGGTGAGAATCTGGGGAAATTCCGGCTTTAATATATCTCCGCCGTAATCCTGGGAATACTCAAGACTTATCCACTTTCGGTTATAAAATTTGTTTATAACTTCACCCTTATCGCCTTTTATTCTTTTATATTCCTCTCCTTTTATCAAGTATTTATTAAGTTTCAACATTTTCTTTGAAATTCTTTCAAACTGTGCCGGATTTGCATCCACAGCCTTGCGGAACGCCTCCATATCACTGCTTTTTGCACCGTGAAAGCCCATACCGTAGCGGTAGCCTGCGGCACCGATTTCAAAATACAGACATGGTGCCTCAGAGCCTGCCTCAAAGGGGCGGATAGAAAACCACATTTTCTCCTTATACGGACCTCTGCCGAACAGCCGTCTTGCATCTCTGTAAATTCTGGAAATATGTGCATCCCAGCTATATTTTGAAAACTTATCATCCATTATAGCCTGAGTCTCTCCTGCGAGCTCATCAAGGGGCTTTTTTAAGCAGCGCTCAAACTGCGCCTTATGCTCCATGAACCAGGGTCTCTCATTATTAAAGGTGAGATCCCACAAAAAATCACTGGTTTCTTTTGTAAAACCTTCAAACATAATTTAAAATCTCCTGTTTATTTTTCCACAAGAATAGATTATCACATATTATTGCATTATTCAATAAAGCACTTCACTCTCATACTGTACATTTTTTATTTATAATGTTATAATAGTGCATATATATTCGATTTAGCCAGGAAGTTGGCAGAATGGAGTAAATATATGAAAATAATAATCGCCGGAGCAGGTAAAATCGGCCACTCAGTTGCCGAGATTCTCTCCGATGAAGGCCACGATATAACAGTTATCGACCGTGACCCCGACACCATCAGTCTTCTCTCAAACACTCTGGACGTGATTTGTGTTGAAGGCAGCGCCACCAATTCCGAAACGCTTCTGGAAGCCGGAGCCGACCACGCCGATCTGCTTATGGCTGCCACCGAACACGACGAGGTGAATATGGTCTGCGGTATTTCCGCCAGAAAACTGGGTACAAAGCATGTTATTGCCCGTATCCGTGACCCGGAGTACCTGAGCCAGACGGATTTTCTCCGTGAAGCTCTGGGTCTTTCCGTAACCATAAACCCTGAATTCGAATGTGCCAGAGAAATCTCCCGTATTCTTCGCTTCCCCAGCGCCGTAAGAGTTGACGCTTTCTCCAAAGGCAGTGTTGAAATTGTTGAACACAAGCTTCCTCACAACTGCCGTCTGGACGGATTAAAGCTGAAAGACCTGCCTGCACGTTTCGGAGCAAAGGTTCTCGTGGGTGTTGTGGAGCGTGGCAAGGAGGCCATAATTCCTAACGGTGATTTTATACTTAAAAGCGGAGACAAGCTGAGTATTATCGGTTCAGCCAAGGAACTCCGCCGCTTTTTTGTTGCCGCCGGCCAGTATCACAAGCCCGTTAAAAAGGTTATGATAATGGGCGGCTGCCGTACTGCTGTATACCTTACCCGTATGCTTGCAGACTGCGGAATGGACGTCACCCTTATTGAGCGCAACCGCCGCCGCTGTGATGCTCTGTGTGATTTAATTCCCGGAACTCACATTGTCTGCGGTGATGCCACCAGAAGTGACGTGCTTATAGAGGAGGGTATTTTGAGCACCGACGCTTTCGTTGCCCTGACTGGTGATGACGGTGACAACATCATTACCTCCATGTACGCCAAAAACTGCAATGTTGGCAAAATAGTTGCCAAGGTTAACCGCTCCCACTTCTCAGATATTCTGGAGCAGTCCGGCCTTGACAGTATTGTTACACCTAAACAGATAGTTGCCCAGCAGATTGCACGCTATGTCCGTGCCATGAGCAACTCTATGGGCAGCAGCATGGAAACCCTCTATCGTCTTGCTGATGGCAAGGTTGAAGCACTGGAATTTAAAGTCAGTAAAAATTCCAAGTGCGCAGGTCTTGCACTGAAAGACCTTAAACTCAAGCCGAATATTATAATAAGTGCCATTATCCGTGGTAATAAGAGTATAATTCCTGACGGCAACACCAAGATTCTCTCAGGCGATCATGCTATAATATTTACTGCCGCCGGCAGGCTTCAGGATATGGACGGGGTATTAGAGGAGCGCTAATGAATTACAGAATGATTTTTAAGGTGCTGGGCCTTATCCTCCTCTGTCTTGCCGGTCTGATGCTTCTCCCTCTTATTGCCGGTCTGTGCTACGGTGAAAATATACTGAACTTTGTTATAACAATAGGTATAACTGCGCTCTGCGGTCTGGTTCTTTCCTGTGTCAAACCCAGAACCAACGGAATTTTCGCAAGAGAGGGTTTTGTTACCGTCGGTTTGGGTTGGATTTTAATGTCCCTGTTCGGCGCACTGCCTTTTGTGCTCTCCGGCAGTATCCCAAACTATATTGATGCCGTCTTCGAGACAGTTTCAGGCTTTACCACCACAGGCGCAACCATTTTAAATGACATTGAGGCCATGCCCAAGGCTGACCTTTTCTGGCGTTCCTTTACCCACTGGATAGGCGGTATGGGAGTTCTGGTGTTTATAATGGCGATTCTCCCCATGAGCGGCGAACACTCCATGCACATAATGAGAGCTGAGGTTCCCGGCCCTACGGTGGGTAAGCTTGTTCCGAGAGTCAAAAAAACTGCGTCTATTCTCTACCTTATATACATCGGTCTTACCGTTCTGGAGACAGTACTGCTGCTCTGTGGCGGCATGAACTTCTATGATGCTCTCCTGCACTCCTTTGCTACTGCGGGAACAGGCGGATTTTCCACAAGAGCCGCCAGTATCGGCGCATACGACAGCGTATATATAGAGATGGTGGTCGCCACCTTTATGATTTTGTTCGGCCTTAACTTCAATATGTATTTTCTCCTGCTTATAGGCCGTATTAAAGACGTTTTGAAAAACGAAGAGCTGCACTGGTATCTGGGTATAGTTGCCTCTGCTGTTCTGGCTCTGGCGCTTGGCATTACCAAGATGTACGGCGGATTTTTAACCGCCATGCGCCATGCTTACTTCAATGTTGCTACTATAATAAGTACCACAGGCTTCTGCACCGTGGACTTTGATAAATGGCCGGAATACTGCAAGTGGATAATCGTTCTGCTGATGTTCACCGGCGCATGTGCCGGCAGTACCGGCGGCGGACTTAAAATTTCCCGTATCGCCATTCTGGCAAAATCCGCCTGTCGTGAAGTAAAGCAGATGATCCGCCCCCGAAGCGTAGGAAGAGTTGAGCTTGACGGAAAAAGAGTTGATAGCGGCGCACTGCGTGCAGTTTCCGTGTTCTTCATTCTCTATATGTTCCTGCTTTTGACAAGCACATTCCTTGTCTCTTTCGACGGCTTCGACCTTGCAACAAACTTTACAGCCTCCCTTTCCTGTATGTCCAATATCGGACCCGGTCTTTCAGCCGTAGGCCCCACAGGCAATTTTGACATCTTCTCATACCCGTCAAAAATTGTTCTGTCCTTTGCCATGCTCTTAGGCAGACTGGAAATATTCCCGATTTTAGTGCTTTTCTCCAAGCACACATGGAAGAATTGATATGAAAAAAATTTTTAGACTCCGCCCCGCTCAGATTATCGTTTTATGCTTCTTCTCCCTGATCTCTGTGGGTACAATTTTACTTATGCTTCCCATTTCCTCCCATCCCCCCGGCGGCGCACCTTTAGAGACGGCGCTTTTCACTGCCACCTCTGCGGTATGCGTGACGGGACTTATAATTGAGGATACGGCTCAATACTGGACCTCTTTCGGTCAAACCATTATTATTCTCCTGATTCAGATAGGCGGTATGGGTGTTGTTACCGTGGGAGTTATCCTTATGATGTTTTCCGGCAGAAAAATCGGAATACGTCAGCGCTGGATAATGCAGGAATCTATCGCCGCTCCTCATGTGGGAGGAATAGTCCGAATGACCGGTATGATTCTTTTTACAACCATGCTTGTAGAGCTTTCCGGAGCGGTTTTAATGTCTTTCCGTTTCGTTCCTCAATACGGTGTGGGGCGGGGAATCTGGTTCTCCATTTTCCACTCTATATCCGCTTTCTGCAATGCAGGCTTTGACCTGATGGGTGTAAATGGTGAACCTTGCGTATCCATGACATCATACAGTGCAGATCCCCTTGTCTGCCTCACGTTGGTGGGACTTATTTTCATCGGCGGCTTGGGCTTTATGACATGGAAAGATATTAAGGAGTACAAATTCAAATTTAATCGTTACTCCCTACAGTCCAAGCTCATTCTCTTCACATCTTTAATTTTAATAGGCGGCGGATTTATCTTCATGTTTTTCTATGAATTCCACCAGCCTCAGTGGGAGTATATGAGCACCGGTGAGCGTGCTACCGCCGCTATATTCCAGACTGTTTCCCCCAGAACTGCCGGATTTAACACTGTAGACTTGAATAATCTCAGTTCCGGCGGTAAAATAATAACCATTCTGTTAATGCTTGTGGGTGGTGCTCCCGGCTCAACAGCAGGTGGTTTCAAGATGACTACCCTTGCAGTCGTTATTCTGTGCATAAGAGCAACTTATCAGGGCAGAGAGCATGCTTCCGCATTCGGTCGGCGTGTCTCCGCTCAGTCCATGAGAAATGCAGCAGCAATTTTCACTCTCTATCTTCTGCTGTTCTTATCCGCCGGAATATTTATTTCCTGCTACGATAAAGTCCCCCTTATGTCCGCTCTGTTTGAGACCTCCTCCGCTATCGCAACGGTCGGTCTTTCTCTGGGCATAACTTCCGGACTTTCAACAATTTCCCATATAATTCTGATTTGTCTCATGTTTTTCGGTCGTGTAGGCGGCCTGACACTTATCTACGCTGTGGCCTCCGGTGAGGGGGCTGACGGTTCAAAGTTCCCGCAGGAACCTGTTGCCATTGGCTGAGGAGGTATATAAATATGAAATCTGTATTGCTTGTAGGTTTAGGTCGTTTCGGTCGTTATGTTGCACAGGCTCTTAATGAGCAGGGCGACGAGGTCATGGCCATTGATCGTAACGAGGAGCGTGTAGATGCCGCTCTTAGATTTGTCACCAACGCCCAGATCGGTGACAGCACCAATGAGCGTTTTATCGAGTCTCTGGGTGTAAGAAACTTCGATCTGTGCATAGTCACCATTGCTGACGATTTCCAGAGCTCTCTGGAAACCACTTCACTTTTAAAAGAGTGCGGCGCAAAATTCGTTTTAGCCCGTGTTTCCGACGATACTCACGCCAAGTTCCTGCTTCGCAACGGCGCTGACGACGTGGTATTTCTGGAAAAGCAGATGGCTCAGTGGACTGCTGTTACATACTCAAACGACAACATTTTCGATTACATGGAGCTGTCCGACGAGTACGCTATATACGAAACTCCTGTTCCCAAATCCTGGGTTGGCAAATCTGTAATTGATATGGACGTTCGTAAAAAGCACAATCTGAACATTCTTGCAATAAAGAACAAGGAGTCTCTCGCTCCTCTTTCCGACCCCTCACACGTATTTTCTTCAGTAGAAAATCTGCTGATTCTGGCCTCAAAAAAGGATATACAGAAGTTTCTGAAAAAAGTTTTCTGAGTTTTGCGGTCAAAAATTCATGGTACATTTTACTGTACCACATAATAAGCCTTATATAAAAAACGGCACAGCCCAATCTTAGGACTGCGCCGTTTTTTTCAACATTTTTCTTAGAAATTGTTGAAAACTTTTTTGTTCCATTTTGTTTTCAAAATAGCTTATGAGTTCACACCTGACGTCTGCACCGTATGGGGTATAAACAGTATGCTTGCAATACTGATACTATTTGCTTTGTATTCTCCCTTGTGCTACAATTTATAGTAAAATCACAAACCGGATTTTGAAAGGGCACGAATATGATTAAAATGGTAACGCAATCGCTGTGGATTCTCAATACCAATGCCGGAGCAAAGCGGCTCTATCAACGCAATAGCTTTAAGCCAACAGTAAATATCGTTCAGCACAACGGCGTATATGAACTTGAGCTTTGCCTGCAAAAAGACTAAAGTCCTTTTATCGGGCTATGATAGTAAAAGGGGCCTGTTGCAAAATAGACCCACGAAAAAAGACGAGTAAGTTTCCCCGAAAGGGGTTGCTTACTCGTCTTCTT
>SAMEA104404103__coassemble_89_pt1 | contig 75151 bp, 77 predicted proteins | sample SAMEA104404103__metabat2_high_PE_032 | metagenome-assembled genome bin SAMEA104404103 (sample SAMEA104404103) | Balaenoptera acutorostrata
TAATTTCGCTTGATAGTATACTTACCCGGTGCAAAAGGCAATTCGACTGTTTCCATCAAATCATTACGAAAGCTGAAATCAACAGTCTGCATATCAGCCCCATTATATTTTATCAAAACAGATGAAATTTTCCTTATAGCGTCAAACTTGAAGTATTGGCTTCTACCTTGATCCCAGCGCCAAATCATTCCATAGATCCTCCACTTTGATTATTCAATGTAATATCCATGATATCATCTATCGTACACTCCAAAACACTGCATATTTTAACCAGAGTTTCGACACGAACGTCTTGATTTTTTCCCATCTTAGCCATTGCGTTTGTGCTTATTTTCGCAGCATTGACCAACTGGGTTTTGCTCATATTTCTATCAATCAGAATTTTCCATAACTTATTGTAGCATACACCCATGTTATCTCTCCTATTTACACTAGCACAATATCTATTTGTTTTCTTTTTATTATAAGTCATCCTTTGTTATTTTTCAATAAAAACTTGCAATTCTCAAGTATAGATGGAATTTTATTTTTTGTCGGGCGATTGCAAAACTTAGTTCCTTACTGAAGCTACTAGATTTGGGATCTCCCAAAATGATTTTACCGTCATAAGGCGATGCTTGTTAAGCAACTCCCGTGCCGTTTGGTCCTTACCACTATTGCTAGCTGAGAATGATTTTTACAACTGAATAAACTGATGCCTTGAGCGTCCGGATAAAAGTCCGGGCGCTTTTCTTTTTTGATATGTCAAATATCACAAAGCAAAATTTTATTAGGGCAAGGGGTTGGAATTTGGCCCCTTAATCAGAGTAAGTGAAGGGATAAATATTTTCAATCAGGGGGTACATTGAGCCTCTCCCAGTGGGAACAAGTGAGGAGATAAATATTTTTTCAAAAGCACCCCCCGTTTTGGCTCTGCCAGTTCAAACAAGTGAAGGGACATTTATTTTTCCCCAACACCTTCAAAAACAGACGACTTCTGTCCCTATATAGTGAAGGGCAAAATATTTTCTTATTTTCCTCCATTTAGGGTGTGCATTTGCCCTTTCCCAGTGGAAATAAGTGAAGGCATAAAAATATTTTCGATTTCCCGCTGTTTTTGGTGTGCATTTCGATACCCTTTGTCCAAATGAGTGAAGAGATAAAAATTTATTTTCAAAACACCCCCGAATTTCGCACCTCCTAGTGGGAACAGGTGAGGGAATTTGTTCCTCCGCTCTCCGACAAAAATAAATATTTCTGCCCAAGGCTTAATTTTTATGTTCTCCCAGTGGGAACAAGTGAAGGGGTTTATCAAATGCCCATAGCACAACCGAAAAGAAAATTTTAGGGATGGGTTGTCTTTTACCCCTCTGAAATTCGGAATAAGTGAAAGCACTATTCCGATTCCTTTGAACCTTGAAAATTGAATGACCGTCTGATCTGGGGATACAGCTTTGCCGGGACGGCTGCGATTGCAAGCAGCAGGAGCGAAGCGACGCCGCTTGTATGGGGTAGGAACGACAGCAGGTAAAACGGCAAAGAGTACTGGAAGCTTGATGATCCTCACGCCGGTGCTCTTCTTACATAGCCATAAAGAAGGAGGATTGAAGCGCTATGAAAAAATCTGAGCTCAAAGAGCTATACAAAATGATGTTCCCGGATTATCCGGACATCGTAACCGTCCGTCAGCTGACGGAAATGTTGGGAATCAGCAGAACGATGGCCTACTCCCTCATTGCCGACGGAGAGATCCAAGCAGTAATGATTGGGATCTCCTACAAGATCCCGAAGGTCAGTGTCATCAATTTTGTGACCCAGGAAAAGGAGGATAAAAACCGTGAGAGAAAAACCGATCCGGCTCACACCGGCACAGCGGTCTAAGTGTAACCGTCTGCTAAAAAGGCTGTGCGCCAACTACGATGACGGGAACTGTTTGCTGCTGGATGATGGAGAGCCCTGCGTTTGTCCGCAGAGCATCTGCTATTCGGTTTTGTGCAGGTACTTCCGCAATGCGGTACTGCCGGCAGAAAGCTCCCTGTATGCAGAGCTGTTCCATTTTGAATCGAAACGGTGCAGCCGCTGTGGCAAGTCGTTTCTTCCGAAGTCTAACCGCCAGAAATATTGTGAAAGCTGCGGCAGGCTGGTCCATCGGATGCAGAAAACAGAAAGTGAAAGAAGAAGGAGGTCTGTGGACGCTTAAAGGGTCAAAAAGCCCCGCATTGCAAGGCTTTTCGGAGCCTTAAAAGAAGTGCGTGGGTGTTTATACCTTTCCCCCGAAATTGGGGTTCTAACAGTCCACCAAGGAAGGATGAATCAAATGCAAAATAAACTTAAAACCGTGGATGCAGAAACACTGCAAGCCACGCCAATGAACAAGACGATGTTTATCGTACAGGATCTGATCTCGCAAGGGGTAAATGTACTTAGCGGTGCATCGAAGATCGGCAAAAGCTGGCTGATGCTCTGGCTGAGCCTGCAGGTTGCTCAGGGCAAGCCCGTATGGAATCTACCCACCCTGCAATGCGATGTGCTGTATCTCTGCTTAGAGGATACCACACGCCGCATTAAGGACAGGCTGTATCAGCTGACCGATGATGCTCCGGACAATCTGCACTTTGCAGTTGCCTGTGGTCTGATTGGCAGCGGTCTGGAAGGTCAGATTACCGACTTCTTGAAAGAAAAGCCGAATACGAAGCTGGTCATCATCGACACTTTGCAAAAGGTGCGTGATTCCAAGAGCAGCTCCGGCAAGAACGGAATGTATGCCAGCGACTACGATGACATTGCATCCATCAAACAAATTGCCGATCAATATGGAATCGCCATTCTGCTGGTTCACCACTTGCGCAAAATGCAGGATGCCAGCGATCCGTTTAATGATGTGACTGGTTCCACCGGCATTATCGGTGCCGCTGATACCAACTTCGTTTTGAAGCGCAAGCGCAGTAGCACCGACGCTGTTCTCTATGTCAGCGGACGAGATGTGGAATATCAGGAAATGACCCTGCGGTTCCGTGATCTGGTCTGGGAACTGGTGGAGCGAAAGGACTGCGACGACATTCATAAGGCGGAGATCCCCGGCTTTGTTTTTCGGGTAGCTGATTTTATGAAAGGTCAAACCCAGTGGACAGGCACGGCAAGCGAACTGCTTGTGGCGATGGCTGAAAAAGATGTGTCTCCCAATATGGTGAAGAAGTATCTCGGTCAGTTTTCGGGCGAGGTATTGGAGCCGGAGGGCATTCACTACCAGACCAAGAGGACTGGCAAAAGCCGACTCATTTATTTTACGAAGAATGACAGCAATGACGCAAATGACGGTGATTTCCCTATATAGAGAAAAAGCCGTCATAACCGTCACAGCCGTCACAGAGAGAAAAGGCAGTTACAGGGCAGAGAAAGCTGTCCTGTACTATAACGAGCATAGGCTTTGTGTTGCCCACAAAACCGGCGGCACAGCCGAGAGGGGCCCAGGCCCCTATAACCCCCATCTTAAAGGAGGATGATTTTATGAGAAAAAGAGAATTGGGAATCAATGTCCGAGTGACCGAAAGTGAAAAGAGAAAGCTGGAGCTGAACGCCAGAAGATGCCATCTGAGCCTGTCCGCATATCTTAGAAGGCTTGGCTTTGGATATGTGGTTCAGACCCTTCCTCAGAAGGAAATGTATCAAATTTATAAGGCTGTCAGCTATCTTGAAAACGATTTGGACGGCCTTTCCAAAGGGCAGATCAAAGAGGAACTGCAGGACATAAAGAGCAAACTTCTGGAGGTTTATCTCTCCGAAAGTCAGGGTGATGACGATGGCAGTGACGAAGATCTGGCCGATTAAGGACAGCATCCAGCGTGTGCTTGAGTACGCAAAGAACTCAGAGAAAACAGAATATGCGGACATTCAGGCGGTGCTGCATTACACTGAAAACGAAGAAAAAACGATAATCGGGCCGGAGAAAACAATGTATGTAACCGGTGTAAATTGCAACCGTGACCGAGCCTTTCAGGAGATGCTTGCAGTGCAAAAACGCTTTGATAAAGTCGGGGGAAATGTCGCTTATCACGCCTATCAAAGCTTCAAAACCGGGGAGGTAACGCCGGAGCTGTGCCACAGATTGGGTGTAGAGCTGGCAAAGAAAATGTGGGGCGATCAGTACCAGGTGCTGGTCGCCACCCACTTCAATACCGGAACCTATCACAACCATTTCGTCATCAATGCGGTGAACCTATGGGATGGAAAGAAGTTCCTTTGCAACAAGGGAACCTACTTCCATTTCCGTGCGCTATCCGATGAACTGTGTGCGGAAAATAACCTGACGGTCATCAAAAATCCCAAGGGTAAAACACCCCGCAACATCTACTTTGCAGAGAAAAATGGAGAGCCAACCAGACACAATCTGATGCGGGAAGCCATCGATTTTGCGATTTCCGTCAGCGTAGGCAGGCAGGATTTTCTGAAAGTGATGCGCAATCAGGGGTATGAAATTGAGCTGAATCGAAAGTATCCAACCATCCGTTCAAAGCACAGCGAAAAGGCCACCCGAATGTTTCGTCTGGGCGAAGAATACGAGCCTCAGCGCATTTGGGAGCGTATCCGTCAGCGAGATTCCATTGAAAAATTCGGTGCAAGCAACCGCTATTGGGATGAGCGAACAGCTGCAAGACGCACACAGCCAAAGAGATATTTTCTGAGAGGAAGCCTGAAAAATGCAAAGAAGCTCACAGGACTTCACGCGCTGTATCTGCACTACTGCTATCTGCTGGGTGCGATTCCGAAGAACAAAAAGCACCGTCCGCTTTCACCGGAAATGCGGGAGGCCTGGCGGCAGATCGACAAAGTATCCGCCGAGGTTCGGCTCATTGGAAAAGAAAAGCTGAATGATTTGGCTGCTGTGGATGGCTTCATTGAAGCTTCAAAGGGCGAAATTGAAACGGTAACTGCCCAGCGGAACAAGCTTTACAATCAGCTGCGCCGCTGCACCGATCCGGAGCGAATCACGGAGCTGAAATCCAAACGAGATGACTGTACTACCGTCCTCAAGGAGCTGAGAAAAGACATTCAGACCGCTGAGAGGATCGTGGAGCGCAACCCGAAAATGAAAGAAGAAATCGCCATAGAAGAACAAATGCGGCAGGAACTTCGCCCGCCGCATAAACAACGAAAGAGAGGTTTTGACCGATGACAAAAAGAAAATCTGATTTTACACTGCCCACACTGGACGATTTATTTACCACACAGGAAATGCGGGACGATGCCAAGCTGGAACGGATTCAGGAGCTACCACTTGAAGAACTGCACCCCTTTGAAGATCATCCCTTTAAGGTGCTGAATAACGAGGAAATGGAGAAAATTGTGGAGTCCATCCAGAAGTTCGGCGTACTTACCCCAGCCCTTGCAAGACCCCTTGAGGGCGGTGGCTACGAGCTGATTTCCGGTCACAGAAGACTGGCTGCGTGTCAGCAGCTGGGGATAAAAAAAATGCCCGTCATCGTCCGGGAAATGGATGATGACGAGGCAGTAATCGCTATGGTGGACGCCAATCTGCAGAGAGAAACGATTCTCCCCAGCGAGAAAGCCTTTGCTTATAAGATGAAGATGGAGGCCATTCGGCATCAAGGCAAATCCACTTCCCGACAACTTGTCGGGAAGTTCGCCGAAAGTGCTAATACGATTTCTGATGAAAGTGGGCGTCAGATTCAGCGCTATATCCGTCTGACTTACCTTCATCCTGACTTGCTGATTAAGGTTGACGAAGGCAAAATTGCTTTCAATCCTGTGGTGGAATTGTCCTTTCTCACCATTGAAGAACAGGCAACCTTGCTGGATGCAATGGCACAGAATGACTGCACACCATCCCACGCACAGGCCATCCGGCTCAAGAAAATGTCGCAGGATGGGATGCTGACCGAAAATGATATTTATGATATTCTCGCCGAAGAAAAGCCGAATCAGCAGCCTCAGCTGCGCTTCAAGCGTGAGGAATTGCAGAAGTATTTCCCGCCCAGCTACACCGAAGATCAGATGCGTAAGGACATTGTAAAGGGGCTGGAACTGCTGAAACGTCAGAGAGAGCGCAACCGGGATGCAAGATAATTCGCCCCCTAAAAGGCTTGCAAATCAAACTTTCGCACAATGGAGAGAAACACAGGACAGTGTTACAATGACCACATCGGTTGTGAACGCTGTCCTGAAATTTTATTAAGGAGGTATCAGAAATGGTATCAGGACATCTTCAAATCAAGAACGGCAAATATTACGCCGTATTAACTTATTCAGACCAGGATAATAAGCGAAAATCAAAGTGGATTGCTTTGGGACTACCCGAAAAGGGTAATAAGCGCAAAGCAGAGGAAATGCTCATTCAGCTTCGAAGTGAATTTGTACCGCCGGTCAAAGTAAACGATCTGAGTGGTGATATGCCCTTTACCGAGTATCTGCTGGAATGGGTGGAAATTGCCAGAGGTCGTCTTGCGGTTGCAACTTACTGCTCCTACAAGTCTATGCTCGATACACCTATTATTCCGTATTTTGAGGGTAAGAATCTGCTCCTACGGGATGTACAGGCAAAGCACCTGCAGCGATTCTATTCCGAACAGCTGCGGAGGGTAAAAGCGAACACGGTGATTCACTATCACGCCGTAATCCATACGGCACTGCAGTATGCATTCAAAACGGATCTTGTGGTCCAGAATGTTGCTGCAAAGGTTGACCGTCCCCGCAAAAATGACTTTCAGCCGGTCTTTCTTTCGGCTGATGAGATGCAGCAGATGTTTGAATCCCTGCGTGGTCACCGCCTGGAACTCCCGGTTTTGGTAGCTGCCTTTTACGGCTTTCGCCGTGAGGAAGTGCTTGGACTGAAGTGGGATGCCATTGATTTTCAGCGTGGCACCATCTCCGTCAAACATACTGTCACCAGTGTACTTTTAGACGGAAAAAAGATAAACATTGAGCAGGATTCTGCCAAAACAAAATCCAGCCTTCGTACACTTCCTTTGGTGGGACAGTTCCGTGAATATTTCAAGCAGGTACAAAAGACACAGGAGTACAACAAAAAAATCTGCGGAAACTGCTACAATTATGAGTATGACGGATATATCTTTGTAGATGAAATGGGCGAACGCATGTCCCCCAGTTATTTATCTACAGCATTTCCTAAATTTCTTGTCAGCCACGGCCTCAGACGGATGCGCTTTCACGATTTGCGCCATTCCTGCGCAAGTCTGTTGCTTGCCAACGGTGTACCGCTCAAGCAGATTCAGGAGTGGCTGGGCCACTCAGATTTTGCCACCACAGCTAACATCTACGCACATTTGGATTATTCCTCTAAACTCTCCTCCGCACAGGCGATGGAAAACGGTCTTGCGCTGCCGCAAGCCGAAATTGCTGGAAGTGCCTGGCAACGGCTATGAGAACAAAAAAGCCGGTAAGTCAAATGACTTACCGGCATGGCGGAGATGTGGGGATTCGAACCCCAGCACGCCCAGAGGACGCCTACCGGATTTCGAATCCGGACCCTTCAACCGCTTGGGTACATCTCCGTATATTCGCTTCTGCTATCTCTCTAATATTCAGGTCCAAAAGCGGCCTCAAATCTTTGGAGAGAAAAGTAGGAGAGAAATTCAGGAATTATTTGAATTGTAAATGCTGAAAACCCGTATGAATACAGGATTTCTTGGAGACAGACTGGACAGGTCAAGCTCCGTTTTCGAGTGCGGACCCTTCAACCACTTGGGTACATCTCCATATTTACTTGGATAATCCCGCTCACTGCCTGCTGAAAGTTTTCAGCCTGAGAGCCTTGGAGATTTTAAATCAGGCAGCCATAATTTCAGCTCTAACTGCGCTGAATTGTGCGTATCCCTACAATTATATAATTATATCTGATAGGGTGAGAAAAATCAAGGTTTATATATTTCTCGAGTTATTTATATAATTTGCGTGAATAATTATATATAGATATTGACAAAAGTTTGGTGGAGGACTATTATATAGTCGCAAAGGAGAGGTGACAGAATTGAGTAAAACTCTATACAGTCTTATGCTTGACGAGGAAGTTGTGCATCAGGTGGACGCACTGGCGCACCGTCTGGGTACAAACCGTTCAAGCCTTATAAATCAGATTTTGGCCGAATATGTGGACTATACCACACCGGAGCAGAAAATAAACGCCATTTTATCCGGTATTCAGGAACTTATGAGCCCGTCAAGAGATCTGGTTCCTTTCTTCTCCCCCAATTCATTCTCCATGAGCCTTAAAAGCTCCCTTGAATATAAATACCGCCCCACGGTAAAATATGAAGTGGAACTAAATCGGGGCGAGAGCGAAAGCTTCGGCGCACTGTCCGTGGTGTTCAGAACTCAGTCTACCGAGCTTATTTCCGCAATGACTGAATTCTTCCGCCTTTGGAAGCACATCGAAGACGTTCATCTCTATCAGCTCACCGGACAGAAGCACGAATACGCCCTGTATGACGGTAAATTTATGCGCTCTCTCAGCTTTCCCGAACGAGATTGCAGTACCGCAGAACTGGCGCAGGCCATTTCCGAGTATATTAAACTGTTCGACAAAATGCTCAAATGCTGGCTTGCCGGCAGACTGGACGGCCACGAAATCGAAGCCGCCTACTATTCTAATATGATTTCCACTAAAATTCACATTTAAGGAGGGTAAATTATGAACGCTCAGAACTTTACGCAAAAAAGCCTTGAAGCCGTGCAGACCGCTCAGGCTATGGCTCAGGAAAACAGCAACAACTATATAATGCCGGAACATCTGCTCTACGCACTTGTAGATCAGGACGGGGGGCTTATTCCTTCTCTGCTTTCAAGAATGGGCGTTGACTGCAACGCTCTCTTATCCGAGATAGGCACAGGCATCGCCGCACTTCCAAAGGTCGGAAACGCCTCAGATGTCTATATGTCTCAGGAGTTTAACCGTGTAATGACCGCCGCTGAGAAAGCGGCAAAATCCATGAAGGACGAATATCTTTCTGTGGAACACCTGATGATAGGTATTTTTGCCGCCGCCACACCTTTCATAAAGCGGCTGTTTTCAGACCACGGCATTACAAAATCCGCCTTCACCAAGGAGCTTTCAAAGGTGAAGTCCTCCCCTGTCACCGGCGATAATCCGGAGGACAGCTACGACGCACTGTCAAAATACGGTACCGACCTTGTAAAACGGGCAAGAGAGAACGAGCTTGACCCTGTTATAGGCCGTGACACCGAAATCCGTAATGTTATCCGCATACTGTCCCGTAAAACCAAAAACAACCCTGTTTTAATCGGTGAACCCGGTGTGGGTAAAACCGCCATAGCCGAAGGTCTTGCACAGCGTATAGTCCGTGGAGATGTGCCGGAGGGCTTAAAGGACAAAACTATTTTCTCCCTTGATATGGGTGCGCTTATTGCAGGCGCAAAGTACAGGGGCGAATTTGAGGAACGTCTGAAAGCCGTTCTTGAAGAGATACGCCGTTCCGAGGGTCAGATACTTCTGTTTATTGATGAACTGCACACCATTGTTGGCGCAGGTAAAACTGAGGGCAGCATGGACGCAGGCAACCTGTTGAAGCCTATGCTTGCAAGAGGTGAACTGCACTGCATAGGTGCAACCACTCTGGACGAATACAGAAAATATATAGAAAAAGATGCCGCTCTGGAGCGTCGTTTCCAGCCGGTTCAGGTTGATGAGCCTACTTTGGAGGACACTATCTCCATTCTCCGTGGCTTAAAGGAACGCTATGAGGTTTATCACGGTGTCCGTATCCATGATAACGCCCTTGTTGCCGCCGCCACCCTTTCAAACCGCTACATTACCGACCGTTTTCTCCCTGATAAGGCCATAGATCTGGTTGATGAAGCCTGCGCTCTCATTCGCACCGAAATCGACTCCATGCCCGCAGAACTGGACGATATACGGCGCAAGATTATGCAGCTTGAAATTGAGGAAATGGCACTGAAGAAAGAGGACGACCGTCTCAGTCAGGAGCGGCTCGCCAAGATTAGGGAAGAACTGTACAACCTGAAAGACAAATTCAAAGCCATGAAATCCCGCTGGGAGCAGGAAAAAGACAGCGTAGACAAGGTTAAGACCCTAAAATCTCAGATTGAGAAGATACACGCCGATATTGAAAACGCTCAGCTCCACTATGAGTACGAAACCGCCGCAAGGCTCAAATATTCCGACCTGCCCGCTCTTGAAGCTCAATTGAAAGAAGCGGAAAAGCTGTCCGAGGACAGAAAGCAGAACACAATGGTTCACGACACGGTGACGGAAGAGGAAATCTCCGGCATTGTGGCAAAGTGGACAGGAATTCCTGTTTCAAAGCTTATGGAGGGCGAGCGTGCAAAGATACTTCACCTTGACGATTATCTCCACGAACGGCTCATTGGTCAGGACGAGGCTGTGCAAAAAGTTACCGAGGCAATTCTTCGCTCCCGTGCAGGTATCTCTGACCCCAACCGCCCTATTGGTTCGTTCCTGTTTTTAGGCCCCACAGGTGTGGGTAAGACAGAGCTTGCAAAATCTTTGGCTTCATGCCTGTTTGACGACGAGCGGAACATTGTCAGAATTGATATGACAGAGTACATGGAGAAGTTCTCCGTGTCCCGTCTTATCGGTGCACCTCCCGGATATGTGGGTTATGATGAGGGCGGACAGCTCACCGAGGCTGTACGGCGTAAGCCCTACTCCGTGGTGCTGTTTGATGAAATTGAAAAGGCACACCCCGATGTTTTCAACATTCTTCTGCAAATTCTGGATGACGGACGCATAACCGACTCTCAGGGCAGAACGGTTGACTTTAAGAATACCATCATTATCCTCACATCCAATCTGGGCAGCCAGTACCTGCTGGACGGCATAGACGAAAACGGCAATATCAGCAAGGAAGCTCAGAACGCAGTTATGGAAGAGCTTCGCCGCTCATTCAGACCCGAGTTTTTGAACAGACTGGACGAGACTATAATGTTCAAGCCTCTAAGCAAGGATAACCTTGAGGGCATAATTGAAATCATGCTTGGCGGTCTTAGAGAGAGACTTAAAGAAAAATCCCTCAGTCTCACCATTACGCCCGAAGCTAAGGAGTATATAATCGACCACGGCTTCGACCCGCTCTACGGCGCAAGACCGTTGAGACGTTACCTGCAAAGCAAGGTTGAAACCCTGATTGCAAAAGAGATTCTCCGTGGCGATTTACAGCCCGGTGACTGTCTCAATGTTGATCTGCAAAACGGAGAACTGGTTTGCAGATAATCTAAACAAGTTTACTTCCAAATTTAAATAACATTCTAAGCAACAACGGAGCGTATCATATTTTTGATACACTCCGTTACTGGCTGTCGAAAAACTCCTTCGGAGGTTTTCGACAAAGAGCTGCGGTCTGAGCCGTGCATAATTTGTTCGCTTCCTGCAAACAAAATTCCACACTCTCAGACCGAGAAGTATTTTTTTCGAGGTACACGCCCTCGGAAAAAATAAATTTAATTTTCTTTGCCGCTTCGGCGGCAAACTCTGCGAGGCTTTTTGACAAGTTGAAAACGGAGCGTATCATATTTTTTGATACACTCCGTTGTTTTATTATTTGGCTTTCTTTGCCGCTGCTTTCCAAAGGATAAATTGAATAAGGAAAGCTGCTACTGAAATCAAAATTGCAGTCGAGCTTGAGGTCAAAGGCTTAAAATACCATTCAAGGTCTGCCGGAATAAAGGCACGGACACATAAAACCGACACAAGCATAGATAAAATATTTCCAAGCACCAGAGCAGGGAGATTTTTGAATTTAATGCAGGCCCAACCCAAAAGCCCCATGCCCGCAATCAGCACAGCATACAGCCACATGGTGTCATAGCTGACATCTCCGTACAAAGCCAAAAATGCAAAGGGAATACAATATCCTAACAGCACCAGCACTGTTTGAACAGTTTTATTTTTCATCTAAACACCTCTTTCCGAAATATTCAACCGTTCCTTAATTCTTACTTTCCATGAATTATAACCTGAGCCAGAAGCAAAGGCAATGCTTTTTCTTTGCAAATGTTTTTTTCACACAAGAGGTACAGTTAATTTTCGGGAAACATAAAACCGCCGCAATCCAGAATTCGGACTGCGGCGGGCTTTTTATTGTTGGGAATTTATATAATGTTAGTATCTTCAGGTGCGATTATAAGTGAGCATTTATCGCCCACATTATAATTTTTTTGTTTTTGGGGTTTGTGTCGGTGAGCTTTACAAGGGTATTGCCCTCAATAACCTGATAATTCTGGTATGAACCCATAAAGCAGGACAGTGTCACCTCGCATGGAATACCGCCCTCATCTGCAAGTCTTGCGGACTCAGGACGGACAACTGCCGTGTATTCTTTGCCATTTTCCATGGCACTTACCCGCATTTCGTGACTCTCCACATTCAGCTCCGCTTCGTCTCCATTTTGAGACAGGAAAGTTCCTTTAATGAAGTTTGCCTCGCCTATAAAGTCTGCTACGAACTCATTTACAGGGTAGTAGTAAATTTCCTGTGGTGTTCCCATCTGCGCCACAACGCACTCACCGGTACCTACGTTCTTAGAGGGGACGGAACAGGATTTTTTGTAACCCTCAATGTTCTTGTCAAGGTCTACAAGGTACTGAATACCCTCGTCGTGGCCGTACTTCTGAATCATGGTGTTGATAACCTGTTTTGCAGTACCGGCGGTGTTGTAGTTGGAGAACCAGATAAGTCCCTCATACTCTGGTTTCAGCAGATTCTGCCAATCCTTGGGAGCTTCAAGGTTCAGACGTGCAAGCTCGTCCTTATTTACCATTATGCCAAGGACACCTTTATAAATACCGTACCAGTATCCGTCCTTGTCTCTGTACTGCTCACCCAGAAGATGTGAAGCATTTACAGCCTCGTAAGGCTCAAAGCAGACCTTCCGTAGCGCATACGGTATAGGGGTCGGTTGTGCCGCCGAACCATACGTCTGCAGTGGGATTGCCGTTTTCTTCCTCAATCTATGCCTGAACCTCACCGGTGGACAAGCGCTGATATGTAACATTTATACCGTAGAACTTCTGTAAGTTCTCGCAGGCAGCTGCCAGATATTCTTCCTCGCATGAGCCGTGACAACAAGCTCACCCTCAGCCTTTGCAGTCTCAACAAGTTCTGCCAGAGGATCATCAGCAGGCGCTTCAGCCGGGTTATCAGCAGGAGCGTCAGAAGGTGCATCGGCAGTCGGTGCAAAGTGATATTTTGCGGTATTTATTGCATTTTCACCAAATTGCTAATAATTTAATACTATTTATGCCTTTTTCGGCATTTTATGTAAAATATATTCATTTTTTCAAAATATAATAATTTATTTTTCTGTAATTTAAAATAAAAAAACGCATAAAAACAGCCCCCATAAGGACATGCCTTACGAGGGCTTGCTAAAGTTTTTCATAAAAGCTTAAATTCAATTAGGGGTTAAAGTTCCCACTCCCTTTTGCAGGGTTACTGTATAGCTGTTCAAGGTATACTCTATTGTCATAATCATGATTTCGCCCTCATCAACAGACTGCTTTGCAAGCTGTACGATTCCGGGAACCTTGGTTAAATCCATATCCTGTACCAGAGTGAAGCCACCCTCGTTTCTCAGATACTGGGTGTAAGCAATCATGTCTTCCTGAACTGTATCTGAAACATATTCCACATACTTGGATGAAACACCTTTTTCAATAGCCTTACCGGTGCCGACTGCCTTTCGTTCTCCAACTATTGCTGTTACGGAGCTGACAACATCATCGCCCATCTTGTACTCGGTTGCATCGCCGGCATTACCTAATACGAAATAGGCAATCAAACCTACCGCCACACAAAGCGCAACAATAGAGAGAACAACTATCAGCGCAATTTTAAGGCCTTTTTTCATTTTAATGCCTCCTTGATTTATGCCTTTATTACTGGCATATTTTTCCGTTTTTTGTGTCTGAAATTATTATATAAATATGTTTTCCTATCGTCAAGTATCTTTTAATTTTCTACTTTATTGTGAAAAAATCCTCTTTAATTTGTCATAAATAGACAAATTAAAGAAGCATTCGATTTATCGTCAAAATTTCTGTGAAAGCTATCAGCATTTAAACAAGAAAAATGTTCAGAAAATCTTCTTCAATTCTTCCAGAGCGCCGTAAATTGTTCCTGTATTGCAGGAAACTGTTAAATTAAAGCCCATATCCAAGAGCTGAGCTATGCAATCCATAGTTACAAAGGGGTAATCTACTTCCTTGAGCATACTCACGTCATTAAGCCCATCGCCGCAGCACACAAGAATTTTTCTCCCCAGTTTATCGGCAAGCATCCGTGCCGATGCGCCTTTGCTTACATTTTTCGCCTGTAAATCAATAATTCTGGGCATAGCAATGTATACTTCTATAATGTCACCGTAATCACTGCGAAGCTCCGCCGCCACAGTCTTGATATATGCCAGTTCTTCATCCGTTCCGGTGTAGAACTGGGCAGCTGTATGGTCGTAAAAAGTGCCGGAAAATGAGGGTTTTATCAGGGCCATAGGCAGTGTTTCTATGCTAATAGTTCTGTGAGACGCACCAAAGAAGTCAAGAAATTTTTCCCGCATTGGGTTTTCATCAAATAGATACTTTTTTTCTTATATGTTGTTGAAAACGTTTAGTTTATGTACAAATTTCCACTTGAAAGATGAAACAGTTTAATATTTATCAACAGTTCCAGATTAACCATACACAGTGAATATATAACAAGTAAGCAAACACCGAATAAGCTAAGTTGAAAAGTGTACACAAAAATTTTCAACTTTGGTGGCATGACAACTATTTTAAAAGCTGTGGAAAACTTTTAGATTTACAAAAATCTGCCTCGCAAACGAGAATAAAAGCAAGAAAATTTTCTGAGTTATCCACAATGAAGCAAAATAAATACAGGATTTTACCCATAGAAAAACCCCGCTTCACAAAAGTAAAGCGGGGTGAATTTATATATTATATCTGATTAAACCAGCTCGATTACAGCCATCTCAGCTGCATCGCCACGACGGGCGCCAAGACGAGTGATGCGGGTGTAACCACCGTTGCGCTCAGCGTACTTGGGAGCGATTTCTTCAAATACCTTCTTGGCAACATCCTCACGGGTGATGAAGCTGAGAGCCTGACGATATGCGTTCAGATCTTTAGCTTTGCCAAGGGTTATCATTTTCTCGGCCAGAGGAGCTATCTCCTTTGCACGGCTGATGGTGGTCTCCATGCGGCCAGCATCCAGAAAATCTGTTACCTGCTGACGGAGCATTGCCATACGGGGAGCAGTAGCTTTACCGAGTTTTCTTGTTCCGGGCATAATTGCGTTTCCTCCTTCTTGAGAGCTTACTGGTTATCCTCGTCTGCCAGAGAAAGACCCATCATGGCGAGCTTGTGCTCAACCTCTTCAAGGGACTTACGGCCGAGGTTACGGACCTTGATCATCTCATCCTGAGTCTTATTTACAAGATCCTCCACAGTATTTATATTGGCGCGTTTGAGGCAGTTGAAGCTTCTCACGCTCAGATCCAGTTCTTCGATAGTCATCTTGAGCATGGTATCAGGCTCTTCCTCTTCCTTCTCAACAACAGTGGAGTTGCTGGAAATAGAGTCGGAAAGATCGGTAAAGAGCGTGAAGTGGTCGCAGAGTATCTTTGCGCCCAGAGAAACTGCATCACGGGCAGACATTGTGTTATCCGTCCAAACCTCGATGGTGAGCTTGTCAAAGTCGGTCTGGTTGCCCACACGGGTATTCTCAACCGTATAATTGACTTTCAGAACCGGGGTGTAGATGGAGTCCACAGGAATGGTGCCTATGGCCATCTGGGGGTCTTTATTCTTCTCAGCGGACACATATCCTCTGCCGTGGTCGAAAACGAGCTCCATGTTAAGAGCGCCTTCAGGACCGAGAGTGGCAATAAGGTGGTCAGGATTGAGGATTTCAACCTCAGCATCGGTCTTGATGCTGCCGGCGGTGACTAAACCTTCGCCGGAAGCCTCGATGTAAACGGTCTTGGGACCTGCGGAGTGAAGCTTTGCGAGAATGCCCTTAACATTAAGAACGATCTCGGTCACGTCCTCTTTAACACCGGGGATGGTGGAAAACTCATGCTGTACGCCTGAAATCTTAATGCTTGTGCAGGCGTAACCGGGCAGAGAAGAAAGGAGTACCCTGCGAAGAGAGTTACCAAGTGTTGTGCCATAGCCGCGTTCCAGAGGCTCTATGATGTACTTGCCATATGAGGTGTCCTGGGGAGTCTCAATGCACTCAATGCGCGGCTTTTTAATTTCGATCATATTGTTATATAACCCTCCTTTTAAGTGATGCGCTTAAATAGCGCTTATGCGGTGATTCAGCTTACCAATTTGAGGGTGTCTTTATTACTTGGAGTACAACTCGACGATGAGGTGCTCTTCGATAGGCAGATCGATGTCGTCTCTTGCGGGAAGAGCAACAACTTTACCTACCATGTTGTTTGCGTCATACTCAAGCCACTTGGGTGCGGGACGGAATGCGTTCGCCTCAATATTAGCCTTGATCTTTTCAATACCGCGGCTGCTCTCTTTCAGAGTAACAACCATACCAGGCTTCACCTGGAAGCTGGGGATGTTGACCTTGCGGCCGTTTACAGTGATGTGACCGTGGGAAACCATCTGACGTGCCTCAGCACGGCTCATGGCGAAACCAAGACGGTACACAACATTATCCAGACGGCATTCAAGAATGGACAGCAGGTTTTCACCGGTCAGACCGGGACGACGCTCTGCGATCTCATAGTAGCCACGGAACTGGCTCTCAAGAACACCGTAGAATCTCTTAGCCTTCTGCTTCTCACGGAGCTGCTGGCTGTACTCGGAGTTCTTGGTACGACCCTGACCATGCTGGCCGGGAGCGTATGCTCTGCTGTTCATGGCGCATTTGTCGGTATAGCAGCGGTCGCCTTTCAGGAAGAGCTTCTGGCCCTCTCTGCGGCACTGACGGCAAACTGCTTCAGTATATCTTGCCATATTAGTTTACCTCCTTCAATTAAACACGACGACGTTTCGGAGGACGGCAGCCATTGTGAGGAATGGGAGTAACGTCCTTGATCATCGTTACTTCGAGACCTGCGGTCTGAAGAGCACGAATAGCTGCTTCACGGCCGGAACCGGGTCCCTTTACAAATACTTCAACAGTCTTGAGACCGTGCTCCATAGCTGCCTTTGCGGCAGTCTCAGCGGCAGTCTGTGCTGCGAAGGGGGTAGACTTCTTGCTGCCACGGAAGCCAAGGCCACCGGCGGAAGCCCAGGAAATTGCATTACCCTGAGTGTCGGTGATGGTTACCATGGTGTTATTGAAGGAAGAGCTGATATGAACCTGGCCCTTTTCAATGTTTTTGCGCTCTCTTCTACGAGTTCTGACTTTTTTCTTAACGTTTGCCATTATTCATATCCCTCCCTTACTTTTTCTTATTTGCGATGGTGCGCTTGGGGCCCTTGCGGGTACGAGCGTTAGTTTTGCTTCTCTGGCCTCTTACGGGCAGACCACGACGGTGGCGAAGACCACGGTAGCAGCCAATCTCAGTAAGACGCTTAACGTCAAGAGCTGTCTGACGGCGGAGGTCACCTTCAACGATGAAGTTCTTGTCGATGCACTCACGCAGTTTTGCCTCATCCTCATCGGTGAGGTCTTTTACTCTGATATCAGGGTTGATACCGGTCATTTCGAGAATTTTCTTTGCGCTGGTTCTGCCGATACCGTAGACATAGGTGAGTCCGATTTCGACTCTCTTGTCCTTGGGCAGGTCAACGCCGGCTATACGTGCCATATACACATTCTTCCTTTCGGTAGTATTTCCGCATTAAGCGGGGCAGGGGCTTGATCCCGCCGGAGGGAGTCCCTGTTCCATGCGGGAGTTTTTATAAGGACAGGCTTTAAAAAACCTTGTCTGCAAAATAATTATTATAGCGATTAACCCTGGCGCTGCTTGTGCTTGGGGTTCTCGCAGATTACCATGACTTTGCCTTTGCGCTTAATGACTTTGCACTTTTCGCACATGGGCTTCACGGAAGGTCTTACTTTCATTTAATATACCTCCTACTTGCTTCTCCAGGTTATTCTGCCACGGGTAACGTCATAGGGAGACATCTGAACCGTGACCTTGTCGCCGGGAAGTATCCTGATAAAGTTCATCCGGAGCTTACCGGAAATATGTGCCAGAATGATGTGGCCATTACCGATATCTACCTGGAACATGGTGTTGGGCAGGGATTCAACTACCGTGCCCTCGAGTTCGATTACGTCGTCTTTTGCCAATGTAAATTTCCTCCAAAGTCGGTGTACTGATTTAAATATCCTCTGCCATGGTGAGGATTTCAGCCTCGCCGTCGGTGATTAAAATGCTGTTTTCATAGTGGGCGGAAAGTGACCCGTCCGCTGTTACGACAGTCCAGCCGTTACTGAGCTGTTTCACCTGAGGGCCGCCGATGTTGACCATAGGCTCTATTGCAATGGTCATACCCTTAACAAGTCGGGGATCCGGTCTCATACCGGACCGATAGTTGGGAACTTCGGGGGCTTCGTGGAGCTGATGCCCCACGCCGTGGCCTACATACTCACGCACTACGGAGTATCCATGGCTTTCAACATAGTCCTGAACGGCGGCTCCTATATCAGAGATACGGTAGCCAACCTTGGCGAACTTGAGGCCTTCAAAAAAACTCTGTCTTGTTACCTCGATAAGCTTTTTAGCTTCCTCGCTGATTTCGCCGCAGGGAACTGTCATGGCGCAGTCGCCTACGAAGCCGTGGAGAGTTGCTCCAACGTCAACGGAGACTATATCGCCGTCGTGAACAACACGATTGCCGGGGATTCCGTGGATTATTTCATTGTTTACTGATATACATGCACTGCCGGGGAAGCCACCGTAATTTAAAAAGGTAGGATAACCGCCTGACTTAACAATGAAATCGTGCACATGTCTGTCTATCTGCTTAGTGGTCACACCGGCACTCACTGCCTGTCTCGCAATGCTGCGAGCCTGGGCTGTAAGTTTTCCGGCCTTACGCATCAGTTCAATTTCTCTTGCGGATTTGATATAAATTCTCTCAGACATTTTATATACCCAGAGCTTTCCTGATTGCGTCGGTTGTTTTTTCAATGCTTGACTGGTTTTCCACAGTCTTCAGCTTGTTACGCTCACCATAGAAGTGGAGCAGGGGCTCAGTCTCCTCATGGTAAGTTTTAAGTCTTGCCTTAACAGTTTCAGGTGCGTCATCTTTACGAATCTGCAGCTGTGCGCCACATACGTCGCAAACACCCTCGGTTTTGGGGGGATTGGAGACAATGTGGAAACTTGCACCACAGTCAGGGCAAGTTCTTCTGCCGGACATTCTCTTAATTATTGTTTCGTCTTCAATTTCTATTGAAAGAGCGCAGTCAATTTCGATGCCCATATCCTCCATGGCCTGAGCCTGAGGAATAGTTCTGGGTACACCGTCTAAGATGTATCCGTTCTTGCAGTCGGGCTGAGAAAGTCTTTCCTTCAAAATGCCAATTATGACAGAGTCGGGAACGAGCTTTCCGGCATCCATGAAGCTTTTAGCCTCAAGGCCCACGGGCGTGCCGTCTTTAACGGCAGCCCGCAGGATATTGCCTGTGGAAATTGTTGGTATTTCGAGCAGTTTGCTCAGTATTTCTGCCTGAGTACCTTTACCTGCGCCGGGGGCGCCTAAAAGTATTAGCCTCATTTGAAACTCCTTTTATCAGTCAAGGAAACCCTTATAGTTACGCATGAGCATCTGAGCCTCGAGAGCTCTTACAGTCTCAAGCGCAACACCAACAACGATTATGATAGAGGTACCGCCCAGGGAAATACCTGTAAGAGCGGATGCCTTGCTGAAGTGGGCCACAAGGATAGGCACAACAGCGATAATGGAGAGGTAAATTGCTCCGAAGAGGGTAATCTTGTTCAGAACCTTCTTTATAAACTCGCTGGTGGGCTTGCCGGGACGAAAACCCGGGATGTAGCCGCCGTTCTTCTTCAGGTTGTTTGCGATTTCCACGGGGTTGAACTGAATGGTGGAATAGAAATAAGCGAAGAAGATTATCAGCAGGAAGTAGATTATTGCATAGGTAATAGAGGTGGTGTCAAATGCTCTCATAAACCAGTTGTCGTGGCTTGCTCCAGTGAATGCAGCGATAGTTGCAGGCAGAGAAGCAATGGACTGAGCAAAGATTATGGGCATAACACCGGACATATTTACCTTCATAGGCAGATGAGTGCTCTGACCGCCGTACATCTTTCTGCCAACAACACGCTTTGCGTACTGGACAGGGATTCTACGCTCGGCATCGTTCACAAATACGATGAGAACGATAATTGCAAGAGCTCCCAGAATCATAAGCAGGAGGAGCCACCACTGGAGCTGGCCTGCCATGATGTTGCGGATGCTTGTCATAAGACTTACAGGAAGTCTTGAAACAATGCTTGCGAAGAGGATTATGGAGATACCGTTTCCGATACCGAACTCGGTGATCTGCTCACCCAGCCACATGATAAGAGCGGAGCCGGAGGTAAAGGTCAGAATAATGACGATTGCCGCCCAGACGGAGCCCTGAGCTTCGGGGTTAAGAAGACCGTTGTTCTTCATAATCATATAGTAGGCAAAGCCCATGAGAAGGCCGATACCTACGGTAGTGTAACGAGTGATGGAAGCGATTTTCTTCTTGCCTTCCTCGCCCTCTTCCTTGCTCATACGCTCCAGAGCAGGGATAGCGATGCACAGGAGCTGAATGATAATGGATGCGTTAATGTAGGGCTGGATGGACAGAGCGAAGATAGTCGCCTGGGAGAACGCACCACCGGACATTACGTTGTAAAGTCCGAGGACAGTGTTCTGAAGCTGCTGGAAGTAGGACTGCAGAGCAGCTACATTTATATAAGGTACAGGGATGGCGTTGCCGACACGGTAAAGCAGGACAATGAGTAAGGTGAAGAGGATCTTTCTACGGATCTCTTCAATTTTCCATGCGTTCCGTAAAGTTTCGAGCACTTAGACCACCTCTGCCTTTCCGCCTGCCGCTTCGATCTTCTCTTTCGCGGTTGCGGAGAAAGCAGCAGCCTTCACGGTGAATTTCTTGGTGACTTCTCCAGTACCGAGGAACTTCACGCCATATCTGCATTTGGAGAGCAGACCTGCATCAAGCAGAGCCTGAGCATCAATAACAGCGCCGTCCTCAAACTTGTCGAGAACCGCAACATTAAGGCTCTCCAGAGGCTTTGCAAAGATGTTGTTAAAGCCTCTCTTAGGGATACGACGAGCCAGAGGCATCTGGCCGCCTTCAAAACCAATACGTACGCCGCCGCCGGAACGGGCCTTCTGGCCCTTGTGGCCGCGACCAGCAGTTTTACCGTTGCCGGTTGCGTGGCCTCTGCCCTTGCGCTTGTCAACATGGGTGGAGCCGGCTACGGGAGAAAGTTCGTGAATATACATTCTCTTGCCCTCCTTATTCTTCGGTGACCTTAAGCAGGTAGCCGATCTTGGCTATCTTACCACGGGTCTGGGGATTGTCGGGCTGTACGGTCACGTTGCCGATCTTGTGCAGGCCGAGAGAGTTGGCAGTAGCGATGTGCTTTTCGATTCTGCCGTTAAGGCTCTTTTTGAGCTCAATTCTAAGATTTGCCATTATTCGCCCTCCTTAACCCTGAATTTCTTCAGGAGTCTTGCCTCTAACAGCAGCAATCTGAGCTGCGTCACGCAGAGACTTGAGGCCTTCCATGGTAGCAGCAACAACGTTTGCGGGGTTGTTGGTACGCATGCACTTGGTACGAATATCCTTGATACCGGCTGCTTCAACAACAGCACGGACTGCGCCGCCGGCGATAACGCCAGTACCCTGAGGTGCGGGCTTAAGGAGAACACGGCCTGCGCCGAACTCGCCGACAACCTCGTGAGGAATGGTTGTACCGGTGAGGGTGATGGTGCAGATGTTCTTCTTAGCATCCTCAAGACCCTTGCGGATAGCTTCGGAAACTTCGCTTGCCTTACCCATGCCGTAACCGACACGGCCCTTGCCGTCGCCGACTACGCAAAGAGCGGAGAACTTTGCAACACGGCCGCCCTTGACGGTCTTGCTGACACGGTTCAGGGAAACTACCTTCTCAACGAACTCAGCAGGAGCCTCGTCTCTGTTGCGGCGATCTCTTCTGTCGTTTCTGTCATTATTGTATGCCATAATTCGTTTCCCCCTCTCTTAGAACTTCAGGCCGCCCTCACGGGCGCCTTCTGCCAGTGCCATGACACGGCCGTGGTAAATGTAACCGCCACGGTCAAACACGACTTCTTCGATGCCCTTCTGCAGAGCGCGCTCTGCGATGGTAGCACCGATCTTCTTAGCGGCTTCAATGTTACCGCCGTTACCTTCAAAGCCCTTCTCAACGCTGGAAGCTGAAACAAGAGTGTTTCCTGCAACGTCGTCGATGATCTGGGCATAGATGTTGTTTTCACTGCGGAATACGCTGAGACGAGGTCTCTGAGCAGTGCCGGAGATCTTGCTGCGTACTCTCTTATGGCGCTTTATGCGCTGACTTCTGGTATCAGGTCTTTTAATCATTCAGGCACACCTCTCTTTACTTAGCACCGGTCTTGCCTTCTTTGCGGCGGATAACTTCGTAATCATACTTGATACCCTTGCCCTTGTAAGGCTCGGGAGGTCTCTTGCTACGAACTTCAGCTGCAAACTGGCCGACCTTCTGCTTATCGATACCCTTAATGGTGATGTGGTTTGCATCGGGAACTTCGATCTGGATGTCATCATTCTCACTCATAATGATGGGGTGAGAGAATGCAACGTTCAGAACCAGGTTCTTACCTTCCTTGGAAGCACGGTAACCAACACCGTTGATCTCCAGCTTCTTCTCGAAGCCTTCAGTAACACCTACGATCATGTTGTTGATCAGGGTTCTGGTGAGACCGTGGAGAGAACGATTCTCCTTGGTATCGTTAGGACGGGTGACGTGAATAATGTTTTCCTCAATGTTAATGCCAAGCTGAGGTACCATGTCGCGCTCAAGGGTGCCCTTGGGTCCCTTAACGGTGACGTGGTTCTTGCCGCTGACGCTGACTTCAACGCCTGCGGGGATAGTGATGGGTGCTCTTCCTATTCTAGACATTCTGCCGCCTCCTTACCATACAAACGCAAGGACTTCGCCGCCGACGTGCTCTCTGCGAGCCTGTCTGTCGGTCATAACGCCCTTGGAAGTGGAAATGATAGCAATACCGAGGCCCTTCAGGACACGGGGCAGCTCGTCGGCACCGGCGTAAACGCGCAGGCCGGGCTTGGACACACGGCGAAGACCAGAAATAGCCTTCTCTTTGCCGGGAAGGTACTTCAGAGTTACACGGATGATACCCTGGGTACCGTCGTCGATGACCTGGTAGTTTTTGATGTAGCCTTCGTTGAGAAGAATTTCAGCAATGGACTTCTTCATCTTGGAAGCGGGGACATCGACGGTCTCATGCTTTGCGCAGCCGGCGTTGCGGATGCGGGTAAGCATATCTGCGATGGGGTCTGTGATCTGCATGGATTTATCCTCCTATATATAGAGTTACCGCTATGCGGTTCAGGCGGCGAGGTTCCATGCCAATACCTGATTGGCCATGGCCTTTCGCCATCCTTTTTTGCGGCTCTTTTGAGCCTATATTTGCATGTGCGGGGATCGGCCGCACCACAAATCAGAATAACATAAAATCCTTGATTTATCAAGGATTTTTCGTTGGTCATTTCTACCAAAATCTTCGCTTTTTTTGGTGAAATAATGTACCTTTATAGAGAGCCATTCCCCGCTGTTAAAATAACAGCAGGGAAGGTTTTGGCTGTCTTAGAAGCTGGCCTTGCGAACTCCGGGGATCTGACCCTTGTAGGCCAGCTCTCTGAAGCAAATACGGCAGACGCCGTAGTTACGAAGGTAAGCGTGGGGACGGCCGCATATCTTGCAGCGGTTGTACTGACGAGTAGAGAACTTGGCAGGAGCCTGCTGCTTTAAAATCATTGATTTCTTTGCCATTTGTACTCCTCCTTAGTTGTAGAAGGGAGCGCCCATAAGTCTGAGGAGCTCTCTTGCTTCTTCATCGGTGTTAGCGGTGGTGGTGATAGCAATGTTCATACCACGAAGCTTCTCGATCTTATCGTACTCGATTTCAGGGAAGATGATCTGCTCTTTAAGACCAAGGCTGTAGTTGCCACGGCCGTCGAAAGCATCGGGAGAAATACCACGGAAGTCACGAACACGGGGCAGAGCCACGTTGAACAGTCTATCCAGGAACTCCCACATTCTGTCCTGACGAAGAGTGACCTTAACGCCGACTTTCATGCCCTCACGGAGCTTGAAGTTAGCGACGGACTTTTTAGCTGCGGTTCCAACGGCGTGCTGACCGGTTATAGCGGAAATTTCCTTTATAACGGAGTCGAGAGCCTTTGCGTTATCCTTGCAGTCACCGCAACCGACAGATACAACGATCTTGTCGATTTTGGGGATCTGCATGGTGGACTTGTACTGGAATTTCTCCATAAGAGCAGGAGCAACTTCCTTAACGTACTTTTCTTTCATTCTGGTCATAGTAAGTTATCTCCTTTCTCTTATTTGACAACGATCTCTGCGCCGCACTTCTTGCAGACGCGGACATTCTTGCCATCAACCAGCTTGTGAGCTACACGGGTAGCCTTGCCGCACTTGGGGCAAACAAGCTGAACTTTGGATGCGTAGATGGGGGTCTCAACCTTGATAATGCCGCCCTCTTTGCCCTGGCCCATAGGCTTCTGGTGCTTGGTAGCGACGTTAACACCCTCAACAACAACCTTGTTGTTCTTGGGGTCGGCAATGAGAACCTTGCCCTCTTTGCCCTTATCCTTACCGGAAAGGACTACAACTTTATCGTCTTTTCTAATGTTCATTCTCTTTGCCCTCCATTAAATCACTTCGGGAGCAAGGGACAGGATCTTCATGTATTCCTTGTCACGGAGCTCACGGGCGACGGGTCCAAAGATACGAGTTCCGCGGGGGTTCTTATCACCGGAGTTGATAAGAACAGCAGCGTTCTCGTCGAAACGGACGTAAGTGCCATCTGCACGGCGGACGGGCTTGACGGTACGGACAATAACGGCCTTAACGACCTCGCCCTTCTTAACAGAACCGCCGGGAGCAGCCTTGCGAACGGAACAAACTATAACGTCACCAATGCTTGCATACTTGCGCTTGGTACCACCAAGAACACGGATGCACTTGAGTTCTTTGGCGCCGGTGTTGTCGGCGACCTTCAGATAAGATTCCTGCTGTATCATTTAGGCGCCTCCTTACTTAGCCTTCTCTACGATTTCAACCACGCGCCATCTCTTGTCCTTGGACAGGGGGCGGGTCTCCATCACACGGACGATATCACCCTCACGGCACTCGTTGAGTTCATCGTGTGCCTTCAGACGGTAAGTCCGGCCTATGATCTTCTTGTACTTCTTGTGCGCTACACGGTCCTCAACAATGACGACCACGGTCTTATCCATTTTGTTGGAAACGACCTTACCAACGCGGGTCTTACGGGAAGTAGTTCTTTCTTCAACCATTATTCCTTACCTCCTCAATTCTGCTTCTCGCGCAGTACGGTCTTGACGCGAGCGATATCACGGCGCATGGCAGAGATCTTGGTGGGGTTGTCAAGATGATTGGTGGCATGCTGCATACGGAGCATGAAGAGATCCTTTTTCATCTCAACCAGCTTGGTCTCCAGCTCGGAGACGGACATGTTGCGTATTTCGTTTGCCTTCATCTTATTCACCACCGTTCTCAGACTCGGAGCCCTTCTTGACTATCTTAGTCTTGATGGGCAGTTTGTGGCTGGCAAGGCGGAGAGCCTCACGGGCGACCTCTTCGGAAACGCCTGCGATCTCAAACATCACTCTGCCGGGCTTAACGACAGCAACCCAGTACTCAGGAGAGCCTTTACCGGAACCCATACGGGTCTCAGCAGGCTTTGCGGTAACGGGCTTGTCGGGGAAAATCTTTATCCATACCTGACCGCCACGCTTGGTGTAGCGGGTCATGGCGATACGAGCAGCCTCTATCTGGTTGGAGGTAATCCAGCCGGGCTCAGTAGCCTGAAGGCCGAACTCACCGTAAGAGATAGTGTTGCCACGGGTAGCTTTACCCTTCATGCGGCCACGCTGTACTCTGCGGTATTTAACTCTTTTAGGCATTAACATTAGTTGTTGCCTCCTTCCTTAGCGGGAGCTGCGGGGCGGGAGTTGCGAGAGCCCTGATTCTGAGGTCTCTGGCCATAGCCGCCGTTGTTGCGGTTGTTGTAACCACCCTGTCTGCGGTCATCTCTGCGCTCACCGTTGTTATTGCGGTGGTCACGGTTGAAGCCGCCTCTGCGATCGTCTCTTCTGCGGTCACGACGTCTGTCGTTGGGCTTGGAGAGGTCCATGGTACGGGGAGTGGTTCTCAGGGTCTGGGAAAGGACTTCGCCTTTGTAGATCCAAACCTTAACACCTATGCGACCGTAAGTGGTGTCGGCCTCGGCAAAGCCGTAGTCGATGTCAGCACGAATGGTCTGAAGGGGAATAGTTCCCTCGTGGAAGCACTCGGAACGAGCGATTTCAGCGCCGCCCAGACGACCGCTGCACATAACTTTGATGCCTCTGGCGCCCATTCTCATGGCACGACCCATAGCATTCTTCATTGCACGGCGGAAACCGATACGCTTCTCCAGCTGCTGAGCAATGTTCTCTGCAACCAGCTGAGCGTTGGTGTCGGGGGTACGAACTTCAACGATGGAGATTGCAACGGGCTTGCCCAGCATTTTCTCCACTTCCTTGCGGATACGCTCTATCTCAGCGCCGCCCTTACCGATGACAACACCGGGTCTGGAGCAGTGAATATAGATACGAACCTTGGCGGAATCACGCTCTATCTCAATGGTGGGAACACCGGCGGAATAGAGGGTCTTTTTGAGGTACTGGCGGATCTTGTAGTCCTCGACTATCAGATCACCGACCTTATCTTCTCTGGCGTACCATCTGGACTCCCAGTCTTTGATGACGCCTACACGTAAACCGTGAGGATTAACTTTCTGTCCCATAATTCTGCCTCCTTCCCTTATTCTTTCTCAGCCACTTCAACAATGATGTGGCTGGTACGCTTGTTTATACGGTACATACGTCCCTGAGCTCTGGGCATGCCTCTCTTGAGGATGGGGCCGCCGGTGCAGTAAGACTTGCTTACGTACAGCTTCTCAGGATCCATTTCAAAGTTATTCTCGGCGTTAGCCATGGCGCTCTTGAGCACCTTGATGACCACTTCGCAGCCCATTTTGGGGGTGTGCTCAAGAAGAGCAACTGCGTAATCGGCCTTCTGGCCACGGATCATCTTGCAGATAAGTTCAGCCTTGCGGGGAGAAATACGGGCGTATCTGTGCTCCGCACGGGCTATTTTCTTTTCGTCCATTCTCTCTCCTCCTTACTTACCGGTCTTGCTGCCGGCATGACCACGGAAGTTACGGGTGGGGGCAAACTCGCCCAGCTTGTGTCCGACCATATCCTCAGTGACATACACGGGAACGTGACGGCGACCGTCATGGACAGCGATGGTGTGTCCTACAAAGGACGGGAAAATAGTAGAGGAACGGGACCAAGTCTTAATGACCTGCTTTTTACCGTTCTGGTTCATCTCGTCAACTCTCTTTAAAAGTTCGGGAGCGGCGAAGGGACCTTTTTTAACACTTCTGCTCATTAACTTTTCCCTCCTTACTTTTCATTGCGGCGCTTGACTATGAACTTATCGCTGGCGTTCTTAGTCTTGCGGGTCTTATAACCGAGAGCAGGCTTACCCCAAGGAGTGACAGGGCCGGGTCTACCGACAGGGCACTTACCTTCACCACCACCATGGGGGTGGTCATTGGGGTTCATGACAGAACCACGGACGGTAGGACGAACGCCCATGTGGCGTTTACGACCGGCCTTACCGATGTGGATGTTGGCGTGGTCGATGTTACCGACCTGGCCGATGGTAGCAAAGCACTCAAGTCTGACCTTGCGGAACTCGCCGGAGGGGAGTCTCAGGGTTGCCATGCCGTTCTCTTTAGCCATCAGCTGAGCCTCAACGCCAGCGGAACGAACAAGCTGTGCGCCCTTGCCGGGGTAAAGCTCGATGTTGTGGATAAGAGTACCGACAGGAATGTTTGCCAGAGGCAGAGCATTGCCGGGCTTAATGTCAGCGGTGGTGGAGGAGATGATAACATCTCCGGCCTTCAGGCCGACAGGAGCGAGGATGTAACGGCGCTCGCCGTCTTCGTACTCGCAGAGAGCGATGAAAGCGCTGCGGTTAGGGTCGTACTCCAGGCGGAGAACGGTAGCGCTCATATCCATCTTGTTACGCTTGAAGTCGATTATACGATACTTCTGGCGGTTACCGCCGCCCTGGTGACGGACGGTTATACGACCGTAGCTGTTACGGCCGGAGTTCTTCTTCTGAACCTCAGTCAGGCTTCTCTCAGGTCTGACGTGTTTCTCAACGCCGTCGAAGCCGGAGACAGTCATCTGTCTTCTGGAGGGAGTAGTAGGTCTGTAAGTTTTAATCATTCTTTATTCCTCCCTTAAGCCATGCCTTCGAAAAGCTCGATGTCCTTGGAATCAGCGCTGAGTTTAACAACAGCCTTTTTCCAGGAAGCGGTCTTGCCCATGGGGTAAGCGCCGGTGCGCTTCTGTTTGGGATGGACGTTCTCGGTGGTAACTTTGATAACGGTGACGCCGAAGATTTCCTCAACGGCTTTCTTTATCTCGATCTTGTTAGCGTCCTTTGCGACCTCGAAGGCGTACTTCTTAATGTCCAGGTCTTCCATGGACTGCTCGGTGATGATAGGTCTAATAACGATATCGTATGCGGTCTTCATCAGGCGAACACCTCCTCAATCTTAGCAAGTGCAGCCTTGGAGACTACCATCTTGCCGCTGGTGAGTATCATGTAGGGACTGAGAATGGTGGCTGTGGTGGTGGAAACGCCCTCGATGTTGCGAGCGGACTTAACAACCTTCTCTTCCACGTTCTCGGTAACTACAAGAGCCTTGCCCTCGATGCCCAGGTTCTTGAGGAATCCGGCGAAGGACTTGGTCTTAATCTCATCGACATGCAGATCGTCGATGACGTAGATCTCATTGTCTGCTGCCTTTACGGACAGAGCGGACTTGAGAGCGATGCGCTTAACCTTCTTGTTGAGGGTGTAGCTGTAATCTCTGGGTTTGGGAGCGAAAGCTACGCCGCCGTGGTACCATACAGGAGATCCTGCGTAACCAGCACGTGCGCGGCCGGTGCCCTTCTGACGCCAGGGCTTTCTGGTGGTGTAAGAAACCTCACCTTTAGTAAGAGCGCTCTGTGTACCCTGACGGCAGTTAGCAAGGTGATTCTTGACGCTGTCGTGCAGGACGCTCTTGTTCGGCTCGATGCCGAATATGGCCTCGGAGAGCTCGATCTCACCGATCTTCTCGCCTGCCATGTTGAATAAGTTAGCTTTAGGCATTTATGCTGCTCTCCTTTCTTTACTTCTTGCGGGAAGCCTTCTGGGGGTTTGCACGACCGGAAGCCTTCTGGGGGTTGAGGCTGACAGCTGCGGCTGCGCCCTTCTTGATGGGCTGAGTCTTGACTGCATCCTTGATGTAAACAATGCTGCCCTTGGGGCCGGGGACGGCGCCGCGGATAGCTATCATGTTGAGCTCAGCGTCAACCTTAACGATGTCAAGGTTCTGAACAGTGACCTGCTCTGCGCCCATGTGACCTGCCTGCTTCTTACCGGGAAGAATACGTCCGGGGGAAGCGGAGGAGCCCATGGAACCTGCATGTCTGTGAACAGGACCACCACCGTGGGTCATAGGAGTACGGCCCTGACCGTAACGCTTTACGGTACCGGCGTAGCCTTTACCCTTGCTGGTGCCGGTGATGTCGACCTTATCGCCTTCTGCGAAGACGTCAGCCTTAACAACATCGCCAACATTCAGGGTGCTGTTCTCAATGCGGAACTCTTTGAGGTGCTTCATCATGCCTACGCCGGCCTTTTTCAGGTGGCCCAGCTCAGGCTGAGTGAGTTTTTTCTCGGTTACTTCCTGGTAACCGAACTGGACGGCTTCATAGCCTTCCTTTTCGGTAGTCATCTTCTGAACGACTACGCAGGGGCCGGCTTCAATAACGGTCACGGGAATGACCTTACCAGCCTCGTCGAAGATCTGCGTCATGCCGACCTTCTTGCCGATGATGGCTTTCTTCATTATATATCCTCCTAATGGTTATTGGTTGCGTCGCATAAGCCATTGCTCAGAGGCTCGCAACTTAACCCGCCCGTATTCGCAAGTTACGGACTGTGGGTTGTTGAATTTGTGGGTTGCTGGGATAAACGGGTTAAAAGGGTTTGGGATTAGAGCTTGATCTCGATCTCAACGCCTGCGGGGACTTCAGCATTCATAAGAGCCTCAACGGTCTTCTGAGTGGGAGCCATAATGTCGATAAGGCGCTTGTGAGTGCGGCGCTCGAACTGCTCACGGCTGTCCTTGTTAACGTGGACAGAACGAAGGATAGTGACTATCTCGGTCTTGGTGGGCAGAGGGATGGGGCCGGAAACCTTAGCGTCGGTACGCTTTGCAGCCTCGACGATGATCTCGGCAGCCTTGTCGATGAGCTGGTGATCGTAAGCCTTAAGGCGGATACGGATCATGTTCTTGTTAGTGCTTGCCATGTGGTGTTCTCCTTTTCGTACGTTTTTTCTTTTTGCGGCTTGTGCCGCCAAATACTATGCGTACGGATGAAATTTTCCTATACACACAACCGTGCGTATCAGGCCGTGTCCGAAAAACAAACCGGCCAAACAGCCGGTCCGACTCCGTCCGCGCGATATACGCGTGTATCGGAATAATTTCAGCCGCCCGATTTCGCACCGAAACTCCGGTGCCGGACATACTCCACGGAAGTTACCTCAGTTTTCTGAGCAATCTCCCGCTTCTTCGCATAATACACCTGTACTCTCGCACAGGTGCCTACATAATATATCAATAAATTGCTCGCTTGTCAAGGATTTTTTCGCTTATTCTTACAAAGTTTTTTACCTTTTTTTGTGTGGAATTGCCAAACTTGATTTTGCTGTTTCCGCATGTTAAAATTAAGGAAAAAATCGGCTCGAAAAAGTGCTTTTTCGGGCAGGGAGGCAAGAATTTATGGCGCTTAAAAGCGAAAGCGGGAAAAAAGCTTTTTCCGTCTTTCTACTTATTTTATTTATAATAATGTTCGGGTTCAATCTTCTGACCCCTATGCTGGCGGACGACTTCTCCTATTCCTTCAGTTTTGAAACCGACACACGCATTGAGCATGTGGGCGAAATTTTCCCCTCAATGGCTGCTCACCGCCATATGCTAAACGGCAGAGTTATTCCGCACAGCTTTGTACAGCTGTTTTTAATGATGCCGAAGATAGTTTTTGATGTATTCAACGCCCTTAACGCAGTTCTTCTGGCTGTTCTGGTGAGTTTCCTTTTCCGTGGCAATTACAAAAGGTGTTCCCTGCTGTGTCTGTGCGGAGCATTTATGCTGTGGAATTTCACTCCTGCTTTCGGGCAGAATTTTTTCTGGCTTGACGGCGCTGTGAATTACAGCTGGGGAATCAGCGTTCTTCTGATTTTCCTGCTGCCCTTTATTCGGGACTATCTGGGAAGAGAAAAGCCTGTCTCCCCTGTTTTAACAGTTTTGTCAGTGCTCTTTGCTTTTGTTGCAGGCTCATGGTCGGAGAACGGCTCCATCGCCGCCATCTTTGCAGCACTGTGCCTGAGCATATTATTATATAGAAGAGAAAAGAAGATTGCACTTCCCCGCCTTTTGTCTCTGCTCTTTGCCATTGCAGGCTTTGTCTTTTTAATGACCGCTCCTGCTACCGCCGGAAGAGCCGGTGAAATGAATTTCTCCGCTCTGGCTGCAAGCTTAAAAAATATAGTGACTGCAAGCCAGGAAGTGCTTCTCCTACCTTATATAATATACGCACTATCTTTTTTCATGGCGTTCCCCTCCAAGGATAGCAAAAGACTGGCTCTTTCCGTGATTTTCTTTGTTGCCGGTCTGGGTTCTCTCTGTTCCTTTATTTTCGCAAACTACTTTACTCCTCGGCATTTCTGTGTGACCCTTGTTTTCACGGTTATTGCCTGCCTTATAAACTTTGACCTTATTATGGAGTCAGGAAACAAAAGACTTGTACAGGGCTTCACCATTGTATGCGCTGTGGTCTTTGCCTTTAACTTCGTTTTAGGTGCTTTGGATAATCTGGTCATATTCGGAAAATCCGTTCAGCGTGAGAGGCTTATTTCCGATGCCCTCAGCCGTGGAGAAAAAACCGTCTGCGTTGAAGCATATCAGCCCTCCACACCGTACAGTGCCGCCTACGGTCTTGACGATTTATACCCCGACCCCCAGAGCGACACATGGCCCAACATAAGCATTGCCATGTACTACGGTCTTGATTCCATCGAGGGTTATTACCCGTAATTTAACAGCATAAAAAAATGAGCGCTTAATGCGCTCATTTTTTTAGCTTTTCAAGCTTTTCCGCCATCTCATCCGCTTTTAAAAGCAGTTCCCTGCTCTCTTTTAAAAGCAGCTCCCCCGCCTCCGTAAGACCCAAAATTTTGTTTTCTCTATTAAAAAGCCTCAGGGAAAGTTCATTTTCCAGTGCAGTTACGGTGCGGGACGTTGTGGAATGGCTTATGTACAGTTTTTTAGCGGCCTTGGTAAAGCTTCCGCTCTCCGCAACAGCCACAAATATTCTGAGCTGCTCCAGCTCCATTTCTCAGTAGTTAAAGGTATGCGGCAGAAGCTCAGAAAGCTTGTAGCTCACATATCTGTCACCGGCTTTGGCGCAAAGTACCTCCATGTCAGGAGAAAACTCCGCCAGAAACTGGCGGCAGGCACCGCAGGGGGTACACCAGTTTTCGCTGTCGGCATAGATGGCTATGCGGCGGAAGCTACGCTTTCCCTCGCTTACAGCCTTGCAGCAGGCAGTGCGCTCGGCACATATGGTGCTGCCCAGAGCTGCATTTTCCACATTGCATCCGGTAAAGACAGTGCCGTCCTCACACTCGATTGCCGCACCCACAGAAAAGCGGGAATATGGCACATAAGCGTTAAAAGAGGCCTCTTTAGCCATAGACATAAGTTCTCTGTCAGTCATTTTTTCCTCCCCATTAAATCGAATTTAAAAATTAAATTATCAGTCAAGCATTATTTCCCAATTCTGGAAATTATAGAGGGGATTACCCGCATTAGGATCAATGCCCTTTATAGCACCACGGTGGCTTATAAGCTGATGCTTTTCAAAGCCTATGGTTATAAGTGATCCTGTGCTGCGGCATATATAGTCGCAGAGTTTATAGTAAGCATCTGCTCTGAACATATCTCCGGCAGCCAGATACTCATTTATAAGCTGGACAAAGCTGGGGTCATTGGAACCGGTGAAATTGATATTGGTGGTAATAAGCGGCTCGCCCTTTTTCTTAGGTTCCGGACGAGGCTGAAGAAGCTCGGTAAGGTCGAAGTTATTGCGGAGCTTCACTTCTCCGTAGTACATATCAAACTCACCCTTTTCCAGAGCCTCCTGATATTTTTCCCAAGTCAGCTCTTTGACGTTAACCTTTATGCCGATAGATTCCATATCTTTGGCAAAACGGTTAACAACTCCGCCCTTTGCAGAGCTGCCGGAGCAGACAAGGAAGTCAATCTCCACGTCTTTTCCGTTTCCGGAGAGAAGCTCCAGATAGCCGTCATCATCATAGTCTCTGTAACCCATGTTTTCCAGTATGGTCTTGCACTTATCCAGGTCGTACTGCATTTCGTTATTCAGTGCATCGGGATAAATGTCGCAGGTGGGGTACATGGGGATAGCACTTGCAACGCCGTTCTGGTGCAGAAGTTCCACGAAATAGGCTCTGTCGAATGCGTACTGCATAGCCACTCTGAAAGTGTTCATAGAACCCAGAGGTTTTTTTTCGTTAAATGCCACATAGTGCATATTGGTGGTGGCATATTTATGCACCTCGTTTGTAGATGCAAAGCCAAGGCTTGTGTAGCTTGAGGGGTCGTTAATAACAAGGTCTATAAGAGAGTCCTCGTAGGCGATAATTTTCTTATCGGCCTCGGGGTATTCCTTTAGATATATGGTATCTACGGGAAGTTTTTCATAGCCGGGATAGTATTCACTGGCTTTCAGCTCACTTAAAGTTGCCTTTGTAGAGATCTTTTCCTCCCCGTTATCTCCCTTAGTTACCACTTCCTCGCGGACATAGGTGTAAGGGCCGCTGCCCATAGGCGGCTTATCGTTAAATGTGCCGGCTTTCATAACAGGCAGATTCATAAGCTTGTAGAACTGAGTATCCGGAATACCAAGGCTTACAATAAGCTGATTCTCGGTATAGCTTATACCCTGCACACTGGAAAAACGGCCTCTGTAACGGTCGCAGTTAATGGCACGGTTCATGGTGTAGCTCAGGTCTTTTCCGGTAACGGGAGAACCGTCATGGAAGTAGTGTCCCTCTTCTACACCAAAAGTCCATGTTTTACCGTCCTCAGATACCTTTCTGGTGGTAATAATACCGTTGTTGTCATCGGGCAGGTTCTCGATAACATTAAAGTTATTGTCCAGCTCCAACATATTTTCATAAACCAGAGAACATACAAGCTGATTTGAGTGGTCGGTTGCGATAAGGGGGTTAAGGCTGTATTTTTTGTTTATGTTCAGGGAGAACACATTGTCCGCCGCCTTTGCACGGACTACATCACGGCCACCACTGGACTCGGGAATCTGATTCATAGGGTCTTTTTTCTTCATGCTGTCACAGGCACTGAGAGTAACGAGCATAGTAAGTACCATAGTGAGAGCTGTGAATTTTTTCAGAAATTTTTTCATAGTTATCACCTTAGAGTAATAAATGCGGCCTGACTGCCCCTTAAACCTTTGGTATAGCGGTGAGACCAGTATTTATCGTGGCAGCACATGGTGCATTCATCTGAGACGTCGATATTTTCATCCTTTAAGCCCAGAGATACAAGTCTCCGGCGGTTTGCCTCTCTCAGGTCTACCAGAGTTTTGCCGTCCTCTCTTTTGCGGAAAATGCCCTCCGTGTCACCTTTCAGATACTCGCTCACGGCCTGAGGTACATCATCGTCAGTCTCAAAGCAGCAGTAACCAATGGCAGGGCCGATAGCGGCGTGGATTTTCTCAGTCTCTGCGCCTAAAACCGCCATTTTCTCAACAGCGTTTTTGAGAATATCCCCCACGGAGCTGCGCCAGCCGCAGTGAATTGCACCTACGGCTTTATTGTCCTCGTCCCAGAGCAGCACCGGCACACAGTCGGCGGTAAAGCAGAAGATGGGAAGATTTTTTTCTCCCGTCACAATGCCGTCCGCCTCGTAGGGGACTTTGGACATACACACATGCTTATCCTCTGAGGAAACTATTCTGACTTCGTTTTTATGCACCTGATTTGTGACAACGCAATCGTCAATCCCCGCTCCTGCAAGCTCGGCTGCACGGCGGTAGTTTTCTCTCACTCTCTCCGGCGCATCTCCACGGTTTGAACCCAGATTCAAGCTTGCAAAGGGGCCTTCGCTCACTCCGCCGTGGCGGGTGAGGAAGCCGTGGTGCGCCCCGATTTTTTCAGAGCGCATGTATATTATTTCGTTGTATTTTTCTTCGATAAATGCCATATTTACCTCTGCGATTTTAATTATTTTTCAAATCTTCCGCAGCATTCCTTGTATTTAAGTCTTCTGCTGCCGTCTTCCTTCATCTTTCCACATGGGCAGGGATCGTTGCGGCCGGGCTTTTTGGCTTTTTTGACAGGCTGTCTCTTAACGCCCTCGCCGCCCTCATTAGCGGAAGCATTGCGGGCAACAGCCTTTCTCTCAATGGGGTTTTCCCGTCTGACCTGAACGGTGAACACACGCCGCACAGTCTCTTCCCTGATGCCCTGAACCATGGCCTCGAACATATCGAAGCCCTCCTGCTTATAAGCATCAATGGGCTTTACAGCACCGTAGCCACGGAGGCCTATGCCACGCTTCAGCTCTGCCATGCTGTCAATATGATCCATCCAGTATTCATCTACCACTCGGAGCATAACAACCCGCTCAATCTCTCGCATGAGAGGTGAGCCGAAGATCTCCTCACGCTTCTCGTAGGCATCCTTTGCCATTGCCAGAACAGCACTGCTTACGCTCTCGCTGTCTGCCTTTTTGCCCAGAGACTCAATGCTTACAGCGCCCTTGGGCAAAAACAGAGCATTAAAGGGCTGCAGAACCTTGTCCAGTTCCTCCTGAGTCTTAACAGGCATACCGCCCATACCGTCGGAAACGGTGGTGGAGACAAACTGCTTTATCATGCCCATTATCTGCTCTTTCAGATCCTCGCCGTCGAGAACTTTCTTTCTCTCGCCGTAGATGATTTCACGCTGTTTGTTCATAACATCGTCGTATTCAAGTACGGATTTTCTGGTCTGGAAGTTTCTGCTTTCGACGGTTTTCTGAGCCTGCTCGATAGCACCGGAGAGCATCTTTGCGTCAAGGGGCTGATCCTCTTCCAGCTTCATGGTGTCCATAAGGTTCATAACTCGCTCAGAGCCGAAGAGACGCATAATATCGTCTGTCATAGCAAGGTAGAAGCGGCTCTCGCCCGGATCTCCCTGACGACCGGAACGGCCTCGGAGCTGGTTGTCTATACGTCTGGACTCGTGGCGCTCGGTACCCAGAATGAACAAGCCGCCGGCCTCTCTGACCTTTCGGGCTTCCTCCTCGATAGAGGATTTAAACTCAGCCAGTTTATCCTCGTACAGTTTTCTGGCGGCGATTATATCCTCGTTGTCGGTGTCGGCGTGTCCGGTAGCCTCAACTATTACGGTATCATCATAGCCTGCCTTGCGCAGTTCCTTTTTTGCCAAAAATTCGGCGTTGCCTCCCAGCATAATATCGGTTCCTCGGCCGGCCATATTGGTTGCTATTGTAACAGCACCGAATTTACCTGCCTGGGCAACAATATCTGCTTCTTTCTCGTGGTACTTAGCATTCAAAACAGTGTGGGGGATACCCTTTTTCTTCAAAAGGGCTGAAAGCTCCTCACTCTTTTCGATGGAAACAGTACCGACAAGAACAGGCTGTCCCTTTTCGTGGCACTTGGCTACCTGCTCAATTATTGCTCTGTTCTTCCCGCTTTCGTTTTTGAAGACCATGTCGGGATGGTCTATACGGATAACCGGCTTATTGGTGGGTATCTCCACAATGTCCAGCTTGTATATTGTTCCGAACTCCTCCGCCTCGGTAACGGCAGTACCTGTCATACCGGAGAGCTTGGGGTAGAGTCTGAAATAGTTCTGGAAAGTGATGGTAGCGAGAGTTTTGTTCTCTTTCTGCACATCAACATGTTCCTTGGCCTCAATAGCCTGATGCAGACCCTCGGAGTAACGTCTGCCCTGCATAAGGCGGCCTGTAAATTCATCGACTATGATAATTTCGCCGTCCTTGACGATATAGTCAATGTCTTTCTTCATAACGCCGTGAGCACGGAGAGCCTGATTGATATGGTGGCTCAGAGTGGCGTTTTCAATGTCAGCCAGATTTTCCAGTCCGAAAGCCCGCTCTGCACGAGCAATACCACGGGCTGTAAGGGTGGCAGTCTTTGCCTTTTCGTCAACAACATAGTCTGCGTCTATATCGTCGTCTTCCTCTTCCTTTTCGTCAACACTGGCGTAAACTGCCATTTTCAGTCTGCTGACAAAGTCATCTGCCTGACGGTAAAGGTCGGTGCTCTCGTCGCCCTGACCGGAAATGATAAGAGGAGTTCTGGCCTCATCAATGAGTATGGAGTCCACCTCATCCACGATTGCAAAGGAGTGGCCTCTCTGCACCATCTGGTCTTTGTAAAGAGCCATATTGTCACGGAGATAGTCAAAGCCCATCTCGTTGTTGGTGCCGTAGGTAATATCGCAGTTATAAGCGGCTCTGCGCTCCTCCTGATTCAGGTCGTGGACAATAAGACCCACGGAAAGCCCCAGGAAGCGGTGAACCTTACCCATCCACTCGCTGTCACGGCGGGCGAGGTAGTCGTTAACGGTGACAATGTGAACGCCCTCGCCTGTAAGAGCATTCAGGTATGCAGGCAGGACAGCCACAAGGGTTTTACCTTCACCGGTTTTCATCTCAGCAATACGTCCCTGATGAAGAACAATACCGCCTATGAGCTGAACTCTAAAGGGCTTCATGCCCAGAACACGCCATGCGGCCTCTCTTGCAACTGCAAAAGCCTCAGGCAGAATATCGTCCGGAGTTTCGCCCTGATCGAGACGAGCCTTGAACTCGTCGGTTTTTCCACGAAGCTCATCGTCACTGAGTTTCTGCATGGTGGGTTCCAGTTTTTCGATTTTATCTGCTATTGGATATATTTTTTTAAGTTCTCTGTCGGAATAGCTTCCGAAAAGTTTATTAAAAAGTCCCATTTTGTAAACGCCTTTCAAGGAATTAAAAGTAATATTTATAGTTTTACAAGGCTAATTATAGCACAAAGCTTTACGGAAAAAAAGCAAAAAAATGATACACCGAATAAAATGCCGGTAAAAAGCAAATTTTACACTGATTTCTCCTTGTTAGACGGCGGTTTCTATGCTAAAATACTGATTTGGAAAAATTAAAGAGAGCATGGGGATATAGATTATGACAAAACTTGGATTCGATAACGAAAAGTATTTGAAACTCCAGTCTCAGAAAATAAAAGACCGTCTGTCCTACTTTGGCGGCAAGCTGTATTTGGAATTTGGCGGCAAGCTCTTTGACGATTTTCACGCCTCAAGAGTTCTGCCCGGTTTTAAGCCCGACAGCAAAGTCAGCATGCTGCTTGAAATTAAGGACGTGGCGGAAATAGTCATCTGCATATCTGCCGATGACATTGAGCGGAGTAAACGCCGGGGCGATCTGGGTATTACTTATGACGAGGATACCCTGAGACTGATCGACGCTTTCCGGGGTCGTGGGCTGTATATCGGCAGTGTGGTGCTTACCCACTACCGTGGACAGGCCGTTGCAGATCAGTTTATTAAGAGACTTGAAATGTTGGGAATTAAGACCTACAAGCATTATATAATTCCCGACTATCCTTCAAACATTCCCCTTATCGTTTCTGACGAGGGCTTCGGCAAAAACGATTATATTGAGACTGAAAGAAGTGTTGTGGTTGTTACCGCTCCCGGTCCCGGCAGCGGCAAAATGGCAACCTGTCTCAGCCAGCTCTACCATGAGCACAAGCGTGGTATTCGTGCAGGCTATGCAAAGTTTGAGACTTTCCCCATATGGAATCTCTCCTTAAAGCACCCTCTGAACCTTGCCTACGAAGCCGCCACCGCCGATCTGGACGACGTGAACATGATAGACCCCTTCCATCTGGAGGCTTACGGAGAGACCGCCGTAAACTACAACAGAGACGTAGAAATCTTCCCCGTGCTTGATGCTATGTTTAAGCATATATACGGCGAAAGCCCTTACAAAAGCCCCACAGATATGGGTGTTAACATGATAGCAAGCTGCATTACCGATGATGACGCCTGCAGAGAGGCATCAAAGCAGGAGATTATCCGCCGCTACTATGCCGCTCAGTGCTCCGTCCGTCAGGGTCTTTCCGACCCCTGCGAGGTTCGGAAAATTGAGCTTATTATGAATTCTCTGGGAATAGGCGCCACTGACAGACCGGTAGTTGCCGCATCTCTCCAGAGAGCTGAGGAGACAGGCGCTCCCGCTGTGGCTATTGAACTGCCTGACGGTAAAATAGTCACCGGCAAGACCTCCTCCCTTTTGGGTTCTGCCGCTGCCTGCCTTTTGAATGCTTTGAAGGAGCTTGCGCATATCGACAAGGATATGCTCCTCATCACCCCCAACATCATAGAGCCTATACAGCACCTGAAGGTGGAGCATCTGGGCAATCATAACCCCAGACTTCACACCGACGAGCTGCTTATCGCTCTTTCAATCTGCGCTGTCACAAACCCCATAGCAGGCTACGCAATCGACCAGCTTGGAAAGCTTCGTGGCTGCGAGGCACACTCCACGGTTATTTTAAGCCATGTGGATTCTGACCTGTTTAAGAAAATCGGTGTAAATATGTCTACCGAGCCTAAATATCAGGCAAAGAAACTTTTCCACCGCTGAAAAGTAAAATAAAATGCCCTCCGTTACCAAGAGTTTGCGCTCAGGTTTCGGAGGGCTTTTTTCGCTTACCAACAAGCTGTTGAAAACTTTGTGGGAAAGTTGTTAACTTGTGGGAAAGCTCATTTTCTCTTTTTTCTCTTATCCTTCTTAGAGAGATATATGAGTTATTATTTGTTTTTGTAGTTGTTCTTGTCTTTGTACTTGTCCTTGTCCTTGTACTTGTCTTTGTCCTTGTCCTTGTATATAGTCAAGCCCCGTTAAGCACCGCCAAGCCCCGCTTGGCCTTGCCAAGGGCAGCCAAAACTATTCTCTCAGACTTCCGGGACTTACACCGAAGCTCTCCTTAAAAGCTCTGTGAAAGGCGGAATAATCGGAAAATCCGCTTTCCGCTGCAGCCCTTGCGGCACTCATGCCCTCTCTTATAAGCCTTGCGGCGTAAAGAAGCCGCTTTTGCCGCACATATGCGTGGACGGTGATTCCTGTCTGAGCCTTAAAAAGCCGCATAAAGTGGTACTTGCTCAGATAGACCTGTTCCGCCAGAGTCTCCACACTCAGCTCGCTGTTGAGGTTTTCATTTATATAAGAAAGTGCCTCCTGAATTTTCGGGTCGTAGCCTGTTTCTGCCCCCTCGCTGACGGCGGCACTCATGCGGCCTATTAAAATAAGCATCTGCATAATAAGAGTGTCACGCATAGCGCCTGCCCCGTAGCCGGTGTCCTTTTCCGCTCTCTCGTAGGCTTTCAGTAAAACGGAGAGAGCTTTTTTCTGTTCTTTTTCAGGCATGAGCAGTTCGTTTCCCGATTTATCCGCCATCTCAAAGCATTCACCCAGTCTTGCGTCCGGCAGAACACGGTCGAAAAATTTTCGGTCAAGATAGATAATAATTCTCTCGTAAGGTTCTTTTTTGTCAATTATCGCCTTATGAATAGTATGGTGCTTTACAAGCAGTACGGTCCAGGGCTGAAGAGCATAGCTGTGGCTCTCAACCACATAGTCTACACTGCCTGAGAGGAGGATAACTATTTTGTCAAATTCATGGAAGTGAAAATCTCGCTCCTGTCCCGCTGTATCCTTGAGATGAAAATAGTGGTAATTCTCATTTAGATAGCCTTCACGGCTGAATTTTTCTTTTTTTCCCAAATTCTTCACCCGCCTTTGCGTTAGTTTCAGTATATCGCAGTATTTGCAATGTTTCAAGCACATTAGGCAATTCACATTGTAATTTTATGCAATATAATAGTAATGCAATAAAAATCCAAGGTCCATAAAAAAGGAGTTTTGATAATGGCTAAAAAATCTGGTTTCTTTAAAAATAACTGGTTCTTACTCAGTATGCTCGTAGGCATCATCGGCGGCTGTTTAACAGGCTGGCTCTGGCCGGGGGCAAAGGCTCTTGAGCCTCTGGGTACAATATTTATAAATATGATGTTCTGCGTGGTTGTTCCCATGGTGTTCTGCTCCATATCCTCAGCCATTGCAAATATGGGTACAGTCAAGAGAGCCGGAAAGCTTCTGGGTACTACTGTTCTGACCTTCATGTTCACCACCACTGTGGCATCTGTGCTGATGTACATAGTGCTGCGCTTTGTTCCCCTTACCGTGGGCAGCTATGTTATGGAGGGCGAGGTTCAGGCCGGTATGTCAGTTGCCGACCTTGTGGTAAACTTCTTCACCAAGCCTGACTTTGTGGAGCTTTGGAGCCGCAAAGCCATTCTGCCTCTCATAGTTGCGGCTGTAATCTTCGGCTTCGGCGTGCAGATGGCAGGCGGCAGAGAGACTGCCACCGCAAAGCTTCTTGCAGATATTACAAACTGCATAATGAAAACTGTTAAGATTATCACCTACTACGCACCTATCGGATTTTTCGGTTTTTTTGCCTGCCTTGTTGCAACCTACGGCCCAGAGCTTATCGGCGACTACGGCAGAACCATTTTAATCTACTACGTGGTAGCTTTCCTGTATATGTTCATTTCTTCTCCCATTTACGCCTATATAGGCGGCGGCAAAGGTGCGGCAAAGGTTATGTTCAAGCACCTGTTCAAGCCTGCGGCTGTATCTTTTGGAACCTGCTCCTCCGTTGCATCTATTCCCACCAACATAGAAGCAGCACAGGACAGCGGTGTTTCCAAGGAGGTTTCTGAAGTCGTTATGCCTTTAGGCGCAACCATGAACATGGACGGTTCAGGCATGAGCGCAATTTTGAAAGTTGCATTTCTGTTTGCCCTCTTCGGCCTTGATTTCACAGGTGGTCGTGCAATTCTTGCAATCCTTGTTGCCGTCTTTTCCTCTGTTGCCATGTCCGGAATTCCCGGTGGCGGCGGAACAGGCGAGCTTGTACTCTGCACCATCTTCTTCCCCGACCAACTTGCTGTTGCCTACCCCATGGCAATAGCTCTCGGAAATCTTATAGACCCCCCTGCTACTATGGTAAACTCCGCCGGAGACTATGTTTCTTCCTTCATTGTGTCCCGCTTTGTGGACGGCAAAGACTGGCTCCAGAAACAGCTCCATCGTAACGAGAAATAAAATTCCACTCCTTTTTAAAGCCTCCCTTTCTGGGAGGTTTTTCTTTCGGTTTAATTTTCCGCACCCCCTCATTCGCCCCCATTTTCGCAATGGCTGTTGTATTCTTTTTGTACAATACCGTAAGATAAGGAGGCAGCGCCATGCAGGCATTAAAATACCGCCCGTCACTACGTCGAGGCGGCATAACTTATTTACGACCGGAAGAGCTTTCGCCAAATCCCGTTCAGCCGAGGAAGATTTTTGAGGACGAGGCACTTCGGCAGCTCAGTGAGAGCATAAAAACCTACGGAATATTAAATCCGCTGAATGTAAGAATCAGGAACGGAAAATACGAGCTTGTATCCGGTGAACGGAGACTTCGAGCCGCAAAGCTTGCCGGACTTAGGGAAGTTCCCTGTATTCTCCTTGATGTGAATATGGAAGATGCAGGCTTAATAGCTCTGGTTGAAAATTTACAGCGGAAAGATTTGGACTTTATCGAAGAGGCAACAGGTCTGAGCCGCCTTATCCGCATGTTCGGACTGAGTCAGGAAGAGGCGGCAAAGCGTATCGGGAAATCCCAGTCGGCGGTTGCAAATAAGCTGAGGCTTTTGAAGCTGCCACCTGATGTTCTGGAGGCACTCCGCTCCCATTCCTTAACCGAACGCCACGGCAGAGCGCTTTTGAGATTGCCCACCCCTGAGAGCCAGCGGGCAGCACTGGAATACATAATCGAAAAGGAGCTGACCGTCTCCGCTACCGACGAATACATTGAGGCTCTGCTCAGTAAACCTGAAAATGAGAAAAAAGCTCCAAAGCGCAGTTTCATTTTGAAAGATGTAAGGGTGTTTTTAAATACGCTCAATCACGGACTTGATATGATGAAGCAAGGGGGCATAGATGCAGGTTTTAAAAAGCAGGAGACCGATACTTCCCTGATTCTCACCATTTCCATACCCAAAAAGACCTCATAGGACATCCCCAACCCTGCATATCATGTATGGGGGTGGTATCGGTGCTAAATTTATTTTCCGATTTAAAATATAAAGAGGTAATAGACATACACTCAGGCTTTCGTCTGGGCTATGTCTGCGATGCAGAGTTTGACAGTGAGGACGGGAAACTGCTCTCCCTGATTACCCCCGGAAAGGCCAAATTTTTCGGTCTTTTGGGCAGGGAGGACGACTATGTACTTCCGTGGGAGTGCATATCACGCATAGGAAGTGACATTATATTGATTGACCAGAAGGGCGAATTTCAGCGGCGCAAGAAGCACAAAGGCACATGGTTTTAAAAACGGAAATCTGCCTTTAAGTCCTGTACGGCTGTTAACTAAAATAAGCAGTACCAAGGCAGAAATTCTTGGTGCTGCTTATTTTTGTAGTTTAAATTTCCGCCTCCGCAAAAAAGTTTTAATAAAATTTCCCAAATCGGAAACTTATTTCTTTTTAACCGGTCTAAAGAGCAGAAAAGGAAAATGTTCAAGACCTTATAATAAAGGAGAATTTGAAATGGAGAAAATATTTGCTATAATTTTAAGTGTAACCTTAGCCCTGTCTCTGGCAGGCTGCGGAACAAAGACTCCTGCCCCTGAAAAGGGCGGCGAGACAGGACAAGTACAGATTGCAAATCCCTTTGTCAGCTGCGATAATATGACCGCTGCGGCAGAGCTTGCAGGCTTTGAGATAACACTTCCCCAGTCTCTCCCCAACTGGATAACCGAAACTGAAATCCGTGTAATCGAGGGCGAGATGATAGAGGTTGTGTCCGCAGGTGAGGACGGAAAAGAGCTGCGTATCCGTAAGGCTGTGGGCAGCGAGGACATAAGCGGCGACTATAACAGCTATGAAGAAGCTTCCGAAATTACAGTAGGCGAGCTGACCGTGGCATTAAAAGGACATGATGACAAAATCAATGTTGCTACTTGGAGCGACGGAAAATATACTTTCTCCATTGTCTGCTCCGAGGGTCTCAGTCAGGACAATATAAGCGCAATGGTCACTGATATAAAGTAATTTTAAAAAAGGTGCAGAAGCTTAGTTCCTGCACTTTTTTGCTGTTTAGAGATTTACTCATTTTACAGGACAAGCAGGGCTTGGCTGAGCCAAGCCCTGCTTTAATTTGCAAAAGCTGTTATTTCTGTATAGGAACTGCTCTGAACGCTTCGCCCACGGCATTTACCGAAACCGTGCCGCCGCTCACGTCGAAAATTCTGTCCTTAAAGTCCTGAAATTTTTCCTCCGGCAGAAGCAGCTTCATAAGTACATCTGCGCCGTATTCAGTATCGGATAGGATACCGTCAAAGCTTGGGATTTCCTGCTTCAGCTTCTCGGCGGCAGAGTAGGAGCAGGGAAGTTCAGCCTCAACCCAGCGGCGCACTATGGAAATGCCTGCGGCATCAAGAGCGTCCTTTGCCCCTCTTGTGTAGGCACGGAGAAGTCCGCCTGCCCCAAGCAGAACGCCGCCGAAGTAACGGGTGACAACGCAAACCACGTTGCACACTCCTTCACGGCGCATGACTTCAAGCATGGGAATACCTGCCGTTCCCTGAGGTTCGGAGTCGTCAGAGTACCGCTCCGGTCCGTCTTTTATTATATAGCACCAGCAGTTGTGCCGTGCGTCATAATATTTCTTTTTGCACTCGGCGATAAAATCTCTTGCCTCTTCCTCAGTTTCAACCAAGGCAACATGGCCTAAAAAGCGGGAGCGCTTTTCTGTAAATTCACTTTCGCCGGAGCCGGTGGGAATTTTGTATTCTGTCAATCCTCCCACTCCTCCTTCTCTTCCACATATCCGGGAATGTAGGCTTTCACCTTGCCGAAAAGCTCAGGCTTAACAATGGCTTCAATCTCAATTCCGTTGTCTGTGTACTCAGTGGACAAAACCCCTGCTTCACGGTTGAGCGTGTCCAGAAGTCCTGCGGCAGAGTAAGGGAGCACAAGATTAACCTTTTTCTTGCCTTTATCCAGAATACCTGAAAGCTTTTCCATGAGTTCGTCAGTACCCTCGCCGCTCTTGGCGGAAATGCAAACACAGTCCTCGCCATGGGGCAGAATACCTGTAAACTTGTCGCACTTGTTGTAAACTCTCAGCTCCGGTGTGTCGTCGGTTTTAAGCTCTCTTATAAGCTCGTCCACGATTCTTGCCTGTTCGGGCCATTCGGGGTTTGAAATGTCGATAACGTGAATTAAAACGTCCGCATAGCGCAGCTCTTCCAGAGTGGCTTTAAAGGCCTCGATTAAGTGTGTGGGCAGCTTGCGGATAAATCCGACAGTGTCGGAAATGAGGATTTCCAGTGTCTCGTCGATTTTAAGGCGGCGAGTGGTGGTGTCCAGCGTGTCGAACAGTCTGTTGTTTGCAGGAATATCAGAGCCTGTGAGACAGTTTAAGAGGGTGGATTTTCCGGCGTTGGTGTAGCCCACAACGGCGGCAACAGGCATTGCATTTTTCTCTCTCTTACGTCTCTGAGTGGAACGGATTTTCCGCACCTGAGCCAGTTCCTCCTCTAACTTCTGGATTTTACGTCTGATGTGTCGGCGGTCGGTTTCAAGCTGAGTTTCACCGGGTCCTCTGGTTCCTATTGGTGAGGGGCCGCCGGAAGCGGTCTGGCGCACAAGGTGTCCCCACATACCGGTAAGTCTGGGTAAAAGGTATTTATACTGGGCAAGCTCAACCTGTAACTGACCTTCACGGGTTCTGGCTCTCTGGGCGAAAATGTCCAGAATAAGGCCGGAACGGTCAAGGACTTTAATCCCCAGATCGTCGGTCAGGGCACGCATCTGAGGGGGTGAAATTTCGTTATCAATAACCACTAAATCGCAGTCGTTATTTTCGGCAAGCTCTTTGATTTCCTGCACCTTGCCCTCGCCCACAAAGCTTCTGGAGTCGGGAGTCGGTCTGTTCTGCATGACCATGCCCACGGTTTCACCGCCGGCAGTCTCTACAAGAGCCTTCAGCTCCTCCATAGATACTTCATCGGAGCGTTCACGCACATCCATGCTCTGGGCAGCAAGACCCACCAGTATGGCTCGCTCCTTTTTAACTTCAGTGTTTTCTATATTAAATCATTCCTTTTAAGTAAATTTAGTTAATTATACCCCAAAACTGCTTGTTTGCCAACAAAAATCGGGGGCGGTACAAAAGTTTCTGCGGAAGTTTTCCACATTTTAAAATAGAACTTGTGGAAGCTTCCTGTTTTTTCTTACGCTCTTTTCCAAGTAAGCCCGAAATCAATTTTCTGACTTCAAAATCAGCACTTTTCACACAGGGCAAAAGTGCAATAAAACCAAATTACCACACAGTCTATTTAAAAATCTCTTTCAACCTAAGTGAACATCACAGGCAAGCTATGTAAAAAAGGCGACGGTCAAGCCGTCGCCTTAATCACAGTTTATTTGTTGTGTTTTTTCTTATATCCCATGTAAACTGCTGTGCCGGTTGCAGCAACAGCGGACAGGGAAAGCAGAGTTGCCCAAAGGACAAGATTGCTCTCGTCAGCGGTCTTGGGGCCGTGAGTTGCGGGAATTCTATCTCTGTCGATATAGCCGCACACTGTGCATTCACGCTCTCTTCTGCCGGAGAGACGCTCGGTGGGTTCACGGGTTATTACCCATTCGCCGTAGCTGTGGTCAGCAAGGTCAAGCTTCTCGCCGCAGTTTCTGCACACACGCCAGTGCTGCTCGTCGTTATCTCTCCAGATTCCGGGATTGTGGCCGGTAGCAGGAATTTTAAGCTCTTCATCGGTAAGTGCTGTCATGCCCTGAGAGTCGGCATAATTCTTGCCGCAACCTTCGCAGTGCCAGTGTGCCTTCACACCGTCTACGGTGCAGGTTGCTTTTACTTCCTTTACCTCAACCAGCTTGTGGTTGCCCTCCACGGGAATTGCAAGGTCTTTATCGGTAACTTCATTCTTACCTGCTTCATCGGAGAAATTCTTTTCGCAGACGGAGCAGTGCCAGTGTTCCTTTACGCCCTCTTTGCCGCAGGTAGGCTGAACAGCTTCAACCTTATCCAGTTTGTGGTCGGCAAGAGGAATTACCAGTGCATCTTCCTCATCTTTGGTAAGCATGGTGAAGCTTCCGTCTTCATTTTTCTTAAAGAGCTTGCCGCAGCCGTCAGCGCCTACACACTGCCAGTGGGCTTTCATGCCCTCTTCCTTGCAGGTAGCAGGACGTTCAGCCACTTCTTTTATTTCAGGATGGTTGCAGGAAACGAGGCTCTCTCCCTTAGGCACAGTGTTGTTATTTGCGGAAACAACTCCGTCACCCTTGTTTATAACTTCAACACCGTGGGGCAGCTCGCCCAGAGCCACATCACCCTGATTTACGGTAACGGTATCACCCTTACCCATGGTAGACGCAGCGTTCTTGATGTTTTCATCACCTACATAGAACTTATTCTCTTCGTCCTTTGCGATTTCAGCAACAGCAGAGTCAGCTGCTACAAATGCAGTGGGGTCAGCGGTGAAGTTACCGCCGGAAACTTTGACAGCACTTCTGTCGTACTTCTCTTCGGCCTTAATGCTGCCGTTAAAGGAGCCGCCTGTAATATTAAGCTCAGACTTATACTGCTCGTTGTTCATTCCGGTAAACTCCACATCGCCCTTTATGGTGGCGTTATCAACTGTTACCTTGACAGCAGGATAACTGGAGAAAGAGCATACATCAAATGCAACTGCGCCGTCTTTAGCTATAATCTGGGTACCGTTTGTAATTTTGGTATCGCCGTTGTTGTTTGAAACTACATAGCTTACTCTGTTTTCGCCCTTGGTGGCGTCAAGCACCATGTTATCCAGAGTGAGGTTGCTGTAATTCTGAATTATCATTGCAAGCTGGGGGTTGTTTGCAACAACAGTACCATTCTTCATAGTAATGGTGGAGTCCTTGAGAAGCTGGAAGCACTGAGATTTTGTTCCCTCAGAGCCTGCAAGCTTATCGGTTACGGTATAAGTGTGATTTGCAAAATCAAGGGTGAAGCTGGAGCCTTCGGGAACGATAACTCCCTCGCCGTTTTCAACATCATGCAGAAGAGTAATAGTTCCATTGGGCTGTACATTGTTTACAGCATTTGTCAGAGAGTCGTCATAGACCTCAACACCGTTTTTATCCACATACTTTACTATTGCGGATTTGGCAGGAGCGCCGTCGGTCACAGCGTAGGTAGAGAGGTGATTTGTGGTAAATACCAGATTTTCACCCTCTGCTTTAGCGTTCATGTTTTCAACGAACACGCCGTTAACCACATACCAGACCTGAGGCTCTGCAACGTCGGCAGGCTTTGCAATGCTTACGGTAACAGTACCGTCCTCGGCAGTGCTGCCCTCAGGCAAAAGATTTGCACCGCCTGCGGTGAACTCAAGGCTGTATGCTGCCTTTGTGCCCTCAACATAGCCTGCATCCTTAATACTGATGCTGACTGCCTGACCGCCGGCTTTATTCATAGCCTTGCTGTCAAAAGTAACTGCGGTAGTTCCGCTTGTAGCGGTAAAGGATGCGCCTGCATTGGCTATGCTCTGAACAGTGTGAGGAGCAATCTTCGTTTCGCCGGTAGTACCCGCAGGTACAGGCTGCTCTGTGCCGTTGAAGAGACCGTCAACAACAGTTACACCGTTTTCATCCTTGGTAACTATCTTCTGAGCACGACCAACGGTAAAGACACCGTTTGCCTCTACTGCTTCATATCCGAAAGGAACAAAAGCGCTGTCGGGATTGGAGCTGAAAGAACCGCCGGTTATTGTCACATTGCCGGCATGGCTACCGTCACCTTTAATTAAAACTGCCTCGCCATTTGCGGTGAAAGTACCACCGGTGATATTAAGAGTTACATCGCCGTAGTTTGGCTCAACGTTTACAGCGGCATTTGCAAGACCGGTTGTACCGTCGCTGCCCTCTCCGGTAGAGCCTGTGTTTTCGCTTACAACAGTACCGGCAGAGATATTAAGAGTACCACGGCGTATTGCTATACCGCCGGCAGCGCCCTTAATAACAGGTTCGGGAGTGTTATCATCTTTCTTGCAGATTTCGGTGGTGCCGGACTGGGGCAGATAAACTGCGTAGTCGGCTGCTGAATACAGCTCACCGCCGCATATTGTGATTCGGGTGTCCTGAGTATTGTTGTCTCCGTTGCCTGCTATGGCATACCAGCCGGCATTGATCTTGCCGCCCTCCATTACCATATCGGCACCGTCAAGAAGAACCACTGCAAACTGGCCGTTGCTAACAGCATCATCGAAGGCGGTTTCAATAGTACCTGATGACATGATGAACTCTGCGTTCTCGCCGGAAGCGACAACAACACCTGTGTCGCAACCATCGCCGTAGGGCACAGAAGCCTTTATTTTACCTGTATCTTTGCTGTCGCAGAGAACGAGAGTAGAATTATTGGTAATAATGATGTTTCCGGTCGTGCTGTTGCTTGCAGTAATAGTATGTCCCGCAAGCTCCAGTGTTACATGACCTGAAACGCTTATGCCGCCGTTTGTAATATCCACATCTTTGGTAAGGAGAACTTCGTCATTATCAGCTGCATTCACAGCCTCCTGAAGTGTCTTATAATAAACCTCGCCTACCTGAGCCACGGACTCTTCGGGAGTAACGGCAGGTTTTTCAGGCTCAGTAGTTTTATCTGCGCTATCGCCATCAGGAGCAGTACCGTCCTCGGGATCAGTTGTCTCCGGTGCGGGGGTCTCAGTATCTTTATTTTCAACTGAGCTGTCGGTATTTTCTTCTGTAACACCTTTATCACCTGTTTTAGCCGCAGGTGTGGTTTTAGGTTCCACAGGTGCAGTTTCAGCCGCAGGTGCTGCTTCATCTACCGCAGGTGCCGGTGTCTCAAGCTCAGCCGCAAAGGCGTTCATGGGCAGTAAGCTCAGCACAAACACCATGGCTAAGATGAAGCATAAAATCTTAGCAGTTTTTTTCATCAAGAACCCTCCTGAATTATTGCAGAGAACAGAAAATCACAAAATTTTCTTCTCCTGAGTACATTAAATATCCCGCAAAGTGAACACTTTGGGAAGTTTACGATTTCACTTATACAGTATAGCATACACAGGTCTTTAGTCAAGCTTTGCAATTCTAAATTTTTCTTAATAAATGGTTAAAAAGTCCAGTGTAAAATCCCACTTTCAGCTTATCTTGCGTTATATTTTTCTATTGCCTTTGTGAGTATGTCTACGGCTCTCTCTATGTCCTCTTCTTTGAGCACATACGCCATTCTTACCTCGTTTTTGCCCTTTCCGGGGGTGGCGTAGAAAGCCTCACCGCAGGAGAACATGACGGTTTCGCCGTTGTCGTCAAATTCATTTAACAGCCAGTGCTGGAACTTGTTCGCATCATCTACGGGCAAAGCGGCCATGATGTAGAAAGCGCCCTGAGGCTGTGCGCAGACTATGCCGGGAATTTCTTTAAGTTTTTTGAGCATAGTGTCACGGCGGTGCTTGTATTCCTCTCTCACCGCTTCAAAATAATCCTCTCCCACGGAGTAGAGAGCGGCAGCGGCGAGCTGGTCGACGGTAGAGGCGCTTATGCGGCACTGGCACCACTTTATAGCATTAGCCATCAGTTCCTTGTTTTTGGAAATCAGCATGCCTACTCTTGCGCCGCAGGCGGAAAACCGCTTTGAAACGGAGTCTATAAGAATTACATTGTCCTCATAGCCCTCAAACTGCATGGCGCTTATAAGTCCCTGTCCGTCGTAAACAAACTCTCTGTAAACCTCGTCGCAGATAATAAAGAGATTGTTTTCCTTTGCAATATCAAGCATAAGTTTAAGCTCTTCACGGCTTAAAACAGCGCCTGTGGGGTTTCCGGGGTTGGTGATAAGGATGGCACGGCTGTGCTCATTTATGCACGCTTCAACCCGCTCTCTCACCGCATAGCGGTAGCCCTCCTCAGGGCAGGTGCTTATTGGGTGAATGGTGGCGCCCGTCAGGGTAACGGCGGTGTGGTAGTTGGGGTAGAAAGGTTCGGGAATTATAATCTCGTCCCCATCGTCCAGAATTGAGCACATTGCCATCTGCAAAGCCTCGCTTCCGCCGGTTCCGATGATAATTTCATCGTCACTAAGCTCAACGCCGATTTTGCCGAAATACTTTTTAACTGCGCCGATAAGCTCGGGTATACCGGGAGAAGCGCAGTAGCTCAAAACAGGGCTGTCGAAATTCTTCAAAACATCAAAATAGCTTTTAGGAGTGAGAATATCAGGCTGTCCAATGTTCAGATGATATATTTTTGTGCCTCTCTTTTCTGCCGCAAGGGCTTCGTTATCAAATTCCAGAATTGGTGAGAGGTGGCACTTTTCTACTTTAGATGAAAATTTCATTTCTATCCCTCCATTAACAGGTTATTTAAATATTATATCACTCTTATATTTGCATTTCAATAAAACCTGCTCACCTTCGGGGTACTTGTTTTGCTAAAAATCATCTGTTAAAATGGTTTTGATTGGAGGGGCTTTTATGCTCAGACTTATAACAGGAAAAGCAGGCGCAGGTAAAACTGCCGCCATTATAAATGAAATAAAAAATTCCGTGGACAGTCAGCAGGGCGGATGCCTGCTGATAGTTCCGGAGCAGTACAGCCACGAGGCGGAAAAGGAGCTTTGCGCAAAGTGCGGTGACACTCTGTCTCTGTATGCAGAGGTAATGAGCTTCACAGGTCTTGCACGGCGGCTTCGTTCACTCTTCGGCGGCGGTGCGGCAAAATATCTGGATAAGGGCGGACGGCTTTTGTGCATGTCCCTCTCCCTTAAAAACATTAGCTCAAGGCTCAGGCTATATACTGCCGCAGGGCGCAGAGCGGAGCTTCAGGAAGCACTTCTAAAGGCTGTGGACGAGTTAAAAACGGCCTGCGTAAGTTCGGATAAGCTTATGGAGGCCGCCGAAAACTGCGACGGCGTGTTAAAAGATAAGCTCGCAGATCTTGCTCTCATTTTGGAGAGCTACGAGGCGGTAGTCAGCAATGTAGGTGCAGACCCTATGGATGCTCTCACCGTGCTTGCAGAGCAGGTCGAGGAAAACTGCTACGGCGCAGGGCTCAAAATCTATGTTGACGGCTTTATAGATTTCACAAATCAGGAGCTTCAGGTGCTCCATTCTCTTATGGCACAGGGTGCCCAGCTTTGCGTATGTATGACGGTTGACGACATAGAGGGCGGCAGTGAAATTTTTGAGCTGTCCCGCCGCTCATGCCGCCGCCTTTTGGCTATGGCTCATGATTTGGGACTGGAAGTTAAAACCGAAGTCATGGAAAATTCAGGCGGTGACCCTGCCCTTAGCTTTCTTTCCGACAAAATGTTTTTGTATACGGAAGATAAATTTCAGGGCGACTGCTCCAACGTCCGTCTATTTCAGGCGCAGAGCGTTGCAGAGGAGTGCGAATTTGCGGCAGGAAAAGCCTTGGAGCTTGTTCGGGATAAGGGACTGCGCTGGCGTGATATAGCCATTGCCGTCCGTGGCTTTGAGGATTACAGGGAAACTCTGGAAAACAGCTTTGCCCTCTACGGCGTTCCACTTTATACAGCGAGAAAGAGTTCTCTTTCTCAGAAGCCTTTGCCCGCTCTCATCTCCATTGCCTACGATATTGTAGAGCGTGGCTGGGATACGGAAGATGTAATCAGCTATATCCGCACAGGTCTTACCGGACTTACGCCGGAAGACGGGGATATGCTCTCTGACTACATATATAAATGGCAGCTGAAAAGTGCTGCATGGCACAGGGAAGAGGACTGGCGGCAGCACCCTGACGGCTACGGTGCAGAGGAGACTGATGAAAGTCGGGAAAAACTGGAGAAAATCAACAGCCTGAGACGTGAAGTTGCAACTCCCCTGCTCCACTTTCAGCAAAGCTGCCGCTCTGCCTCCACAGCTATGGAACAGGCAGTGGCACTAAGCCAGTTTATGGCAGAACTGGAGCTGCCCGAAAAAATGGAGCAGCGTGCGGAAGCTCTTGAAAACTCCGGCCGTGGCGACTTGGGGCAGGAATACCGTCAGCTTTGGGATATATGTATAAACGCCATTGAGCAGTGCGCCGCCGTTCTGGGCGACAGAGAAGCGGACACGGTGGAATTCGGCAGACTGTTTCAGCTTGTGCTGTCAAAATATGACGTGGGCAGTATACCCGTGTCACTGGACAGAGTTTCATCCGGTGAATTTGACCGTGTGAGACGGCGGAATATAAAGCAGCTGATAGTTTTAGGCTGCAGTGACGACCGACTTCCCCAAAGCGATAATGGAGACGGAATGTTCTCCGGCGAGGAACTGGAAAAGCTGTTGCAAATGGATATAGAGCTTGGGGGCGGTTCCGAGCTGTGGCGTGAATTTTCACTGATATATAATTGTATGAGTCTGCCCTCAGAGGGGCTTAGTTTGTGCATGTCCTTAACCAATGAAAAGGGCGAGAGCCTGCGGTCTGCCTTTGTGTACGGCAGAACAAGTGCAATATTCGGCATTGAGCCTGAAATTGTGGATATGGACGATGTGCGTATGTCCGCCCCCGCTCCCGCTCTTGAGCTTGCGGCAGATTCATTTTACAGCAGAAGCGGAAAAGCCGCAGCAGCGGCGGAGTATTTCACCGAAAATGACGACCGAGCCTTTGCCCTTTTAAGCTCCACATCTAAATTGCAGAGGGGCAGACTTTCCCCCCTGTCTGTTGAGGGGCTTTACGGAAAATCCATGAAGCTTACCGCTTCAAGAGCTGAAAAGTTCAATTCCTGCAAATATGCCTACTTCTGCCAGTACGGTCTGAGAGCAAAGCCCTACAGGCCGGCAGAATTTAAGCCGCCGGAGATCGGCACATTCATGCACTACATTCTGGAAAATACCGCCAGGGACGTTAAGGATATGGGCGGCTTTAAGGCCGTAAGCAACGAGACACTGGAAAAGCTCTGCGATAAGTATGTATCTCTCTTTATATCTCAGGAGCTAAACGATTTTCGGGAAAAAAGTCCCCGTTTCGTCCATCTTTTCCGCAGAATCTGTGCCGATGCACGGCGGATAGTTCTGGATATGGCGGAGGAACTGCGCCGCTCCGACTTTGAACCCATAGACTTTGAACTGGACATTTTAAGCGCTCAGGGTGTAGAGCCTATGGAGCTTGGAGAGGATTTCAGTCTCAGCGGCGTTGCCGACCGTGTGGACGGTTGGGTACATGACGGAAAGCTGTATCTCCGAGTTGCGGACTATAAAACAGGAAAGAAAAAATTCTCTCTGGGTGATGTGTATTACGGAATGTCTATGCAGATGCTGTTGTATCTTTTCACCCTGACCGAGGGAGCGCAAAAGCGTTACGGCATGGAGCTTATGCCGGGTGGCGTTATGTATATTCCTGCATCAGACGACATTTTAAGCTCCGACACCTGCTTAAATGATGACGAGCTTGAAAGCGAGCGGCGAAAGAAACTCTGCCGAAGCGGTCTTGTATTTAATGACGAGGAAGTTATGGAGGCATGGGAGCACGGAGAGGACAAGCTCTATTTCCCTGCCAGAGGCAGATACGGAAAGCCGGACGAGGATAAGCTTGCATCGGCCGAGCGCATGGGTGCACTGGCACGGCATATAAAGGAACTTTTGGGAGAAATGGCGTCACAGCTTCGTGGCGGAGCTATTGCCGCCGACCCCTATTACAGAACCCAGACGGAAAACGCCTGCCTCTACTGTGATTACTTTGAGGCATGTCACTTTGCCGACGGTGAAAACGGAGAAGCACTCCGCTATATTCCACGGCTCAGTGACAAAAAGGTGTGGAATATATTGGAAGGAGGCGGAGAAGATGAGTGAATTTAAACCTACAAAAGCACAGGAACGGGCAATAGTTACAAGAGGCGGCACGGTTCTTGTCTCCGCCGGAGCAGGAAGCGGCAAAACCAAGGTTTTGACCGAGCGCCTGATGGGTTATATCAAAGACACCGAGAATCCGGCAGACGTGGACAGCTTTCTGGTGATTACATTTACCAATGCCGCCGCCGGAGAATTAAAGGGTCGAATTATGGACGAGCTTGCCGCCGCCCTTGCAAAAGACCCCCAAAACAAAAGACTGCGCCGCCAGAGCGCCCTTTGCCGCAAGGCTCAGATAAGCACAATTCATGGCTTCTGTTCAGGAATTCTCCGTGAAAACAGCCAGCTTGCAGGCATTTCACCTGATTTTAAGATAATGGAGAGCGACAGGGCAGGCAGCATGAAGTCCTCAGCCTTGGAGCGTATTCTGGAAAAGCACTACGAGCAGATTGATAAACAGCCCGGTTTTCGGCTGTTAGCGGACACTGTGGGTGCAGGCAGAGATGACCGTGGGCTGAGTGATGCAGTTTTAAAATTAAACGAGCAAATGCAGAGCCACGCCCGACCTGAAAAATGGGCAAGAGAGCAAATCGCACTTTTGCACACCCGTTTTTCCTCTGTTGAAGAAACGCCTTGGGGAAAAGAGATTTTGGCAGGTGCAAAGGAGACTGTAAAGTTCTGGAAGAGCTGTTTTGAGGATATTATTATCCGCATGGACGGAGACGAGAAGCTTCTAAACTCCTGCGGTGTTTCCTTTGGCGAAGCCTGCGATATAATGAGAGATTTTCTCGCCGCCATAGACCACGGCTGGGACAGTGCGCTGAAAGCTCTCCCCATTAAATTTTCAACCTTTAAAAGCCCAAGATTTGCAAAGGGCACCGAGCAGAGCGTAAAGGACGAATATAAAAACCGCTCCGATACATTTAAAACCCGTTGGGATATGTGCAAAAAGGAGCTTGGCGGTCTGAACAAAAGCTTCAGAGCCGATTCCGAAACACTTCTCAAAGAGATGCAGGAGTACGCCCCTGCTATGGAGGCGCTTTTGGAGCTGAGTCTGGAGCTTGACAGAGAGTACGGCGAGGATAAGCGGCGGCAAAGTCTGGTTGACTACAACGACCTGGAGCATATGGCGGCGCAGCTGCTCACCGACGAGGAGGGCAATCCCACCGACCTTGCACGGCAGATTTCCCGCCGCTATACGGAAATCATGGTGGACGAATATCAGGACGTCAGCCGAGTGCAGGACGCCATATTCAGAGCCGTTTCCAAGGACGAAAAGAACCTGTTTCTGGTGGGAGACGTGAAGCAGTCCATATACCGTTTCCGTCTGGCAGAACCGGAAATTTTCACGGAGAAATATCTCAGCTTTAAAGATGACGATATAGCTCCCCGGGGCGAAGCACGGCGCATTATGCTCAGAGAGAACTTCCGTTCACGAAAAGAAGTGCTTTCCGGAGTAAATACCGTCTTTTCCCTCTGTATGTCCAGAGCCCTGGGCGATATAGATTATGACGAAAACGCCGCCCTTAAATTCGGCGGCGGCTACGAGGGTGATTTTAAAAAGCCGGAAATTATGCTTTTAGACCTGCCCGGAAAAAGTGAGGACGAGGAAACCCCCGATAAAAAGGCAATGGAAGCCCGAATGATAGGCAAAAAGATACTCACTCTTATGTCTGAGGGCGCAAGCGTCACGGAGCGAGGAGAGCAAAGACCCCTTGAATATAGAGACATTGCGATTTTGCTCCGTTCTGACAGCAAAAATGCCCCCATATACCGCCGTGAGCTTATGGCAATGGGTATTCCCGTAGAGGCAGGACAGGGTTCGGATTTCTTCACATCTGTTGAAATTTCCACCCTTTTATCCATGCTTGCAGTTATCGACAACCCACATCAGGACATTGCACTTATTGCGGTGCTGTCCTCCCCTGCTTTCGGCTTTACAGGTGACGAGCTTGCGGCTATAAGAACCAGTGATAAAAAAGGGGAAATGTATTCAGCCCTTTTAAAGCACGCCGAAGAGGACGAAAAGTGCCGTCACTTTGTGGAAACACTCAACGAATTTCGGGAAATTGCGCCGGATATTCCTGCAACTGAGCTGTTGTGGAGACTTATAGACAGACTGAATATTCTGCCCATATGCAGTGCCATGAGTGACGGTGCGCTGAGACGGGCAAGGGTGATGGAGCTTCAAAAGCTGTCTGAGGGCTACGAAAGTTCAGGCTTCAAGGGGCTTCACCGCTTCGTGCTGTGGCTTAAAAACAAGAGTGAGCAGGAGGCAGAGCCTGTGGTGTCCGTGGGCGGCAGCGAGAACGCCGTGAGAATAATGAGTATGCACAAATCCAAGGGGCTTGAGTTTCCGGTGGTTTTTGTGGCAAATCTGGGCAGCAAATTTAACACCGAGGATTTAAAAAAGAAAATTCTCATTCACCCCGCCTTGGGTTTAGGCCCCAGAGTTACGGAGCTTGGCAGACGGCTTGAATATCCCGGCCTTTCACGCCTTGCCATTTCACGCCGTTTAAAGCGTGAGAACCTCTCAGAAGAGCTTAGAATCCTGTATGTGGCGCTTACCAGAGCAAAGGAACATCTCTTCATGTGTGCCGCCTTAAAGGGCGCAGAGGTGGAGTTGGAAAAAGCCTCTCAGTTTGCTTCCCTGCCCTTAGGCCCTGAAATTCTGGCTCTTGAAACTTCACCTATAAACTGGACTTTGTATGCGGCTTTAGCCGACGGTCAGAAAAATATTAAGGTTAAGATTTATAGTCCTGAAACAGGCGAGAGCGAGGAAGAGCAGGAGGAATTTAAAGTGGAGGCAGATGCGGAGGCTTTAGAGGAGCTGAAACGCCGCCTTGATTTCTCCTATCCCCATGATGCAGTTGTGGAACTGCCCTCAAAGCTCACCGCTACCGAGCTTAAAGGCCGCATAGAAACGGACGAGGAGGCAGAGAGCATAATTCCCCGCAGGAAAATTTCTTTCCCTCTTCCCGACTTTGCCAAAAAGGATAAGCCCCTCACCGGCACCGAGCGTGGAATTGCAACCCACCTGATGCTCCAGTATATGGACTTCGGAAAAACAGGCTCCGAGGAAGAAATTGGAGAAGAGCTTGGACGACTGGAGCGAGAAAAATTCCTGTCTCCCAGAGAAGCGGAGGCCGTGGATATAAAGGCAATCGACCGCCTGTTTTCATCACCCCTTGGGGAAAAGATGAAAAATGCGGAGAACGTGAAGCGAGAGTTTAAATTCTCTCTGCTTTGGGACGGCGGAGAGCTGTTTTCCGATGCAAATGGCGAGCGGCTTTTAATGCAGGGCGTTGTGGACTGCTTTATAGAGGAAGAGGGTGCTATCACCATCATAGACTATAAAACAGACCATGTTTTTTCCGTAAAGGATATAGCAGAACGGGCGGAATTTTACAAGGGTCAGATGGAGGTCTATGCAAAGGCCCTCTCCCGCATATGCGGAAAGCCTGTAAAAGACTGCGTGTTGTATTTTCTCAGCGCAGGCAAGGCGGTTTCTCTTAAATTTTAAGTCTTATAGCTAAAAAATACCGTATCGGTTCAAAACCGATACGGTATTTTTATTAGCTTAATTTACTCTTTGTAATCAGTGTATCTCATTCATTAGCTGCACTCTCATCTTGACGTAGGCTTCAAGAATGTCCACTGTTTCCTCAAAGGGCTGTTTGCTTGAATTTATGCAGAGGTTATAGCCTCTGGAATCGCCCCATTTAACCCCGGAATAATAGTTGTGATAGGATTTTCTTTTCTTATCCTGACGCATCATGGATTCCTTTGCCTCGTAGCTTGTCACGTTTTCAAGCTTTGCGACCCTTGCGATTTTGTCCTCTTCATCACCAAGAATGAAAATAGACACAAGATTGGGGAATTCCTTTAATACTACTTCTGCACAGCGTCCAACCACTACAAATGATTCGCCACTGTTCACCTTTTTGCGGATGTAGTCAAACTGCATATTTGCAACTGCCTCCGCCGGTGAGTTGGAATATCCGAGAATTCGTCTTGAAAGAAAAGCATTCTTGGGTACTTCATCATATTTGCGAAGCTCTTCGATTTCCCCGTTGTTTTCCTCGGCTATTTTTTCCAGAATAGTTTTGTCGTAGAAGCCAATACCAAGGCGTTTGGCAAGAGCCTCTGCTATTTCGTGGCCGCCGCTTCCGTACTCACGTCCGACAGTAATTACAAACTGTTTACCCATAAATAACATCCTCTCCTTTAATTTATATTGAATTGTATCTTAAAGATATACCGCAAAAATATAAACTGTGCTTATGATAAGGACAATGATAGTTGCAGGGACTGCATACTTGCAGTATTTGCCCCAGCTTACAGGGTGACCGGCCTTGGCTGCTGCAGCTGTACCAACGACGTTGGCAGAAGCACCGATAGGTGTTGCGTTGCCGCCGATGTCGGTTCCCATTGAAAGTGCCCAAGCCAGAGTACCAAGGTCAACGCCGGATGTAACAGACAGGGTTTTAATAACAGGGAGCATGGTTGCAGCAAAGGGAATGTTATCCACAAATGCACTGGTAATTGCGGAAAGCCATATAATAATTGCAACCATAAGCATTGCGTTGCCGCCGCTTATACGCTCAATGAACTGAGCCACGATTTCCAGAACTCCGGTCTGTTCAAGTCCGCCGACTACCACGAACAGTCCTATAAAGAACACCAGAGTTTTATAGTCGAAGCCTTTCATCAGCTCCGGTATTTTTTTACCTGCTGCAAGCAGAGTGAGGACTGAAACGAAAACGCCTATGAACGCAACGGTAAAGCCTGTGTTTGCGTGGGTAATTAAGAGCACAACCGCAATGGCAAAGATAATGCAGCTGAATGCAAAATCCTTTTTGCTGGTAATTGCGCTTTCAGGTTCGGGCAGATTTGCAAAATCCTCCGCAGTGGCTTTGCTCTTTAAATCCTTTTTGAAAACAAAGAGGAAGTAGGGTACAATAATCACAAAGGAGATGAGAGCAATAAGTCCGGTGTTGCTCAAGAAGTCAAAGAACGAGTATCCCAGAGAAGTGCCTATAATGATGTTGGGGGGATCTCCGCACATTGTAGCGGAACCGCCCAGATTTGCGCAGAAAATTTCTGACAAAATCATAGGAACAGGGTTGAATTTAAGAAGTTTCGCAAGTTCAACAGTAGCAGTTGCAAGGAACAGAATAACTGTAATGCTGTCGATGAACATGGAAAGAACAAAGCTCATAACCAGGAACACTAAAAATACCGGAACCATTTTGTAGTGAACCATTTTTGCAAGTCTCATGCAGAGCCAACGGAAAAATCCTGATTTGCCCATACCTTCAACCATTATCATCATTCCTGCAATGAATATAATGGTTGCCCAGTTAATTCCGCTGGATTCCTCCGCAGCACCTGTGGTGTGCCAGAATTCCATAGAAAATATGGACTGTATGTTGAGTGTTGCTGTGACCGCGCTAATATCGTGCATGCAAAAACCGAACACAACAACAAGTGTGAGCAGTCCGCATATCATGGTGACGGTTTGGCGCTCAAATACTTCCAGTATGATCATAAGAAACATAACTAAGAAAATAATAACTGATAAAATTTGTGCTGCCATAATACATCTCTTTCTAAAGTATAATTTGAAAGCAAGTAATCTTCAAGAGATAGTTGTTTTCACCGACGGAGTATTTTAGCACTTTGATTTTTCTATGTCAACGCTGTTATTCCCAAAAACTGGATAAAATACATAATATATTTCTCCTAAAATCATCAAAAACACTTGCAAATTTATATACGCTATGTTAAAATTCAAATTGCGCCTTGTAACTATGCCCTTTGTGCACAATCAAGGCAGCCTATGACGAGGAGTAAATTATAATGAAACAAGGTATTCATCCTAATTACCAGCAGACTACCATCAGATGCGCCTGCGGTGCCGTCATCGAGACCGGTTCCACCAAGCCCAACATCACCGTAGAAATCTGCTCCAAGTGCCACCCCTTCTACACCGGCAAACAGAAACTGGTCGATACCAGCGGCCGTGTTGATAAGTTCAACAAGAAGTACGGCATTAAGTAATCAGGCCCTTTATAAAATAGCCTGATGTAAAACTTCAGGAAGAGTCGGGACGAATGTCGTCCCGGCTCTTCCTGTTTTTATACAAATTTTCTTACCGCATTGTTTTATATAATAATTTTTAAAGGGGTGTAAAAAATGGAAGAACTGAAAACTAAGAAAATCGGCCTTGTGCTCTCCGGCGGCGCTGCAAGGGGGGCATATCAGGCTGGTATGTTAAAGGCTTTGGAGGAATTGGGAATTTCCGATAATATAGAAGCCATCGCCGGCTGTTCAGTAGGTGCGCTAAACGCAATGCTGTTTGCCACCGGCGGCTGGGAAGCCGTATATGAAAAACTGCTTGAATTTCCCGATACCTTTGCCGCATCTAAGATTCTGGACGACAAAACCGTCCGTGAGAGCAAAAAGCTTGTCCGTCAGGGCAAAGTCAGTTTAGAAGAGTATATCTCCTCTCCACGCTTTGGTCAGTGTATTCTCGATAAGTTTGCGGCTCGACTGGCTTTAATTGCTACCGATGAAAAGTTGAGAAACCTGAAGCGCCGGCTCTACGCCTGCTGCTACAATCTGGAGAAAGAAGAGCCGGAATATTTCTGCTTAAACGGACTGTCTCCCGATGATCAGCGTCTGCTTATAGGAGCAAGCGGCAGTGTGCCTTTTCTCTATCCCCCTGTTGAATATAATGCTTATCACTATTTAGACGGCGGCCTTATTCCCTCCATTTGCAAGTCTCCCGCTCCGCCGGATAAAACTCCCCTAAAGGCGCTTTATAATGACAGTGTAGATGCTGTTATAGTGAACTTAATTGATTTAAGCGACGAGGCAGACAGCCGGTACATGAAGCCGGATGTTCAGTATATCCAGATTCGCCCCAGTAAGGTGCTTGAACAGGAAACAGGTGCCGACACCATGAATTTCTCTCCTGATAATCTCAAGGCATATAAAGACCTTGGATATTATGACACTCTGAAAACCTTTGAAGATTTAAAATAAAACGGCAAAAAGCGGCGGAAAATTCCGTCGCTTTTTTGCTTAAATAAATGTGTATTTTTTAAGTCTGTCCATTGCCTCTTTGAGCTTTGCAGTAGGCAGAGCCAGATTCATGCGTATAGAGTCAGGCCAGATAAAGTCCTCACCGTTCTGCCAGATAACTCCGCACTTTATGCCACGGAGCTGAAGCTCATGGATAGAGACATTGTGTTCTCTGCACCAGTCGCCGCAGTCCAGAAACAGCATGTATGTACCCTGCGGGCGCATAACACGGACACCGTGGAAATTCTTTTCAATGAACTCGCAGGCGTATCTGTGGTTTTCGTCTATAACTGCGCACATCTGGTCGGTCCATTCCTCACCCTCAGGGCTGAATGCACCCACAAGAGCGTGGACGGAAAGCACGTTAGGCTCATTGTAGTGGGTAATGTTACTGCGTCTGTCTATTCTGTCACGGAGATACTTGTTGTAAATTATGTGGTATGAACCCACAAGACCTGCAAGGCTGAAAGTCTTGGAGGGAGCATAGAAAGCGATAACACGCTTTTTTGCGTCCTCGGATACAGCCTGAGTGGGTATATGGGTGTGACCGGGCATGATAATGTCGGACCAGATTTCGTCAGAGATAACAACGCAGTCGTTTTCTGCATAGACCTCTAAAGCCTTTTCGATTTCCCACTTTTCCCACACTCTGCCGGTGGGGTTATGGGGAGAGCAGAACACAACAAAATGGATGTTGTTTTCCTTGAGCTTCCTGTCCATATCCTCAAAGTCCATGCGCCATATGCCCTCTTCATCTCTCTTCAGGGGGCTGTGGACTATGTATCTGCCGGCGGCTTCTATGGTGTGAGTAAAGCCAACGTATGTGGGAGAATGGAGCAGGATTTTGTCTCCGGGGTTTGTGAAAGATTGAAGAGCGCAGCTAAGACCGCCCAGAACGCCGTTTTCATAGCCAATATGCTCTTTTTCAAGACCTTTAACGCCGTTTCTCTTCTCCTGCCAGTTAATTATGCTGTTGAAATATTCGTCACTCAGGGGAAAATAGCCGAAAGACGGGAATTTAAGTCTCTCCTCTATTGCCTCCAGTACAGGAGGAGCTGTGGGGAAGCTCATATCGGCTACCCACATGGGTATGGCCTCAAAGCCCTCATCGGGCTTTACATCTGCAAAAGGAATAACATCGGCGGCTATGGAGTCTTTTCCACGGCGGTCAAGAATAGTGGTAAAGTCATATTTCATATTCTGCAATTCTCCTTATCTGTCTATGATTATGACGATTAAGCCCCGGAGAGGGAGTTCTCTCCGGGGACTTTGTTTTTATCAGCTCAGGAAGTCTCTCAGCTTCTTGGAGCGGCTGGGATGGCGGAGCTTTCTGAGAGCCTTTGCCTCGATCTGGCGTATACGCTCTCTTGTAACATTGAATTCTTTGCCCACTTCTTCCAGAGTTCTGGTGCGGCCGTCAACTATGCCGAAGCGGAGTTCCAGAACCTTTTTCTCTCTGGGAGCCAGAGTGTCCAGCACCTCCTCCAGCTGCTCACGGAGCAGGGAGAAGCTGGCGGCCTCGGAGGGTTCGGAAGCGTCCTCGTCGGGGATAAAGTCGCCAAGGTGAGAGTCCTCTTCCTCGCCTATGGGAGTTTCGAGAGAAACAGGCTCCTGAGCAATTTTCAGAATATCTCTGACCTTTTCAACAGGCATATCCATTTCCTCTGCAATTTCCTCTGCGGAGGGGTCGTGACCCAGTTCCTGCAAAAGCTGACGGGAGACACGGATAGTCTTGTTTATGGTTTCAACCATATGAACAGGTATTCTTATGGTTCTTGCCTGGTCGGCAATAGCTCTGGTGATAGCCTGACGAATCCACCATGTAGCATAAGTGGAGAACTTGTAGCCCTTGGTGTAGTCGAACTTTTCAACAGCCTTTATAAGACCAAGGTTACCCTCCTGAATAAGGTCAAGGAAAAGCATACCTCTGCCCACATAACGCTTTGCAATGGAGACAACCAGACGGAGGTTGGCCTCGGTCATTCTGCGCTTTGCTTCCTCGTCGCCGTCTGCCATTCTGATAGCAAGGGCGATTTCCTCGTCAGGATTGAGAAGAGGAACCTTACCGATTTCTTTAAGGTACATACGTACAGGGTCATCGGTAGAGAAGTTATCAATGAGAGCGTCGGTGTTGTTAATTTCCTCTTCGCTCACTTCCTCAATCTGGGAAAGCTCGCTTTCTGAGATATTATCATCATCTATGGGAGGCAGCACGTCAGCAGAAACAACATCAATGTCTATGCCGTTTGCCTCCAAGGTTTCATAGAACTTGTCCATGATCTCGCTGTCCAGATTCATCTCTTCCAGACATTCCAGATCTCTGGTAGAGAGTTTACCGGCCTTTTTACCTTTTTGAAGGAGTTCTTCAAGGCGGACTTCCACCGGCTTTGCCGCTTCCTCAGGGTTCTCTTTTTTCTTTATGGTTTTCTTTTTAGCGGTTTTGGCGGCAGGCTTTTTCTTTTCAGAAGCCGGACGTGCTGCCGCTTCTTTTTCGTCGGCCTGTTTGAGCAACTCGTCCGCCATCATTTTAAGTTCCGCATTGGTATATCTATGTTCTGCCATATACCTTATACCCCTTTCTTTTTCCTAAGCTTCTCAGTCAGTTCTCTCAAATCGAGGGACTGAGTGTTAAACTCATTTTGTTCGTGTATTCTATTTATGTAATCCCGGAGAGCTGTACTGCCCATAGAAAGATCTTCAGGTCTTTGCAGAATACTCACCAGAAGTGACATCTCGGAAGAAGAGAGCTCCGCACTCAGTGCGGCGTTACTCAGAGTTTCGCCTCTGTCTATTCTCTCTCGCATAAGCCCGTATATCCGCCTCAGCGCATCGGAGCTGAACTGCTCAGGCTCCGGCAGTCCCGGCGTTTTAGCCAGTGCAGGGTCGAGATATAAAAGCCTTATTATTCCCTCCTCGGCAACTGCCGACTGGGGATTTTCGTAGTGCAGTTCCCTGGCCTCCGGCTGCATTTGCCGTACAGGTCTTGTCTGCTCTTTTTCAAATTTCTTCCTGTTCCAGCTCAGGAGCTTTTTCCGCCGCCGTTCCACTTCGTTAATAACGGCGTCGTCTTTAAGTCCCGTCATAGAGGCAACCCTCATGGCATAAACCTGCCGCTCGGCAGAGCCGGGAAGCTTTGACAAAAGGTCGGTGGCTTCCTTTAAGAATTCCACCTTTTGTTCATCTATACTTAAATCGTACTTTTCCAGTACGTTTCTAAGCCTGTAATCCACCTGATTTTCAGAGCCGCTGAGCAGCTGCCGGAAAGCATCAGGCCCTTTCTTTTTGATGTATTCGTCAGGGTCCTTTGCACCCTCAAGCCGCAGAACCTTAACCTTGACATCCAGCTTTTCCAGAATTCCGATAGCTCGTTTTGCAGCGCTTACACCGGCGGTATCGCTATCGTAGGCAATGATTACCTGATTTTTATAATGGGAAATCAGTCTGGCCTGTTCAGGTGTGAGAGCTGTTCCCAGTGAAGCAACCGCTGAGTCGAAACCGGCCTGATGCAGGGATACCACGTCTATATTTCCCTCTGCAAGTATTATGTATTCCTCTTTTGATTTTTTTGCCAGATTTAGGCCGAATAAGTTACGGCTTTTGTTATATACAAGGCTTTCAGGGCTGTTCATGTACTTTGGCCCGCTGTCGTCCAGAATACGGCCGGAAAAGCCGATAACCTCGCCCCTCACGTCGATAATGGGGAACATGAGACGGTTGCGGAACACGTCGTAAAATCCGCCCCTCTGACCTTTTTTCAACAGTCCTGCCTCGAACATATCGTAGTCCGAATAGCCCTTTTCTCTCATGGCACGGCGGAGAGAATCCCATGTATTGGGGGCAAAGCCAAGGCCGAAATTGGTGGCAACACGGTGAGAAATGCCACGGGAGCGCATATAATCCCGTGCGCCCTCACCCTGCGGTGAGTTCAGCTGGGCATTAAAAAATCTGGCGGCATCTTTATTGAGCTTTAAAAGTACCGCCCGTTTTTTTGAAGTTTCGTCAAGACCCTCTCTGGGAATTTCCATTCCCACTCTTTTGGCAAGAAATTCCACAGCTTCGGGGAAGCTGAGGTTTTCCGCCTCCATTATAAAGTGGATAACGTCACCGCCCTTGTGGCATGAATAGCAGTAGAAAATCTGCTTAGAGGGGGTGACGGAAAAGGACGCTGTTTTTTCGCTGTGGAAAGGACAGAGTCCGAACATATAGGAGCCGCTTTTTTTTTTAAGGGTCACATATGAGGAAACCACATCTACTATATCGTTTCGTTCGATCAGCTCGGCTAAAAATTCATCTGAAAATTTCAATGCGCTCCTCCTTCGATAGTTATTTTACCGACCACACAAAGGGAATGAATATCTCGTCGAATTTCTCCATTGCGTAGCCGTCGGTCATACCTGATATATAGTCAACAGCCGCCCTCTCGACGCCCTCTGTCTCAATAACAGTGCTGAAATCCTGCGGCAATGTCTCAGGGTGAGACACATAGTGGTCATAGAGCATTTTCAAAATGCCCTCCACCTTGCTCTCCTCGCCCTTGGCGATAGGATTGCGATAAACCTCTGAATACATATATTTGTGGAAAAAGTCAAAGGTTTCATGCATTTCCGGTGACATTTTAAGTTCACCCTGGCTGCTGTTTTTGATAAGGTCGGTAAGAATAGAATTTATTCTCTGGCTGTTTTTTTCTCCGCAGTTGCGGCGGATAATTTCCGGCACGTCCTCTGCCCGAACAATTCCTGCCCGAATAGAGTCGTCCAGATCGTGATTTATGTATGCTATCCTGTCGCAGAGACGAACAGTGGTCGCCTCCAGTGTATCCTCCGGATCGCCGTGGGTGTGGTGGAGAATTCCCATTCTTGTCTCGTAGCACAGGTTCAGTCCTCTGCCGTCCCGCTCCAGTCGGTCAACCACTCTGAGGCTCTGCTCATAGTGCTTAAAGCCATTGGGGTAAATGGCATTGAGTGCCCGCTCTCCGGCGTGACCGAAAGGCGTGTGGCCTAAATCATGCCCCAACGCTATCGCCTCGGCTAAATCCTCATTTAGCTGCAAGGCTCTTGCAACCGTTCTGGCAAGGCGGCTCACTTCAAGGGTGTGGGTAAGTCTGGTGCGGTAATGGTCGCCCACAGGCTGTAAAAAGACCTGGGTTTTATGCTTTAAGCGGCGGAAAGACTTGGAATGTGTAATCCTGTCAACATCCCGCTGAAAGCAGGTGCGAATATCACATTCTTTTTCGGGGGTAAGCCGTCCCATACTGTTTTCAGACAACACACCGTATTGGCAGATAAGGCTTCTCTCAGCCATTTCACGCTGAATTCTGGGGCAAAACATATGCAAACAGCTCCTTCACTATTTTACAGGATACTACCTCTCATATTATATATACGACGTGAAAAAGCATTTCCCTTTATTTTTTAAAAAATTTTTTATTTTTCTTGCTCGGCTTCCATTTACCCCCGTTAAAACAGGGTTTTCCGTCTATTTTATGCAAGGTATACAAAAACAGAGACTCCCTTTTGGAAGTCTCTGCTAATTAAATTTTTAATTCAAGGATTATTCCATGGTGTCGGTCTGGTCGTCATCGTCAGTCTTCTTGTTCTTTTTCAGAATGAAGAACACTGCACCGGCAACAACCACCAGAGACACAGCTGCAATGCTTGCCCAGAGAGCCACGTTGCTCTCATCACCGGTCTTGGGTGCTGCTGCGGGGTCAACCCAGACAGCGTATACGGTCAGGTCGGGGAATTTCTCGTTGAGCAGGCAAACGTCACCGGGCTGAAGAACTACCTCTGTTCCCTTGTGGAGAGACCAGCCCATGAACTTCATGCCGTCCTTGGTAGGAACCTTATCAGTAACAGTGAGGCGAACTTCACGGTGCTTGCTCATGCCCATATCCTGAGGTTCGGGAGCGCCTGTACCGCCGTTGGCATCAAATCTGAGTATGTAGTGGAGAGGCTCTCTCTCTTTCCAGACTGCCTTTGCGGTAGCGTCTACACTGTTATAAACCTTGTCACCGGCCTTGAAAACAGTGCCGGCAATTTCCCAGCCCTGGAAGTCATGCTCGTCTCTCTGGTAGGGAGCTTCGGGCAGAACGAATTCAGCGTTGGAGCCTTCTTCTACGGTCTTGGTCTCGGAGCTGGTTTTACCGGAACCGTCGTTGTAGTCAAAAGTAAGGGTAATGTCCTTCATAACGGGTTTTTCGGGCTCTACAGGAATCTCTTTCCACAGAGCGGTAAATACAGTGTCACCGTTTATGGTGTATTTTCCGTCGGTTTCCACAGCATTCTCATCTGTTGCCCAACCGGCAAACTCATACTTGACTTTGTCGGTATCTACAGGCTTGAACTGGCAGGCAGGCTTTTCTATTGCGGTGCCCAGATTCACAACCATAGAATGCATTTCGCCCTGTCCATGTTCACCCGCAGCGAAAGTTACAGTTGCTTTAAGGTTTAAATCAATAGGGAGTGCATTTGATGCCAGATTACTGCCTTCAGCCGGAATCTGCAAATAATAATTTCCAGCTGAAAGACCGTCAATTACAGTTCTTTTTTCTGTTACAGGAGTGCCTTCGTCGCTGCTTAATGTAACGAGAATTTCTTCGCTGAACTCAATTTTTCCGTCTGTTGCATCAGCGGAGCTGGGGAAGGTAATGTTGGAGATAAACTCCGTAGGACTATGCATTCTGCCGACTTCAAGCTTGGTTGGTTCTGCGTCATCTCCGGTTTTTACAAAGATGGTGTAATTATCAGCTTCACCGAGGACTATCTCAAACTTATCGCTATCGACAGGCTTGTATTCTCCGTCTTCCTTGGTGCTGTACTTCATGCCCTTTGCATTTATAAGGTTACCTGCTTTATCTGTTGTAGCTTCAAATTTCAGTTCCTTATTAGTGCCGTCAGCATTTCCGTTATTCTCCGGCACATCGGGGTTCACAGGCACATCTGGACTCTCCGTAGCATCGGTAATTACAAGCTCTTCCGTATTCTCCGGTTCTGCGGCAAATGCGCTTACCGGCAGCAGAGCGAACACAAAAATCAGTGCCAGAAGAGCGCCCATAAGTCTTGTGCTTTTCTTCATATAAAAAACCTCCTTGTGTTTTTTCATACAAAATATATTCTTACCCGAACAGCTTTTACAGCTGTTACTTTCACTTAAATTATAGCAGACAGGATATAAAAATCAACGATTTTAGTGCAAACAATTATTAAACTTTCTTAATAATTAGGAGTTTCTTTAACCTCATAGACATAAAAAAGCGGAGACTTTTCTGTCTCCGCCTGGTCTTTTCTCAGCCCTGTACGTATTTTCTGGCGATTCCTGCCGTATCCTTCATTTTTTTCTTTCCGCTTAAAAACTCACGGCTGGTCATAACCTGAGCGCCGATGTTTTCCATGTCTTTAAGGTTTGCTTTCTGGATTTCGTCCGTAGCGGAGGAAGTGCAGTTGCTTATAACAACCACGTTATAATCCAGAGAGATACCGTCATAGCAGGTAGTGCGTATGCAGTTTGGAGTAGTAGTGCCGATAAGTACAACGTTCTTTACTCCCAGACGGCGCAGCAGCATGTCAAGCTCAGTCTGGAAGAAAGCGGAGAAGCGAGGCTTTTTAACCATGTAGTCGCCGTCCTGCGGTTCAAATTCCTCCGGCATATCGGCGGAAATGTCGTCCATGCAGTTGGGGCTTATGGGCTTTCCGCCACGGAGCCAGCCCTCAAGTCTGGTATGTTCCACATCGCTGCCGTTTTCACGGTAAAGGCGATTTACGAAAACAACGGGGATACCCTGTTCTCTGCAACCCCTTATCATTTTTGCGCAGTCAGGCACGGTGGCTGCCGCTCCTTTAATATAGCAGCTTGACTTTTCGCTTATAAAGCCTCTCTGCATATCAATAACTATAAGTGCTGTATCTTTCATAACAATACTCCTTTCTACTGCACTTTTAAGGTCATAGCGGCCTGTTATATTTCAATTTCGTACTTTTCATAAGCATTTATTATTCTTGTGTTTTCCCTCTGCAGCTCTCTGGGAATGTTGTGTCCGTAATTCATGTGGACATGACCGTGGACAAAAACCTTAGGCTTGTACTTGTCCATAAGCTCATTGAAGCACTCAAAGCCTCTGTGAGCATAATCGTCTGCATCGCCGTAGCCCGCAGCAGCGGCATGAGTCAGAACAACGTCCACACCGCCTGCAAGCTTGAGTTTCAGTTTCAGCCTTGCAATTCTCCGCCGCATTTCTTTTTCCGTGTACTGGTAGGGCGGCACGCCGCCGTAATCGGGGCTTCCGCCAAGACCCAGTATACGCAGTCCGTTATGAATGTAAAGCTTATCATCAATATTGGTGCAGCCCTCCGGCGGAGTCATGGCATATTTGGTGTCGTGGTTACCGTGGACATAGAGCAGAGGCACATTTGCCATGGTCACAATAAAGCTGAGGTAGTCGTGCTTTAAGTCTCCGCAGGAGAGTATAAGGTCATAGCCTTTCAGTTTTCCGGGTGTGTAGTAATCCCAAAGTCCGGGGCTTTCTTTATCGGAAAGTAAAAGTAATTTCAAAGGATAACCCCCTCCTTTTCGGGGATTATTTCGTCCCTGTAAATGCCCTGAACACGGGCGATATTCTGTCCCTTTTCGGTCAGCTCTTCAAAGCTTGGAATTTTACCGTCTATATTGTCGCAAAGCCAGTCCATATGCAGGATTTCTTCGTAGTTAAAATACTTACTGCCGTCGTTTCTCACCGTGCCGTCCTGAGATACCACCGGACGGTGGAAGGGTCTGATACTGTCATTTATTATGCTCTCCTCAAGGATAAGCGCCAGTGCTTTCACCCCTGCGGGAATTATATCTGCATATTCAACGCCTACAACGCCGCTGTCCAGACCCCACCAGTAATTTACAGCGTGTTCGCTGTCCTTGCTGAAATTCAGGGTGTCCCAGCCGCCGTCCATAACACTGGTTATAAGTTTTATATAGAATGTACCCCAGTTCCAGTAAGGCGAAGCCAGAAGCTCCGTGGAGCCGTCAGGACGGATACGGGAAGTACCCCACAGACCGTTTTCCCAACCCGGTACAGGAATATCCAGAGTGGAAACCACTTCAATCCCCTTTGCTTTCAGCTCCTCTAAAGGTTCTCCAGGAACGCATGACCATTTAAGGTCAATTCTTGCTCTGGGGTTTGTGAGCTGTGCGCCAAGGGCAAAGGCGTTAATTCCGGCAGGTACGCCGAAAATGGGGTAGCTTGCTATATAGCCTATATGGTCGTTGCGGCTCATAGCTCCTGCTATTGCGCCGGATATAAACTTACCCTCGTAGATACGGCTGTAAAAGGTGCGCACACCAGTGTAAGCCATAGCAACAGAGCAGTTGAGTATTTTTATATTAGGGTGCTGAGCGGCAAACTTTCTGCACTGGGCAATCAGTGAGGGTGTGGTGGTAAATATGAGCTGAACTCCTCTGCGGGCGGCATCTTCCAGAGCAGCCTCCGCCTTAAAGCCTGTGCCTACATTCATATAAACCAAAGTCTCCACCTTGTCGCCCATAACCTCCTGCATTTTGCGGCGGCCTTCCTCGTGGGCGCTTGTCCAGTTACTCACCTCCGGTGACAGTTCGTGGATAAATGCCACCTTCAAACGGCTTGGGAACACGGTGGCTTTCAGCTTTTCCATAAAGCTTCTGGAATCTTCAACGCTCTCATCGTCAGTGCTGACTTCGATAGGCCCGCCTTTTTCCAGTGCCTTTACGTCCTGCCAGATTGTCTGCAAAGAGTTTATAAGCTCGCCTTGAGACATCTCTTTAAGACTTTCAAATGGGTATACAAGAAGCCACACCAGCAGTATATCTGCCGTTGTAACGCTCATTTCCTCGTCTGTGAATTTATTCAGCGCCATAGAGAAGTTATAGAAGCCTGAGCGGAAAGTTCTCTGCTCCTCCTGTGTCCACTCATGGTCAGCTTCATAACCCAGTGCCGCCTGAAGCTTGGGGAAGCTTCCGGGTCGGGTAAAGCGCACCTGATAGAGCTTTGTTTTCTGATAGTAGTCCATAAACTCGTAGTAGCGCTTAATTTCGTAGTCGTCGGAGTATTCAGGGATAAGTCTTGTAACAAATCCGGGGATAGAGCTTGCGCCGTAGCTTTTCAGCACGCTCACACGCTTGTTGCCCTCAAGGACATAGAAGCGGCCTAAATACTCGTAACAGCGCACAGGGTCACGAATTCCCTCATCGCTGAGATGGGAGTTGCAGAGCTGTATCCATTTTGCGCCGAATTCGGAGTTTACAGGCAAAAGCGGCATAAAATCGGAGGCAAAAGCAACAGTGCGCCCCTTGGTTTTTGTGCCGGCTATCATATCTGACGGGATTTCGATAAGTCCCAGACCCATGTGTCCGACGATGGCATTGTCTTCAAGGATTTCATCAAGAACCTGCAAATAAGGGTTTCTGCCCTTGTGGACATTTTCCTTGTAGGTCTTGCGCCCCGCTTTCAGGGCAGACTCATACTGCTCTCTGGCTTCTTCTAACCCCATAGCAATCCCCTTTCAATATAAACACCTGCAAAATATATTCTCTGTATTCAGATATTATACAGTCTTTCAAATCCACATTCAAGCCGTGTCTTTGCTGTGTCATTATTGTTTACAAAATCACTTAACTTTCATTTTTCGTACTTTCACGATAGTTGTTGGTATGGTATAATTATTTGAACTCGGCTTCGCCTGTGGAAGGGGTTATAGTTCCCTGATAGTTGTTGGTATGGTATAATGCAGAGCAGGAGGGGCGGCTGATTGAGTTGGTTATAGTTCCCTGATAGTTGTTGGTATGGTATAATTTCAAAAGCAGGGATAGGCACAGCTCTGGAGTTATAGTTCCCTGATAGTTGTTGGTATGGTATAATTGCGATGTTAGCATGGTTCAGACCGCTTCAGTTATAGTTCCCTGATAGTTGTTGGTATGGTATAATTCCAAGAGCTCACCGTCTGAAAGATTACTGGTTATAGTTCCCTGATAGTTGTTGGTATGGTATAATCTTACGGTTCGGCGGCAAAGATTTATCATCGTTATAGTTCCCTGATAGTTGTTGGTATGGTATAATTGTGTCGATGTTCAATAGCTGCGGATTTGTGTTATAGTTCCCTGATAGTTGTTGGTATGGTATAATCAAAGCGACGAAGTGCGCTTGACGTTCACCGTTATAGTTCCCTGATAGTTGTTGGTATGGTATAATAGAAATCATCAACGGAAAGGCCGAAATAAAGTTATAGTTCCCTGATAGTTGTTGGTATGGTATAATCCCACTGCCGAGAATAGTCGAGTCTGCACCGTTATAGTTCCCTGATAGTTGTTGGTATGGTATAATAGTGAGACGTAAGCGTGGTTTAACTCGCATGGTTATAGTTCCCTGATAGTTGTTGGTATGGTATAATAGGAGTTAAGTTTCTTTAAAGAGTATCTTGGTTATAGTTCCCTGATAGTTGTTGGTATGGTATAATATACGCTGCGGCGCACTCTGCAAACTCGATGTTATAGTTCCCTGATAGTTGTTGGTATGGTATAATTTAACAATGCCATTATCTTTAGATACCATAGTTATAGTTCCCTGATAGTTGTTGGTATGGTATAATAGACTATCGAGAAAAGCCTGTCCGGGCAATGGTTTCCGGGCAGGCTTTTTCTTTAAATTTCAGAAGATGGAGAGCTGTTCGCACTGAAAAGGCTTATCCTCCTCTGTCAGTTTTCCCAAAAGTATATCTATAGATTCGTATTGTTTTTCCGTAATTACAAGTAATCTGACTGAGCCATTATCAGGCAGATTATTTTTTATTCTTGTTCTATGTTTTTCCACCGCATCTGAGCCGTTGCATATTCTCGCATATACTGAATACTGTATCATGTGATAGCCATCATTCAAAAGGAAATTTCTGAATCTCGCAGCTTCTCTGCGTTGGCTTTTAGTCTTGACCGGCAAATCAAAAAACACTATTATTCTCATAAACTTATTCATAGCTATGCTGCTTCAGCTCTATAAGCTCAGGCAATATAAGGCCTGCTTTTCCCGAGCTGATTGAACGACTCAGACTCTGTACCAGTCTTTCTATGGCATATGATGCACTGTGTTTCTGTTTACCTGAAAGTATATCTAAATTAAGGCAGTTTAAAAGCTGTCTTTTTTTATATTTGTCCAGTTCCCCGTCCATATCAAAACAGGTATACACCATTAAGTCTATAAGAGGTCTGAACGGTTCTATTAAATCATCTGCCAGATTGAAGGAGTTAAGTTCATTTCTATGGTGCAAGCCCAGTTCTGGCTGAAAGCCGTAAACAGCAAGGTCTCTTGCAATACAGCCTCTGAGTATTGCGTAACCATAATTCAGTGCGGCATTTATTCCGTTATCTGACCCTCTTATAAAGCTTTTGCCGAAGAGCGCAGGAAAATAGCGGTGAGCGGCAACAGCTTCTATATTTCCGCTGTCACCGGAGCGTACCTCTTCTGCCATATTAAAAAGTCCCTCTGAAGCTTCTGAATATCCGCACATTTTAAGGCATCTGGCCTGATTTTTGATTTTAGCTTTGACTATGCTTTGCCATAGCTGTTTT
>SAMEA104404103__coassemble_107_pt1 | contig 65132 bp, 61 predicted proteins | sample SAMEA104404103__metabat2_high_PE_032 | metagenome-assembled genome bin SAMEA104404103 (sample SAMEA104404103) | Balaenoptera acutorostrata
ATGCGGGTCCTGTTCAGGGAGGAGAACGCAGTCTCCGTTGCGGAAAAATAGGCCGATAAAATTACACATACAGCCATTGCGATGATACTGTTTATCATTGTATAAACTCCTTAAAATATAGTATGATTTTTGTTTTGGGTATAAAAAAAGCATACTTATTCCCTGAAAATGGGCACAAGTATGTCGTAAACTAACAAGACTATATAATTAGGGTAACAATCAGCACTACCAGGGTCGTCCATTTAAAGCATCACTATCCTTTTCTTTTAAAATTTTTTTCATTGTACCTAATAGAATGTCTGATGTCAAGGTAGAAATAATTACCCGTCACAGGTTCAATTACCATACTTAGTGCAGTTTTTTCGAGATAATCTGCGTAGAGCTCTACTCTTCACTTTAAAAAATACAGAAAAAGCTGAGATTTTCATATATTAAGTATCTGTAAATAATATTCCTGCATTTAATCTGGTTTTTGCAAAGTTCAATTCGTATATTGAACTTACGAAACATTTATATTTTTTCATCAATTATCTATTGAACTTTTTGCTTTTTGTGATATAATCTCGACTATGATGAACTTTGAGTTTTAAGTATTGAACTTTCATGGAGGAATAGAGTATGTTAAATGAAACTTTCGCGCAGCGTTTAAAGCTCGCTATGGATAAAGAGGGTAAAAAACAGGTTGATTTAATAAATGAGGCCGCTCTGCAAGGCGTAAAACTGGGCAAAAGTCAGATAAGCCAGTATGTAAGCGGTAAAACAATACCGAGAGCCGATACACTTCATTTCCTCGCACTGGCATTAAACACCGATGAGGACTGGCTTATGGGCAAAGAAGATGTGAATATAACTGAAATTACCGATATAAATTCTAATGAAAGTGAAATTTTAGGGGGATGCCAAATGAAAACCATCAAGAAATCATCTAAGCTTGACAATGTTTTATATGACGTTAGAGGTCCCGTAGTTGACGAGGCTACCAGAATGGAAGAGGCCGGAACCGAAATCCTGAAATTGAACATCGGAAATCCCGCTCCCTTTGGATTCAGAGCGCCGGACGAAGTTATCTATGATATGAGCAGGCAGCTGAAAGAATGTGAGGGCTACTCCCCTGCTCAGGGTCTGTTTTCAGCCAGAAAAGCAATCATGCAGTATGCACAGCTGAAAAAAATTCCCAACCTCTCAATGGATGATATCTTTACCGGAAACGGTGTCAGCGAACTTATAAATCTCTCCCTGTCCGCACTCCTCGATAACGGCGACGAGATATTGATACCATCTCCCGATTACCCCCTCTGGACTGCCTGCGCCACTCTTTCCGGTGGAAAGGCCGTTCATTACATATGCGACGAGCAGTCTAACTGGTATCCGGACATGGCAGATATTGAAAAGAAGATAACCGACAGAACTAAAGCCATTGTTATCATTAACCCCAACAACCCCACCGGTGCTCTGTACCCCAGAGAGGTTTTACAGCAGATAGTGGATATAGCCAGAAGACACCAGCTGATAATCTTCTCAGACGAGATATACGACAGACTTGTTATGGACGGTCTGGAGCATATTTCCATCGCCTCTCTTGCCCCCGACCTGTTCTGCGTCACATTCAGCGGTCTTTCAAAATCTCACATGGTTGCAGGCTTCAGAGTGGGCTGGATGATACTCAGCGGCAACAAGAGCATAGCTAAGGACTATATAAGTGGCATTAAAATGCTCTCAAATATGAGACTTTGCTCCAATGTCCCCGCTCAGTCCATAATTCAGACAGCTCTGGGCGGTCATCAGAGTGTGGAAAACTATATTGTTCCCGGCGGCAGAATATATGAGCAGAGAAACTATATTTATGAGGCTCTGACCAGTATTCCCGGCATCAGTGCCGTAAAGCCTCAGGCAGCATTTTATATGTTCCCCAAAATAGATGTTAAAAAGTTCAATATCGTAGATGACGAAAAATTTGCCCTTGACCTTTTGCGTGACAAGAAGATACTCCTTGTCCACGGCGGCGGCTTTAACTGGGCTAAACCCGACCACTTCCGCATAGTCTACCTGCCCCGTATGGAGGTTTTGAAAGAAGCGGTTGAAAAGATCGGTGACTTCCTCAGCTACTACCACCAGTAATAAAGCAGCCTGTAAGCGGCTTAAAACTAAAAATTTACAAAGTTGAGATAGATATTATTGCTCAAAATGTTGTAGTATATATATTAAGCTTTGTGATATAACCAAAGCTTAATTTTGCTTAACATGGACGGAGCTAAAATGTATATTGATTGGACATATGTGGTTTTAATTCTCCCTGCTGTTATTCTCTCCCTTTGGGCAAGCCAGAGAGTAGACAGCACTTTTAAAAGGTATCAGCAGCAGTATAATTACAGAGGTATGACCGGTGCTCAGGCCGCCAGATACGTTCTGGATCGAAACGGACTTTCATCTATCCGAATTGAGCATATCTCCGGTAATCTCACAGACCATTTCGACCCTAAAGACAATGTTATCCGTCTCTCTGACGGAGTTTATAACAGCGCATCCTCTGCTGCTGTGGGAGTTGCCTGTCACGAAGCCGGTCACGCCATTCAGCACAGCGTGAACTATCTGCCTGTAAAAATTCGTGCAGCTATAATTCCTATAACCAATTTCGGCTCAAAGCTTGCTATGCCCCTTATTTTTATAGGTCTGCTTTTCGGTACATTCAGCCCTGTTTTCGGATGGCTTACCGACGCCGGGATAATCTGCTTCGGACTTTGCACTCTCTTTCAGCTTGTCACTCTGCCCACAGAGTTTGACGCCAGCAAGAGAGCAATTCAGTGCATAGAGTCTGGCAATCTTTTGAACGGTGCAGAGCTTGAAGGTGCTAAAAAGGTTCTGGGCGCTGCCGCTCTCACCTATGTTGCCGCTCTTGCCGTGTCTTTGGCACAGCTTCTCCGCTTTATAATTCTCTTTGGCAATCGCCACGACGACAACTGATTATTAAACAAAAACTGCCGGATTTAATAATCTGGCAGTTTTCTATGCTAATATTTAATTATTATGCTTCCTGTGTCATTTTACGGTTGGACGCTTTCATAAGAAGCATAGAAACTACGCTCATTAAAATCATGGCTAATGGATAGGAAATCCACACACCTTGAAGGCCTAAAAACAGGGGCATCACAAACAGGAATAAAGGCTGTGCGCCCAAGGGTTCGCCGTATGCAAGTATGGAGCTTTCCACAGGCCGTCCCAAAGCGCAGAAATAGCTGCACAAAAAGCGGACGATAGCCATAAAGGGAAATGCCGCAACCAAAGTCCACATAGCCTTTGAAACCACGGCGGCAGCCTCGGAGCTTGCGCCGAAAATCAGAGGCAAATCAGCTCTTAAAAGCCAAGCAATAACGCTGCACACAAGCGAGGCGGAAACCGCCAGAGCTGCGCCTTTTCTGCGCAGATTATCAACTGCTTTTCTGTCTCCTGCGCCGTAAGCTTTACTGAGCAGCGGCTGAATTCCATTACCTACACCAGAAACAAGGGGAATAACGCTTCCCAGAACATAGCTCAACACCGCATATACCGCTACGCCCTCTGTACCGCCGTAGTGCATAGCCTGAAGATTGCTCATAAGTATCAATATACTGTCGGAGATAGACAGACCGAAAGTAGAAACTCCATTACGCAGTATTCCAAACATACGCTTTGGCTCCAAACGGAAGTTTTTGGTTTTCTCCTGTCCCTTCACGAATAAAATGAAAGCAGGTATACCGCAGGCAGCCTGAGAAACGGCGGTTGCCAGTGCTGCGCCCATCATACCCCAGCGGAGATGCTGTATACAGAACCAGTCCAGAACAATATTGCTCAATATTCCCATAACAGTAAGGCTCATTGCAGTTATGGTGCGTCCGTCACCTCTCAAAAGGGGCAGTAGTCCGGTAGTGAATACCTGACAGGCAGAACACATACAGACAACTCTGATGTATTCGGCTGTAAGGGGATACAGCTCCTCATTTGCTCCAAGATGTGGTAACACATAGGGATAGCAGAGATACAATCCCACGCCCATTACAACTGTGGCTATTGCCAGCATAACAAGGGCGTGTACACGCTCTTGTTGAGCCGCTTCTTTATCTCCTCTGCCCATATCGATGGACATACGCACAGCTCCGCCTATTCCGATTGCCAGACTGACCGCCTGAACCAGAGCGACCAAGGGCCACGCCACATTGATGGCGGCAAGGCCTGCATCTCCCATGTTCTGACCTACAAAATATCCGTCAATAATAATGAAAAGGCTGTTTAGAAGCTGACTGAACATACTGGGCAGAGCATATTTCCAAAGCTGCCTTTCAAAATTTTCAGATGTTTGCATATATTTCCTCCGCACTAAAAAGTGAACTATATAGCATATAAACTTACAATATTTATTCTATTATAATGCTAAAAGTGGAAATTTTCAATAGTATTGTATTTAAGTTATCATTCATTCCGGCTCTTATTTTCTCAAAATTTTTTTATTTTCTATATTGACATCCCTGAAAACATATGTTATTATGCACTCAGTTAGACACCTCTAACCGCCATCGCTCCATTGTGAGCGATTTACTTCCCCCTCGCGGTTAGAGGTGGCTAACTCAAAAAGTCAAGGGAGGTTTTATCGTGTCCAACGACTTTATCGTTTTCAACTGCGCCCCCACTTTATACGGTGTTAAAGTCGGAAATCTTGTAGCGCAGCAATACACCAGTGAAAGTGAGTTAATGGAGTTTATTGACGCGCATGATCGGCTATTACGCCAAAAGGGAGTTCATGTTGTTCTGGTAAAGCAAACGAAGAAAACTGCCCTCATCTATGTTTACAGGGTAAAACAGCTGGCAAGTCTCCTCTCCCGAACGTCTGTTCAGCAGTTTCTGACGAAATTCGGGTACATAGAGTTTTCTGTAAACGGCTGTTTAAATCATCTTAAAAGCAGACTTTTGCAGGATGATTTCCCCCACGAAATAGGAGTTTTTCTGGGTTATCCTCTGGACGATATTCAGTGTTTTATTGATAAAAAAGGCGCCGACTGTCTGTGTGTAGGTATTTGGAAAGCATATAACAATATTGACAGAGCCAAACTAATCTTTGACCTCTACTCAAAATGCACAGCCTCATGCTGTCGTCGCTACGAAAACGGAACTGATATTTATCGGCTCACAGCGGCCGGTTAATAATATAAATTTTTCATTTTTAATAGAAAGGAAGTTTTATTTATGTCTAAAACTGCAATTGTTTATTGGAGCGGTAGCGGTAATACCGAGGCAATGGCCAAAGCAGTTGCCAAAGGTATAAGCGATGCAGGCGCAGTTGCCGACCTCTTCGCCGTCTCCGATTTTGATTCCTCCAAGCTCTCCGATTATACCGGATTTGCTTTCGGCTGCCCCGCAATGGGTAGTGAAAATCTTGAGGACTCCGAGTTTGAACCTGTGTGGGACAGTGTCAAAGATTCTCTCGGCGACAAGAAAGTAGTCCTCTTCGGCTCCTATGGATGGGGAGACGGAGAATGGATGCGCAACTGGGAAGAGAGCGCCCCTTGCGAAATCATCGGCACCTACATTTGTGCTGATGCTCCAGGCCCCGATGAAGAGGCCGCCTGCCGTGCTCTCGGTGCTAAAACAGTGTAAAGCGGAAACTTTTCGGCGTTACGGGGCGCAAGCCCCGTGGCGTCACACTCCTTAAATCTTCTCGTCCTTATGGACTAAACTAATACCTCTTTCTACAAATCTCTTATAAATACTTTTCATTTTTCACACCGATTCTGAATATCAATGGGGTGAGATTCAGAATCAAAAAACAGTAATCATGTCTATACAAGCAGGCCGCAGTCAATTTGACTGCGGCCTGTTTGTTTCTTGTTTGATTATTACTTGGTCAGAACATATTCATTCATGGGCTTTATCATAAACTGGTTATAGGGGAATTTATCGGTGGTCACATAGCCGGAGGGTGCATCAATAAGCTGAGGTATGCGGTTTACAAGGGTAGCGCAGGTAAGCTCGACTGTGGCAGGCTTATTGACTATGCAGGTAGTCTCAGGCTCACCGTGGAGAGTCCACACATTTCGGTCAAACTCTTCCTTATTAAATATCTTACCCACACACTCTGTTATAAGGGTGATGCCCTCCTTAGTCTCGGTGGTAACGATTGCTCTCATGCCTGTAACGTCTCCGGCCTTTACAATCATGCCCAGAGTTTCAGACTTTAAGTCCTCCTTATCTACACAGGGTATGCACTTCTGGGTCTGAGACAGCACATGAAGTCCCAGTTTACTGCACAGCCAGCCGTTCTGGTTCCACATATAGGAGGGAATATATTCGCCGCTCTCCACAAGTCTCTTCATCTCGTCGGAGGGAGTCTCGTTATACTGGCCTATGGTCTTGTAAAATTCCTCAACAGTAAGACCTGCGCCGTGACCCTCAGCCAGAGCAAGACCGTAATCCTCTACATTATAAGACGAGCTGCCCTCAATGGTGGTTATTTTGTGGGAAGAGCCTGCAAGGTTTGTGATGAGAGTGCCCCAGTAAAGGTCGCAGTAGCCTACACCGGTGAGGGTGCAATTTCCCTCTTTTGCAAGCTTATCCAGTTTTTCGGTAATGGCAGGAGAGGAGTTCCATGGGTAAAGTGCCTCTTCGCAGGTGGAGACGGCGTTTACTCCATGCTTTGCACAGAGAGCATAGATGTCCTCGATTTCAGCCATGGTGCTTCTGGTGGCAACTATGCACACGTCGGGCTTCCATTGCCCTAAAAGTCTGTCTGCATCAGCAGAGGACTGCACCGTTACGCCAACCTTGGGGAATCCGTCCCCTATTATTTCAGAAATATCTTTACCTATATGGTTGGGATTTCTGCACATTGCTCCTACTATCTCGCCGCCGTGCTCTATAACATAGCGCATAAGATAGCGGCTCATTTTTCCTGCACCGTACTGGCAAACTCTTATTTTACGTTCCATAATAATACCTCCGGAATATTTGATTTGTTGTTTGTGAGTTAATTATTTAACATTCTTTCTATGGTCTATTATACAGATTATTATTACAACAAAGTCAAGATATATTCTCTTATGTATTATTGCCAAAAAATTCAACGGGAATTTGTGTCTTATAATAAATATTCCGTGCGCTCGAATCCAGTATAGGAAAGTCCACCATAACCTCGCAGAGATAATCTCCTGCTATGCTGTAACCGCAGTCCAGCACGTAGTCCACAAGCCGTTTCACGTTTTCCTCTTCCTCTGAAAAATCCCCTGAGCAGAGGCAGGCATAGGTGGCGGCAGGCAGAATTTCCAGTCCCTCGTCCTTTTCCCAGTCATCCATAAAGAGAAACACCTCGTTTGAGTACATATTTCCTGACAAAAGGTCCTTTTTCCTTATAATTGTTCCTGTATTTGTGAAATATGAGATAGGAATATTGCTGTTCGTCAAGTGGTTTTTTAGCTGACGGAGCATATACTCGTAGCCGCCCTCATTCTGGTCAAAATAGTTAATATCACAGCTATATCTGAAAATTTTTCTCTGCGGCATAAATTCAAGGAAAATCTCCCCGTTTTTAGGTGTTGCCTCGTATTTTTTGTAATTTTCTACAGTCCTTACTATGGCGGTTCTTGAGCGTTGTAGCTGCTGAATTTTGTCGGTTAGTTTCTCAATTTGAGCCTGTAAAGTCATTTTTATACTTTGGGGATCGCTGTTTTCTAAAAGTGTGCGTATCTCCCGCAATGTCATGCCGTAGAGCTTCATATTCTGGATAAAGTCCAGTCTTGCCGACTGTATAATATGGTAGTACCTGTATCCGGTTTTCTCGTCGATATACTGAGGCTTCACCAAACCCTCTCTGTCATATAATCTCAGGGTCTGCTGAGACACATGGTTAAGCTCTGCCATCTGGCCTATTGTCAGTTTTTGAAGATCCATAAAAGTCTCTCCTTAGTATAGAGTTTATCCTATTATAATTTATAAAATGCAGGCTTGTCAATAATTTCACAGCTCTTATTTTAACCTTATAACATTTTATTCGTTTGTATTCTAAATCCCTTGATGTTATAATTTTTAAAAAGGAGACTTCTCCTGGTACTAAAGACAGGAAGTGCAGGCTTCTATGTATGAATCCTTGAAAACCAAGTTTAAAGCCAAATTCAGCAGAGATGCAAAGTGGATTTTCTCTGCTCCCGGTCGCACCGAACTGGGCGGAAATCATACCGACCACCAGCGTGGGCGTGTCCTTGCGGCGGCGGTCAATCTGGACTGCAAAGCGGCAGTTGCGCCAAACGGAGAGAATATTATTCGAGTGCTGTCTGAGGGCTACCCCATGTGCGAAATTCATCTGCCTGTGGAAAATTCAGATAAGCAGGAATATGGCACTTCCCTTTCTATTATAAAAGGTATTGCCGCCCGCTTTTCTCAGCTTGGCCACCATGTTTCAGGCTTTGATGCCTACGTCTGCTCCGATGTACTTCCCGGCAGTGGACTTTCTTCCTCTGCGGCATTTGAAGTGCTGATAGCTGTAATCATAAATTATATGGATTCCTGTGGGCTTAGTCCGGCGGAGATTGCTATGGTGGGTCAGTATGGGGAAAATGTCTATTTCGGAAAGCCCTGCGGGCTTATGGATCAGACCGCTTCTTCCGTTGGCAACATCATCGCAATAGATTTCAAAGACCCCGAAAAGCCGATTATTACACCTTTGGACTTTGATTTTTCCACCTGCGGTCACGCTCTCTGCATTATAGATTCAGGGGCGAGCCACGCAGAGCTAACCGACTGCTATGCCGCCATAACGGAAGAGCTTAAAAAAGTATGCGCCTTTTTCGGAAGAGATGTTTTGCGGGAAGTTCCGGAAGCTGAATTTTACGCCAATATCGCCGCTGTTCGCAAAGCGACAGGAGACAGAGCGGTTCTGCGAGCAATTCATGTTTATGAAGAAAATAAGCGTGTTATATCTCAGACTGAGGCGTTACAGCAAGGTGATTTCGGCCGCTTTTTAAAGCTTGTCACCCAATCCGGAAAATCCTCATGGGAGCTTTTGCAGAATGTAATCCCGGAGGGCAGAACTGAAAAACAGGAACTGGCATTTGCTCTGGCTGTGTCTGAACATCTTTTACACGGAAAAGGTGCTGTCAGAGTTCACGGCGGCGGTTTTGCAGGCACTATTCAGGCCTTTGTACCCGATAATATGCTCTCAGATTTCCGTGCAGGAATAGAAAAGCTTTTAGGTGAGGGCTGCTGTCACATGCTGAACATAAGAGCTGAGGGTGGCGTACTTTTAGAACAATGTTAAAGGAATGGAATAAATGAAAATATTACTTACCGGCTTTGACCCTTTCGGCGGTGAAAGCATCAATCCTGCGTATGAAGCAGTAAAGGAAGTCACAGCACCCGATGGTGTGGAGCTTATAAAGCTTGAGGTTCCCACCGTATTTTTCAAAGCCTTTGACTGTGTAAAAGCAGTTATAGAAGAGCAAAAGCCCGATGCTGTTATATGTGTTGGACAGGCAGGCGGCAGAAGCTCCGTAACTCCTGAACGTGTGGCTATAAACCTTATGGATGCCAAGTCTCCCGATAACGAGGGCTTTGTACCTGTTGACCAGCCCATAGTTTCAGGCGGAGAAAACGCACTTTTCTCCACACTTCCTGTAAAGAAGATAGTCTCCGCCATAAATTCAGTGGGTGTTCCCTCTCAGATTTCAAACACCGCCGGCACATTTGTGTGCAACAGTCTGATGTACGGCGTTTTAAAGCTCTGCAAAGAGAGTTTCCCCGAAACTATCGCCGGATTTATCCACGTTCCCTATATTCCCCAGCAGGTAACAGACAAGCCCGACCTTCCCTCTCTTCCCCTTTCAAAAACCGTTGCTGCCCTTGAAGCCGCCGTAAAATGTGTGGCAGAAGAGCTTAGTATTTAATAAGAAGCCACCGCTGAAAGTCTTGCTGTCAGTGGTGGTTTTTATGTTCGATTATACACTTTTTCTGTTAACAATTTATACACATAATGCAGTTTCTCTAAATTTCACTCTTTCACTTTAGTGCTTTCTATTGAAAACGCTATATTTCGTAAAAGTGCCGAAAAATGGCTTGCAAATCTCATTTCTACGGGTATAATAGGGAATAACTTTACTTTGTGTCACCATTTTAGTTTACCGCTTTAAAGGGAGATAGAGCGGTAACTTTTCGTTTCGGGATGCTGTGGTTTTCCGGAGGTGACCTGAATAATAAAAGGAGAGGAAAAGATGAATACAAATTCACGCAGCCAGTGGGCCACAAAAATGGGCTTCCTGCTGGCAACTGCAGGTGCGGCCATTGGCCTCGGAAATCTCTGGAAGTTCCCGTATCTTATGGGACGTAACGGTGGCTTCGCCTTCCTTATAGTCTACCTTATATTTATAGTAGTACTTGGCTTGCCCGTAATGATAACCGAGATGAGCATAGGCCGTATGACTCAGCAGAACCCTGTGAATGCCTATAAGGCAATGGACAAAAAGGCAACATTCATAGGTGTTATAAGTGTTCTTGCTCCCTTCCTCATACTTTCCTATTACAGCGTTGTAGGCGGATGGATTTTAAAGTACATTGTCTCCTATGCCGCAAATCTTGCAGCTCCCGCAGATTTCGGCGCATACATCGCTGAGCCTGTTCAGCCCGTGGCATGGCACATCGTCTTTATGCTCTGCACCATGCTCATCTGCTATTTCGGCACCAAGGGCATTGAGAAAGCATCAAAGTTTATGATGCCTGCTCTGTTCGTTCTTCTTATTGTAATTATCATTCGTTCCGTAACTCTTCCCGGAGCTATGGAAGGCTTAAAGTTTGTTTTTGTACCCGGCACCTCCCACCTCACATTCAGAGGTGCCACCGAAGCTATGGGGCAGGTGTTCTACTCTCTGAGCCTTGGCATGGGTATTACCATCACCTACGGCAGCTATCTCCGCAAGGACGAAAATATCCCCAAGAACTGCGTACACATTGCTCTGCTGGACACCACCGCAGCTCTTCTTGCAGGTATCGCAATCTTCCCCGCAGTCTTTGCTCTCGGCATGGAGCCTGCTCAGGGACCCAGCCTTATCTTCGGTACTCTTCCCGGTGTATTCGAGAAGATGCTTGGCGGCCCCATTTTTGCGCTCATGTTCTTCATTCTCATGTTCTTTGCAGCTCTTACCAGCTCCATCGCACTTCTGGAGTGCGTTGTGTCCTTTGTACATGAAAACTGGCACTGGAACCGCAAGGTTGCAGTGTTCGCCGTAGGTACTGCTATCACTCTTATCGGTCTACCCAGCGCAATGAGCTTCGGCCCTCTTGCTGATTTCACCATTCTGGGCTACTCATTCTTTGACTTCATGGGTGTTATTACCGATAACCTGCTCATGCCTCTGGCGGGTCTTTCAATGTGCATCTTCGTTGGCTGGTTCTGGGGTCCCGGAAAGCTTATTGCTCACATTGAAGAAAACGGTATCAAATTCAAGCTTCAGAAGGCCTGGATCTGGGCTGTCCGTATCGTCGCCCCCATTATGGTTGTGGCCGTAATGATTACCGGCTTTATAAATGTTTATAACTTCATTACCGGTTAATTAAGATTTATTATCCCCTTGTGTAAAGTACTGCATAAGGGGATTGTACTTTTTCTGATATTTTAAAATTGAACGCTTTTATTTTACTGCATTTTCCAAGTTGCTTCTTGACCGGTTTTCTTACATATGGTAGCATACAAATTATAGATGTATTGCTGTTTTCCTATTTATTATTGTCATGGACAGACAGCTGTATTGTGTACGGATTATTATTTCAGTCTGAAGCGGAGGATATAATATGACCTTTGCATTTCTTATCATGGGCAGTCTTTTTGATTCTCAGGCTGACAGAGCGAAGATTCACAACGGTGTCTCCAGAATTATAGGTGCTCAGATCTTGAAGATGCCTGCCAAACCGCAAGAGAGCTTTATGAAAACGGGATATACTGCATAGAATTGTGCGGTGCTTTCGGAGCAAAGGGTGCAAGAAGAATTATCGAGGCCACCGACAGCAAAATTTCCGTTGGCTTTGTAACCCATCTCAAAGAACAAGATGATATATTTGCAGTTGCTTTCGGCAACTGAGGAAGAGGCGTTTCCATGAAGAATAAAAAGAACATATTATATTTACTCATAGTTTTACTGCTTATAGTTCAGGTTTATTCCATTCACCGCATAAATTCTCTGGAAAACCACATAAGCAACATTGAAAGCAGCTGCATAAACTATCAGAATACCCTGTCAAATGTAACAAGTAACATCTCAAGCAATGTCCGTTCCATTCTGGAGCAGCAGGCAAGTATCATTTCCTCTTGCAGCTACGAAATCGGCGAGCCTGACATTGAGACGCTGAATGTTCCCGTAACTTTCCACGTTCAGCCTAAAGCTCTTTCTGACAGTACCACAGTCTCTCTTAAATTCGGAGATGACATTGCAGCTATGGAGAGGAAAGGCACTGAATTTGTGCTGACGGAGACTTTCGGAATTGCAGATGAAATTACCCCCACCGTAATAGTGGAGGACAAGGGCGTTTCTCAGTTTGAAGAAAACAACAATCTGCGCATATATGGCGGTCTAAAATCTCAAATTTTCCCGGAAATGGACCCTCATTTCTCCGGTTCATGGGGCAGTTACAGTAATCCTTACAATTTCAAGTTAGACGGTTCACTGTATCTGGATAATTACTCTGAGAGCGCTGTAAATGCAGATAACACAACTGTTTTTACTAAAGCTAAATATGTTATTTCTCTTGACGGAGAAGAGCTTAAGAGTGCAGACATCGATTTATCTTCACCCGACCTTGCTTTCGGAATAGATTTAGACATAAAATGCAACATGGAGGCAGGCCAGACACTCCGCATTTACGTGTATGTCGAGGATTCTCTGGGCTTTACCCACGAATATCCTGTTTTTAGTCATGTAGCAGGCGAAGGCCCTGGGGAGGATTTCGATTACAACGGTGAAAAAATAACCGCCCCTGACGGAACAGTTATTTTCAACAACGCATACAGCTACTAAAACATCAAAAATCGGCGTGATAAAATCACGCCGATTTTTTTACTCTTTATCTTTTATGTACCGCAGGGCGCAAATCTCGTCACCCTTGGCTATGCACTTGGGAAGCTCCAGATGTCCGCCATACTCTCTGCCTATGGCGTGGTCGCCGCACATTGCAATATCGCACAGCTGTGCAATTTCCTCGTCGGAGCAACCGGCCTTTTGCCAAGCCTTTACCAATGGGCAATAGTGGAAATCAAGGAAAAGCTCTTTTTCTGTACTCTTTACAACGTCCATTTCAAATACCCACTGGGCGGGCTTTGTAAATAGTGTCTTTTTTAGACCCTTCATGTTGTCGCACTTGCCCTTTTCAATAAGGCGCTTACCGTGAATACTGCCGCAGCGGGTAACTGCATCAGAGGCAAATTCATTGGGATCAATGCCTCTTTTTTTCGCCTCGTCTCTCAGCAGATAGAGCCACAAGGCTCTGTGCTCCAGCTGTTCTCTTACCGCCGCAATAACTTTGTTTGTTATTTTAGGCTCGTTTACGATTTTACTCACTGTATCTCCCCCTCAAATAATTTCCCGAAACTCAGGCTTTTTCCACAAGTTCAGCCGCCAAAACTTCCTCCCGCTCAGGGATACTCGCAGCAGCTCCGTTTCTGGAAACGGCTATTGCCGCCGCCTTTGATGCAGCCTTTAACGCCTCAGGAACAGTTTTTCCCTCAGATATGAACGCTAAGAAATAACCTGTAAAGGTGTCTCCCGCTCCTGTGGTGTCAACCGCTTTAACCTCAAATATGCTCTGACGGTAGGTGCTGTCCTTATCCATGTACAAGGCACCGTCTCCGCCCATTGTAAGTACAACTTTCATATTCGGGTAGCGCTCCAAAAGTGTGCGGCAGATTTCTTCAGGCTCTTTTCTGCCTGTGATGGCTTCGCCCTCAATCTCGTTTAAAATCAGATAGCGAACAGCACTTAAATCCATTTTCATAAGGTTTTCATCAATAGGAGATGGATTTAAGGCAATTTCCATGCCCTTTTCCGCCGCTTTTTCAATCAGATAGGGCAAGAGGTTGATTTCATTCTGCAAGAGCAGAATGTCCCCTGCGCCAAAGCTTTTAAAAGCCTCGTCTATTTCCTCTTTTGTGTTTTCATAGTTTGCACCGTGGTTTAAGATTATGCAGTTTTCGCCGGAGGGCGCAACCTGAATTGTTGCGGTACCTGTGGAAGAGCCAGAACTTGACAGAAAGCTCACGTCAGCGCCGCTCTTTTCCAGAATATCGGAAAGCCACTTGCCGTCAGGTGCAATTTTTCCGCCGTGCCAGACCTTTGCGCCCGCTCTTGAGAGGGCAACTGACTGGTTCAAACCCTTGCCGCCGGGAAAACGCTCCATTTTATATGCGGCGATAGTCTCACCGGGCTGAACGAAGTGGGGCATTGAGTATACCATATCCACATTTAAAGAGCCGTAGCTCAGAATTTTTTTCATATTCGCCTGTCTCCTTTTCCTGTACTCCTGTCTACATTTTACTCTGCCCTGTATTTCTGTCAACAAATGCGCAGACTTACAGGACAGAAATCAGTATTTTCAGCGTTTCTTATAAATACACAGGAATATTTTTATACATGTTTACAGTTATTTTCCCGCAATGCCTCCATGAAGCCGACAGGCTTTTCACGGCGGTGCAGGGTTTCCGTAAACTTAGATGAATACCAGAGATAAATCATATAAATGTATGGCATACCCAGATTAGTCTCAAGGAGTGAGTTTATAATCAGGGGGCGCAGTTTATCCGCAAAGCTGAAGCCTGCGCTTCTCACGCCGCCGATAAGCAGACCTGCCTCCCAGCCGAACTGAACCAGAATTCCTATTGCCAGCAGCCAGAGCAGAGGCATTTTTTCTTTCTTCTCTTTATGCTTTAAGTTCCAGAGCAGAATGAACAGATAGCCCACAAACAGCAGCGCTGCCATATAGCCGTGGTATGAACCGGTGGTGCGCTGAATTACTATGGGAGCGGCAGAACCACCGAAGGTCTGAGTGAGCAGAGGGCAGCAGAACCACCAGAGGAGAATGAGGGTAGACCACTCAAGGAGATTTTCGTCCTTTTGTATCCAGAGCCAGATCCACGCAAAATTCGTAAAGCCGTAGCTCATGGACATCCACAGCAGCACCCAGAAAAGACTGCCGCCGGTTATGCTTCTTGAATGGCACACAAGGTGGAAAATACCGTAGTCTACTATCATATATAATATTCCTGCCAGAAATCCCACCAGTACGGTCATATACTTCTTTTTCCAGATAAGAACACCTGCAAAAACCAGTAAAAACGCAATGTCCAGCCATATGTAAAGGGGCTGAAAGCTTCTAAGGGCAATAGTTTCCATAAGTTTATCCTCCTGTTTTTAAACAGCATACTACCCATTCTGCTGCTGTGCAATAGATAACGCCCTTTTTATTAAGATTTGTTAAATTTCTGCTGTTTATTTTGATTTATGATTGAAAAGATTCAAAATCATCTTTGCACCCACAAAAAAGATTATGTGCCTTTTTTCTTTATACTCAAATTTCAGATTTCCCTTGTGTGAAATAGAATAAAAATTTATAATATTTTCAGTATTACTGTAACGAACCGACCTTTAGCGGGTCTTATGTATGAAAGGAGCTGATGACCGTGGAAGATATGGACGAGATTTACCGTCTGCACGCCCAAAGCGTATACAAATATCTTTTGTCCCTGTGCCGCAACGAACACCTTGCGGAAGAGCTCACACAGGAGACATTTTACAGGGCAGTTAAATCCATAGATAAATTTGACGGTAAGTGTAAAGTCTCGGTCTGGCTCTGTCAGATAGGCAAAAATCTCTATTTCAACGAACTGAAAAAACAGGGTCGCCAAACTGACATACCGGAGGATTTTGATTTTCCCGCTCCCTCAGCCGAAGACGAGATAATAGCAAGCGAAGGAAAAACAAGCCTTTTAAAGGCTATCCACGCTCTGCCTGAGCAGACCAAAGAGGTGGTTTATCTCCGCTCATTCGGAAACTTGTCTTTCCGGGAGATAGGCGACGTTATGGGCAAAAGCGAAAACTGGGCAAGAGTTACATTTTATCGTGGAAAAGAACGATTAAAAGGAGGTTTAGATTATGAAAAATGATTTAAGCTGTGATGTTGTAAAAGACCTGCTCCCCTCATATATAGATGAGCTGACAAGCGCAGACTCCAACAAGGCAGTGGGCGAACACCTGTCAAAATGCGAAAGCTGTCGGGAAGCATATAAAGCCATGTGTCCTGATAAGGAGTCCGCAGAGGTCAATATTCAAAAGGAAGTTGACTACTTAAAGAGCATTAAGAAAAAGAACGGGAAGAAAATCCGCACCGCTGTCTTGTGGACAATGGGTTCTCTCCTTGTTGCCTTTGTGGTATTTATTGCTACTATGCTTTTCATTGTGGGAAAACCCGTCAACGGTTACACAGACAGACCCGCAGTGACAGAAAAAGACGGTATCTTGTACCTTGAATTCCATAATCCGAATTCCGCTTACAGCTATGCTCACTGGAAAATAGATTATGCATACCCTTCCGGCGGAAAGGGCTACGAGCAGAGTTGCAATGTAAAAATTTCAGCCAGAGCGCCAATGCGTTCATTTTTTTATCCCAGTGGTGACAATGTTATAAAAATTGACCTGACAGATGTAGACTCGGTAAGCTTCATGGGCTTTCTTCTCTGGAAGGACGGACTTATAATCCGACCCGAAGCCGAGCAGATATTCAGTCATCAGCGACCCTACGCAGGTTCTGCACCTGACATGGGATTTGTTCTGGGCGCTCTCAAATTGCCAAGCAAAGATGCCACTTCCAGTATTCAGTCCGACAGCGAGCCTTACGGCTGGACAATACACTATAAACAACCCCTTAACGCCATAGATGAATTTCAGGTAACTCAAAATGCACCTATAATTCTGGCTCTTGTGGATAACTTAGGCGAATTCGGCTTTACCTATCCCGACGGAAATGGCGGCGAAATCGAACACCGCTTCTCAGTTGACGATGCAAATGAGCTTTTACCTAAGCTTTACGACGAGTACAACCAGAAAAACGGCACCGATTGGGAGCCTTTAGACAGCATAAAAGACTATACAGACTCAATTTATTACTTCCAGCAGTTATTAGACGTATTAGACTATTGAAAAATCGCCGCTTTTCGTGCTATATTATTAAAGTTAGAGTATAAATAATACAGGCACGGGAGGCGGGGCTTTTGGAAAAAACTAAAAAGCAAAAAGGGCGTGTACTGGATATTTTTCGCAGTAAGTACGCCCTTTCTTTTTTGAAAAAATACATTGTAAGCTACACCATAGGTATACTCATTCTTATCCTCATAGACCTTTTGCAGACTGAGGTTCCACTTATTGTTGGCGACACAATAGACCTTATATCGGTAGGGGGCTTTAAGGGCGGCTTAATCGGCACAACCCTTGTAAGCCTGATTTTTATTGCCGTTACCGTATTTTTAGGCCGTATTGCGTGGCGTTGGTTCATTTTCGGCTCTGCCCGCAAAATTGAACGGGATATGAGAGATCAGCTCTATTCACACTTGCAGACTCTTTCCGCCTCTTATTTCCAACAGCACAAGGCAGGAGAGATTATGGCATACATGACCTCTGATATTGAGGCTGTGCGCATGGTCTTTGCAATGTGCTTTGTAATGGGAATGGATGCTCTGGTTCTGGGTGTGAGTACATTATATAAAATGGTAGTGGATATTGACCCCATACTCAGTGTTGTTGCCGTTCTGCCCCTTATTCTTGTGGCAATCACCGCCACCGTAATGGGCGGTGAGCTTCACAAGCGCTTTACATGGCGGCAGGAAGCCTATGCCCAGATGTCAGACTTTGTAGAAGAAAAGCTGAACGGTATCAGAGTTGTAAAGGCTTTCCGTCAGGAAAAGGCTGAAAACGAAGCCTTTGCCAAGGAGAACGCCAAAACCAGAGATGCCAACATTAAAGAGGCTAAAATGGAAGCCTTTATGTTCCCCTTTATGCGTATGGTTGCCGGTCTTTCCATGGCGGTTGCCATAGGCTACGGCGGCTATATAGCCATTATGGGGCGCATTAGCGTAGGCGAATTTTCAGGCTTTCTGATGTTTTTAAACATGATGGTCTGGCCTATGGCTTGTATCGGCAGAATTATAAATCTTCTCACCCGTGGCAGTGCTTCATTAAAACGCCTTTTGAATATTATCGAAGCCGAACCCGACATATACGACTGGCCCGAAAGCAAGAAGAATTACTCAGAAGAGACTGTTGACGGCAGTATTGAAGCAAAAAATCTTACCTTCTCCTATCCTGACAATGACCGTCCGGTTCTGGAAAATGTCAATTTCAGCATTGAAAAGGGTCAAACCTTGGGAATTGTCGCCCGTACAGGTGAGGGTAAATCCACTCTGGTAAACCTGCTCCTCCGTGTGTCAGACCCCGAAAAGGATATGCTTTACATAGGCGGAAAGGAAATTCACTCCATTCCCCTGCACCGTCTCCGCAAGAGCATAGGCTATGTGCCGCAGGAAACCTTCCTGTTTTCCGACACTGTTGCGGGAAATATTGCTTTCGGTGACAGGAGCAAATCTCAGGCAGAGATTGAGCGTGCGGCAAAGCTTGCCTGTGTCCACGACAACATCATGGACTTCCCTGACCGCTACGAAACTATGGTTGGTGAGCGTGGTGTTTCTCTCTCCGGCGGTCAGAAACAGCGTATCGCCATAGCGAGAGCGCTTATATTAGACCCCGAAATTCTTATTCTGGACGACTCTGTTTCAGCCGTTGACACCGACACCGAGGAGCAGATTCTTCAGCATCTCCGTGAGGAGCGACAGGGCAAAACCAACATCATCATTGCCCACCGAATTTCCACACTTCAGCACGCAGACAAGATAATAGTTCTAAGTGACGGTCGCATAGCCGAGAGCGGCAGCCACGAGGAACTTTTGGCGCAAAACGGAATTTACGCCGATATGTATAACCGCCAGCTTCTGGAAAAGATGAAAAAGGAGGAGTACGGCTATGACGAATGAAAAAGACCTTGGCGGCAGCCGCCATGTATTCCGCCGCACCCTCCACTATGCCAAACCCTTTTGGCCCTGGTTTTTACTGGCGCTTGTTCTGATACTCTGCACTGTTGCCTTTGAGCTGTGGCAGCCCACGCTGATAGAACAGGCTACCGACGATTTTGTAGGTAAGTATGTGGACATTTCAAACGACGGCTTTTCCATATCGGAGCTTAGACATATGCGAAGCGCCGATATTAAGGGAATTATCTTCATGGCTCTGCTCTATCTTTTCAGCGCACTTGCAATTATGGGGCTTAACTACGCTCAGGCCGTTATTCTGGCAACTGTGGGACAGAAGATAATATACAATATTCGTGAGGATATTTTCCGCCACCTTACCCGTCTCCATATAGGCTTTTACAACGACCAACCCATAGGAAAGCTTGTAACAAGGGTAACTAACGACTGTGAAACAGTCCTTGAAATGTTCACCAGTGTTATAGTCAGCATTTTAGGAAACTTCTTCGTCCTTTTCGGCGTTATGTTCTCCATGCTGCGGCGAAATATCAAGCTGTCCCTTGCAATTTTCAGTGTTATTCCTATCATAATTATACTGACCATAATCTATACCAAAGTCACAAGAAAGCTCTACCGTGTCACACGATCCAAGCTTTCAGACTTAAACGCCTTTATAGCCGAACACGTATCGGGCATGAAAGTGGTTCAGATATTTGCCGCCGAAGAGGATTCAAAGCAGGCCTTTGAGGGTAAAACCGAAGCACTGAGAAAAGCCAACGTAAAGCAGATGATGGCATTTGCAATTTACGGCCCTGTGTCCTATCTTTTGAACATAGTAGCTACCGCCATTCTTCTTATATACGGCGGAAAAATGGCTATGAGCGGCATTATTACAATAGGTACGCTCATTGCTTTCCAGCGCTACATGACCCGCTTTTTCGACCCTATATCCGAGCTTGCGGATAACTTCAATGTTATTCAGTCTGCCTCTGCCGCAGGCGAGCGCATTTTTGCCCTGCTTGACACCAAGCCTGCCATAGTAGACGATCCTGACTGCGTACATATGGACTCATTCAAAGGCCGCATTGAATTTAAGAATGTATGGTTTGCCTATACCGATGACAACTGGATATTAAAAGACCTGTCATTTACCTTGGAACCGGGTCAGCGTTTAGCCTTTGTAGGCGAGACGGGCGCCGGAAAAACCACCATTCAAAATCTCATCTGCCGCTACTATGACATTCAGAAAGGCCAGATTTTGATTGACGGCGTAGATATTCGGAAAATCGCCGTTGAAGATTTACGCCGAAATATCGGTCAGATGCTTCAGGACGTATTTCTCTTTACAGGCACGGTTAAAAGCAATATACGCCTTAATAATCAGAACATTTCCGACGAGGATATTGTAAACAGTGCAAAGTATGTTAACGCAGACTCATTTATAAGTAAGCTTGACATGGGCTACGACCACGAGGTTATAGAACGTGGTGCCGCATTCTCTGCCGGTCAGCGTCAGCTTTTGTCCTTTGCCAGAACCCTTGCATTTAATCCCTCTGTTCTCATTCTGGACGAAGCCACCGCCAACATTGACACCGAGACGGAGGTTTTAATTCAGGACGCTCTGGAAAAGCTTATGGAGGGTCGAAGCACAATTATTGTTGCCCACAGACTTTCCACAATCCAGAACTGCGATAAAATCATTCTGCTCCATAAGGGGCGGCTGTGCGAACAGGGAACCCATCAGGAGCTTCTGGAGAAGCACGGTATGTACTATAAGCTTTACAAACTCCAATATGAAAGAGATTCGGAGATGTAATTCTTCATATTAAAAAGGGACGGTTTTCCGTCCCTTTTTCTTTCACAAAAAGTTAATCCATATTTTCTTGAAATTGTCATTTAACTTTGTTATAATGACGAACGTATGGGTAAAGGCCTATACTCCCGAAAAGGGACAATTTTTGAAAGGAAGGAATATTCCAATGAAAAAGATTCTTGCTCTTTTACTTGCAATGTGCATGGTCTTCGCTCTTGCTGCTTGCGGCGAAAGCAAAGCTCCTGAACAGCCTGCTGAAACTCCCGCAGCTGAGACTCCCGCAGAGGCTCCTGCTGACGAGACCGCAGAAGAGCCCGCTGAGGCTACCGACATGCGTGTCGCTATGATCACCGACTACGGTGACATCACCGACCAGAGCTTCAACCAGACCACCTACGAAGCCTGCAAGGCCTACTGTGAGGAGAACGGTGTTGACTTCACCTACTTCAAGCCCGCAGGTGATAACACCTCCGACCGTGTTGCTATGATCGAGAAGGCTGTTGACGAGGACTACAATGTTATTGTATTGCCCGGCTTCGCTTTCGCAGAGGCTATTGCTAAGGTTCAGGACGAGTACCCCGAAGTTAAGTTCGTTGCTCTTGACGTTTCCGAGTTCGACATCATGTCCGCATTCGAGAACGAGAAGGACGCTCACCTGTCCGAGAACGTTTACTCCGCTGTTTACCAGGAAGAGCTGTGCGGCTACATGGCCGGTTACGCAGCTGTAAAGATGGGCTACAAGCACCTGGGCTTCCTGGGCGGCATGGCAGTTCCTGCTGTTGTTCGTTACGGCTTCGGCTTCGTTCAGGGCGTTGACGCTGCTGCTAAGGAGCTTGGCATAGAGAACGAAGTTGCTGTTGAGTACGTTTACGGCAACCAGTTCTTCGGCGATGCTGACATCACTGCTTACATGGATACCTGGTACGGCGAGAAGGGTGTTGAGGTTGTCTTCGCTGCCGGCGGCGGTATCTTCTCTTCCGCTGCTGAGGCTGCTGCTAAGGTTGACGGCAAGCTCATCGGTGTTGACGTTGACCAGGCTGGTATCATCAACTCCGCTTACGGCGAGGGCATGACCGTTACTTCCGCTATGAAGGGTCTTGCTGCTACTGTTAAGCACATGCTTTCCGAGATTGCTGCCGGTAACTTCGCTAACTACGGCGGTAAGGTTGAGAACCTGGGTCTTGTTTCCGGTGACGATGTCACTATGAACTACGTCCAGCTTCCTCTCGAGAGCACCCTTTGGAACGACGGCTTCACTCAGGACAACTACAAGGAGCTTGTTAAGGCTATGTTCGACGGCACCATTACCGTTGAGAGCATCAGCGATGCAAGCGCTATGCCTGAGCACACTGTTACCGTTAACGAGTACGGCAACATCAAGTAATTAAATATTACTTATCCTGCGGGACAGAGAAAAATCTCTGTCCCGTTTTTTTATCACATTTTTTTGTTTTATTCAAAGTTTAGTAATTTTCCTTTTGAAAAAAAAACATTTTTGTAGTACAATAAATATTCAGAGAAAGCACTGATTTCAAGTCAGTTTTCGTCTTACTCCCCTGATTATGTTCAGAGGGAGAGAAACATATTTTGAGGGGAGGTCATCAAGTTTGGAGCAGCCTTACGCAATAGAAATGCTTAATATAACTAAGCGTTTCCCCGGCATCATTGCAAACGATAATATTACTTTGCAGCTGCGCAAAGGTGAAATTCATGCGCTGTTGGGCGAAAATGGTGCAGGTAAATCAACCTTGATGAGTGTTCTCTTCGGTCTTTATCAGCCGGAAGAGGGCATAATCAAAAAGGACGGAAAACAGGTAAATATCAAAGACCCCAATGATGCAAACGCACTGGGTATCGGAATGGTACATCAGCACTTTAAGCTGGTAGAATGCTTCACCGTTCTTGACAACATCATTATGGGTGTAGAGCCCTGCAAATACGGTTTTCTCCGGAAGGACGAAGCCAGAAAGAAAGTTCTGGAACAGAGCGAAAAGTACGGTCTCATGGTAGACCCTGACGCTCTGGTGGAAGACATAACCGTTGGTATGCAGCAACGTACCGAGATACTCAAAATGCTGTACCGTGACAATGAAATACTCATTTTCGACGAGCCCACGGCAGTTTTGACTCCGCAGGAAATAGACGAGCTTATGCAGATAATGAAGGGTCTTGCCAAAGAGGGTAAATCCATTCTCTTTATCTCCCACAAGCTCAATGAGATAATGTCCGTTGCCGACCGCTGCACAGTTCTCCGCAAGGGTAAGTATATAGGCACTGTAAACATTGCCGACACCTCAAAAGAGGAGCTTTCCCGCATGATGGTAGGCAGAGACGTAGAATTTAAAGTTCATAAGGACGAGGCTAAACCCGGCGAACCTGTTTTGCAGGTGGAAAACCTGTCCATTGCCTCTAAGATGCACAAGAATGACGCTGTTAAAAACGTGAGCTTTGATGTGCGTGAGGGCGAGATAGTCTGTATTGCCGGTATTGACGGCAACGGTCAGACCGAACTTGTCTACGGTCTGACAGGACTTGAGCCTGTAAAGAACGGTAAAATCAACTTTAAAGGCGAAGACATCACTTCCGCTCCCATTCGTCGCCGTTCCCTTATGGGTATGAGTCATATCCCTGAGGACAGGCACAAACATGGTCTGGTGCTTGACTACACACTGGAGGATAACCTTGTTCTTCAGCGTTACTTCCAGCCTGAATTTGTAAACAAAGCAGGATTTTTAAAGCGTGGCGCTATCCGTCAGTATGCTTGCAGACTTATACAGCAGTTTGACGTTCGTTCCGGTCAGGGCTCTTCTACCATTACCAGAAGTATGTCAGGCGGCAACCAGCAGAAAGCCATAATTGCCCGTGAAATGGACAAGGATACAAGCCTGCTTATAGCAGTTCAGCCTACCCGTGGTCTTGACGTCGGCGCAATCGAATATATCCACCGCCAGATTGTAGAACAGCGTGATAAGGGCAAGGCAGTTTTGCTTGTAAGCCTTGAGCTTGACGAGGTCATGGCTCTTTCCGACCGCATACTTGTTATGTACGAGGGCGAGATCGTGGGCGAACTTGACCCCAAGAAAACAAGCGTTGAAGAGCTTGGTCTTTATATGGCCGGTGCAAAGAGAGAGGAGGGCAAAAAGTGAATAAAGAAAAAGAAAGAACTCCTCTGATACGCAGAAGCGGTTTCCAGTCTCTTATCGCTTCCCTGCTCTGTATCCTTGTAGGCCTTTTACTGGGCTATATCGTTCTGCTTCTGATTAACCCTGCCGGTGCAGGAGAAGCAATTTCCACTATTATCGAAAATTTCTTCACTTATAAGAAGCCTAAAACTCAGCTGAAATATTTAGGCAGTACCCTTGTTAAAACTGCACCTCTTATCATGTGCAGCCTGTCCGTTCTCTTTGCATACAAAGCCGGACTTTTCAACATCGGTGTTGCAGGTCAGTATGTTGTAGGTGCAGGCGCAAGCCTTTACTTTGCCCTTGCACTGGGTATGCCCTGGTATGTCTGCCTTATCGCTGCAATAGTGGCTGGTGCTCTTCTGGGCGCAATTTCCGGTCTTTTAAAGGCTCTTTGCAATGTTAACGAGGTTATATCCTGTATAATGCTAAACTGGATAAGCCTGTACCTTGTGAATATTCTTTTAAGTAAGGTAAAGGAGCCTACAAGCCCCTACACCTTTGTACTCAGCTCCACGAATCCCGACGCTGTACTTCCCAGTATGGGTCTTGATTCTCTTTTCAGCAACAACCAGTACGTTACCATCGCTATTCCCCTTGCGGTTATAGTTGCAATTCTTGTATGGGTTGTACTTGAAAAGACCAAGCTTGGATATGAGCTGAAAGCCACAGGCTTCAACAAAAATGCCGCAAAATACTGCGGTATGAAAGAGAAGAAAAACCTTGTTCTCACAATGGCTATCGCCGGCGGTCTTGCCGGTATGGGTGCTGCCCTCCTCTTCCTCACCGGATTTGAGCAGTGGTCCTGCACTCAGTCCGCTGTACCTCCCATGGGCTTTAACGGTATTGCCGCTGCATTCCTTGGCGGTCTGAACCCCATCGGCTCTGTTTTCTCCTCTTACTTCATTCAGCATATTACCGTGGGCGGCGCTTATGTTGATAAAACTATGTACTCTGCCCAGATTTCAGACCTTATTTCCTCTCTCATAATCTACCTCTGCGGCTTCGTGTTCTTCTTTAAGTACGCACTTAACAAGCGCCTTGACCAGAGGGACGAGAAAAAGGCGGCGCTCAAGGCAGAAACTGCTGAAAACACCGAGGAAGGAGGAGAAGATAAATGATATTACTTCTTCAGTACACTCTTATTTTTGCCTCCGTTTTGCTCCTTGTCGCTCTCGGCGGCTGCTTCTCTGAGCATTCAGGTGTTATCAACATCGGTCTTGAAGGTATAATGGTCATGGGTGCTCTGGGTGGTGCTCTGGTAATGAAGTTCCTGCCCGGTGACACTTCTGCCTTTATGATGATAATTATGGTTGTTCTTGCAGCCATGTTAATGGGCGCTTTGTACTCGCTGTTTCTGGCGGTTGCATCCATTAACTTTAAGGCAGACCAGACTCTGGTAGGTAGTGCAATGAACCTTCTGGGTGTGGCAGGTGCCACAGTCTTTGTAAAGGCTATGAATACTGCCGAGTGCGTTGATAACGTCTCTTCCACCATTCAGTACATTGATGCAAAGAAAGCTTTCCTTGTAAATATCGGCGGCTTTGAATTCAACTGGTTCATGCTCCTTGCTGTGCTTGCACTTGTCTTTGCCTACATCACCCTGTATAAGACTCGCTTCGGCCTCCGTCTTATGGCATGTGGTGAACATCCTCAGGCAGCAGACAGCGTTGGTATTAACGTAACCAAGATGCGCTACGCAGGTGTGCTTATATCCGGCGCACTGGGCGGCCTTGGCGGTATCGTGTATATTACCGCAGGTGTCAGCGAGTGGAAGTTTGAAAACGGCGTTGCAGGCTTCGGCTTCCTTGGTCTTGCCGTTATGATATTTGGTCAGTGGAAACCTATCAAAATCGCTCTCGCCGCTCTGCTCTTCGGTCTTTTCAGAGCGCTGAGCAACGTTTACAGCGGTATTGATTTCCTCAGTGCCATGAATATCCCCTCCGCTGTTTATAATATGCTTCCTTATATAATCTCTCTTATAGTCCTTGCCTTCACTTCCAAGAAGTCAAGAGCGCCTAAGGCAGAAGGTATTCCTTACGATAAAGGAATGAGATAAAACTAAAACGAGTGTACCTTATAAGCTACGCCCGTCAAATATGTTTTTAGAAACTAAAAATGGAGTGTATCTAAATAAACTGCACTCCATTTGTTAGGCAGTATAATATACTATCTAACAAATGGGGTGCAGTTAAAAAAAAGATACGCTCTTTTTTATTTTATAATCTCGAAGATTGCTTCAATTTTTCCATCTTCACGACTGCCCACAAGGAACTTTTGGCCGTTTTCCTTTTCAACAAACAGGTAGGGCGGCCTCTGCGGGTCAAGGCATACCTTCATGCTGCCATAGTCCTGAGCCGAAAAATCGCCTTTCATCAGATTTTCAATCCCTGTTCCCATATTACGCACAAGTTTAGTGGGAAGCTCTTCCATAAGCTCTGCTGATTTTATTTCATCAAGGGGAATTTCGTAATGTGTGCCGCCGCTTGTTGCGGTGAGCACAGTTTCATTCACTTCAATCACAGGCGGTTTATCCAGCACCGCATTTGTTATGGGAATCATAAACGGAATACTGAGCATGACAAGTGCAAGAACAACGCCAAGCACTTTTCCCGCAGGTTTTGCAAGATTTACGTTGCTGTTTATTCCCACCCTGTCATTTATAATCAGGTGTGAATCCTCGGGGTTATAGTAGAAAAGACCCCAGATCCATTTGTTATCATCGTCAACATAAACACCTTTGCCGCTTGTGGTGCAGAGCTTTTCCTGCAATTTCTTCGTTCTGACCTCTACGCCTAAAATAGCCGCTACCATAATCATACCTAAAACAATTACGGAAACCGTGATCCCCACAGGCTCATTTTTGAAAACTACCATGCACAAATTAAATCCTGCTAAAGTCCATGCGGATAAAAGCCATGCGCTGCCCCAGTTTTTACGGCGTATCTCCGTGAGAGCTTTTGTGAGGTTTACGTCCTCATCAATTTTCTCGGATTTGTTTCTGTAAAGATACCTGTAAGAAAGTCCGCACAAAACTACGCACAGGCTATTTGCAAGATACATTGGCCAAAAGCTTCTATCCCAGAAAGCAGGCGCAACACAGACAGCAAGGGGCAGGATAAAGTTCCACGGTGAAAGCCACTTGGCAGGAGTTATATTTGAGGTGTCGATTATAAGAGTGTCAGGATTTTCAAAGCCCCAGTTTCGCTCTTTTTTGATTTTTCTCAAATCTCTGTTGCAGAAAACATATGGAATTTCCGGCAGTATGCAGACGAAGAATATCCAGCACATCATATACTCCAAAGACGCAAAACTATCTTTAAAGAATACGGCGGGAACAGCGCACGCAACAAGCAGAGCGCAGAGAAGCTTTTCCTGCCTTACAAATTCAGCAAGTCTCTGCTTTACCTCTTGGTCATCTCTTGCCTCAAAGGGCAGCGTAACTCCTGCAACAATGTTTTTCTTAAATTTAGTCTGGTTTATATTTTCCCATGCCATTAAAAAGGGCAGCCAGAAAAGGCTTATAAACATTATAATTCCTGCTATCATGCTTTTCCCTCCTCATAGAGTTTTGAGCAAAGCTCCAATACCTCTTCCTTACTCATTCCTGAAAGTCTTAGCTCTGAAAGACACAGCCGCAGATTTTGAACGGTCTCCTCCGCCGGTTCGGTATCTCCCTTTTGCCATGATACCTGAGCGCCACGCCGTCTGTCGGTCACTATATAGCCCTCCTGCTTCAGCAGCTGATAGGCCTTGCTGACGGTCATAGCGTTTATTCCGCTCTCCTCAGCCAGCGCTCTTACAGATGGCAGCTTTTCGCCGAATTTCAGTTCTCCCGCCGCTATACCGTTTACAATCTGATTTCTCAGCTGCATATACAGCGGCACCGAACTTTTAAAATCAAAGTGCAGCAGCATTGTCTCACCTCATTTGTATTGTTTGTATTATTGAGTATAATACAAACTTATTTTTTGTCAACCAAAAATTTATCCCGCATACCGCCTTTTCAAAAAAGGCGGTACACGGGATTATACAGAGGTAGAGGTGAGTTATGACATGATAAGATCTTACTTGTTCTTCGCTTTTGATGTACCGGAGCAGCATCCGCATGATGCGCAGTTTCCGGTGCAGGGGCCTTGTGCTTTTCGGGATTTAATCATAGAACGGACAGCGAAAAACACCACTAATGCGATAATCAGTATTACAATTAAATTACCCATTTTTCAATATCCTTTTTGCTATTATTTATTTGCAGCGGCCACAGAGGAAAGGCTCTCGGTGGTAGCATCGCCCTTATAGCCCTTGCGGAAGAGCAGGTAGATAAGGCCTGCCAAAAGAGCTATTGCAACGATAGTCCAAACACCGAACACAGCCTCGCCGGTGATAAGGCCGAAGAGCTGGTAAACGATAAGTGCAATAACATATGCAAAGCCGCACATGTATCCGATTGCTGCCAATGTCCACTTGCCGTTATTCATCTCTCTCTTGATAGCACCCATTGCTGCAAAGCAGGGAGCGCAGAGGAGGTTGAATATCATGAAGCTGTAAGCGGTGACAGGGCCGAAGTCCTGAGCAACCAGAGTCCAGATCTCGTCGCCTGCCTCAGACAGCTCGCCTACGAAGTTATAGAGAGCACCGAAGGTCATAACGACTTCTTCTTTTGCTATAAGGCCGGTGAAGGTTGCCACTGTGGCTTTCCAAGCCATATCTCCAACCCAGCCAAGGGGATAGAATATCCAGGCAATTGCACTGCCGATGGATGCAAGCAGAGAGGTGTTAATGTCTTCAACAGCACCGAAGCCGTCGGGAGTAAATCCGTAGCTCATCAGGAACCAGAGAATGATGGAGGAGAGCAGGATTATTGTACCGGCACGCTTGATGAAGGACCAGCCACGCTCCCAAGTAGCACGGAGAACATTACCCGCAGAGGGTGCATGGTAGCTGGGCAGTTCCATAACGAAAGGTGCAGGTTCACCGGCAAATGCCTTGAATTTCTTTAGGATGATGCCGGATATGATAACGGCTGCAATGCCGATAAAGAATGCGGAAGTTGCGACCAGAGGAGAGTTTCCGAACAGTGCACCTGCAAACAGGCCGATGATAGGCATTTTTGCACCGCAGGGAATGAAGCCTGTGGTCATAATGGTCATTTTACGGTCACGGTCCTGCTCGATAGTACGAGAAGCCATGATACCGGGAACACCACAGCCGGTAGCAACCAGCATGGGGATGAAAGACTTACCGGAAAGACCGAAGCGGCGGAAAATTCTGTCCATGATGAATGCAATTCTTGACATATAACCGACATCTTCAAGAATAGCAAGAAGCAGGAACAGAACCAGCATCTGAGGTACAAAGCCCAGAACTGCGCCAACACCGGCTACAATACCGTTCTGAATGAGGCCGTAGAGCCAGGGCCATACCGCAGGCTCGCCGGAAGCGTTGAGCATGAAGCTGTCAAAGAAATTGGGAACCCACTCGCCGAAGAGCACATCGTTTGCCCAGTCTGTGGCTTTGGTGCCGATTGAGAAAGCCCAGGGGCCCATAGCGATTGCATAAATGAGGAACATAACCACTGCGAAAATGGGGAGTGCCGCCCATCGGTTAGTGACAACTCTATCTATTTTATCGGAAGTAGAAAGGCTGTGCTTTGCTGCTTTCTTCTTAACTGCTCTGTCAACGACATTGCTTATGTAGGAGTAACGCTGGTTTGTGATAATGCTTTCGGCATCATCGTCCATCTCAGTTTCGCAATCGGTAATATGCTCGTTGATGTGCTCGAACAGGTCTCCGGCCAGCTTCAGCTCTTCCATCACCTTTTCGTCACGCTCAAAAATCTTGATTGCGTACCAGCGCAGGTTTTTATCATCTACAAGGCCTGAAATAGACTCCTCAATGTGTGCTATGGCATGCTCTACGCTGCCGTTGAACACATGGGGAAGTTCTCCTGCCTTGCCATCCTTTGCCTTTTCAATGGCCTTTTCGGCGGCTTCCATTGCGCCCTCACCCTTTAATGCTGAGATTTCAACACTGGGGCAGCCAAGCTCACTGGAAAGCTTCTTTATATCTATTTTATCGCCGTTTTTGCGAACCAAATCTATCATGTTAACAGCGATTACAACTGGAATTCCCAGTTCAATCAGCTGAGTTGTGAGGTACAGGTTACGCTCTATATTCGTGCCGTCCAAGATATTCAATACCACGTCCGGCTTCTCTTTAACAAGATAATTTCGGGCTACCACTTCCTCCAGAGTGTAGGGGGACAAGGAGTAAATGCCCGGAAGATCCTGAATTATAACATCTTTATGACCTTTGAGACGGCCTTCTTTTTTCTCAACTGTAACGCCCGGCCAGTTGCCAACATACTGGTTGGAACCTGTCAAAGCATTAAACAGTGTGGTTTTACCACAGTTCGGGTTGCCCGCAAGGGCAATTTTGATATTCATGCTTTTCTCCTCCCATAGGTTAGTCCTAACTAACCCTCAGCCAAAAAATTATTCCACTTCTATCATCTCAGCGTCAGCCTTGCGAACTGATAATTCGTAGCCTCTGAGGTTGAGTTCCATAGGATCGCCCAGGGGAGCAACTTTTCTAACATTTATATCTACCCCTTTTGTAATTCCCATATCCATAATACGCCGCTTTACAGCTCCTGTGCCGTTAAGCTTCGTAACTTTTACGGTCTCGCCTACTTTTACGTCTTTAAGCGTTCTCATAATCTTCTCCTCTCAGATAATAATCCTGCCGGCCATGCTCTTATCAAGAGCAATACGGCTGTTTTTGACCTGAATGATCAAGCTGCCTGCAATAGAACTTACAACTGTAACCTCAGTATCAATTACAAATCCCAGTTCGGCCAAGTGCTGGCGCACTTCGTCTTTGCCGGTAATTTTTCTGATTATGTATGTCTCTCCCGGTTTAGCCATTGTTAAAGGCACGATAACATCTCCTCTGAGTTAGTCGAGGCTAACCCTCCCGTGGTTAAAAAGAGTTAGGCGTTTCTAACTCTTTTCCGATACTCATTTTATCCTATGTTTCGTCATTTGTCAATAGTCAATTTCAAAAAATTTTTCTCCTTATTTTCTGACAGCTTCGCCGGCTGTTCCCTCCCGTATTAGACGGCGGCAGCCTTTGCAATCTTTCAGCTCCAGGCGTCTCCTGTAATATTGAAGCTTTGGGTTTTATATTCCTCGCTGTCAAATTTTCCCGTCCACAACGAGTCAAAGCAGCCGCAGCTGAACCCGTATCTGCTGATAGCATCGTGGCCTTTATTTTTACAGCCAATCATAACAAGCTTACTGCCGCTGTCTCTGATATCTTCAACCGGCTTGTCGGTTATTTCCGTTGACTGCTCATAAAGGCAGACAATAGTGCCGGACTGAGCCAGAAGTTTCAGCTCTTCATCATTGAGATTATAGGGTATATCCCAGTCGCAGGCATTATCCAGCGCCCCCACCGCCACAGGGCAGATATTATATCTGTCATAATATTTAACCGCCGCTTTCAGAGCCGTTGCGCAGCCCAGACTGGACCCTGTAATTATAAGGTCATGGATAGTGATGTTGTTTTTAACCGTAAAGTAATTGAGTATTTCAAATGATTCCTGTATTTTATAATCTATATTATTTATGCCTGAACCCATGTAAAAAACCATTATGGCGTTAGGCTCAAAGTTTCTAAAATAGCTCCTTACTGTTTCATATGTGAGTATAACTCCACCGCCGCCACCTGCAAAATAAATAGAGCACTTTGTGTTCTCGTCTATCGCATCAGGTATATAATAGTAGAAGTCCCGCACATAGTAGATGTCTCCCTTTTCCAGTTTTACCATGTGATGACTGCTCTTTATTATGTCTTTATCCGGGGGTATCTGCTCCTTGCGGAAGTCCATATAGGCCATAAATTTATCGCAGTCCTTATAATCTCCGCAGCTTTCAAACAGTCTCTCAGCCTCATCATAGTTTAGCTTTGCCAGTTCTTTTTGAGCCTGACCGTATAAGCCATCCAGACTTTTTTCTGCCAGTTCCCTGCTGTTTTCGTAATCTCCCAGCACGGTGAATATATCAAAAGCTTTTTCATATTGCTCAGTATTCAGGCAGTATTCTGCCTCTTTATATTCGCAATAACACAGAGTTTCCACTTCATCTATTTTTCGGAGAATTTCTTCCGCACTTTCAAACTTATTCTCATCTATAAGCTCATATGCGTAACTTATGCTGCACTGTGTAAACCGTTCATCTGAATCCCTGTAATATTTATGGTTTTCATAGATGTCTGCCGCCGCTTTATAGTCTCCGCTTTCCTCCAAGGTCTCTGCCTTTTTATAATCAAGGTGTATGGTTGTTATGTAAACTACAATAGAAATTATAATCAGACTTACCGCCAGGAATACAGCTGTTTTTTTGATATTCGGCTTTTGTTTATCCACAATATCACCCCACTGTATTATATATTACCACAGACTGTGAAATATTTGAACATTTTATAAGAGCTTGCCATATAAATATCTTTACTTTAGCTGCAACTGGATATATAATGCAAGCAGGTTTACATAATAATAATAATATTGAAGGAAGGAATACGGAATGAAGAAAAGAACTAAGCTCTGGGCTATGGTTTTGAGCACTCTGCTTCTGCTGTCCCTGCTCACTGCCACAGCTCTCGCCGCACCTTTGACAAATATAGATACTACCGCCAACGGAGAGTCTGCAAGTCCCGACGCAAGCCCCAAGCCTGCGGAAAAGCTCCCCAAGGAAAAGACCGCTGCTGTTATTTTCGTAGCGGCTGAGGAAACTCATTACGCCGCCCCTGACAGTGTGGTTTACAACAACGGCGGACTTGTCTACAATAACGGCGCTACCGTATATAATAACGCCGGCACTGTCTACAACAATAACGGTACAGTCTACAACAACGACGGCACCGTTTATGCAAACGGCGGCGTTGTATACAATAACACCGGCAACGTGTTCGACAACGGAGCTGAAATTTACTCCCAGAGCGGAGATGTCCGTGGAATAGAAATGGCGGGCGCATTTAAGCTTGAATTAAACAATGACCTGCGTGCTTATCTCAACATTGACAACGCCGTAGAGGGTGAGCCTATCTATATCAAAGAGGGCGAAAGCCTTGGCTTCTCCCCCAAAGAGGGCTACAATATTCTTTCCGCAGATGTCAGCTCCGGTGAGCTTCTCAGCAACAAGTTCGGAAATTACACCCTTTCAAATCTCACCGAAGATGCAGTTTTAAATATTCAGATTAAGCCCCTGCCCCCTGTTATGAGCCTTGAAAGCGGCAGCTATTTCAGCGCCCAGAAGCTCACCATCAGTGCAGGTGAAAACGCCGAAATCTACTACACCACCGACGGCAGCGAGCCTGACGAAAACAGTCTTAAATACACTCAGCCTATTACTATTAGTGAAAGCACCGCAGTAAAGGCAGTATCTGTAAGCCGTGGTCTTGAAGTCAGTGACATCAGCTCCGCAGATATAGGAATTCTGGAAGTCACTGTTCCTGAGTTTGAGAAGAAGGCTGAGGGCTATCCCCTTATCGAAGCTCTCCCCGTAGTTGTCAAGAACTCCGGCACCATTGAGGCTGAGATTAAAAGCGCAGATATTGAGGGTGACAGCTCCGAAAGTTTCGTTTTGACACACCACTCCGGTCAGAAGATTGCCGCAGGCAGAACTGTTGACGACTACTGGACTGTTCGTCCCGAGGGCGGTCTTAAAGTTGGCAATTACAACGCCAAACTGGTTTTAACCACCGTAAACGGTGAAAAAGCAGAGTTCAAACTCAGCTTCCAGGTGGAAAGCAACAACAAATAGCATAAAAAAGGACCCGAACTTTTGTTCAGGTCCTTTTTTATTACAGATTTGATATAAGTTCCTTTATATCTTCTTCCTTTGTGGCCCAACTGGTGACAAAGCGGACAGCTATATGCTCGCTGTCCATCTTTTCCCACACGCTGAATGAAGCGATTTTGCTCAGTCTCTCAAACTGTTCAGGACTTAAAATCACAAACTGCTGATTTGTGGGAGAGTCTATATACAAGGTATACCCCTTACGTATAAAGCCCTTTTTCAGCTCCATAGCACATTTAATGGCATGGCGGCTTATCTCCAGATACAAATTATCGGTAAAGAGAGCGTCAAACTGCATACCAAGCAGTCGGCCTTTTGCCAGCATAGCTCCCTGCTGTTTTGTCATGGTAACAAAGCCACGGGGTATATTGTTTTTGGTAAAGACAAGAGCCTCGCCGCAGAGTGCACCCACCTTTGTGCCGCCTATATAGAACACGTCGCACAACTCCACAATGTCCTCAATGGTGAGGTCGCTCTCCGGACTTACAAGGCCGTAGCCCAGACGTGCGCCGTCCATGTAGAGAGTCATATCATATTTGTGGCAAACCTCAGACAGCTTTTTAAGCTCGGTTTTGCTGTACAATGTGCCTAATTCCGTAGGGTGAGAGATGTATACCATACCGGGAAAGCACATGTGTTCGTGGGTGTCGTCCCCATAAAAGCGTTCCATGTACTCTTCCAGATCGTCGCCGCAGACTTTGCCGTTTTTTGAGGGCAGAGCCAGCACCTTATGGCCTGAAAACTCTATTGCTCCCGCTTCGTGGACGTTTATATGTCCTGTGTCCGCCGCCACAACAGCCTCGTAGCGTTTCAGCATGGTAGAAATTGTAATAAGATTTGTTTGGGTTCCGCCGGTCAGGAACTGCACCTGCAAATCCTCACATCCGCAGAACTTTTTTATCTTCTTTTTAGCCTCCCGGCAGAATTCGTCCCCGCCATATCCGGGCAGAGAAATCATGTTTAATTCATTGAGTTTTTGGAGCACTTTAGGGTGTGCGCCCTCGGTGTAATCACTTAAAAATGACAGCATGGCAGAAATCCCTTTCTTTTATTTGTTAGCAGTTTAAACCGAAAATATAGAAATTTCAAGCCCGATTTTGCCGCTGTTTCCTTTTTCTTCTGTTTATGTAGCGCTCCATGTGTCCCTCGTTTATAAACTCCGCCAGCACATACTGGTCATATACAGGTACAGTGCAGGAATAGAAATTTAGCTTTCTGTTATATTCGTCCATAAGCTCGTGAGGCAGGAGCATATAGCCGGTACGAACCGAGGGGGCAATCAGCTTTGAAAAGCTGTTAAGATATATTACCCGCTCAGGAGCTATGGAAAAGATAGTCTCTATCTGTCCTCCGCTTGTGGCAAACTCTGCGTCGTAATCGTCCTCTACTATGTAGCTTTTCCGATTTTCCGCCCATTGGGCATATTCACGCCGTTTAGCCGCCGTTGCAGTAACACCGCTTGGGTAGCTGTGAAAGGGTGTGACGTGGAGAATACCCGCATTACAGTCTTGCAGTTCATTGGATAAAATTCCGTCCTCACCAAGGGTGAGCAATTCGCATTTTGCCCCGTTTGCCTCGTATACATGGCGTATCTTCTCATACGATGGGTTTTCCAGTGCAAAAAGCCGTTCTCTGCCTAAAAGCTGCACAACTATGGAATAAAGGTACTCAGAACCAGAGCCTATTATTATCCGCTCCGGCTCTACTTTAAGCCCTCGGCTTCGCTGTAAATAGCCGGAAATTGCCTCTCTCAGCTCCATACAGCCGCAGTTTGGGGATTTAATAAGTATCTGTCGGTCATAGTCGGAGAGTACCTTGCGCATAGTTCGGGCGTAGACGCTGAAGGGAAAATCCTCCATAGGCTTTAGCTCTGCGCTCATGTCGGAGACCGCCGCCCTTTTGGGTACATCTCCGGCTTTATAGCCGCCGAAGTCCACATAGTGACCGCTCCGCTCTCTGGTGCTTATATACCCGTCATCGGAGAGAAGCTCGAAAGCGTGCTCAACCGTTATAACGCTAACCCCCAGTTCTGACGCCGTAAAGCGCTTTGATGGAAGCTTATCTCCCGGTTTCAGCACTCCCTCCCTTATGTCCTGCCGTATCTGCTCATAAAGCTGTAAGTAGGCAGGAGTGCCGCTTTCTCTGTCTATTTTATATTTCATTCTGGTAATGTCCTTTTTTATATATTTATAATTTTATATTACCAGTTTTTAGGTTTCAATTCAACATTTCCCGCTCAATATCAGCAGACACACGCTGTATTATTTTTTCGTTGCAAGTATTTTCATGCTTATTTCGCCTTGGTGTTCTGATTTATTTTTTATCCGTTTGCAGTATAATCCGTAGGGTAACACGACAGTCAAGAGGAGATTTTAACTATGGGAAAAAGTAAGCCCTATCTTACCACGGGAGAATTTGCAAAGCTGTGCCACACAATAAAGCACGCCCTTTTTCACTATTGCGACATAGATTTATTTACCCCTGCATACACGGACGAAAACGGCTATCGGTATTACCACGTTTTACAGTACGACACCTTTCTCACCATCACACAGCTCAGAACCGCCGGAATGTCTTTAGCTGATATAAAAGCTTATATGGCGGAGCGTTCGCCTGAGCATATGCTTGAGCTTTTCGACCAGCAGGAGAAATCACTTAACAGGCAGATAGCTCAACTAAAGCAGATAAAAGACCGCATAAGCACTCAAAAGCGCAATATCACACAGGTTTTGACCCGCTCGAAAGACTTCTTTCTGGAAAAGCAACATAAGGCTTACCTGCTCTGTTCCGATACGGTAGCGCAGACGGACGATTATGCAATGACTTCCGCAATAGGTGATTTAATCCATTCTGCAAACGGAAATACAGCCTCCAATACCTTGGGAATGGTCTGCAATCTGAATGATGCCGTAGGCCCTGAGAATTACCCGTTCAGATTTTATGTTTATTCCTCCAAACAGTCAAAGTGCCTCATAAAGTCCGCAGGTACATATTTAAGTACATACCATCGGGGTGAATATGAGACACTTCAGCAAAGCTATAAGAATTTAATTTTGTACACAAATGAGCATCAAATGGCCTTGGAAAATCAGATTTATGCAGAAAACGTTATCGGCGACTGGACAGTACGCAATCATCAGGATTACGTCATAAAGGTGTCTGTCAAAGTAAAAGATGATTAATTATCCTCTGCCTATATCAATTAACCCTATGGTATTTCCAAGGGGATCTTCCATGGCAGGTGTGTCACTCTCCCTGATTTTAATGCTCTGTGCTATGCGCTCCAGCACTTCCATATCCAAAGTGCCTTTAACCTCAAGCGTATAACCTCGGACTTCATCACAGGCAAAAATATAGTTTGCTTTCGGAATACCTATCATTGTTTTGCTGTCCGAATAATCTATACTTACTTCAATTACATTCCAGTCTCCTTGTTTTACTTCCTTTATTATAGTTGGCTCTCCGCTTAATACATATGTAACTCCTGTCCTCACCTGTCCTACACTCACTATGTAAGGCAGATTTTCATCCTCTCCGTTGTCGGAAACGTGATTGACCCAGCTCTCAGATGTAAACCCGTCCTCTGTTTCTGTACATTCCCACTCATCTCCGAAATCAGGTTTTGAAGGAAGCCAGCCTATCTGCATCTCTGGATCATTCTGTTTTTCCTCCGGGCCTGTATAGCTGAAAGTCATGCCCGCATCGGGGTATTCCAATGTTTTTTGTGTCTCAGGGCTGTCTCCCCATATACCGCTCACCACTTCATTTTCATCAACTTCCCTGTTGTTCATGCCGTATAGTACGGTGGCGTAGGCCGTAGCAGATAAAAGCGCCGTAACAGCCGCCGCTATAAGCACAATGCGGAGAGGTTTTCTGACTTTGCTTTTCTTTTGCTCTATTCCGATTTTTTGGAAAACATCGGCTTTAATCTTCTCACTCAGCTCCCTGTCCTCCCTGATTTCCGGCATTTCGGGGGGAAGAAGGGCGCTTATATCAGAGATATGTATTTTCATATTCAAATCCTTTCCCCTCTAAATATTTTTTCAGCTTATCCCGTCCACGGCTGAGTTTTGTCCGCACGGTGGAGGCTTTTATTCCCATAGTTTGTGAAATGTCCTCAGTCTTTTCATACATAAAATAGTGGCGTTTAAAAATCTCTCTGTCCGGTTCAGGCAGAGTCTCCACTGCCTCTCTCGCCGCATGGGACAATTCATCTTTTATCATCGCCGCCTCCGGCTCTTGGCATGAAGTTACCACAAAGTCATCTTCAAGCGGCAGAATTATGTGGAGGGCACGGAGCTTATCCAGAGTTTTATTCCTGACTATTGCTCCGAGATAGCTTGTTAATCCCGCTTCTTTCAGCTTGTCCCTGCTGTACCAGAGAGCTACGAAGCTGTCGGATACCGTCTCTTCAATATCTTCACGACTCAGTGTATCACCTGAAAGCTTTGAAGCTATGGCGAAAGCATAACTGCTGTACCTGTCTATGCAGGTACTCAGCGCCTCCGTGTCCCCTGCTCTCAACTTTTCCATAAGCTTTTTCTCAGTCAAGTCTCTCACCTGCTTTTTTGTTTATATTTATCATAGTTTTCCCTCCTCATTTATAATAACGTATGGAGGGAAATTTTTGTTGCAATATTTCAAAATAAAAAACTCCCCAAACGGGGAGTTTCTTGCATTATTTTAAAATAGGTTCTATCTGCCTGCCCTCCAGTGCCGCCTCCACGCTTTCTTTCAAAAGTGAGAAATCGGCCTGCAGGGAATAGGGCTTTTTATCGGGGGCATCCTGACCGAAGGGGACGAAATAAATATTCTTCTTATTTAAAAGTCTGGCTATGTTTTCCGCAGAGCCTGAAAGTCCGTCGTTTGTGGACAGGGCTATGATTACCGGCTTTCCGTTTCTCAGGTGGGTTTTTGCCGCCATCAAAACTGCGCTGTCCGTTATGCCGTGTGCAAGCTTTGCAAGGGTGTTTCCGGTACACGGAGCAATAAGCAGTGCCGCCATAGGCTTTGCAGGGCCGAGAGGTTCCGCATCTGCGATAGTCCGCACAGGCTCTTTTCCCGTGAGTGCTCTCAGCTTCTCCAGATTTTCCTCCGCCGTGCCGAAACGGCTTGAAGTTCTGGCGGCGGTTTCGCTGATTATAGGTATTAAATCAAAGTCTTCCTTTAAACATTCAGCAGATTTAAACAGCTTTTCGTATGTGCAATATGAACCGCAGAGGGCAAGACCCAGCTTTCGTTTTTCGCTCATATTCAATCCTCCTGCTCTTTAATTGCCTCGTAAATAGCCTTTTTCATAAGCACCGCACCTGTATAGGGTGAGCTTCTGCCGGGAAGTCCCGGTGCTGACAGCACCCGAAGCCCTATATTTCCCGCAAGGTTTTTGTCAAAACCTCCCGGTGGAGAAGCAAGCTCCAAAATCACCGTGCCGCTTTCACAGCAGCAAAGCATAGCTTCTGTTATCACCCTGTCAGGAACTGTATTTACAATGAAGTCAAAGTCTCCTATCTCACCCTCAAGAGCTTCATATTCCACCGCTCTTATTCCCAGTGTCTCCGCCAAGGCTCTGTCGGCTGCATTTCTCGCAGCTACAACCGGTCTTGCTCCCAGAGCCTTTAAACGCAGGGAGAGGATTTTTCCTATCCTGCCAAAGCCTGTTATAAGTACGTCCGAATCCCAAAGGCTTTTTTCACTATTTGCCATCAGCTTTTCAAGTGCGCCCTCGGCAGTTAAAGCTGCGTTTCCGTACACAAATTCCGGTCTCTGCATTATATCCTTTACATGCAGTCCCGCTTTCACAGCTCCCAGTACGCTCTGGTCACTGAGCCTGCCGGCGCATAATATCTGCCCTTTCCACAGTGCCGCAATAAGCTCTTTCATGCTCAGAAGCTCTGAGGATAACTGAGTATTCAGCAGCCCGCCGTTTTCCGCAGGTGTGGGCAGAACTACACAGTCCGCCCCGTAAACCGCACTTTGCAAGCAGCCCGCTCTTGGAATTTCTTCGGTAAGCTCCGCCTTTTCCAGTGCAAAGCTGTTTACCTTGTGTCCGTCTCTCATAAGCAGGACACACAAATGCGCCATTCGTCTGTCTCCTCCTATAACTGCAAACCTCACATCTGCATCACCTCCACGGTTCATACTATTCCTGTGGACAGGGGACTGTTCATGTGTTAGAATGATGATAATTATTCTATAAAGGCGGAATTGAAATGAGTTTAGCAGACCAGATATTTATAAATAACTGCAAAGATATATTGGAAAACGGCGTATGGGATACCGATTTGGAGGTTCGCCCCCGCTGGGAGGACGGAACACCTGCCCACACCGTGAAAAAATTCGGTATCGTTAACCGTTATGACCTGTCAAAGGAGTTCCCTATTCTCACCATTAGACGTACCTTCTGGAAATCCGCTGTGGATGAGCTTCTCTGGATTTGGCAGCAAAAGAGCAACAATGTAAACGATCTCCGCACCCGTGTCTGGGACGCTTGGGCAGACGAAAACGGCTCTATCGGCAAGGCCTACGGCTATCAGCTTGGTGTTAAGCATCGCTATCCCGAGGGAGATATGGATCAGGTTGATAAGGTCATCTGGGACTTAAAGCACAATCCTGCTTCACGCCGCATTATGACCAACATCTATAACTTCGCAGACCTGTCCGAAATGGCTCTCTACCCCTGCGCCTACTCCATGACCTTTAATGTCAGCGGCAACCGCCTGAACGCCATTTTAAATCAGCGCTCTCAGGATATGCTGGCAGCAAACAACTGGAACGTGGTGCAGTACAGCGTTCTCACCATGATGATGGCTCAGATCGCAGGCTTTGAACCCGGTGAACTGGTTCACGTTATAGCCGATGCACACATTTATGACAGACACGTTCCTGTTATAGAAGAGCTTATTAAAAACGAGCCTAAGCCCGCTCCCGCATTTATAATGGATAAGTCTGTGGACGATTTCTATAAGTTCACAAGAGACAGCTTCTCCGTTGAAAATTACGAATACACTGAATTTACCGGTCATATTCCGGTAGCTCTTTAATGCCATGGAAGCAGTAGTAGCTGTATTTTCAGACTGGGGCATAGGAAGTGACGGCACCCAGCAGGTAGTTTTAAAGGCAGACAGAGCCCATTTCCGTGATATAACCACGGGAAACGCCGTCATAGTGGGCAGAAAAACACTTGAGGACTTCCCCGGAGGAAAGCCCCTCAAGAACCGCTATAACATAGTCGTTACAAGACAGAACATAAGCATAGAGGGCGCCACCGTTGTGCACAGCACCGAGGAGGCACTGAAAGAAGCGGAAAAGCAGGAGAGAACTATAATAATAGGCGGTGCCAGTATTTATAAACAGTTCTTCCCCTTTACCGACATTGTACACATTACTAAAATTGAATCAGCTCCCCATTCGGATAGCTTCTTCCCCAATCTTGACAGTCTCCCTGACTGGAAGCTTGAAGATGCTACCGACTGGATGGAGGAAAACGGTACCCGTTACTGTTTCTGCACCTACCGTCGCATTAAGCCGTAAGGGCAGTACCGGGATAATAATGAGCCAGTATCTCAGCATAGTTTCCGCCTCTTTCGGCCATGAGCTTTGCTCCGTACTGGCTCATTCCAACTCCATGGCCAAAGCCCTTTACGGTAAAGAGGAATTTTCCGTCAACATATTCAAGGGTAAAGGCTGTGGAGCGCAGGGAAAACAGCTCCCTGATTTCCGTTCCCTTGATTTGCACATTGCCCAGGGTGATATTTGCCACTCTGCCGCTGTCGTCAAGCTCACACTCCCCTATCCAGCTGTCTTCACTGCCTGTGAAATCTGCCTCCGGCTTTAAGGAGAGAACGCAGTCTCTAAAGTCTATGGGCGCACACTCCAAGGTGCTTATGAAGTTTGGAACATTGTTTTCACTCTCTGGACTTTCAACGCTCACAAGGTAGGGGCGGCTGTTCCAGACCTGACCGCAATCCTCGGTAGCTCCTGCTGAGGAGGAATGGAAGGCGGCAAAAACAGGCTTTCCCTCATAGCTTAAATACTGCCCTGCTGTTTCTTCCACAGCGGAGCTTACTTTTTCAAATTTCTCCTGAAACTCGTCCCCCCAGTTTTCACGCATGTCCTCCTGACTTATCCACGCCTGACAGCAGTTGAAGTCGGTGCAGACTTGAGCATCTCCGTGCTTGTTGGAGCTTGCGCAATAGAGGGCGTAGCTTCTGGCGGCTACCGACTGAGCTTTCAAGGCTTCCTTTGCAAAGCTTGCAGGCATCTCCGCCGCAACCACTCCTGTTATGTATTCCTGCATGTCCATTTCCACCGGTTCATTGCCAATTAAGACCTTTATTTTCTCCGGTGCAGGATTTTCAGCACTTATAATCTGAAGCTCTTTTTTCTCCGGTTCTTCGGGAGTTTTCTCCACTGTTTCAGCTTCATTTTCTTCTGCCGGTGCAGGTTCTTCCGCCTGTTGCGGCTGCTGACTTTCCGGAATTTGGGGGCTTTTTTCTGGGGCTTGTACCTCTTCCCTTTGCTGAGGCAGCTGGTTTTGCGCTCTTACCTGAACCGCATATGGCAGGAAAATAGTGATAAAAAGGGCAATATAGGCCAGAATAATTGTTTTCTTCACGGTCATTCCTCCGTTTTCGCTTGACTGAATATGTAAAAAAGTATAAAATTATCCACAGGGCTTATCCTAAGGGTACACGCCCTGTAATTCAATGCTATTGAAACGGAACTGTAATTATGCAAAACCAAAAAAATTCTCTTGAAATAAGCTGTTATGTTTTAGGCGCAGGTGCTTTCGGAGTTTTCCTCCGCTGGCTTCAGGACCAGATGGCGTTTGACGATGCAGGTCTTGCTGAAAGAAGTGTTTTCCACTTCATTGTGCCCCTTTTCATATTGGCCTCTGCCTATGTGTTTATCCGCTTTGTGGATAACTTCAGAGCTAAACGCTTCTTCCTGCCTGAAGATTTTTGCGGTGCTCTCCACAATGAGGGTAAAAGCTTCACATTCTTCCGCTGGGCAATCGGCGTTGTGATGTGTCTGGGTGCTCTGCTTGTCCTCTTCACCTGCGAGGTGGAAAAATTCCCCGGTCTGCTGCGGATTATCGCAGTTTTGGGAATTCTCGCCGGTATCTCCTACCCTCTGCTTTTGAGTGCCGCCAACCAGAAGAATATTCACCCTGCATTTTTGTGCACGCTTAGCATAATGCCTGTACTGCTCTTTTCTTTCTGGCTTGTGGCCTGCTACAAGATGAACGACATTAACAGCGTGGTCTGGTCTTTCGGAATTGAGATAGTGTCAATTATCATCACTATTCTGGCCTTTTTCCGCATGGCGGGTTTTGCTTTCGGCACTCCTAAATCCGGCCACTGTATGTTCTATGCAATGATGGGCTGTGCAATGTGTGTTATGACCGTTGCAGACACCAGAAATATAGGATTACAGGTAATGTTTTTCTCCGCCGCCTTAATGCTCCTTTTCTATAACTGGATAATGGTTAAGAATCTGGTTCAGCGTAAGGCTCAGAGAGAAGAGCCTCTGGAAGACGGTTTCGACCGACTGTAAACAAAGAATTTATAAAGAGCTTGCGCCCGTGGACGCAAGCTCTTTTTTCAGTCAACATTCAGTTTTTCTTACATTTAGTCTTCCTGCATTTAGTTTTTCGCAAGATAAAAGCCCTGAGAGCCAATTCTCTCAGGGCTTTAAATTTATTTTTCTGCACTTAAAACCTTTAACGTCTCATTTTCTACTAAAAATTTGACTTCATATCCCCCGAACTCCATAGCGTATACCCGCTCAGGGTCATTCTGGTATCTGGGTCTGGGGTCATTTGCCAGAACGCCACGGAGTGCCTGAAGCTTATTTTCCGGAATGTTTTTTTCAATTTCCTCCGGAATTATAACATTCAGCGTTTTTCCGCCGTCAGGCGCAAAGCCGCTGAGGGCATCGCTGTGGCAGTCAGCATAGGGAACATAGGGCTTAATGTCAAAAATGGGCGTGCCGTCCATAAGGTCGGCACCTGCAACATATAAGACAGGCCCCAGATTTTTGTCCTTTTCCAGTCTTATAAGTCTAAGGCAGGAAAGACCCAGGGCATTTGGTCTAAAGGGAGAACGGGTGGCGAAAACACCCTTTCTCTCGTTGCCGCCCAGTCTTGGCGGTCTCACAGTGGGAGACCAGCCGCCTTTCAGGTTTTCGGAAAACTGCCATATTACCCATATATGGGAAAAGTCCTCAATTCCCCGAAAAGCCTCCATATTCCTGTATTCAGGTTCAAAAACTATACGGCTTTGAAGCTCAGACACAATCCCCGCCTGTCTGGGTATGCCAAACTTTGTGGGAAAGTCGCTCTCCATTCTTGCTATGGGCGAAATTTTAAATTCTTCCATATCACATAAGTCCCCCTGCCATCTGCTGCATAGTGTGCATTAGATTAACGGAAATTGCGTTTATAACCATGTGCAGGCTTATGCTGCCCCATATACTGCCGCACTTTTCATAAGCCCGACAGAGGAGATAGGAAACAGGGATATACTGGACTATATATATCCAGTATGAGGGGTTTGCCATGGCGAAGCCCCAAACGTGATAGGCAGAGAAAGCAAGAATGCCGGCGATATAAGCGCCTATCCTGCTGTACTTTCTCAAAACGCCGAAAATACCCGCTCTAAACAGGATTTCCTCCAGTATAGGTGCCATGAAAATTGCCAAAGCGGCGGTTTTTCCAAACTCCATAGAGGCAAGATCCATGATGGCGGAATTATTGGGATTTTCCATAGGGTCAAGCTTAAAGAGAATTACGTTGACCACCATGTTCATCGCTATCATAAGTCCGTAGGACAGGCAGACCTGAAGAACGCAGTGCATAAAATTGTCTATAAACGGGTCAAAATCTCTCCGGAGAAATTTCCAGCAAAAAGCCAGAACATACACAAGTCCTATAATATACACCAGGAGATTTGCCCAAGCCTCACTAACATGCCCCTGCATCATTAAGAAATTCATCAGAAGCGGCAGCAGGAACATATGTACCGGCAGATACATAAGTGCCGCCACAGCCTCTTTTTTAGTAAGAGCGCTGTTAAATTCTATTTCCGGCTTATTGCTCATTTCAGCCTCTCGCTTTCTGTTGCAGCTTAAACAACAGGTTCATAGCTTCAATAGGTGTAAGGGTGTTTATATCGGTGTCGGTAAGAATCTGGCGCACCTCGTCAAAGCCTATATCTGAAAGACTTATCTGCTCCTCTTCCTCGTCGTCATCTGAGGAATGAATCATAGGTGCGGCAATGCCGTTTTTCTCCAGCTCCTTTAAGTAGTCCTTAGCCTTTTTAATTACTCCGTTGGGCAGACCTGCCAGCTTTGCAACCTCTATACCGTAGCTGTCATCGGCGGCACCTTTAACAATCTTTCTCAGGAAAACCAGATTTCCGCCCTGCTTTTTGGCAGTTATATTGTAGTTGCGTGCACCGCTTATCTCTCCCTCAAGTGCAGACAATTCGTGATAATGAGTTGCAAACATGGTTTTTGCGCCCAGTTTCTTTTTATCGGCGCAGTATTCAAGCACAGCTCTCGCTATTGCCATACCGTCATAGGTAGATGTACCTCTGCCTATCTCGTCCAGAATGAGGAGAGAGCTTTCGGTGGCATTTTTCAGTATATTTGCCATCTCGTTCATTTCCACCATAAAGGTAGACTGACCTGATGCAAGGTCGTCGGATGCGCCGATTCTGGTAAATACTCTGTCAACTATGCCTATGGTAGCGCTTTTTGCAGGGACGAAAGAGCCAATCTGAGCCATAAGCACAATAAGAGCAGTCTGGCGCATATAGGTGGATTTACCTGCCATATTGGGGCCTGTGATTATTGCAACTCTGTCCTCTTTGTCGTTTAAGTAGGTGTCGTTGGGTACGAAAAGCACGTCTTTAAGGGTCTGCTCCACAACAGGGTGCCGTCCCTCAATGATGTTGAGTTCCTTGGAAATGTCAACCTCAGGCATGGTGTAGCCGTTTCTCACAGCGGTTTCAGCCAGAGAGCACAGGCAGTCAAGCTTTGCAACCGCCTCTGCGGTTTTCTGAATTCTGTCCACCTGAGATGCCACTTTATCTCTTATCTGGCAGAAGTAGTTATACTCCAGCTCATTTATTCTGTCACGGGCTGTTAAGAGGGTGTTTTCAAGCTCTTTCAGCTCCTGAGTGAAATAGCGCTCATTTGAAACAAGAGTCTGCTTTCTTATATAGTCCTCAGGCACATTTTCAAACCCCGCGGAACGGGGAATGTCTATATAATATCCGAACACCTTGTTATAGCCTATTTTCAGCTTTTTGATGCCGGTGCGCTCCCGCTCTCTCTGCTCCATATCACGAACCATTTTTGCGCCGTTATCTCTAACGTCTCTCAAATGGTCAAGCTCCTCGGAAAAGCCCGCTCTGATAATTCCGCCCTCACGGACTGAAAACGGAGGATTATCGTCGATAGTGCGGTCTATCTCCTCGTAAATGTCCTCTAAAGCGTCCATCTCTCGAATGGCGCTTAAAGCGGCGCAGTTAAAGGGTGCTAAAAGCTCCTTTATTCCGGGCAGAACCTCGGCACAGTTTGCAAGAGAGCGCAAATCCTTACCACCTGCGTTGCCGTAGACGGCTCTGCTGACAAGGCGCTGCATATCGCTTATATCACGGAGGCGAAGCATGATTTCGCCCCTCTGAACATTGTTTTTATAAAGCTCGTCTACTGCGGAAAGGCGGCGCTTTATAGCAACCGCTGACAGCAGAGGACGTTCAAGCCATGAGCGGAGAAGTCTGCCGCCCATGGGAGTTTTGGTTTTATCCAGTACCCAGAGAAGAGAGCCACGCTTTTCACCGCTTCTCAGAGATTCGGTGAGTTCAAGGTTTCTTCTGGTTGTCCAGTCAAGCTCCATATATCTGCCGCCGTAAAATACGTCCAGCTTATTTATGTAGCCCAAATCGAATTTCTGGGTGATTGCTATATAGTCCAAAAGTGCGCCTGCGGCACAGACTGCGGCGCTGCTGTCTCCAAGACCGCTCTCGTCCACGTCCTTAAAGCCAAACTGGGAGCAGATTCTTGCAGCGGCAGGGAGAAAATCAAAGCTTTCCTCGTTTCTCTCTAACATAGCATTCAGCTTTTTAGTGAGAAAATCTTTTATAGCCTGCTCATTTTCAGCTCCGCTTGAAAGCACCGCCTCACGGGGAGAAAATCTGCCCAGTTCGTTTAAAATGTGGTTTATGGCGTCATCTTCGTATGCTGCGCAGCAGAATTCACCGGTTGAAATGTCGCAGAATGCGGCACCGCCCTTGCCGTTATTGTAGTAAACGGCGCAGATGTAGTTGCTGCGCTCGTCCTGAAGCATGGAGCTTTCAGTAACGGTTCCGGGGCTTATTATTCTTATAACATCACGCTTGACAAGACCTTTTGCCTGTGCCGGGTCTTCGGTCTGCTCGCATATTGCCACCTTGTACCCCTTGGCTATAAGTCTTGCTATATATGCCTCTGCGCTGTGGTAGGGTATGCCGCACATGGGTGTGCGCTCCTCGGGGTCTTTTACGCCTCTGTCTCTGGTGGTGAGAGCAAGATCCAGTTCACGGGAAGCAATCTTTGCATCATCGTCGAACATCTCGTAAAAGTCACCCAGACGGAAGAAGAGCAGGCAGTCCTGATGTTTTTCTTTTATTTCGTTATACTGCCTTTTCATAGGCGTTAATTCAGCCATTTTCTATCTCTCCATAAAGTGCCCATGTGTTGCTGCCGGTAATTTTTACGTTTATAAACTGTCCTATCAGTGAAGGATCTCCCTGGAGGTGAACAAGTCTGCCGCCGTTTGTGCGGGAAGAAAGATTGTATTCGTCCTTTCCTGTCTCTCCGTCCACAAGGACTCTGTAAGTTTTGCCCTCGTATTCCTTGTGCTTTTCGGCGGAAATGCGGTTTGCAACCTCATTAAGACGGTCAAAGTGCTTCTGTTTATCCTCTCTTGTATAGGGGTCGGGCATGGTGGCAGCAGGAGTGCCCTGACGCTTTGAGTATATAAAGGTGAACATTGCATCATAGCGCACCTTTTCGCACAGCTTTATGGTATCCTCAAACTCCTCGTCAGTCTCACCGGGGAAGCCGACGATAATGTCGGTGGTGAGTACAAGGTCAGGCATATAGCTTCTTGCAAGCTCTACCTGAGAGATGTATTTTGCGCTGTCGTAGTGACGGTTCATAACCTTCAGAATGTGGTCATTACCGGACTGGACAGGCAGGTGAATCTGGTGGGCGCACTTCTCGCACTCAGCCATAGTTTTAAACAGCTTTTCGGTTGCGTCCTTGGGGTGGCTCGTCATAAATCTTATGAGGAAGTCACCGGGAATTTCGTTTATCATGCGGATAAGGTCTGCAAAGTCAACGCCGCAGTCCAAATCCTTGCCGTAGGAGTTGACATTCTGACCCAGAAGGGTTATATCCTTATATCCGGCAGCCACCAGCTCTCTGGCCTCTGCCACTACGTCCTCAGGTCTTCTTGAACGCTCTCTGCCTCTGGTGTAAGGCACTATGCAGTAGGAGCAGAAGTTATTGCAGCCGTTCATAATTGACAGCCATGCTTTGACGCTGCCGTCACGCTTTCTGGGAATACCCTCGGCTATAACGCCATCGCTTTCGCAGCGTGAAAAAACTCTCTTGTGGCTCTTGATGTGCTTTAAAAGCAGCTCAGGGAAACGCCAAAGCTCGTGAGGGCCGAAAACAAGGTCTACCACAGGGTAGGACTTTTTCACCTTGTCTGCCATGTGCTGCTGCTGTACCATGCAGCCGCAGACGGAGACAATCTGACCGGGTTTATTTTTCTTTGTATGGTTCAGAGAACCCACGTTTCCAAGCACTCGCATTTCTGCGTGCTCACGGACAGCGCAGGTATTGACAATTATAATATCTGCCTGAAACTCATCATCTGTAAAATCACAGCCCATAAGGGAGAGATAGCCTCTTAATTTTTCGCTGTCTGCCTCGTTCTGCTGGCAGCCGTAGGTGTCTACCAGTGCCAGGGGCTTTTTGCCGTCAGCGCAGAGAATTTCCTTTATTTGGGCGCATATTTCTTCCTGTTCATGTATTTGTTCAATGCTTATTTCTTTTCTTATATAACTCATATTTCAATCCTTAGCCTTTTTAAAGATATTTATTCAATATTAACATAAAATCAGTGGAAGTTTCAACTAAAATCCTGTATAATAAAGTAGCTTTTTGAAAATGGAGGTATATTATGCCTGTTATAAATATATTACAGCCCCATGTGGCAGATATGATAGCTGCCGGTGAAGTTGTAGAGCGTCCTGCATCTGTAATTAAAGAGCTTATGGAAAACTCTTTTGACGCAGGCGCAAGAAATGTTAAAGTTGAAATTCGTGGCGGCGGTGCCACCTTTATTCGTGTGACTGATGACGGCTGCGGCATGGCACCCGAGGATGCCGGCGTTGCCTTTCTCCGCCACGCCACATCTAAATTAAAAGACGAGAGAGGCCTTGAAGCCATTGAGACTATGGGCTTTAGAGGTGAAGCTCTGGCGGCAATTTCCTCTGTATCACATATTGAGCTTTTAACACGGCGCAGAGGTGATAACAGCGGCACAAAGCTGACTTTAAACGCCGGAGATATTGAGGATATGATTCCAACCGGCTGTCCTGAGGGAACCTGCATAACCGTAAAGGATATTTTCTTTAATACCCCTGCCAGACTTAAATTTTTAAAATCCGACAGGAGCGAGGCAGGTGCCTGTCTCACCACTGCTCTCCGCTGCGCCCTCGGCAGACCTGAGGTTTCCGTCCGTTTTATAAGAGATGGTAAAGAGGAGTTTTTCTCCCCCGGTGACGGTCAGCAGAATTCATGTATCTACTCCCTTTTAGGCCGTGAGCTTGCCACAACTCTTATACAGTGCGGAAGTGAAAACGAGGGCTTGAAGCTCTCCGGCTTTGTTTCCTCCCCCTCCGCAGGAAGAGGAAACCGCAGCGCACAGTATTTTTTCTGCAACGGACGTTGGATTAAATCCCCCATGCTACAGTCAGCATTGGAGCAGGCATATAAAAACTGTCTTTTGACAGGTCGTTTCCCTGCCTGTGTGCTGTATCTGGATATAAGCTGCGGCAGCGTTGATGTTAACGTGCATCCGGCAAAAACCGAGGTTAAATTTTCTGCCGAAAAACAGGTTTTTGACCTTGTTTATCATGCCGTCCGTGCTGCACTTGATAACGAAAATGCAGCCGTTAAAGCGGAGCTTACGCCGAAAGAAAAAATAACACCTAAACCCAGAGAGGATTTTTACCAGAGCATGAGCGCTTCGGCTTTCCGTGAAAACGGCTATAAGCCTGCACCCGCTCCCACACGTTATAGCACACCTGCTCCAAAACACTCTCCGATACCCGCTCCTACACGCTCTTTTTCACCCTCTTCCGTGGGCAATTCAGCTGTAAAATCGGAGTTTTCCACACGACCGGCACAAAGTTTTGCCCCTCCCATGTCTTATAGCAGCTATTCTGCACCAAAACAAACTTCCTTTAAAAGTTCGGAAGTTCCTTATAATTCTTATTCAGCCCCTGTTTATGCTCCTAAAGAAGACCCAAAAGCGGAAGTTGAAGAAGAAATAGCTGCTGTTTATGAAGAGCATTTTCCACATCTTGTTGAAAACTCTGTTGAAAGTGTTGAAAACTCACAAAATCTAGATTACAAAATCATTGGCGAAGCCCTTAAAACCTATATTATCGTCGAAAAGGACGAGGAACTGCTTCTTATCGACAAGCACGCCGCCCATGAAAGAATGATTTTCGACAGGTTGAAAGCCAAGTCAGGGGAAATTCCCTCTCAAAATCTTTTAATATCCATTCCCCTTAAACTCAGTCTTGAAGATTCCGAGCTTATCGAGGAGAACGGCGAGCTTTTAACTGACCTTGGATTTGAAATTGAGCCTTTCGGAGAAAATGAGTATATACTCCGTGCGCTCCCTGCCGATATGGAGGCAGGAGATGCAGAGGCCGCAGTTGAGGAAATATGCGAAAAGCTCCGCCGTGGTACAGCACCAAATGCCCAGAGCGCAAGAGATGAAATTCTTCACACCGTAGCCTGCAAGGCCGCTATAAAGGCGGGCTGGGATACGGATAAAAAGGAACTGGAAGTCCTTGTTAACGCCGTTGTGGCAGGCGATATAAAATACTGTCCTCACGGCCGCCCCTTATCTGTTGCTCTCAGTAAAAAAGAGCTGGACAAGCTCTTTAAACGCATAGTCTGAGGTGAATTATGGGAAAAAGAGTCATAGTCGTAGCAGGGCCTACGGCAAGCGGAAAAACAAGGCTCAGTATTGAGCTTGCGAAAAAATTAAACGGCGAAATCGTCTCTGCCGACTCCATGCAAATATACAAGGGCATGGACATAGGCACTGCCAAAGCAACCGATGAAGAAAAGGCACAGGTTCCCCACCATATGCTTGATGTGGCAGAACCTTGGGAGGATTATTCCGTTGCACGGTATGTGGAAGATGCTTCCGCCTGCTGTGATGACATAATAGCCAGAGGCAAAATTCCCGTCATCACCGGCGGCACAGGTCTTTATATAGATTCTCTCCTCTCAGGCAGAAACTTTGCCCAGAAGCAGGAGGGCGACAACCAGCTCAGAGAAGAGCTTTTAAACAAATTTGACGTGGTCGGCGGTGAAGAGATGCTCAGGGAGCTGCATGAAGTAGATCCTGAAAGAGCGGAAAAGCTAAATTCCGGCGACAAGCGGAGAATTGTGCGAGCCTTGGAAATCTACACCCTGACAGGAATAACAGCAACTGAGCACGATAGGCGCACGCAGGCGCTTCCAAAGGCTTATGATGCCTGCTACTTTGTGCTGAATTTTAAAGACAGAGCCGACCTTTACAGACGAATTGATAAACGAGTGGACATAATGGCACAGCAGGGACTTTTTAAAGAAGTTGAGGGGCTTTTGGCCTCCGGTCTTCCCGAAAGCTGCACCGCTATGCAGGCCATAGGCTATAAAGAGGTTATTTCCGCCCTTAAAGGGGAAATGAGCAGCGAGGCAGCTTTAGACCTTATAAAACAGTCAAGCCGCCGTTACGCCAAACGTCAGCTCACATGGTTCAGGAAAAATCAGGATGCCTGCTGGATTGAATTCGACGCCGAACCTGATTATGATACAGCGCTTTCTCAAGCCCTTGATTATATTGGCGCAAAATGGAAATAATATTTAAGCATATCTATATCTCCGTCCCCAGCTTTTGACAAAATTCTGCCTGCCTTTCGGTATATCATAAAGTACCACGCAACATGCGTGAGATATACTATAATGATGGAGGGAAAAGAACCCTCTGCGAAAAGGAGTTGGCAGATATGCAGAAAACGCAAAATCTCCAGGATTCATTCCTAAATCAGGCAAGACTTGAACGCCTCAACGTAACCATGTTTCTTATGAACGGCTTTCAGCTTCACGGTGTAGTCAAGGGTTTTGACGGCTTTACCGTGATTCTGGATTCAGACGGAAAACAGCAGCTTATATATAAGCACGCTATTTCCACCATAGTTCCCCCAAGACCCTTAGCTGTTGATGGGAATACATAAGCCCGGAAAAACGCCGCCTGTACTGGCGGCCACTGTGACGCTTATCTTTTTGACGCTCTGCGCCTATGGCGGAGTTCATGTCTGGAATCACTTCAACCGGGATTATGAGACTGTTATAGTCTCCTCCGTGAATCTTAAAGACAGCGTCCGCCTCCGTGGAATTGCCGTGAGATGGGAGCAGGTAATCTGCTCCCCCACGGCAGGAAATGAGCTGCCCGATGACGGGGACAGGCTCTGTGCAGAAGCTGTTGAAGCTTTTAACAGTGACCTTACAGGCTCTGCACTGTTTTTTGAGGACATTGACGGCTTTGAGCAGCTCTGTCCGGAAGATTTTTATTACATGACCCCCGGTGAACTTCAGAAAATCTTAGATGAAAAACCGGGCAGGAAAAAAGGCGACGGCAGACTGGTTTCCGGCTTTGACTGGTATTTTGCGGCACTGGCAGAGGACAGCTATAAAATACCAAGCGAGGGGAAATGCAGACTTCGCTTTGAAGAGACGGGCGGTGATCTGCCCGCAAGACTTTTAAAAATAAGCTCTCCGGAAAAGGGAAAGCTTCTCCTCCTCTTCCGCATAAATCAGGGCGGAGAGGAATATATGAGCCTCAGGAAAACTGAGGCCGAACTTATTTTTTCAGAATATTCCGGCCTTATGCTGCCGGTAAATGCCGTCCACACAGACGAGGACGGAAATGAATATGTCTATACCCTCACCGCCGGAAAACCTGAGCGCCGTGCGGTCGAGATCATATATAAATACGGAGAGAGCTGCATTGCCGCTGAAAATCCACAGGCGGAGGCACTCAGAGAGGGAAACCTCCTTATAATCTCCCGTAAGAAAGAGAACGAAAGGATGGCATAAAGAGTATGAGCATAGCCGAAAGCACCGCAGCAGTGCTTAAAAATATAGAGTCGGCAGCACTTGCAGCAGGCAGAGACCCGAAGGAAATTCTCCTTGTTGCTGCAAGCAAAATGAACGATGCCGCAAGAGTGCAGCAGGCCATTAAAGCCGGTGTTCCCATATGCGGTGAAAACCGTGTACAGGAAATGCTGGAGAAGAACAGTCAGGGCGCTTACGAGGGCGCAAAACTCCATTTTATAGGTCATCTCCAGAAGAACAAGGTTAAGCAGGTTGTAGGCCTTGCAGAGCTTATCCACAGCGTGGATTCTCTCCCTCTCATTTCTGCGGTAAATAAGGAGGCAGAGAAGAAATCCATAGTTCAGGACATTCTGCTGGAGGTAAATATAGGAAATGAAGAGTCGAAATCCGGCTTTTCTCCTGAGGAAATTCCCGGAGTTTTGTCAGAAATTTCCGGATTTTCTGCCGTAAGAGTCCGTGGATTGATGGCAATTCCGCCAATTTGCGAGATTCCAAGCGAAAATCGGCCATATTTTGAGAGAATGAAGCAGCTTTTTGTTGACAATAGAGAGAAAAAATACGATAATGTATATATGGATTTTCTGTCTATGGGTATGTCAGGCGATTATCAGGAAGCGATAGCCTGCGGTGCCAACATGGTCAGAGTCGGCAGCGCCATATTCGGCGCCCGCATCTATAAATAGCAAAACTTACTGGAGGCAAAACCATGGGCTTCATGGACCAACTGCGTAAGCTTACACAACCATATGATGATGAGGACGATTTCTTTGAGGACTCTGATGTCAGCCTGAAACAGGTGGCGCAGAATGCTCAGCCCAGTTCTATACAGGAGAAATTTGAAAGTGCTTTCACCGACGAGCAGGTCTCTGAGCCTGAACCCGCTGTGAAAAAAGCGCCTAAAGCTCCGGGAGAGGGCGGCTTATTCGGAAATTTCACTCATAAACGCCCGGCAAAGCCTAAGGCTTCTCACCGGGAAAAGGTCGTTAACTTCGGCGGAAGTGATACTCAGGTGATTTTGTTTAACCCCAAATCCTTCGAGGAGGCCGGTGAACTTTTAAATCATCTCAATCAGAACCGTTCCGTCGTTATGACTCTTGAAGGACTGCCTACGGATACTGCCCGCAGGCTTCTGGACTTTTTGTCCGGTATAACCTTTGCCTTGCAGGGTAAAATCACTCCTGTATCGGGAAAGACATATTTCATCACTCCCCAGAATGTGGATATTCTGGCATCTCAGGGTCAGCAGCCTGAAAGTGATGAGCAGTACTTTTAAATAAACAATCATTGAAAGGTGGATAAATATATGATTACCGCTCAGGATATTCGCGAAAAGACTTTTGAAAAATCCAAGTTTGGTGGCTATGATATGGCCTCTGTTGACGATTTTCTTGAGGAACTGGCAGACGATATAACCGCCGCCCAGAAGGAAAACGCTGTTTTAAAGAGCAAGATGAAGGTTCTTGTTGACAAGATAGAAGAGTACAGAGCCAACGAGGACGCTCTCAACCTTGCTGTCATATCCGCTCAGAAGCTTGCTGTACAGATAGAAGCAGATGCAAAAAAGCGTGTCTCTGCCATGCTGGCTGATGCCGACAGACAGGTAAAGGCAAGAGTGGGCTCCATTGAGGAAGAGACCATAAGACAGGAAAAGCGCCTTCAGGACGCCAAGGCTGCCACCGCCAAGTTCATAGAAGGTATGCGCGCTATGTGCACCACCCAGCTTAAAAATCTGGATGCTATAAGCAGCGGCATATACACCCAGTCCGAGGCTCCCAAAGCCGCTGAAGCTCCCGCTCCCAAGGTTGAAGCCCCCGCTCAGGATGAAATATCTATTGAATTTCCCCCTGTAACCGAGGCAAAGCCCGGCGTTAACGTCCAGAAGGACTTTAACAACACCCAGCCTTTCTCTTTCTGAGGCTGAATATTTGATCATTCCGGGGCGGGCGCGTCTGCGTGCGCCCCGCTGTTTGATATATCGGCAGTTTATTATCGGCGGCATTTTATGCCCTATTCGGTAATTTTGCTGTGTTTCCCATAGAAATCAAAGATAAACAGGAGATAGTTACATTATGTCACAGGATTTCAACACCACATTGAATCTTCCTAAAACTGACTTTCCTATGCGTGCAGGTCTCCCCAAAAGAGAGCCTGATATGCTTAAAGCCTGGGAAGATATGGACTTATACCATGAACTTCTGAAGAAGAACAAAGGTTGCCCCAAGTTCATTCTCCACGACGGCCCTCCCTTCTCTAACGGCAACATACACATGGGTCACGCACTCAATAAGACCATAAAGGACTTCATAATTCGCTCTTACGCTATGCGTGGTTACTGCACTCCCTATGTTCCCGGCTGGGATAACCATGGAATGCCCATTGAGAGCGCTATTATAAAAGAGCAGAAGCTCAACCATAAGGCCATGTCCGTTTCCGACTTCAGAAATGCCTGCCAGAAGTATGCTGAAAAGTATATTGACAAGCAGAGAGAAGGCTTTAAGCGTCTCGGTGTTCTGGGCGACTGGGAAAATCCCTACAAGACCATGAACAAGAGCTTTGAGGCTGAAGAAATCCGCATATTTGGTAAGATGTACAAAAACGGACACATCTACAAAGGCTTGAAGCCTGTTTACTGGTGCCCCAAAGACGAGACCGCTCTTGCTGAGGCTGAGATTGAGTATCAGGATGACCCCTGCACCACTGTCTATGTCAAGTTCCCCATGAACGATGATCTGGGCAAGCTCTCTCACCTTGACCACAGCAAGCTCTTCTTCGTTATTTGGACTACTACCATCTGGACTCTGCCCGGTAACATGGGTATCGCTCTTCACCCCCGTGAGAGCTACGCCATTGTAAAGGCTTCCAACGGTGAAATGTACATCATCGCTGAGGCTCTGGTTGAGAAGGTTCTGAAAGTCGGCGGTATCGAGAATTACGAGATCATCGAAACTCATCCCGGTAGTTTCTTCGAGAATATGCTGGCAAGCCACCCCTTCCTGCCCAAGACCTCCCGTCTGCTCCTTGCAGAGTACGTCACCATGGATTCCGGTACAGGCTGTGTTCACACCGCTCCCGGTTTCGGTGCAGACGACTATCAGACCTGCCTGCGCTACGGTATGGATATGGTCGTTCCTGTTAACGATCAGGGTCGCCACACTGACTACGCCGGCAAGTACGCCGGACTTAAAACCGACGAGTCCAACCCCATTATCTTAAACGACATGAAAGAGAGCGGCGCTCTCTTTGCATCCGAAGAAATCGTCCACAGCTATCCTCACTGCTGGCGCTGCAAGAACCCCATTATCTTCCGTGCAACTCCTCAGTGGTTCTGCTCCGTTGATTCCTTCAAAGAGGACGCAGTAAAGGCTTGCGACGATGTTCGCTGGCTCCCCGCATGGGGTAAAGACAGAATGGCAGCTATGATCAGAGAGCGTGCAGACTGGTGCATCTCCCGTCAGCGCCGCTGGGGTCTGCCTATCCCTGTGTTCTACTGCGATGACTGCAAAAAGCCCATCTGCACCGATGAAACCATTGAAGCTGTTGCTTCCCTGTTCGAGGAAAAGGGTTCCAACGCATGGTTTGAGATGGAAGCCGAGGACATTCTGCCCAAGGCATTCAAGTGCCCCCACTGCGGCGGTATCCACTTCACCAAGGAAGTTGATACTCTGGACGGCTGGTTTGACTCCGGCTCTACCCACATGGCTGCTATGAAGCGTAATCAGGGTTACTGGCCCGCTGATATGTACATGGAGGGCGGCGACCAGTACAGAGGCTGGTTCCAGTCTTCTCTGCTTGTTGCTGTCGGCTCCACCGGCATTGCTCAGGCTCCTTATAAACAGTGCCTCACCCACGGCTGGACTGTTGACGGCGAAGGCCGTGCAATGCACAAGAGCCTTGGTAACGGCGTTGATCCCGCTGATGTTATTAAAGAATTCGGCGCTGATATGGTTCGTCTTTGGGCCGGTTCCGCTGATTACCATGTGGATGTACGCTGCTCCAAGAAGATCTTCCAGCAGCTCAGTCAGAACTATCTGAAGTTCCGCAACACCGCACGTTACTGCCTTGGTAACCTGAACGGCTTTGACCCCAACGAGCTTGTAAAGCCCGAGGATATGATGGAGCTTGACCGCTGGGCTATCACAAAGCTCAATCAGCTCATCGAAAAGGTTATGAAGGGCTACGATAACTACGAGTTCCACACCGTTTCCCACGCTATAAACGATTTCTGCGTTGTTGAACTCTCCAGCTTCTACCTTGATATTATTAAAGACCGTCTGTACTGCGAAAACGGCCTGAAGCGCCGCAGCGCACAGACTGCCCTTTACCTCATTCTGGACAGCATGGCAAAGATGTTCGCACCTATCCTTGCTTTCACCTGTGATGAGATTTGGAAGGCAATGCCTCACCGTGAGGGTGACGATGAGAGAAACATCGTCCTCAACCGCATGAATTCCTCCTTTGATGATTACGCTCTCTCTGCTGAGGCTATGGCAAAGTGGGATACCCTCATTGAGCTCCGTGACGATGTTAACGTTGTTCTTGAAAATGCCCGTGCCGGTAAGCGTATAGGTAAGGCTCTTGAAGCTTCCGTTGTGCTTTACGCCGGTGACGACGAGGCAAAGGCAGCATTGAAGGCCGTAGAAGGTCTCAATCTGTCTGAGCTGTTCATCGTTTCCAACTGCTCTGTTGTAGATGCCGAGCCTCAGCTCAGTGATGCCGTTTGCGGCAAGGGTGATAATCTCCCCGGCCTCTCCATTTCCGTGTTTGAGGCTCCCGGTGTTAAGTGCCCCCGCTGCTGGATGCACTCCGAGCACGCAGACCCCGAAACCGGTCTTTGCCCCCGCTGTGCAGCCGCTGTTGCAGAGCTCTGATTTAAAAATTAAACAGAGGAGATTGACTTCTCCTCTGTTTATGCACAATTTTAAACCGCAATTCATGCGCCGCATTCAAACCGCGGCAGATAGGAGAGAGAAATGCTTTACGCAATAGTTGCTCTTTTAGTCATCATAGCCGACCAGTGGGTTAAATACTGGGTTTCCATGTCTATTTCCATGGCTTCCACAGGAGAACCCCTGATTCCCGGTATTGTCAGCCTTGTAAACCTCCACAATGACGGCTGTGCTTTCAGCTTTTTAAGTGGCGGCGGTGCTCGCATTTACTTTATAATTTTAACAGGTATTTTCACTGTTGCTGTTATACTTGCGCTTGCCACTCGCTTTATTTCCGGCCCTGTCAGCCGGTGGAGCATAGTTCTTGTCACTGCCGGTGGTCTTTCAAACTGCATTGACCGTGTGATCTACGGCTATGTGCAGGACATGTTCAAGCTTGAACTCTTTAACTTCCCGGTTTTCAATGTGGCTGATATTTTCATCACCGTTTGCTGCATAATATTCGTCTTTGCCATCTTGTTTGAAAAAACGCCAAAGAATGACTATGATGACGAGTTTGTAGAAATGGATGACGAGGAAGAGGACAGACCTAAACGGAAATCCAAAAAGGAGAAAGCTGCTATCGAGGGTGAAGCTCCTGCAAAGCCTCTGAAAGGCAAGAAGAAAGCTCAGGACGATTATGAGCAGTACAAGGCAGAAAGAGCTGCCCGTCCCGCTCCCGCTCCTCAGCCTCAGCGCAGACCCAGACAGAACCCTGACGGCTCAGATCCCTTTGCCGAGTGGGAGAAAGCCAGCGCCAAGGTAGAAGCACAGCAGAAAAACACATACGCTGCAAAAGCTACCGGTGTTGCACCTTCCAGTTATACAAGACCTCAGGCTCGTTATAACGCCCCTTCACAGTCTGCGGCAAGGCCTGCCGCTCCCAGACCTGCAAGACCTGCACGTCCTGTTCCCCCTGTTGCACCTCAGGCTCCTCAGAACGTGAGACCTCAGATACCTGTTGAGCCTCCTGTTCAGCCCGCTCCTCAGCCTGTCGTTCAGGAACGTCTGCAGGAGAAACCCGCAAGTATTGATACCGGCTTGGATTTCGACCTTGACGATATTCTCAACGAATTCAAATAAGATAATATGGATGAAAACATTCTTTTCATCACAGCTAAGGAGGGCGGAGACAGGATCGACGCTCTCCTTGCCTGTAATATAGAGGGTTTATCCCGCTCTGCCGCTCAGAAGCTTATAGAAAGCGGCGCAGTCACCATGGGCGGCGCTAAAATCAAAAAGAACTACAAATGTGCCGTGGGTGACAGTTTTGAAGTTATAATGCCTGAATTAACGGAGCATCATCCTTTTCCAGAAAATATTCCTTTAGATATTGTATTTGAGGACGAAGATCTGTTGGTGATAAACAAGCCCCGTGGAATGGTTGTGCATCAGGCTCCTGGTCATTATGAGGGTACGCTTGTAAATGCACTTTTGTACCATTGTGATAGAAAACTTTCCACAATGGGCGGAGAAGACAGACCCGGTATTGTCCACAGAATTGATAAGGATACCTCCGGCCTTATAATCGCCGCAAAAAATGACTTTGCACACGAAAAACTATCTGCCCAGCTTGCAGACCACAGTCTTTCCCGAACTTATGAGGCCATTGTCCACGGCAACATGAAAGAGTCTTGCGGAGAAGTGGATAAGCCCATAGGCCGCCACCCTGTTGACAGAAAGAAGATGGCAGTAACCGCTATTCACTCCCGCTCTGCGCTCACCTACTGGGAGCTTATTGCAAATTACAAAGCTTACAGCCATATCCAATGCCGCCTTAAAACAGGCCGTACACACCAGATAAGGGTCCATATGGCAAGTATAAATCATCCTCTTCTGGGTGATTACACATATGGCGCTCCCTCTCCGGAAAAAGGCCTTGAAGGTCAGTGTCTCCACGCAAGAAAGCTTAGATTTATCCACCCCAGAAGCGGAGAGCTTATTGAAGTCGAATGTCCCCTGCCTGAATATTTTGAAGATGTTCTCGCAAAGCTGGGGCCTCAGATTTAACAGGAGGAATTTATAACGTGGGTAAAATAATCGGAATTATAGTTCTCGCAGGCCTTTTGATTGGTGCCTTTGCTTTGGTTTTCAAGCTCATTGCAGGCGCTGTCGGAATTATCGGCGGTTTCTTCAATCTGATTTTAGGCCTTGTAGTGATAGTAGCTCTTATTGTCATAGTAATATGGATGTTCAGCTACGCTAAAAGAAATAAATAAACCTGTAAAAATGCCGGAATGTGTCAACATTCCGGCTTTACATTGGTTTTTTTCATGTTAAAATAATAGTATAACTATTGAATTCTATTTAGCTCTTTCCATGCTCTATAAACCATAGTATAATAAAATTTGAAGGTGATAGAAATGAAAAAAAGAACCGTTTTACTTTGCATTTTGGCGGCTCTTGCCCTGTGCCTCACGATGACCGCCTGCGGTAAGCCATCTTCTGCTCCACCGTCTGCAGAAAAAGCAGAACCGGCGCCTACCCCAGAACCTACACCAACCCCTACACCAGCACCCACGCCTTTCGTAGAGCCTGAACTCAGCCCTGCCGGTGCTGTACTCTTTGACGGAAAAGAGCTTGCAAGCGGCTCTTTTACTCAGGACGGTGTAAGATATGTAAAGCTGTCTGAAGCTGTTGAAGCCATTGGAGCAGAGCTTGAACACGAGGATAAAAGCGAAGATTTTGCTTTTGACTGGCGGCTTGGACGTGTGTCCTTAAAGGCAGACAGTGCAAATGTGAATTACTTAGGAAGTGACATTGAAATGTCCGCTCCCGCTATTCACTGCTCCGCTCAAAACGACCTTTATGTACCTGTGGAAGCTTTCTGCAATGCGGCGCAGATAGGTTATTTCTACGATGAAGAGTTTGACACCATCTACTGCACTCCCGGAAGTGGTAATTGGGAACTGCCTGAGGGCTATGACGTGCCGATTCTGAGATACCATATCATTGACTGGCCGCCCTCTCCCGAAGCTAATATGTTTGTTCACCCTGAAAGTTTTGAAAAGCAGCTGCAATACTTAACCGAGAACGGTTATACCACCATATTTTTTGAAGATTTATGGAATATTGAGAATATAGAGAAGCCTGTTATTATCACTTTTGATGACGGCTATGCTGATAACTTCTCATACATGTACCCCATTCTTGAAAAATATAACTGCAAAGCCACTATTTTTGTTATAACAAGTACCCTGCTGGACGAGCCCCATATGCACATGAGCGCAGATCAGGCAAAGCAGCTCAGTGAAACCGGCCTTGTCTCTATCCAGAGCCACTGTGTAAATCACGACCCCACTCTCAGCAACAAATCCCGTGAGGATCAGCAGTTTGAGCTTGAAGATTCAAAGCTCTTTATAACCCGTCTTACCGGCAAAGAGCCTATGGTTTTAAGCTACCCATGCGGCGAAACTAACGACGATACCTTAGACCTTACAAAGCAGTTCTACCGCTTCGGCCTGAAAACCTTCTATCCGGATTACTATACATATAACACCGGAGACGACCCCACGCTTATTTATCGCTACTTCGTGCAGCAGAACACAAGCGTAGACACTATAGCAGACTGGCTTAATCACCATAATGAAGGTGCATTAAACTATAAAGGAGAATAAGATGAAAAAAGTTGCTTTATTTATTTTATGTGCAGTACTGTGCATGAGCATGATAGGCTGTGGCTCAAAAGCCGATCAGCCTATCACAGAGACTAAAGAGCCTGTGGAAAACGTTGAGCCCACTGCCACACCTGAACCTACTCCCAGTCCCTACGTTGAGCCTGAACTTACCCCTGCCGGTGCCGTCCTCTTTGACGGTAACGAGCTTGCAAGCGGTTCCTTTACTCAGGACGGAGTACGCTATGTAAAGCTCTCTGAGGCTGTCCAGGCCATTGGAGCTACCCTTGAACACGAGGACAAAAGCGAGGATTTTGCTTTCGACTGGCGGCTTGGACGTGTGTCCTTAAAGGCCGGCGATGCAAATGTTAATTACTTAGGCACCGACATGGCAATGGAAACCCCTGCTATTCACTGCTCCGCTCAGAACGACCTCTATGTGCCTGTGGAGTCATTCTGCGAGGCTACACAGATAGGTTACTACTACGATGAGGAATTTGACACTATCTACTGCACCCCTGCCAGCGGCAACTGGGAGCTGCCTGAGGGCTATGACGTGCCTGTTCTCATGTACCACTGCATAGACTGGTCTCCCAACCCAAATGCAAACCTTATGGTTGACCCTCCCACATTTGAAAAACAGCTCCAGTACCTGAATGAAAACGGTTACACCACTATCTGGTTTGAAGATCTGTGGAATATAGAAAACATTGAAAAGCCCGTTATCATCACCGCTGATGACGGCTATCAGGATAACTTCCTCTATATGCTGCCTCTTCTGGAGCAGTATCAGTGCAAGGCTACTGTGTTTATAATTTGTAGCAAAATGGGTGAAGCTCCTGCATTGCACATGAGTGCCGAACAGGCAAAGCAGCTTAGCGAGTCCGAATATGTATCCATACAGAGCCACACAATGTCCCATGAAAAACTAGACACTTTGTCCTACGAATCCCAGCAGGCGGAAATGGAAGAGTCTAAGCGTTTTATAACAAGGCTCACAGGTAAAGAGCCTATGGTTCTCTGCTACCCCTCTGGAAATCAGAATGATGATACCCTTTCAATGCTCAATGACTATTTCAGATTCGGTGTTAAAATGTTCAGAGAATACGGAACTTTAAACAACACTTATAACACAAGTGACGATCCTGCTCTCGTATATCGTTACTTCATAGAAAAGCAGACTCCTCTGAGCACCTATGGTGAATGGATAGCCCACAGAAACGAAGGCTCTAAAAACTTTTCATCATAACTAATACTAATAGATAAAACCCGACATGACGAAAGTCACGTCGGGTTTTTGCGTTAACTGCTAAATATCAGTAATTTATCTCTTCACCCTTGAATTTTACTAAACTTATTAACACGCTGATTATGAGCATCAGCAGAGATACTGCAACTACTGCAGCATAAGCCCTTGACGTTTCCGATAGCAATACGCCGCTAATAATTATTGCTTTTTAATCTGTTCGTATAGAGGGTTACTTGTGTTACTGCTGATAATAATTTTCACAGTGTTCCTCCTGTATGCTATATAATTTCTTTTAGCAATTCTAAAAAAATTCGAAAGTTTTCAACATAAAAATAGCAGGAAGTCAACTAAACTTTCCTGCGCTGATTGAGCCTTATGTAATTAAGTTAGAGATTGACTTTATATATATTTACTTTCTGCTCTCCAGCAGGATCTATCACGTTGTCAGGAATTAAGCAGCTCTCTATAAACTGCCCACCCAGATTTTCACAGGTTCTCAAACCTCCCGCACTATCCACAGGACAGGCAATTATCAGATAATCCATACCGTGCTTTTTAGCCTGTTTAAAAAGCAACTGGCAGGCTTTAGCACCGTACCTATGACCGTGAAATTTATAATCAATATAAACGCTGATATTACCGAAAGAATAGCTCTCTTCATTGTTTCCGACGAGAAACCGACACTTTCCAACAATAGTCCCATCCGGTATACAAACATCAAAATAGTATGCCGGCAGTCTAAAGGTTTCCGCCTGGCCGTCACACATTTTTGTTAATCGCAAAGTAATATTATCCAAATACAAATCAGACACATCATAAAACAAAATATTACCTCCTAAAAATAAAAACAGGCAGTTCCAAAAAATTTTGGTTCTGCCTGTTTTTTATCTTTCTGTATAACGCTCTATCTACTCGGGCGCCTTACAAACATATAACCAAATTCAATAGTGTTTGCTAAAGAATTAGTAATTCTCCTGTCTAACCTCGAAGTAAGACTGGGGATGATTGCAGACGGGGCAAACTTCAGGAGCCTTGGTGCCAACTACAAGATGTCCGCAATTGCGGCACTCCCAAACATGAACACCGCTTTTCTCGAATACCTCAGCAGCCTCTACATTGTGGAGAAGCTTGCGGTATCTCTCCTCATGGCTGCGCTCGATAGCAAGAACGCCACGGAACTTTGCTGCAAGAGCTGTGAAGCCCTCTTCCTCAGCTTCACGAGCCATACGCTCATACATATCGGTCCACTCGAAGTTCTCGCCCTCAGCAGCGTGCAGGAGGTTCTGAGCAGTATCTCCAAGCTCGCCCAGTTCTTTGAACCAGAGTTTTGCGTGCTCTTTCTCGTTGTCTGCAGTTTTGAGGAAGATAGCAGCTATCTGCTCATATCCTGACTTCTTAGCAACAGATGCGAAGTAGGTGTATTTGTTTCTTGCCTGAGATTCTCCGGCAAATGCTTCCCAAAGGTTTTTTTCGGTTTTAGTACCGGCGTATTTATTACTCATAATAACTCTCCTCCTAAAATTAAATAAAAAAGCCAAAAATAAAAATTTTTAACATTATAAATATTATACACTTTTAGCTTTTTTTAGTCAAACAAAATAAGTAAAAAGCGTGAATAAGATTCAAGTACAAAGCATTCATATAAAAGGACATACTAAAGGAAAACAATTTCGCGCTTTAGACTAAACCGAAAATAAAGGTTAAAAGAACTAAATAATGCTTCGATAAAATAGCAACTAAAAATTAAAACTGTTTCGAGAAAATAAACGCACTAACACCCAAAAAGAAAAATTAAAGAAGCCGAAACGTTTTCAACAAAATCAGTAAAGAATGTTAATAACTTTCATCAGTTTTAAAAAAGCAAAAAACTTGATTGTATTTCACGCAATGAAAATTTGAACAACAAAGAAAAAAAGAACCGCTGTAATCAGCGGTTCTTGTGTTGGCATTGACCTATCTTCCCAG